>KB659939.1_pt73 | contig 17398 bp, 20 predicted proteins | sample 558768 | NCBI scaffold set KB644980.1 | reverse complement strand
TGTCGCTTATGTGGCTGTATTACTACTTTTCCGCCCAGTTGCAGCGGTATTTTGGGGTCTGTGTGTCCGAAGTCCATGTCAAAGACGACGGGCGTGTCGGGGGCGTACCGCCTGACCTCCTTCTTAATCCGTTCATTTTGGTCTCTGTGATATTGTTGCTTTTCTTTCTCCGTCCTTTCTTCTCCGTGCAGCGGCGTTCTAATCGGTCTGCCTATTAGAATAGCTGAGAACTTGCGGAGCATTCCGTTCTCTCCGAGGCACATCAGCCCCCGCTTCACTATAGTCTCTGATGGTGCTGCTTCAGAGGTCTCTAAGGCAAGAACTGTTCCCTCTAAGTCTTCTTTACTTGGCAGATATTCCTGAGCTGCCATGTGAAACTGCATAACTTCGAACGAACCACCGAAGAGCCGGCCCTCTACCGTTTCTCTGTCGAAGTCCCAGAACTCCCATCCCGGGTTTCTGTACCTCTTCCTATCGTCATTTATGTCCTCTTCTTGGATATCTACAAATTCATCCGTAAACTGGCCTGAAGCCTCAGCACTTCCTAATGTGTCCTCAAAGAAGGCTCTCTCCAAGTATTCGTACGTATATCTTCCGACTCCCCCCTCACTCATCAAGTCTGGCACTATCTGTCCCGCGTAGAAGCTCTGTATGCCTAAGTTCCAGAGATATAAGTGAAGATTGGTGTTGTCACTGATTCCATAGAAGCGAGTTGGGTTGGATTGTAGTCTCTCTGAGTCGAGATATTTTAGGATTCGGAGTTCTTCGTCTCCTCCAGCTACGGGTATTACGGCTTTGATATCGGAGTCTTCGAAAGCTTCCATGAACTCTTCTGCCTTCTCTTCGGGCTTGGAGTTCAGGTATTCGGTATCTTTCTCGGCTGTGTCATAGACTACTGGTTCGAGTCCAAACCTCCTTTGGAGTTTCTTGATTCCTTTCTCGAATGCTGCGGGAAACCTGTCCTTGATTCCTGCAGACGTCGCCATGACAGCTACTTTATCGCCCTTCTCCAGCGCCGGGGGTAGTGTGAACCGGGTCATGTTACTAGACGGCCCAAGTACTCACAAAACATTGTCGGTGGGTTACACCGGGTGCGAAGCGCGAGATGACACTGAGTAATGTACTGAACAAATCACGGAACGCATAGAAACGCGCTCTTGATCAGATGCTGAACTTTTCACAGACACTGAGAATTTCCCTACGAGGGAGTCTTCTCAGTGTCAAAGTATCCCACGTGTTCTTGCGCAACGGTCAACAACCTTTCTGTATCAGTGTTCCATGCGCAACCGTTCCGTCACAGCGCACGAACTAGCAGTGGTTTACCCCCACTCTATGCTTCCGCCCCTGTAGTCGTCCTCGTCGTCGCCCTCTTCGCCTCCAGAGCTCTGCTGTCCTCTTCTCCTTTCTCCACTGATTCGCCGCGAGCCTTCTGTGCCTGTTTCTCGGCCTCTGGGTGGGGTGTCACTGGCTCTCCGAAGCTGATGTCCACCGACTGCATCTGCTCCTGTACCTCGGCGAGGAGTTCCTCGTCCTGTAGCTCCTCGTCTTTTGGGAAGATCGCTGAGACGGGGGTGCCAGCGTTCTCGTCGTCCTCGAACCTTGGTATGACCTGGATGTATGCGTGGTCCATCATCTGGCCGCCTGACTGGTCTACGTGGATTGCGGTGGTAACGCCGTCCGCACCTATTCCCTCTTTTGCTCTGACCATGGCCTCCCTTACAAGGGTCATGTACTCGGAGTACTCCGCGGGCGGGAGATCGAGTACTGATTCTACGTGTTCCTTGGGCACCACGTTCACCTGTCCCTTGGCACGTGGCTCTGGGAACTCCAGCCACGCGTAGAAGTTCTCGGTTTCGCCTACCAGCATCAGCTGGTCGGGGTTTTCGATGAGCTGGCAGAATATGCACTGGTCTCCCTGTCCCGGCGGCGCCTGTGCCATGTCTGTCTGTTGATGCTGGGTCTATTTGAGGTCTGTGAGTCCTGCGACTGTTTATAAGACTGGGCTGGTGTTGTTGTTTTTACAGAAGTTGGTGATACAAGATGCCAGAAGAAGACAATTTTGACGACCAGTTTGACGAACCAGAAGAAACAGAAACACCTGACGAAGAAGCTACAGATACTGAGAACACCGGTGGAGATGACTCCGAACCGGAGTTCGACAAACCTGTCTCCGAGGGAGAGACCGTTGAGGTAGAAGTAGAGGATCTTGGCGAGAAAGGAGACGGCATCGCAAGGGTCGACGGTTTCGTCGTGTTTGTTCCTGGTGGAGAGGTCGGCGAGTCCTACGATGTTGAGGTCACATCAGTAGGTCGCAAGTTCGCTTTCGCAGAGATCCAGGAATAGATGAAGACCCTCAGCCCCGGGCTTTTCGCCGCTATCACAATATCAACAGCGGCGTCACTAGGGCTGGCAACTGCGACTTTCACGGGAGAGATAACAGCCAGAGACAGCCACGACCACTCCTCCCACACACATGCCGAGAGCGCCCACGCGCATGCACTGTTCTTCGTCTCGGTAAACGGAACGAACCTCGACTTCTCCAACAGCTCCTACCAGTTACAGTCCAGAGATGTACACCTGGAGGCGGGTAACCCGCGTGTTGTCCACCGCCACGAACACGGGGTTACATGGCAGGACTTCCTCGACACAGTCAACTTGTCAGTACAACGCGGCGCCAACTCAACGTGCGTCGAACTGCAGGACCGAAAGATGTGCGGTAGAGGAGAGGTCACAATCGACGGCAGTGAGGTGTCAGATCTCGACACCGAGATAGAACAGGATCAGAACCTGGTGATCGCGCTTGGCCCCAACGCGACGAGTAGGACGGAGGAGCTCTCGGCCAGGGTGCTTCCTGACGACTACAGGCCTCAGTATTCGAGAGGAGACCGCATCTAGCTACTTACAAGTAGTAATAATCTGTTCATGCAGCGGGTGAAAAAAGTTTCAGGCGTTGGTACGCCGCGAAAACCGTATTTCTGGAAATCAAAACATTTAAATACCCTGGAACATTTCACGTGTGGTATGTCACTAAAAGACGCGAAGCAGAACGCCGAGAAGGTACTCGACTCGGCGGAGATGGTACTGGAAACCATTCCAGAGCCGAAAGGAAAAGCAGGAAGGGAGCTGGAGTCCAAGACCAAGAAGCTACGCTCCATGGTCGACGACCCCGATGAAGCCAAAGAGCTCCGCAACCTCACCAAGGAGGTGCGCGAGCTAATGGAGGAAGCCCAGGAAGAAGCCGCCAGAGAACCCAGCATGGAAGGCGATATGGGTGGACGCGGCGGCATGGGCTCCCCGGGCGAGCCCGCACGGGGCCAGCCGCAGCCACGCGGCGAAGGCCCACCCTTCTAGTTCATTTTACTGGATACTACGTTTCCTGTGTAGAACCTAGTATACGTTGTCTCTGTCCAAGTAGTCATCTAAGTGTTTCATGGGTACTATGTCGTATCCAGCGTCGCTGTGCCAGTCCAGTTCCATGAACTCGTCTGCTGTCACCCATCTGTGTTCTGAGTGCTTCTCGTCGAGCCTGATTTCTGGCTCACCCTGAAACCCTCCGAACGCCACTATGTAGCACGACACCAGATGGTCTGATTCCACCTCGATTCTCACCACGTCCTGCGGATCCTTGACGTCTATATTCAGCTCTTCCTTCACCTCTCTCTTGGCGGCCTCATACCGGTCTTCGCCTACCTTGAGCCTGCCTCCCGGTATCTCCCACTTTCCAGAAGTGTGCTTGTCCCTGCCTTCTGACTCCCTCAAGACCAGGAACCTTCCTTCATCATCTCTAATGAGGGCTTTCGACACCACGATTTTGGTGGCCTCTATGTCCTCGGTCACAATTGCTTAGACTGGCGTTTGAGCTTTTATCTCTCGTCCAGATAGCTGTCCAGGAACTCTGCTGGTGCGTAGCCGTAGCCAGCGTCCTGATGCCATTCACACTCCAGGTACTCCTGTGGGGACATGAAGCAGTAATCTGTGTGCTCTTTGGAGAGCTCGATCTCTCCTTTCCAATCTCTACACAGGACTATCCACACATTCACGTCGTTCTCTTCTTCTATCTGCTCTCTCACGACCTTTATCGGTTCGCTGACCTCAATCCCTAACTCCTCTCTTGCCTCCCTAACGGTCGCGTCGACCAGTGATTCTGAACCTTGGAAGGTGCCTCCTGGAAGCTCCCATTTTCCTGCCATCCTCCCGTAGAGAGTGTAGCTGTGACCGCTGTGAACCTTCTCCTGTGACGTCTTCTGGACAGCCAGGAATCTCCCTTCGCTGTTCTCTAGCAGAATTTTCACCACATCAACTCGTGAACCAGACCCATAATCTAGGTTCTTCTGATAATACTCATCGAAGTACGCCATCGGAACGAGGTCGTATGCTGATTCCCTGCTGAAATTCAGGTCGCCGATCTCTTTGGGGCTAATGAATTGCGCTTTACGTTCGGGTTCACCATCGATCTGTCCTCCCACCACGAACCTTTCCTGATGTAGATTTCCTGACTCCAGCTCCAGCCTAACTATATCCCTTAGATCCTCCGTGTCCAGACCTATCTCCTGTAGTTTTGACCGAGCGGCGCCGAACCTATCACTGGCCTGTGAGATCTCAGTTTCAGGTAATCTCTGCTGCTGGTTTCCCAAGACTAGGAACCTGGCGCCGTGTCTGAGGACGAGAGACACAACTGTTTCAGTTCTCATAGTACTCTCCGGCCTCCCTCTGCGACCTGTCCTTCTGGCTTCCTGGCTTGTTAGCCCGGGGCCTTCCTGTGTCTGGGTCGCGGCGGAACGTGGCGTCGGCCTCCTCGAGGAAGCTGTCCATTGCTCGGTCTATTACCTGGGGTGATGAGCCGTGTCCCTGTACTCCGGGCTTTCCTGTGAAGACGGCTGCCCTGTCTGACAGGTAGTCCACGAGGAGGAGGTCGTGATCCACGACAGCGACTGGTTTTCCAGATTTCCGGGCGAAGCGCTTCAGTGTCTTCCCAAGTTCGACGCGGCTTTCGACGTCGAGGTATGCGGATGGTTCGTCGAGTAGGTACAGTTCTGCGTCCCGCGCCAGGCAGATTGCTATAGCGACCCGTTGTAGCTCTCCTCCGGATAGTTCCGTGAGATTTCTATCCATCAGTGGGTCGAGGTTCAGGGGTTCGGCGACACGTGTCTGGAACGATTTCTTGTCAGGGTTGACGTGCTTCGAGACCGCTGCCTGGACGGACTCGTTCTCTGCTTCGATGCGCTGCGGCTTATACGAAATATCTGTTTCCGGTGGTTCCCCTTCGTCGGGCTCGACCGCGCCGGCGAGCATCTTCGTGAACACCGTCTTTCCGAGTCCGTTCTCCCCGAGAATTCCCATCACCTCCTCCTCGTGTATCGCTCCCTCGTCGACCTCCAGCCTGAATCCGTCCTCGCCGAACTCCCGTGTCATTTCGGGCCAGGAGGTCACCGACCTGTTCTGTTCCACTCTGCTTCTCTTGCTGCGGTCGAACTCTATTGAGTCGCTGCGTATGCGTAGGTTGTGGCTCTCGAGGTAGCCGTCGAGGTACTGATTTATTCCGTCGCGCGGGTTCATTGCGTTCGATACATCTCCGTATGCTCCCGGGTCTCCATGAAGCACGTGTATTCTATCGGCAACTGCGTCTAGGGCCGCAAGGTCGTGTTCTACCACGAAGCACGCGGCGTCGACCTCGTCTCTGATCGTCCTTGAGGTCCTTAGTCTCTGCCTGACGTCCAGGAAGGAGCCTGGTTCATCGAAGACGTAGAGGTCGGCCTGCTTCGCTAGTGTGGAGCATATTGCGACTCGTTGTAGCTCTCCTCCGGACAGCTCCGATATGTCTCTGTCGAACAGCTTCCCTACCTCGAGGCGCTCCGCCAGGGTCGACAGGTTGCCGCGGTCCTCCGCCCGCTTCAAGAGATCCTCCACCTGTCCGGAGAACTGTTCCGGTATTCTCTCGACATGCTGGGGCTTCACGGCCGCGTCTACGTTGTCCTCAGCCAGCTTGTCTATGTGGTCTTGGAGGCCTGTGCCTCGGAACTCTCTCCTGATTTCGGGCCACGCCGGCGGGTCATCGAACCTACCGAGGTTCGGTCGAATCCCTCCGGACAGTATCTGCATCGATACCGACTTTCCGGTCCCGTTCCTGCCGAGCATACCTACGACGGCGTCGTTGTCCGGTCTCGGCAGGTCGTACAGCCTGAAACTGTTGTCTCCGAACTGGTGGACGGGGTCTCCTGACTCGTGCTCGAGGCGAACCATCCTGACGACACCGTCCTCTGGGTAGCGCTTCACGGCCGTGCGGTGCGCCCCCATGACCTTGTCTTGGTTGATCGTCAGCTGCCCGTCCTCTACTCGGAAACCTCCCTCCTTGCCCGACCTGTTCAAGGGGTCGTACTTCACTACGGTCTGCCGCGCGATTTCGGGGTCAAGCTTCTCCTGGTCCACTACAACTATCCAGTCCTGCGACCCGTCGTCACTCATGAACTAAATGTGCGGCCGTAATCATCTAATTATGATGCTGCCAACCCATGCCGCGACCGGCCTTTTGTTAGGTGTCGCCGCCTCGCAACTGTTCTCGTACGGCAGCGTAACGGTGTTTTTGGCTGTCGCAGGATCTGTGGTGCCGGACTTGGATATGCTGATGAGCCACAAGCGGACTCTTCACTACCCGATTGTTGGTCTGCTCTCCGCAGTGGCGCTCTGGCTCCTGTCGCCGCACGCCGGGATATTCGCTTTCTCCGCGGGCGTCCACGCCGTGATGGACGTGTTCAGCAACGGTAAGACGATGCGACCCGGAACTGACTCTGATCCTCGAGCTGTTTACGACCACGCCTCAGCTGGCTGGCTCAGCCCTGTCCACCTTTGTCCAACTGGTTCCATTCGGGATCTGGCTCTGTGCACATCGATCGCTGTGTCCGTGTCCCTGGTGCAGCCTGATGCCTGGTTTCTGTCGGTCTTCGTAGTTGTATCGGCTCTATCTGGTCGGTATATTATGGGGGTTGTTCAACGCGAGGACCCAGAGTACGACCGCCTGAGCGAGTATCTGAAGGATTGTCTGCCGTAGTCAGACTTCTTCGAAGCTTATGGTGTAGCCTGTTCCGGTTATCTCTTCCATGAACTGCTCGAGTTCATCCACCGACAGATTGATCTTCTGTTTGTATTCCTCGTCTACTACGACCTTTCGAGATGTTCCGTCCGGCGTGTAGACCTTGTTTATTGACTCGATTTCGCCTGGGCTGAGAAGCCCTTTTATGACCTCGCGGTCTTCGGATGCCTGTTCGACGACGCGGATGGACTTGTCGACCTGTTCGGCGAGCTTCTTCACCACTCTTCCTCTTTTTCCCACTACCTTTGCGCCGTCTCCTTCGGACGTGACTACGACCAGTACCCTGTCGGCGTCCAGGACTTGGACTATTTCGGAGTCTTGGAGCGATGGGTTGTTGTCGCTGAGCTCATACAGTATCCTTGAGACCTCGACCTCCTTGTCGGTTATCTTGCCGTCGTCGAGCTTGTTTTGGCAGTGGCTGCAGAGCTGATCTTCGGTCTTTAGGCAGATGTTGCAGATAGGCGCTTTCATACTGGTTGAGTTTGCTTGTAATGGTTATAAGCGGCTTGGAGTGTCTGGCGTAAATGTAGATTTTTGGCAGAGCCGACCGGTGCAGGGGGAGGGGAAGGACTAATGCAGCCGGTCTCTCTGCCTAAAACATTCTATTCCATTACCTCTATGTCGAGGTCCGAGACTGTGCCTGTCTCGGTCTCTTCCTCCTCGATGTCGCCGAGGATGTACGGCGATTCCACGCCGGTTATGATCGATATCACCTGTAGCTGTCCTTCCATCTGTTCCTGTACTCGGGCACCCCAGATGACCTGTGCCTGGTTGTCGAGGCGTTCCTTGGACGGTCTGTCCGACCTCGTTGATCTCGTTCAGCGTTAGGTCGGGGCCTCCGGACATGTGAACCAGCGCCCCGTTCGCGCCTTGGAACTCCACGTCCAGGAGTGGGTTCGACATCGCCTCTAACACTGCCTCTTCTCCTTTGCGGTTGGTGTTGGACTCTCCGTAGCCGACGACTGCGACACCTCCTTGGTTCATGACCGCCTTCACGTCTGCGTAGTCGAGGTTGACTAGCGATGGCTTGGATATGGTCTCCGTCACTCCCTTGATCATGGTTGTGATGAGTTCGTCCGCGACTCCGAACGCTTGGTCCAGTGGCATGTCGCCGGCTATGTCGAGCAGGCGGTCGTTCTCTATGACGATGGCGGTGTCGACGTGTTTGCGCAGCCTGTAGAGTCCTTCCTCTGCCTTGGACATGCGGGCGCCCTCCAGTTCGAAGGGCATCGTCACCGTGCCGATGACAATGCAGTCTTCTTTCGCGGCTATCTCCGCTAGCACCGGCGCGGCTCCTGTTCCGGTTCCGCCACCTAGACCTGCGGTGATGAAAACCATGTCGGCGTCCTCGAATATGTCGCGTAGCTCCGCTCTGTTCTCCTCGGCTGACCGTGCGCCCTTCATGGGTTTTCCGCCTGCGCCGAGGCCTTTTGTGAGGTCGCGTCCGACCAGTATCTTTCGGTCGGCGCTCGACATCTCGAGGTGTTGCTTGTCGGTGTTGATGGCAACGGTGTCGGCCCCGTCTACCTCCTTATTTTGGATGCGCGTCACCTGGTTGTTGCCGGCTCCGCCGACTCCCACTACCAGGATTCTCGCGTCCTTGACATCGTTGAGGTTTTCTTTGTTTCCAGCGTCCGTGTTCTCCATTATCGAGTCCATTTTCGGGTGTTCACAACTTTTTTTAGGCGGCAGCGTTCACTCTGCCTAGAACCAAACTAAGATTCCCAAATCACTGACAGACACGGCACTGTTCGGTGTCTTGAGTCCCAAGCTCAAGCCACTGAGTCCTGAAGACCTGTCCCAAGCAGGCATCAGGCTGTGTTCGTTCTGACACAGCCATATTCAATTGAACTGTATAAAAAACCTCGGGCGGATGTGAACTGTGTATGGAAAAGGAGAAGGTCAGGAAAGTGTCGGACAACGCGAGAATAGATCTCACGGATGACGAGGTAGAAGACCTCTCGGAGGGCCTCGACACCGTGCTTGAGAAGTTCAGCGTTCTCCAGGACGTTGATGTGGAGGATGTTGATCCCGCTTTCCACCCGGTGGAGATGGAGGAGGAAACACGCGAGGACAGGAAGAACTCGACACTCACGCAGGAAGAGGCTCTCTCCAACGCCGACAACACCGAACAGGGTTACTTCAAAGGACCGAGCGCGTGAGGTGTCCGGAGTGCGGAACCGAGCTCGAGCCTGGCGGGTACCGGCCGCTCTACGCGAAGTGCCCGTGCTGCGAGACAAGCGTCCACATCGATGAGGCAGAGCCAGAATAGACTTTAAACAGTCCGATTCGTCTCTCAGTCGTGGACTTCGAAGACGACCTCCGGGCTGGAGACGACGAGCTCGACTACATGCGGTCCATCTCGTTCAGACCGAACGACCGCTCCGGGTCGCTGGAAGGGATACCGTTCGTCGTCAAGGACGCTATCTGCGTGGAGGGGGTGGAGACCTCCGCTGGGTCCGAGATACTGGAAGGTTACAAGCCCGTTTTCAACGCCGCCGTCGTCGAGAGGCTCGAGAGCTCAGGCGCCGTGTTTCACGGGAAGACCCAGCAGGACGAGTTCGGCTTCGGGAGCTTCTGTACAAACTGCGCCCACGGAACGCCTCGCAACCCGCACGACACAAGCCGCGTGACAGGCGGGAGCTCGGGAGGGGCAGCAGCGGTGTGCGCCGCCACAGACAAGGATGTCCTATCGATAGGTGAGTCAACAGGCGGTTCAATAACTAACCCTGCGGCGTACAACGGTGTCTTCGGTCTGACACCAACCTACGGGAGAGTTCCGAGAACCGGGCTCGTGAGCTACTCCAACTCTCTGGACAAAATCGGGGTTCTGTCGTCGTCACTGGATCTCGTGGCACAGGGGCTCGAGGTTGTATCAGGTAAGGACTCCGGAGACCAGACCTCGGCGGACAGACAGGTACCGGAGTTCAGCAGAGAATCAGTGCCAGAGTCGCTCACGGTGGGGGTCCCGACCCAGCTAGAGCAGGTCGACCTGGAGCAACCGGTACGGAACAACTTCGAGGCGTCTCTGAGCAGGCTCGAGAACCTCGGCCACGACGTGGAGCGCGTCGACATACCTCTGCTCGATCCTGATGTCTGTGTTGCTGCCTACTACGTTATGGCGGTGTCAGAAGCCTCCACCAATCTCGCGAGGTTCTGCGGCATGCGGTACGGCGCCGAGGGCAACCCCGGAGATCATGACGACTTCAACGAATACTTCTCACACGTAAGAGGCGAGAAGCTGGGTAACGAGGCGAAGCGCAGGATTATACTCGGTACGTACGCGAGGATGGCTGGATACAGGGACGACTTTTACGTGCGTGCCGCGAAGGTCAGGCGCAAGCTGATTGACCAGGTCGAGGAGGCCTTCGACCGCTACGACCTACTTGCTGCGCCCTCGATGCCGGGCGTTGCACCAACCTTCGAGGAAGCCCAGGACATGTCGGCGTCCGAGACATACGCTATGGACGCTCTCACAGTCGGCCCGAACCTTGCGGGTGTGCCTCAGCTCTCCGTTCCAAACGGAGAGGGAGACGGCATGCCGACAGGCCTCCAGTTGATAGGGCCTCACTGGGGGGAAAAGCTCTTGATAGACACGGCGAGGCAGCTGAGCAGTGAGTGATCCGGAAGTTACGATAGGTCTCGAGACCCATGTCCAGCTCGACACGAGCTCCAAGCTCTTCTGCTCGTGTCCCAACGAGCACGCCGACGAACCAAACACCTTGACGTGTCCGACCTGTCTTGGCCATCCTGGTTCACGTCCAGCACTCAACGAGGAGGCGCTAAGGCAGTCGATTATGGTTGGTGAGGCACTGGACTGTGACGTGTCCGGCGAGACCCGGTTCGCGAGGAAGACATATTTCTACCCTGACATGGCCAAGAACTTTCAGGTGACCCAGTACGACAACCCTGTCGCGCAGGACGGGCGGCTGGAGACCGAGAGACAGTCAGTTAGAATTAGGCGTGTCCATGTGGAGGAGGATCCTGCCAGCATGGTTCACGAGGGGGGAGACATCTCCTCCGCAGATCACACGCTCGTTGACTACAACCGGGCCGGCAGACCACTACTTGAGATAGTGACGGAGCCGGATCTATCCTCACCGGCCGAGGCCCGCGGGTACCTGAAGGAGCTTACCGGTGTCCTACGATACCTGGGTGTCTACAGTCCGAGCTCCGACTTCGTCCTGAAATCAGACGCCAACATCTCCTTGTCGGGTGGAAGCAGGGTGGAGGTCAAGAACATCACGGGTATATCCGAGATTGAAAAGGCACTGAGCTATGAAATATCGCGTCAGAGACAGCTCAGGCGGCGCGGTAGAGAGGTAGAGAAGCAGACCCGTAGCTTCAACTCCTCAATGGGCTCAACCCAGCCGCTCCGCGAGAAGGAGTCAGAAGAGGACTACGGATACATAGTCGAGCCAGACCTGACATCTCACACGATCTCCAAGGAAGACATAGAGAGAATCAAGGACGACGTACCGGAGCTCCCCCGGCAGAAGAGGGCGCGCTTCAAATCGGAATACGGACTCAGTGGTGAGACGGCTGACTCGCTTGTTAGAGAACAGGAGTTCGCCGAAATGTTCGAGGAGGCATCCGGCCAGGAGCCAGAGATAACGGCAAACCTCATGGTGAAGACCCTCCGAAAGGTACTCAACTACCACGACATGAAAGTAGGTGACTCCAGCGTAGCACCTGAAGACATCTCTTTCCTATCAGACCTTCTGGCCCAGAATGATATCACTGAAACAAACGCCGAGAAGGCCATACGCTCAGTTGTTGAGGACGGTAACCGCGCCAGAAAGGTCATTGAGATAGAGGATTTGCGGAAGACGGAATCTTCGGAGACACGCGCCGCTGTGGAGGGTGTCGTGGAGGATGAGACGGAAGCCGTGGAGGACTACGCCTCCGGAGAAGAGGACGCAATCAACTACCTCGTGGGACAGGTGATGTCGAGAACGAACGGAGGAGCCGACCCGTCGGAGGCCCGCAAGATGCTCGGGGAGGAGATACACTAATGAAGCATACCAGGCGGGAGTCAGAGCGCGTGGAGCTGTTCGATGGGGACCTAAACGTCGAAAAACTGTTTGATAGAGAAGCATTCTCGTTCGATGTCGCAGTCGGCACCCTCGACGGCTATCACCCTCCTGTCGTGAATAACGAGAGCGACAGAGCATACTACGTTCTCTCGGGCGAGGGATCCATCAGGGTTAACGATTCATGGTTTGATGTCTCGAAGTCAGACTTGGTCGAGGTACCTGCGGGGAAAGCACACGCCCTGAAGGGAGAAATGAGGTACCTCATCATCACCTCACCTCCTTTTGACCCAGCGAACGAGGAGATGCTCGATGAAGGCTGACGATGTTCTCCACAACATCGACGCAGAGTTCGAAACCATGAGCCATCGACCGGTCCACAGCATCGAGGAGGCGGCGGAGGTCAGGGATGTCGACCAGCAGCAGATAGTAAAATCAGTTCTAATGGAGACGCAGTCCGGTAGGAGAATCCATGCATGCGTACCAGGGGACAGAGAGGTGTCTCCCACAGTGTTCGAGGATCACGCCCTGCTACCGCCTAAGGAGGTCGAAGACATCACAGGCTTCGAACCGGGCACGGTCCATCCCCTGAGCTCGGAACTACCGCACGTGATCGAGTCCCGGCTCTTCGACAGGGAAGAGCTGTGCTTCACTACGGGCGACAGAGAAGCCGCCGTCAAAATGGAGGCTGACGAGTTCAAGTCGGTAGTCGAGGCGATGGGCTTCAGTTTTGAAATCCGCGAGGTCGTGGAGCCATCCGACTCCGAGAGGCAGGAGCTGCTGGACACAGGTATCGGTGAGGACTCCGTCCTGTTCGTGCTGAACTCGGGCAACCTACATCGGTTCAGACGGATTTCGGGACACGACCCAGATGCTGCGATAACGGCACTCAGAGAGGTAGAGAGACACGGACTGGAACTAGATCACGGAGAGCTATCGAAGGTTCTGGAGAGAGCGGAGTCAAGTAATCATATCCAGAAGCTCTTGGAGTCGTATTCGAGGAACGGCGAGCTTCCGCAGCCGAACCAGGAATCCTTGGACGAGGTCGTCCAGAGTGTCGTCGAGGACAACACGGATGCTGTCCGGGATCTGCGCAGCGGTAAGGAGTCCGCGCTTAACTACCTGATCGGCCAGGTGATGCAGGAAATGAAGGGCTCCGCTGATGCCTCGGAGGTCGAGGACACGATTCGTTCCGAGATCTAGGTATCTTCGTCCCTCAGGAGTTTGATGCCTATCTCTAGGCCATCTTCATCTACCACGACTCTCATGGGGACGTCCTCGTGTACCTCGTGGTAGGCCTTCCAGCCATCCCCGTCGAGCGCCACTTCTCCCTGTTCTATCGATTCCGCGACCTCTGACAGGAATTCGGCGAGCTCATGGTGGTCGAGCATGAACTCCCGCTCTACGTCTGGGTCGCTCACGGCCTCGTTATGCGAACATCTCGCGCGGTGTCTGTTCCTCGGACAGGAAGTCCTTCTCCATCCCGAGGTTGCCTTCCCGGAGCTCTTGAATCGCTGTCATGAAGTCCTCGGTCTGCACTTCTGCTTCTGAAGCGTCGTCGGTTCTCTCCAGCGAGTTCACCGCGGCCTGGCGGACAACCTGTTTTATGTCGCGACCTGTGTAGTCGTCCTCCATCTCCGCGGCCAGTATCCCGAGATCGACGCCGTCCTCTAGGTCAAGGCTACGGGTGTGAACCTGGAATATCTCTTCCTTCGCCTCGTTGCTGGGTACTGGTACCTCTATTGCGTTGCACCTGTTGAGGAGCGCCGGGTCCATGACGTCCGGCTTGTTTGTCGCCAGGATTGAGATGACGTTCGAGTCGTTCTCGTTGTCGAGGCCGTCGAGCTCGGACAGAAGCTGTGACATCGTGCGTTCCACCTCCTCCCCGCCGTGCCTTCTCTCGTCCAGCCGTTTCTTGGCGACGGCGTCGACCTCGTCTATGAAGACTATCGCCGGTTTCTCGCTGTCGCGCGCCTGTTCGTACAGCCGCTTCACTTTCTTGGCGCCCTCGCCGATGAACTTCTCCACGAGCTGTGGCCCGTTTATCATGAATATCTCGGCGTCGTACTCGTTCGACAGCGCCTTCACCATGTGGGTCTTTCCGGTTCCGGGTTTTCCTATGAGGAGGATGGACTTGTCCATGTCCATGCCCCAGTCCTCTATCTTCTCTCGCTTGCTGTCATCCAGCTGCGCCCCGACGTTGGATTTCAGCGATGAGATGACATCGTTCAAGCCGCCGACGTCTTGGAAGGTGACATCTGTCTCTGTGCTGTCGAATTCGGCGTCCTTACCCCTGTCAAGTATGTCTGTGACCTTGAACGAGTTAGGATCCAAGGCGACCTCTGTTCCGGGCTGGAAGTCATCGACCTCGAAGCCGGCCGGTATCTCCACGCCGTATCTTCCCTTCATGTTGCCGGAGGCCTCCACCCAGATGCGGTGGCCGTCGAAGGCACACACCACTACACCCCGTAGAACCGGGGTCTTCAGTGGCGTCCCGTTGGGGTTGTCCTCTCCACCCTGCTGTTTCTGTTTCTGGAAGTACTGCGGGAACTGTATTTTCTTGTCGTTTCCGTCCTCTTCGTTGCTCACTTTTCCATCACCGCCGACACTGTGCTAGACACACCACAACAAGGGTGTCCGTTTCTTAAAAGACTTCACAGGAGCAGTGACAGCGAAAGCATCAACCCCTGGAACTCGGATCAGTCAGCGCAGCTCCGCCGCGGCTTGACTAAGCTGGTCTCTGTTCCACTCAGCCGATTCTTGCTTCTCTTCCTCGCTCATGCCTTGGCTCTCTGTCCAGCTCTCGAAGCTTTTCATCGCCTCTACTATGAACAGCTTACGATAGAACCACATTCGCTTGTGCCACTCGCCTCGGAGGGACTCTGTGTGATATGAACCGAACAGCAATCTGTTCAGCTGCTCGGCCTCTCTTCCATCGTAGAAGGCCAGGACAAACTGTACTTGAGCATACGCCAAGTCAAATGCAGGGTCGCCTGACATTGCTCTGCCCCAGTCAATCACGGACGATATGTTGCCATTCTCCCAGAAGACGTTATCGGGAGCCACGTCGTAGTGAACTAGGCACGAACCGTGTTCATCCACAAGCTCCAGACCATTGTCGAACAGCGCGACTGCGTCGGTGATAGAGTCCTCAAATCTGCTGCCCTGTAACTGATGGACGTAGTCTCCGAATATCTCAGCTAATATATCTTCCCAGACCCTGGCCTTCAGCTCAAGTCCGCCCTGAGTTGAGAGCTTTCCAGAATGGTTGAACTTCTTCTTATGGATCTGGGAGAGAGTAGTACCCGTCTGTTTCACCACGTCTCCGGCTTGCTCAAAATTTTGCTCTCCGTAGAATTCGGAGACTTCTTTACCGGGTGCACTGGATATGACTGCTTCTGGTGTGTTCTCTAGTTCTCGCCACAGCACCTTGGGAACCGGTGTCCTTACGTCCCGCATCTGTTCTAGCAGCAAGACCTCACATCTAAACGACTCACGGAACTGCGGGCTCTCACATCTCTGGTATACGACTTCTCCGTCCGATGTGTCCAGCACGTAGGTCTGTTTTTGGTTGGAAGATACGTCCTGTATCCCTGAGACGGAGTGGCCGTAAACCGACTCAACTCTGTCTCGGATCTCGTGATTCTCCAACGAACCCGCAGGGATTTGAACCCTGGACCTAGCGGTCCGAAGCCGCTCGCTCTGTCCTGGCTGAGCTACGGGTCCAAGAAACAACAACACAGTGAGCGTTTTTAGTTGACCTCAGATTCTGCCGCCACGCGTCAGATACTTCGCCGCGGCACTCGGAACAGCCAAGAAGACTGTGGCGGCGGCAAGGAACGTAGTGAATCCAGACACCTCGAACTCCGTTGCCTTTTGGAACACACTGACTCCGAGAAATCCAATCCCTACCAGAGCCGCAGGGTCGTCCACCCATTTGAAGTAGTCGGAGTAGGACTCAAGCCATCCGCCGGCCGCTACGGAAACCCCGTAGACGACGAACAGAGCAGAATCAACCGGCTCCAGACTCAGTTCAGTGAGCTGTTGATTGTCGGGGAAGGCTATTCCGATAGCGGTGAAGAGGACTGGAGATGCAGCTAAGAGGAACCCAGTTACAATCGATCCCCAGTCAGCATCCTCACCTATGTCTTTGGTCGTCCGGTAGCTGTTCTCTCGTCCCATGGTTGGGCTGAGGAGCCGTTACATTTCAACCTCGCCTTCGTCAGCAACGGCAGTACAGGTTGCGGAGGGCAAGATTCGAACTTGCGAACCCCTGCGGGACAGCGCCCTGAACGCTGCGCCTTTGACCACTTGGCTACCTCCGCACCAACTGCATCGGTGTCGAAACATGTTAAAACAGGGTATGCGGACCTGGGGGGATTTGAACCCTCGGCCGCTCGGTTAGGAACCGAGTGCTCTGTCCACTGAGCTACAGGCCCTCAACACTCGTACCTACGGGAAAATCCTTCAATGTGTCCGTACCGAAGTGATTCCATCGAAAACGACATGCCCACACGTTCCACTGAACGCGTCTTCGGTTCATCCAATGGCGAAGCTACTCATCTTTTGCGCCAGCGAGCTCCTGTACCTGGAATGTCTTCTGGCACTGTGGATAGCCTTCGCATCCCCAGAAGAAGCCGTATCGGCCTTCTTTGAGTTTCATCGGGAGGCCGCAGTCCGGGCACTCCACATTCTTGGGGGATTGGTCGGCGTGCTCTCGACAGACCGGCTGTCCCTCCTGGTTCTGTTTGGTCGCTGACTCGCCGCAGAACACGCAGCTCGCCATTTTGGTCTCTTTCCGGCTCACTTCGGCATCTTACAGCTCAATTCTTTTGACTCTGCAGTGAAGCTGTCCGTGTGTGAATCTGTATGTGTTCGGTGACAGTATCTCACAAGGATACTACGACAGGCGCGGTGGCTGGGTCGCGAGGCTTTGGAACCCGGTCGTGACCTTAGACGGCACACCGCAGCACTACATCTACAATGTGTCGAACAGCGGCGACACAACAGAGGATGTCCTCCGAAGGTTCGAGCCCGAGGCCAAACGTAGGGGAATTGAAGATTATTCATCTACTGTGGTGATAGCTACCGGTGTCAACGACGCCTTCCGTAATAGTTCAGGTCTTAGACAAGGTCTCGATTCCATAGAATCCGACCTGCGAGCCTTGGTAGAGAAGGCACGGAAGCACGCCAGCACCGTAATCTTGTTGGGTTGTCCGCCGGTCGACCCTAACAACAGCTCTGTTCCAGATACTGGCTACAAGATCAGCAACGAGGA
>KB659972.1_pt366 | contig 17495 bp, 19 predicted proteins | sample 558768 | NCBI scaffold set KB644980.1 | reverse complement strand
GGGCTCTCGATGGTGGTGTGCTCGCACAGGAACGGGGTGACGGAGGGCTGTGACCCAGGTCTGACTCACCGGTGTCGCTCGACGACCCGCTCCGGGCGCTCGCTGGTCAGGGCGTCGTCGAGTGCCTGGTCGAGTTCGTCGTCGTCGATGTTCCCCTCGGCGTACTCGGATTTGAGTTCGGTCACCGCCTCCTCCTCTGTCATCGAACCGTCTCCGTGTGGTGTGTCGTCGGCACGTGCGAGTGCCTCGTCTATCCGCTCCTGTGTGCTCGTGGGGCTGCTGCGGCGGTACAGAAGCGCACCGACCCCGACTATCAGGAGGAGCAGACAGACCAGGGTGAGAGTGACGAGGGTGATCAAAGCCGCGACGAGGCCGGCAGACAGGGCCACCAGGGCTACCGTCAACACCACCAACACGACAGTGAGAACCGCGGCGAGCACCGCAGCGACCACCAGCATCAGGCTGGACACGAGGCGCCCGATCAGCTCCCCCGGATCGAGGGCGTCGATGTCGGCCATACAGCAGGTAGTGGTCGGTTCACTGATACCGGTTACGGTCACTTTCTCGACCGGTTCGGGGTGACAGCAGTCGAGATCTGTCTACCAGTTCGAAGCGGACAGACGCGCCCACCAGCTCGAACGGGGGGTATGCCCGGGTCGGTCGCGTCAGACGACGAGCGACTCCTCGTACTCGGTGAGGTTCTCGTAGCCGTCCTCGGTGACGACGACGATGTCCTCGATGCGGACCCCGCCGACCGCGGGGTCGTAGAGACCGGGTTCGATCGTGACGATGTGGCCCGGCCGGAGTTCGCCGGCGTTCTCGGAGACGCGGGGCAGTTCGTGGACGTCCAGTCCGACGCCGTGACCGGTGCTGTGGATGAACCCCGTCTCCGCGGTGGGGTCTGCCCGCAGCGTCGGCAGGTCGGCGGCCTCGTAGACGTCACAGACGGCGGCGTGGACCGCCTCGCCGGTGACACCGGGCTCTAGCACGTCGAGGGCGGCCTGTTTCGCCTCGGCGGTCAGGTCGTACCACTCCCGGACGGTCTCGTCGGGGCTACCCCGACAGAACGTCCGGGTCATGTCTGCGTGGTAGCGGCTGGTCTTGTCCCGCGGGAAGATATCGATGATGATCGGCTCGCCGGCCGCCAGCGGCCCGCTACCGCGGTTGTGGGGGTCCGCGGCGTCGGTCCCGCAGGCGACGATCGTCTCGTCGAGCGCACAGCCGTGCCGGAGCAGTGTCACCTCGATTGCTTCCTTTAGACGTTCGCTGGTCAACACCTCCCCTTCGTGACGGAGCTGTCCGTCCTCGACAGTGGCTGTCCGGAGCAGCGTCTCGGCGCGCTCCATCGCAGCCTCGTTTGCCTGCTGTGCCTGCCGGATGTGTTCAACCTCTTCCTCGGTTTTTGTGGCGCGGATCTCGGTGAGGATACCCTCGTCGTCGGGGTCGACCGTGACACCCTGTTTGCGGAGTCCGTCGGCGGTCTGGAGTGGGAACTCCGGCGGTGTCGCAACCGACTCGACACCGTACGCGTCGAGAAACGCCGTGAGGGTACGGCTCCAGCCCTCGTGGGGTCCCGACTCCTCGACGTAGGTTCCGTAGTCGTAGTCGGAGCCGCGCTCAACCGATGCGGCCCGTGACTCACGAACCGCCCGGCCGTACTCTAAACTCCGTGCAAACAGCAGGTGCACCTCGCCGTCGTACAGTGTCACAAACGGGTCCGGGGCGTCGAACCCTGAGAGGTAGTACTGGTCTGCCTCCTCCGAGTCGGCCCGCACCAGGTAGCCGTCGACGCCCGCCTCTGACAGGTGGCCGTCGAGCACCGAGAAGTCCGGATTCATACCTCGATTTGGGTCCGGGAGCCACCTAAGACTGCCGACTGGACGCTGCCAGACACCGGAGGACGACAGACGGCGGACCTGTCGGCACGCTGTGGAAGTCTTTATATTATGCTATGCAGTACAAGGGTGTATGGAGTATCACCACGGGGACCCCGTAGAGAACGTCGGGATGATTCCGACGATGGCCGCAGACCGGTACAGGGACAGAACAGCCCTCAGCTTTCTCGGGACAGAGAAAACGTTCGAGGAGGTGGAGGCCGAGGCGAACCAGCTCGCAAACGGGCTGGTCGAACTGGGTGTCGAACCCGGTGACCGGGTCGGTCTGTACATCCCCAACGAGCCGCTGTTTCCGGTTGCGTACTTCGGGATTATAAAAACCGGCGCTATCGCGGTGCCGCTCAACCTCCGGATGGACCCGGAGACACTGGAGTACGTCATCGAGGACTCGGAGGTGGAGGTGATGGTGAGTTCGGCGTACATCCCCGAGGACGAACCCGGCATCGAGTGGCCGGTGGATCTCGCCGAACGGGCCGGTGTGGAGACGCTGTTGATGCCCGGTCGCAGCGACGAGGCACGCGGGGTCCGCAACTACTCGCACCTGACCACCGACCAGCCAACCGAGTTCGACATCGTGGACCGCGAGCACGGTGATATCGCGGCCCAGCCGTACACCTCGGGCACGACGGGCAAACCGAAGGGGGTGAGACTCTCCCACGAGAACCTGCTGGCGGCGATAGAGAGCTACAACAAGAGTGGGCTCGGTATCGACCCCGATTTCACGCTGGTGCTCGTGTTGCCGTTGTTCCACATCTACGCGCTGAACGCCCTGATGGGGTCGTTTCTCCTCCGTGGCGGTCAGTTGGACCTGCAGCCCAAGCCGGAGCCGGAGGCGCTGTTAAAGGGGATCGAGCAGCAGGACGCGGAGGTGTTCGCGGGTGTGCCTGCGCTGTACACACAGATGTTCCGCGTCTGGCGCGAGAACCCCGAGGCGTACGATCTCTCCTCGCTGAACTACGTCGTCTGTGCGGCCGCACCGCTCGCCGAGGAGGTTCGGAAGACGATTCAGCGGGAGTGGGATGTCGTCATGGTCGAGGGCTGGGGGATGACCGAGACTGCACCGGCCGGGACGATCGAACCGGTTGCCGGTGCACAGAAGGAGGCCGGCTGTGTCGGTCCGCCGTTGCCGGGTATGGAGCTGAAGATTGTCAACCCCGACACCGGTGAGACACGTGCCGGACCGGACGCTATCGAGCCGATTCCGGACGAGGATATCGATTTCGACGACGAAACACGGGTCACCGGTGAACTCGCAATCCGGGGTGACCCCGTGTTCGATGGCTACCACGGCCGACCGGACAAAACAGAGAATGTCTTCGACGACGAGGGCTGGTTCTACACCGGTGACATCGCCCGCGTCGACGAGGATGGCTACTTCTGGATCGTCGACCGCGCCGACGACATGATACTCTCCGGTGGCAACAACATCTACCCCGCCGAGGTGGAGGACGCACTCTACGAACACCCCGATGTCGCCGAGGCTGCCGTCGTCGCGGCCCCACACGAGATAAAAGGCGAGGCACCCGTCGCGTTCGTGGTGCTGGAAGCGGATGCCGAACGGACCGAGGCGGACCTCCGGAAGTTCGCGCTCGAAAACGTTGCGAGCTACGCCCACCCGCGTCGCGTGTTCTTCGTCGATGAACTCCCCCGGAGTGCGACACAGAAAGTCCAGCGGTTCAAACTCACCGAGGAGGCCAGAGAGCGCATCAGCGGTGAACTCGAACCCTCCGAGGACTCCCTGTAAGGCCGCGTGTTCGAACCGGTGGTCTGGGTCTCTATTCAATTAGTTCGCTCGACACGTGTAACATCCTCGAGCGTCTCTCGCCGGCGCACGACGCGGTCGGTCTCACCGTCGACGGCAACCTCGGCGGGCCGGGGTTGGGAGTGGAACTGGCTGGCAAGCTCGTAACCGTAGGCACCGGCCATCCCGATCGCGAGCAGGTCACCCCGCTGTGGTCTGGCGACCGACCGGTCGGTACAGAACACGTCCGCACTGGTACAGCAGGGTCCGCCCACGGAGACGGGAGCAGTCTCACGGTCGGGTGCACTCACGTTTCGGACCGGGTGGTACGAGCCGAACATCGCCGGCCGGACGAGCGTCGCCAGCGAGGCGTCGACCCCGACGACCGTGCTCGCTGCCTTTTTTACCGTGTTGACCCGGGTCAGGATGAGTTCGGCGTCCGCGACGACGAACCGACCGGGTTCGAGCGCGAGTCGGGCCGGCAGGTCGCCGACGGCCGCCCGCACACGCTCGCCCACCGCGGCGATGTCGAGCGGGGGTTCGTCCTCGCGGTAGGGGACACCGAACCCGCCGCCGACGTCGACGAACTCGAGGTCCTCGGCGCCGGCCTCGCGGGCCAGGTCTGCCACGCGGGCGATTGCCCGGCAGTGGTCCTCGAGGTCACCGCGGAGGACACCGCTGCCGATGTGTGCGTGAACCCCGACGAGGTCGAACCGCCCGCGAAGGTCGTCGGCGACCGCCGCGACACGCTCTGCCGGGATGCCGAACTTCGCATCCTTTCCGGTGGCGACATCCTCGTGATGGCCGGTGCCGATGCCGGGGTTGACACGCATCGCGACACGGCCGTCGTACCCCAGCGCCGCGAGACGGTCGAACGTGTCCACGGCCCCGGCGGTAATCGTCAGTCCGGGGTGATCAGACGCGAGGTCGGCGGCGTACTCGAGGTCGGCCGCCGGGGGGTTGACCGCCGTGTACTGGAGGCTGTCGGGGTCCGCACCGGCATCGATTGCCCGCTGTAACTCCCCCCTGGCAGCACACTCGATGTCGACACCGGCGGCCGTGAGCGCCGACAGCACCGCTCGACCGGTATGAGCCTTTGCCGCGTACATGACGTGTGCGTCGGGAAAGGCGGCAGCGATACGTCGGTAGTTCTCGCGGACCCGCTCGGGGTCGAGCACGTAGAGCGGTGTGCCGTGGGTCTCCGCGAGCGAGACCAGACGGTCGTGGTTCCAGTCGGCGAGTCGTCGGACCGGAGGCGAGTCGACACTCATTGTTCGTCTGTGGGTAGCCCCGGGATTCAACTCTTTGGTCGCGGGGCGGGCTGTCCCCGCTCGCGAAAACCGCGAGCCGAACGCTCAACACTGTCGGTACCTAACTTCGGATGTGACCGACGAGAACCCCGATGACGCCCCGACAGTGACCTGCTCACGGTGCGGGCGACGCTGGAGTCTCGAACACGAACTGGACGACCTCCAGGCCGGTAACCGCGCTGCCGAACAGTTCGCGCTCGACCACCGCCGCCACACCGGCCACTATCCCGACGACGTGACTCCCTGGATTGTGGACTGCCGGACCTGCCCCGAAACCGAACAGTTCCTCGCCGAGCGGCCGGCCCGACGGTTCGCACGAACCCACACCCGCCACACCGACCACCCGGTCGAACTGGGGTCACCCGACGGCGACGAGTCCGTCGTCGGCGAGGACTGAACGGTGTGTCGGGCCGTAGCCGTCGACCTGTCTGATAGTTGATAAAGTTGTCGGCGCCAGGTAGATTCATCACGTCGGGATCATCAATAGTTGCACCGCGCTGGAGGAGTTCTCGGGACCGACGTTGGGGGTCTGTGTCCGGGTGCACTACTCGCACTCGTGGCCGGTATCATCAGCCACGGCCGCAGTCTGAGCGGCAACAACAGGCCGGCCACGGACACGAACGGGGAGTGAAAGTTCGATGATGTCGACGGTGACGTGACGTTCAGTATCCTCGACGTGCAATCGTTTTCATTCATCTCAGCAGCTCGATGGTGCAGAACAACGCCGAACCGTTTGATCTGGCGAGGACGGGGCGGTGGATATCTTCGACGTGCAATCACCGTTCGTCGACCTCACCGGGTGACGGTGACCGGGGCTTATTACCTCCGAACCCCTATCAGAAGACGATGGGACTGCGAATCGCACTCCTGAACGCCTCGTACGACCCCGTCGAGACGCGGCGGAACTTCCGGCGCGAACTCGACGCCGACCTCGTCGAGTACCACACCCCGTCGGGTGAGATTCCGGAGACAGTCGCGTTCGATGCGTGTGTCGTGACCGGGTCGCGCGCCTCGGTCTACTGGGAGGAGCCCTGGATCGACGATCTCAAATCGTGGGTCACCGGGGCGATCGGATCCGGACTGCCGGCGCTGGGGGTATGTTTCGGTCACCAGTTGCTCGCGGACGTGGTCGGCGGGACAGTCGAGGATATCGGTGACTACGAACTCGGCTACCGGACGGTCCGTCGCCGCGACGGGACGACACTGCTCGCGGGTGTCGACGAGGAGTTCACCGCCTTCACGACGCACTCTGACCGCGTCTCGGACCTTCCGGAGGATGCGAGACTGCTGGCCGCAAACGACTACGGCGTACAGGGGTTCCGGGCGAACAACGTCTTTGGTGTCCAGTTTCACCCCGAGTACGATACGACGACTGCGGAGTCGGTCACCCGCAACTATCTCGGCAACGGGCGCGAGGTCGAGGACGAGCGGGTCAAGCAGGTTCTGGCAGGGATCGACGACGAGAACTACGCGGCTGCGTGTAAGACAAAACAGCTGTTCGATAGTTTCACCCAGTACGTTCGACAACACCGGGATGTCGGGCAACCGGTCTCCGGTTAATCGGGTCGGTCGACGTTCAACTGATCCTCGATCTCTTCGAGGAACTCGGACTCCGCGAGCTCTTCCATCTGTTCGCGAAAGTGTTCCTCACAGACACCAACCCTCACACCGCCCTTCTCGACGGCGACATCGGCATCCGCGTCGCAGTAGTGACACTCCATGTCGTACAGTACGGTGCCATACCAAATGAACCCTCCGACAGGTCTATTAAAATCGAGACCCCTGGTCCGGGGAGTCACTCACCCGAGACGGGCACGGACCCGGCTGTAGGCCTCGCGGTCGAGTCCGGCGACACCGAGTGTCTCCTCGTGTGCGTCTGTCCCGCCGGTCACGAGCAGGTCGTGTTGCTCGGCGGCCTGTTCGGCAGCCCCGGTGTCGACCCCGTTTCCGTACGGGTAGGGCACCTCGACGGCATCGAGGTGCTCGGTCAGCGCGAGCGCCGCCGCGGGGTCGTCGTACCGGAACGGGTGTGCCAGACCGACGACGCCACAAGCCTCGGTCAACCGGGCCACCCCCTCCTCGAACAACGGGATATCGCGGGCGACGTAGCACGGACAGTCGTTCCCGATGAGGTGCTCGAAGGCGTCACCGTAGCCGTACTGGTGGTCGCTCTCGGCCACCGCACGGGCGATGTGTGGCCGTCCGACCCCCTTCTCGAACGTGACATCCAGGTCCACGTCGAGTCGGTCCTCGACACAGCTCACTATCTTCCGGGCCCGCTCGATGCGGTTCTCCTGCAGGTCCGCGACCAGTTCGGTCAGCCCCTCGGTGCGTCTGAGCCCGTATCCCAGCAGGTCCAGTCGGGCCTCGTCGGTCTCGACGCGCAGCTCGATGCCGTGAATCAGCTCCACCCCGTCGAGGTCGGTCACCGGCTCCTCCAGTTCGGGGTGGTACCTGTCGTGGTCGGTTACCGCCACCACCTCGACGCCGGCCCGCTCGGCAGCCGCCGGCAGTGTTTCCATTGTCAGCGTTCCGTCTGAGTTCGTCGTGTGTACATGCAGATCCGCAACGGGCATACTTGTTACTGCGGCGCCCGTTTCTTGAGGCTGCCGGTCCGCCCCCGCTCTCGTCCGGGTCGACTCGCGGGCTGTCGCTCTCGGTTGATCGGATGTGGCGTTACTCGCTGTCGATACGAGCGTCCAGACTCGTCGCGGCGATATCTTGTGCGACGCTCGCGAGAATCGCGATGATGGAGAAGATCATCGTGAGGACCATCACCAGCTCCAGTTCCCTGTCGAGGAGTCCCTCGTAGGCCAGCAGGCCGATACCGGGTACCTCGAACACCACCTCGACGACGAATATCGTCACGAGCAACACACCGAGTAGTTCGGTGATAAACAGCGTCACCAGCGACAGCGCATCGGAGCGGAACACGTGTCGTGCGACCCGTCGTCTCCCCGCCCCTTTTGATCGCACGAACTTCACGAACTGTTCCCGCAGTGATTCGCGGCTCTCCGACCGGGTGTACCGGAAGTAGCCCGCGAGCAGATGTGTCGAGAGCACCACCGCCGGGAGTACGAGCCAGAGCAGATTCGACGGGGAGAGACCCGCGCCGGCCTCGTACGCCTCCGGGAACCAGTCGGGTTCGGCATCCTGCAGTGTGAAAAACACCACACCCGCGATGAAGAAGTTCGGCAGACCGAAGATGAGGTAGAAACTGCCCGCGAACAGTCGGGAACCCGCTGCCGTCGGCCGTCGCGCGCTGTAGTACCCGATCAGTAGCGCCAGCACGAACGCCACCACCGTCGCCGGGACGGCGTAGGTGAGTGTCACCGACAGCGCCTTTCGAACGGCGGTGACGTTCGATACCGCCCCCTCGGCACCGGTTAGCTGGCCTCCGACCCCGGAGGTACCCCACTCGAGCGTGACAAACGACTGGAGCCAGTCGACGTACTGCTCGAACAGCGACGGTGGCTCCGGCAGGTTCGCCTCCTCTCCCTGCAGATTGGCCGCGAATCTGAGCGCTATCCGGTCCTCGTCGGGGCTCAGGACCACCAGCCCGAACACCGCTGTCGCCGCGACGTACACCGCAAAGACCGTCCAGAGAAGACGGCCGAGGACCCGCCTGAGGAGGGACCGTGGGAGAGACACATCGTGTCAGGTGTACCTACAACGGTATAGTTCTTGGCCCGAACCCGCCGCGGGGACGGCCTGATGTTTTATACGTTCCCTCTCGAAACTGTGTCTACAGCATCCATGTCGAAGGCTGTCGATATCGACGAGGCGGAGTTCGGAACCTCGCTGTGGATGCGCCTCAGAGTGCTCGTCCGGCCGGTGGCCGTTCTGTTGATCTTCGGGGCGCTGTTCGCCGGGTTCGTCACCTCCTACAAGCCACAGCGACCAAACGGCGGTACAGTGTCGCTCCTCGGAAACGAGATCGTCATGCTGGACTGGGTCACGCTGTGTGCGCTGTTGGTAGTGGTGGTCGCGCTCGGACCGGCGTTGGTCCGGCGCCGGCGGAGATTCCCCGGGATCGTCCGGAAGTTCGTCAGGGACCGCGTCGCCGGGGTCGCGGCGCTGGTGTTGCTCGGTCTGGTGGCACTCGGAACGTTCGGACCGGTGTTCGTCGCCGAGAACGCCTTCGACCCGGCGTTCCAGTACAATCCGCCGGTAGGGGTCTCGGTCGAGAACTTCATCCCGAGTCAGTGTGCCGGAACCGTGACCGACGACGGGACGACCTGTATCGGTGACGATACGTATCTGCTTGGGACCGACGGCTCGGGCGGTGAGATACTCGGCGCCGTGGTCCACGGTCTCCAGGCGAGTCTCCAGGTCGGCATCTCGGCTGCGGTCATCGCCGGTGGTATCGGCACACTCGTCGGACTCCTCTCGGGCACTGTCGGAGGCCGTCTCGACACGGTGTTGATGCGGTACGTGGACCTGCAGATGGCTGTCCCCTCGTTTTTTGTGTACGCGCTGCTGACACTCGTGCTCTCGACCCCGGGAGACCTCGCACTGATGGTCGTTGTGTTCGGCCTGTTGAGTTGGGGCGGTTTGGCGAAACTCGTCCGGAGCGAGGTGCTCCAGGTGCGCGAACGGCTGTACGTGACCTCGGCACAGGCGGCCGGCGCATCGCCGTTGTATCGCCTCCGGAGGCACGTGTTGCCGAACGTCTCGACCGGTGTGTTGGTGCCCCTTACGACGCTGATTCCGCTGTACGTGCTCTATGAGGCCTCACTCTCCTTTCTGGAACTGGGTGCCTCGGCCAACGAGCAGGTCTCGCTCGGGAGAAAGATCGCCGAGGGGTTCCAGGAATCGTTTGTCTCGTGGTGGGAGGTGTGGTGGGTCGCCGTTTTTCCCGCGCTCGCCATCACCGGACTCACGGTCACGCTCCTGCTCACCGGCGACCGTATCAGCGACCTGCTCGACCCCCGGAGCTACTAACAACAGTTTACCCGCCCCTCTCGACCCGTTCTCGAGGTGGCTGTTCGTCCAAAGGACCCGTTCGACACCCTGACCCCGGTTGCCCGCCCGGACGGCTGTCGTCCTCTCGTCCGGTATTGTTCATGAACGTTTATTACTAACGAGTACACAGAAGAGGTATGAGACTCACACGAACGGTCTCGGACTGCTGTGCGGAGCACACCTACCCGACAACCACAGCGGAGCTAATCGACGACCACGGTGAGACGGAACTCACGCTCCCAAACGGTGCGGTGACACTCGGTGAGGTGCTGGGGCGGTTGCCGAGTCACGACCTCGAGACCTCCGAGGACGCCGAGCACACGATCTACAGCGCGCTCAGCGAGGACGCGATCGGTCGAAAGGAGTACAGCGACCGCGACCCGCGCTGTCCAGGTGAGGGCGTCTCTGACCAGGTCTCGCTCTGAGTTACTCTCCGGTGGTCGGGCCCAGCAGCGCGGACGCGATAGTTGCATTCAGGTTCGCGAACGCGTTCAGCACGTTCAGCGCGACGATCGTCAGCACGGCTCCGACGGGAACCGCGGCCACCTGCTCTGCTGTCGACTCGAAGCTCTGGGCGACCTCCCAGTTGGACACCGTGACGTCCAGTGTGCCGTTCGGGAACACCGGCATCAGCAGGAGTTCGATCGCGATGCCGAGGGTGGCGACGAGCAGCATGAACGAGACGATACCGACCCAGAACTTCGCGAAGACAAACGCCAGCCCTTGCCACGTCGAGGACGCACCGATGTACGCCTTCGCGAGGGCCACGATACCGTTTTCCTCTTGCTCAAGATCGTCCGGGGCGGCGATGTCGGTCCCGAGCAGTCTGTTTGCGACCCGACGCTCGAACCCGGCGGCGTAGCGCGTGCAAACAAGTGTCAGCAGCAGGATACCGAGTCCGATACCTATCACCGACAGTCCGAGTCCAAGCGTGAACCCGGTGACCAGGATAATGTAGTAGAACATACCGAGCAGGGGCGCGATCATGAGATACAGCAGGTTCTTGTAGGTCTGTCCGTCCGTGACGGCTCCGAGGATGCCCGAGGGTGAGAGACCGTTCGACGCTTCGGCGGTCTGTTGTTGTGTCATCTCATCCTGTGCTTGAACAGCAACGGATAAAACCCGTCGTGGAGGGTCTCTCTCTCTGAGACGGGCACGAGCCGGTGTCGTCCGTTTGGCGCGGGCCCGTGCCCGTGCTGTCTAACAGACCGGTCACCGGTCGCCGTGTCGGTCACCCGGGACCAGCAGTCGGCGACTGTCACGACCCCTGGTGAGCAGAACACCCAAGACTCGGCCGGCCGTTGTGGGGGTATGCAGGTCACGTTTCTCGGGACGGGGAGCGCGATGCCGACCGGCCAGCGGTTCCAGACCGGACTGTTGCTGGAGGCCGACCGGCGGTTGCTCGTCGACTGTGGCAGCGGTGTGCTCCACGCGCTCGCCCGGACCGACCCCGGTTACGAGGGCGTCGACACTGTCGTGCTCACACACCACCATCTCGACCACGTCTCGGACCTGATGTCGCTGATGAAGGCGCGCTGGCTGGCCGGTGAGACCGACCTGACCGTCGCCGGCCCGCCGGGTACCCGCGACCTTGTGAACGGGTTGCTCGACGTCCACGGGTATATGCAGGACCGCCTCGACCTGACACTCCGGGAGATAGCGGACGGCGAAACAGCCGAACTCGCGGGTGTAGGTATCGAGGCCCGCGAAACGGTGCACTCGATGCAGTGTCTCGCCTACCGGTTCAGCCCCCCGAACGGGGCGCCGTTCGTGTTCGGCGCAGACAGCGAGGCCGACACGGGGCTGTGTGCGTTCGCCGACGGCGCCGCCGCGCTCGCACACGACTGCTCCTTTCCCGACGACGTGGACGTGTCGAACCACCCGACCCCGACCAGCCTCGGCCGCGCGCTCGCCGACGCCGACCCCGACCTCGGTCGGGTCTACCTGACCCACCTCTACCCGCACACAGAGGGCCGCCACGAGACGATGCTCGACTCGCTCGGTGCTCACTACGACGGCGACGTGAGATTCGCCCACGACGGCCTGACAGTCGATCTCGAGAGTCTGGGTTGACCGTCGGTCCGTGTGCTGCTGGACACCGACTCCGGCGTCCGTATCGACACGAGGCCAGACCTGACCCGGGCCCGCCCGGAGACCCCGTTCGTGATGTCGGTGTCGGTCAGCCGGAGCGCTCGAACCCGGGACCGTCGACAGCCGGTCGGGTTGGCTCGCCGCCCTGCCAGGCGTAGAACCCCTCGCCGGCGTGTCGGCCGGTCTTGCCGACAGCGACCCGTTCGGCGAGAATATCCGGTGGCTCGTACCGGTCACCCATCTCGCTCGCCAGATACTCGAGCAGGTCGAGACGCCGGTCGAGACCGGCACGGTCGGCCTGTTCGAGCGGACCGACAGCGTGGTCGTAGCCGGTCACGAGCAGGTCGTCGATAGTCTCGACATCGGCGGCACCAGTCTCCAGCAGCCGCATCGCCTCCACCTCGAGCGCCACCGCCAACCGCCCCGAAACCGGGCCGGGTGTGTCCCCGACAAAGAGCGGCGTCGCCCCGAGTTCTGCCACAAACGATGCCGCACGGTCACGCGTGGACTCGGTTGTTGCCTCCGTCACCACCACCTCGACTACATCGGTACTATCGGGGTGAACACGCAGTCCCAGCGCCCGGCCGGGGGAGTTCAGCGCGCTCGCGGCTGTCGTGACCGACAGTGACCCTCTCGAGGTTGAGACGAGCGTCTCTCGGTCGACCAGCGGCTCCAGTTCGACGAACCGCCGGCCGAGCTGCTCCGCGTCGTCGATACTCGTCTCGACGACCAGATCTGCGTCCGAGACAGCGGCAGCCAACCCCGTCGTCGCGTCCAGCGGTACCTCGCGGACATCCGCCCGCTCGAGGTGGCGTTCGATCGTGTCGATGGCGTCCATCGCCGCCGACGGGTCCCCCGCGTGGATGCTGACCTCGTTGCCACTGCGCGCACAGAGCCGTGCGATCTCTCGTCCCGCGCCTCCGACTCCCAGTACGGCTACATTCATGTCCGCACACTGGTCCGTCTGTGAGTTAAGACTGCCGACTGGCCGTTGTAGACGTGCCAACCACTGGTCTGACCGCCGCCACCCCTCTCAATCCGGTCCCGTCCTGACTGCCGGAACCACTGATGCCGACACTACGGCGGTACACAACCCTCCTGTACTTGCACTGACAGGTCTGACCTCACCAATAGAACTATATACTGGTGTGTCATACTGTACCACGTATGGCTTCCGCATCCGGCGACGAGACTGTGTTCGACGAGTTCCTTGCCCGGCGCGGTCACGAGACCGACGCTGGCTGGGACGAGAGCTATAACAAGAAACAGTGCCCCGACTGTGGCGGCGTCCACGACCAGAGCGCGACAGAGTGCACAGTATGTGGATGGTCGCCGTATAGCGGTTGAACACACGTCTTCTGCGGTATCTCCGCTCTCCAGTCACAGAGGTCTGTAACGGGTGTGAGTGTTACTCAGCGGTTTCGAGGCGAAGCCTCCGCCAAGAGATGAGCAAAGTAGACTGGGCTCAGATTACTAGCCGACGTGGCTAGCTTGGCGCCGTCGTCCCGCCCGCTACATCCGGACTCGGGACAGCTCATCTCGCCGATGATATCGGTGTAGCGCCTGCAAAGCGGGTCCTAGTATCATCACCAGTCTGGAGCACCGTCCGACAGCCGTGGGATTGAGTACACAGGTCGAAAGGTTGGCGTTGAGAGCAGCCCCCAGGCTCGCGAGCACGTCCGTCTCCGCGGGTTCGGCCCGCCCGAGGAGCTGCCCGGTCCCGCTGTCGGCCTCGACAGCACCGTACCCGTTTTCCGGGCACGACCGGCGGGTTCACCCTCGGTATCGACGACCACCACCTGGCCCTCGTTGCGGGGCGCGCTCGCGGTTCGCCGCCCGATGCGGTCGTATCCGACGACGAAGACGAATCTCGTAGTTTGCTCCGCGACAGCCGAAAAAACCCAGGACCGCTCGTCGGGTTCACTCGTCGACCGGCAGTTCGGGTTCGTAGCCGACAGCCTCGATTGCGGCCGAGCGCACCGTGTCGACGCCCTCCCCGGTTGCGACGCTCATCGTGTACTCCGCGTCGAGACTCGCCCGGTCGTCGTCGAGACGGTCGAGCATATTGTACACCACCAACACCGGTGTGTCGAACTGTGCCTCGATATCTGTGCGGAGCTGCTCCTGGACCGCGAGCGGGTAGCCACAGGTCCCGGTCGGGTCGAGCACGAGCAAGACGGCGTCGGCTGCGTGGGTGAGCGCGCTGACGGCCTGTTCCTCGACGCCGTTTCGCTCCGCGGGTGGCCGGTCGAGCAGCCCCGGCGTGTCGACGAACTGGTGTTTCACGTGGTGGTGTTCGACGTGGCCGACGTGGACCTGTGTCGTGGTGAACGGGTACGACGCCTCCTCGTTGCTCGCCCGGGAGATGCTGTTGACAAACGACGACTTGCCGACGTTCGGGTAGCCCGCGACGACAACCGTCGGTCGGTCGGGGCGGATATCCGGCAGGTCACGGAGTGCCTCGCGTGCATCCATCAGCGCCGCGAGGTCGTCCTCGACCTCACCGACGATATCCGCGAGTCGGGCGAACGCCTGTTTGCGGTGCTTGCGCGCGGTGTCGGCGTCTGTCTGGCGGAGTCGCGAGTGGTACTCGCCGCGGATCTCTGTTGCCTTCCGACTCGCCCAGCCAACCTCGTTGAGATGCTGTCGCAGGTCGTCGAGCCCGACGATGGCATCCCCGAGGTCACGGTAGAACGGATGGAGTGTGTCGAGGTCCGGCCAACCGGTGACGACGTTCTCTAGGTTGTCCGAGATTATGTTCGCCCCGGTCTGGAGCATCGACGTCTGTGCGTCCAGCCCGGACTTCGCCCGACCGGTGCGTGCCGCCCGCGAGAACGCCTGGTCGAGGAGTTCCTCGCCAAGCGGCGGTGCGGGCAGACTCTCGAATGGATGACTCATTAGATGACGTACGCTACCGGTGTGTAAAAGCCCCCTGTGATACTGTCGAGTGAGTGTCTGGCCGGGAGCAATCGCGCGGACCGTGACCCGTGCGCTCCGGGCGCTCTCTGTGAGTTGCCTACAAAACTGCGAGAGCCACCGGTCGCCGTACGGGGCGTACTGCCAGACGCCGTGGTGGGCGGCCAGGTCTCGCTGTGCCCCGGTCCGGATCTCCATCGGTATCTGGACCTCGCAGGGGGTCCCGTGTGTGGCGTGCAGGTCGGCAGCGAGGGTCACCAGGTTCGGGGTCGTGGCTCCCCAGCGCGACACCGTCCTCGAACTCACTGGAATATGTGATACTCGCGCGTGGCCTCGTCGACGCGCTCACGTGACTGGTACGCGACGGCCGCCGACAGGTCGCACGCATCTGTCACCAGACACGCTGCGCCTGTGAGCCCCGACAGTCGCCCGGGTCTGCGCCGGTGTGTCGGAGATTCGCCTGCACACAGATACCCACGGCACCGTGCTCGCGGGTGTGGTGCTCGAACGCGTCGAGTGTCGCGTCGGTGGCCGTGTGGCCCTCCATATCGAGCCAGACGAACACGCCCCGTTCGGCCGCGTGTGACACGATGTGGGCCAGATGTTCGCGGAAACACTCCTCGGAGATATCCAGTCCGAGCTGGGTTGGTTTGACCGACAGACGCGCCCGCAGGCCCGCCCGGGCGATGTCGTCACGGGCCGGCGGTACGCCCGCGTGTCGCGGCGTCGCGCCTATCATTGTGGTGCTCCCCGAGCAGACTCAGGATTGCCCCGATGCCGTCGCTATTCAATCGTGATGTGTGCAACCGCCTCTGCCGGCGTCTCCCCCGCGAGAAATCGCTGTGCAAACGGCGGCATCGTACCCGGGTGTTCGGTGTGTGTCTTAGACTACCGCAATCGGCAGTTCAGTCTGGCCCCGCCCTCGCTCGGCGGTGAGTGGTGGCTCGGCATGTTACTGTCGTCACACGGGGCTCGGTGGGGGTAACGTCTCGTCATCGCCACCACCGGAGACAGGGTGACCCGGCGGAAAAACCTCTCGTCCGGGGGCTACTCTGTTCCGGACCCTCCCTGTCTGTTACCCGCGCCGTCGGCGCAATCTGCCCGTCTGAGCTGTCGCCACCGCACGGACTCACCGCCTGTGCTATCGTCACCGGTGGTGGCTGCCGACACCGGGCAAACCCGACAGTGCCGGGAGAGCCGAGAGCCGGGGACGCGAGTTTCAGACTCACACATCTGACCGCGTGTCTGCCCTCCTGACCGGGCGAGTCGACCCCACCTCGGGACAGCAGTCGCACCCTCTTTCACAAGTATTAATCCCGTAGTTTGAGAAGGCATAGCAATGAGTGTACTGTCCGTGCCCGGAGTGCCATCCGGTGTCGAACTCGTGCTGTCTGTGCCAGTTGTCGGTGTCGAACTGGGACAGACGGGGTTCACCGCAGTCGGTGCTATAATTATACTGATGCTTCTGATGGGGTCGGGGTTCTTTTCATCGTCGGAGATTGCGATGTTCTCCCTGACCCCCTACCAGATCGATGCGATGGTCGAGCAGGGCAAGCGCGGTGCAAAGACGATCAAGTCACTGAAATCCGACCCGCACCGTCTGCTCGTGACGATTCTGGTCGGCAACAACCTCGTCAACATCACGATGTCCTCCATCTCGACGACAATCATCGGGTTCTATTTCGCCGACAGCACGGCGATTCTCGTCTCGTCGCTCGGTATCACCTCGATGGTACTCCTGTTCGGCGAGAGTGCGCCAAAGTCCTACGCTGTCGAACACACCGACTCGTGGGCACGGACCGTCGCAACCCCGCTGAATTTCGTCGGGAAGCTGCTGTGGCCGCTCATCACACTGTTTTACTACCTGACGACGGCCGTCAACAAACTCACACCCGGCAGTGAGTCTCTCGAGTCCTCGTACGTCACCCGCGAGGAGATACGGAACATGATAAAAACCGGCGAGCGCGAGGGTATCCTCGACGAGGAGGAGCGCCAGATGATCCAGCGCACGCTGCGATTCCAGGACACCGTCGCAAAGGAGGTGATGACCCCGCGTCTCGATGTCGGTGCCATCTCGAAGAATGTAACCGTCGAACAGGCAATCGCGGAGTGTATGCAGTCGGGACACGCCCGCCTCCCGGTCTACGATGGCTCACTGGATGACGTGGCCGGTGTCTTCGACATCCGTGACCTGGACGGTGACCCCGACTACGACGAGACAGTCGAGAGGGGGGTCTCTGAGGTTATCAGCTCGACACTGCATGTCCCCGAGTCGAAGAACATCGACGAGTTGCTGTTCGAGATGCGCGAAAAGCGGTTGCACATGGTCATCGTCGTCGACGAGTTCGGCGCCACCGAAGGGATTGTGACGATAGAGGACATCGTCGAGGAGATCGTCGGCGAGATTCTGGTGGGTGACGAGGAGCGCCCAATCGAACCAATCGACGACGGGGAGGTGCTTGTCAGCGGCGGGGTGAACATCGACGAGGTCAATCAGGTGCTGGACATCACCCTCCCCGAGGGCGAGGAGTTCGAAACGATCGCGGGGTTCATCTTCAACCGGGCGGGCCGTCTCGT
>KB659964.1_pt57 | contig 17615 bp, 14 predicted proteins | sample 558768 | NCBI scaffold set KB644980.1 | reverse complement strand
TCTGCACGGTGGGAGATATCTTCGGTCGACGCCGCGATATCTGCGCCAGCAGCCTCGATATCCTCGGTATTGGTGGCAGCTTCTCGGCTTGAGTCGGCGACATCCTCGGCGAACGACTGGATTTCAACGACTGTCTGCTCCCACTCGTCGATCATCTCGTTAAACGACGCGGCGATATCGGCCATCGGCTCGCTGTCAACGTCGTCGTCTAACCGCTGTGTGAGGTCACCGTCGCCGCAGGCGGTGATCGTTGTTTCAAACTCCGCTGCGATCAACTCTAACTCCTCTTTCAGTTGTGCGATCTGATCACCCCGCTGTCGCTGTTCCTCGGCTCGCTCCTTTTCAGCTTGTATGTCCGCTCGTGCCTGTTCGATCTCCGCCCGCGCCTGTTCGACCTCGTTCATCTGCGATTCAACATCGTCGCGCGCTGTTGCAAGTGACTGCCAGTGGAACAGAATCGCCAGCGAAAGCAACGTCACCCCAACAGCATGGATACCGCCCCACACCACAGGGTTTGCCATTGCTGCCTGATGGTTGTAGACGCTAAACCATTCGATGAGGCCAAAGATGCTGTGCTGCCCGGCGACGTAGCCGATCGCAACGGCAAACGGCACCCAGTCCTCGTACAACGCAACGTATCCAACGCCGATGAAGTACACAAAGTGTGCTTCGATGAACCCGCCGGTGAAGTACGCAAGCAGTGCAGCATCTGTCATAAATGCGAACGATGCCATCGCAGCACGCCCGCGTCTCGGTAGTGTTGGTAGAATCGCAGCCAAAAGTAGCCCGATGAGAACCCCAACACCGATCAAAGAGTGAGAGAGCGGAACCGTCGGGAGCTCGGCACCGGTCACCGACTCAACCCCACTCATCCGGCTGAGGAGGAAGATAACCGGGACAAAGAGCCCAGCAAAGAAGATCACGATACGGTGTCGTGAGCTGAACGATTCCTCAGGAACACGGCTTCCATCCGGAATATTGCTCATGAACTCAACTAAACGGTTCTGAACGGCAGTACCGTTTTTTGCCATAGCATACCAAGCGGGGGATTACTAGTTATATCTTTTTCAGCACAAACATACATTCCTTTGCGTCTACATTGCTAATGTGTTCAACTATTTTGGATAATTAAACGACATTACTGGAGTTTGCGCTGAGCCAGAAGCACGGCGCAACTCGTGAGGAAGACAGACAGTATCCATCACGAGGTTCCTTGAAATTACCATCGCAGGGTGCGGCTGTGTAGTGAGTACGGTATGCACCGACCGCAACCGACTACTGGGTTGCCCCCCGACAGACCACTATGCTATTCACGCCGGGGCCCACAGCCGTCCCAGCCGACGTCCGCGAGGCGATGGCCCAAACCCAGCCGAACTCCGCGGTTCAATCCGAGTTCGCCGAGCGATACGATCGCCTCTGTACAAACCTCCAGCAGGTCTACGACACCGATCACGATGTGATCGTTCCCGGCGGCGAGGGGATTCTCGGTCTTGAAGCCGCTATCGCCTCGCTTGTCGCGCCGGGCGACCGCGTGTTGTGCGTCTCCAACGGTATCTACGGCGACGGGTTTACCGACTTTGTTGCCGACTACGACGGCGAGGCGACGCTCGTTTCGGCCCCCTACGACGCGGGCTACGATCTCGGGGCTATCGAGGAGGCACTCGCCGACGCCAAGGACGCCGGCGAGCCGTTCACGTTGGCGACGGCGGTGCACTGCGAAACGCCGACCGGGACGCTCAACGACCTCGCGCCGGTGCTCGACCTGCTCGACGAGTACGACGTACTGAGCGTCGTCGACGCCGTGTCGTCGCTCGGCGGAACCGCAGTTCCGACCGACCGGATCGATGTCTGTCTCGGCGCGTCCCAGAAGTGTTTCAGCGCGCCACCGGGGTTGATGACCGCCGCCGTCAGCGACCGCGCATGGGAGACGATGGAAGAACGGGAGCCGACCTCGCTGTACACCAATCTGCTGCCGTGGCGTGACACCTCAGACGGCTTTCCGTACACGCATCTCGACGCCAACGTCGCCGCGCTTGACGTGGCGGTGCAGCGTGTTCTTGATGAGGGTGTTGAAACTGCCTTTGATCGTCACAAACGCGCCGCCGAACACTGCCGCCAGCGCGGTCGGGAGATCGGCCTCGAAATCTATCCTGACGAGTCGCGGGCGTCGCCAACGGTGACGGCGTTCCATCTCCCGGGTGAAGCAGAGCGAATCCAGCAGCGTGTCGAAGCTGACCACGACATCGTACTGGCGACGAGTCTCGGCGACCTCGCCGAGGATATCCTTCGTGTTGGCCACATGGGCTACAACGCGGATGTCGAAAAGGTCGACCGCGTGATGGATGCGATCGCCGACGTGGTCGCCTGACGTGCAGCCGATTACTCGCTGATCGTCGTTTCGCTGATCCGGACACCTTTGCCGGCTAGATGTCGCATCTGTCGCTGGGCGAAGTCTTCCTCTCGTGTTCCACGCGTCGCCAACACGTAGAGAACGGCGTTACCGACAGGCCGCATCGTCCGACCGGCGCGCTGGGTACCCTGCCGGCGTGAGCCGCCGAGGCCAGAGGCGACAACAGCAAGTTCGGCGTTCGGCAGGTCGATCCCCTCGTCGGCAATCCGGGAAACAACAAGCGTTTGCTGGCTACCCTCGCGGAACGCAGCGAGCTGTCGCTGGCGTTCGTGGTGGGCGGTTTCGCCGCTGATGAACGGCACCTCAAGGGCGTCGGCGATCGCTTCGCCCTGATCAAGATAGTCGACAAAAATCAGCGTCTTTGCGTCAGGGTGTTGCCCACGGAGGGTGCGGATCTCGTCGATCTTCGCGGGGTTTTGTGCCGCAATGCGGTGGCGGTTGTTAGTGTCCGCACTGCTGTAGACGTTTTGGGCGTCGTCGTCGCGCCACGGCACGTAACGGATCTGAACCTCGGGTTCGGCGACAAAGCCGGCCTCAAACAGCGCGGCCCAGTCGGTGCCGATCGGCGGGCCAATTAGGGTGAAAATCTCTTGTTCCTTGTCGTCTTCACGAACGGGTGTGGCCGACAGTCCCAGACGGTGTGCGGCCTGCAGATCGGTGCTTCGGCGGAAGATCGGGCTGGGAATATGCTGAACCTCGTCGTAGATGATCGACCCCCAGCCGCGGGAGTCGAACAGTTGGCGGTGGCGATCCATGCCTGCGGTCTGATAGGTGGCGATCGTAACCGGTTGGATGTTCTTTTCACCGCCATGGTACTCGCCGACATCGGCGTCGGTCAGCGTCGACTCCGCGGTCAACGCCGCCCGCCACTGGGCGGCGAGTTCGCGGCTCGGAACAAGAATCAGCGTCTCGCCGCCGACAGCGACAAGGGCGGCGATCGCGGCGATGGTTTTTCCGCTGCCGGGCGGCCCAACAAAGACGCCGGCCTGCTGATCGAGAAAGGTGTCGACCCAGGCCTGCTGGTAGTCGCGAAGCGTTGCGGTCAGCTCGGCCTCTAATGGATCGCCGGTGTCGAGATCGCGGTCGTCGGCGATGGGGTAGCCCGCCTCGTAGAGTGTCCGCTTGACCGTTGCAACCTCGTCTTCGTTGACCCACGCCTCGGTTTCGGAGATCGGCGCGCGCAACGCCGCCTCGGGAAGCTTCTGCTCGGCAACGTTACCTAACAGATTCTCATTTGCGGCCTCTAAGACGGTGTAGCCGTCGTCGTGGGTGCGAAGAACAAACTGGCTGGCCCGCTCCCACTGAGCTGTCACCCACTCGTCGAGGTGGGGGGATTCCCGCGGCAGCACCGAGTGCATCGCCGCCAACAGATCGTCGAGATCATCGTACGGCGCGGCCCAGATATCCTCCTGTCGAACCCGGTAGAGATACCCTCGTGTTCCGGGCTCGGTGCCGGTTGAGTCGACCAGATGGGCGAACTGGGCGAGTTGTGCGCGGGTGTACTGGGTCGGCTCATCGACGACAATCTCGCGGCGGGTTGGAAAGAGGATGACGCGCTCTCGGCCCGCGAGGTCGCCGACCGTTGAGGGATACCAGACGACGGGGTCGTGTTCGACGGTCGCCTTCTCAACTTTGCCCGCGGTTTCTAGCGCATCGAGTCCCGCTTCGGCGGCTTCGCGGCTGTAGCGAAGCTGGCGGGCGACCTGGCTGGCGGTGAGCACGGGTCGCTCGGCGGTGTCGACGGCCTCGTAGAACTCATCCATCGAGAACGACGCGGCGAGATCATCGTCGGCGGTATCATCGGTTGTCCCAGAGGAGTCAGTGGTATCATTGGTTGTCCCAGAGGATTCGGTGGTATCATCGGGTATCTCAGGAGAATCAACGGTATCGGAGGACGTTTGCTCGGCGGCGTCGTCAGCGGACGACGACTCGTTAGAACCAGTCATTACCGGAAGAAGGTCACCGAGCCACAAACCCGTTGTGACCGACAGCAGCGGCCTCGTGTCGACACATTCGGCGGCGACGATCTACCGCCGGCAGTGTCGCCGTTTCAGGTCGTCTTTCGACCGAAATCGGCTACCGCAGTCGACACATCTGACAGATCGCTCACCGGCCTCGGTGACGATCCGGTGGCCGCCGATCTCAAAGGCACGGTCGATCGCACGCGGGCGGATACGATCCGGGATCTGTGTGTTGGGCTGCGCACTCAGATCGGTTCGCAGCCGGATCGTCTGAAGATCGGTCTCGTTCCAGCGAGCGGCTTCGCGCGCGGTCGCCCAGTCATCGATCGCCGTCCAGCCGGTGACAACAACCGGCGACTGGGTCTCGGTATCACCGACGACGACCACGTATCTGATACCGTGTTTCACGAGCGCGAATCGCCAGCCGTCGGTTGTGTTCCACCGGAGCTGTCCCCGGTTGATCGCCTCGGCAACGATCGGGACGGACACATACCGACCCTGCTGGTGCAGTCGCTGCCGGAAGTGATCTGTATGGGCATACACCGCGGGCGTTCGCGGTGGGGGATCCTCGGGAGAACGGTGCCGGCTTGGCGCGTCGGCACTCGGTTCGGCGCGGCCGACCGCGTCGGCGTACGCCGTCGGTTCGGGAAGCGATCTACCGCCGGGTGTCTCCTCGACACCCGGACCGGGCTGTCTGGATGCCACTACGATAACGTATCACATGGAGGGGTATAAATGTTCAGCCGGTATGCGGTGAGAGCCGCCTGTTTCCGGAGGAATCAGCCGAGTAAGCCGAGTTCATCGATCCGGTCAACGATCTGATCGACGGCCTCGCTCGCGTCGTCAACGGACTTTCCACCGGTGATCACGACCTTTCCGCTGCCGAACAGCAGGATCACAACTTCGGGGTCGTCCATCCGATAAACTAACCCGGGGAACTGCTCGGGTTCGTACTCAACATCCTCAAGACCGAGGCCGATCGCAAGCGCGTTGAGATTGAGGCTGTGGCTAAGATCGGCACTGGAGACGATGTTCTGGACGGTGATCTCCGGGGCGTCCTCGATCGGGATACCCAGTTCGCGGAGCTTTGCAAAGATGATATCGAGAGCCTCGTGTACATCGTCGATACTTTTCGCGCCGGTACAGACGATCTTCCCCGACCGAAAGATCAACGCGGCAGCCTTCGGCTCCTGGGTTCGGTAGACGAGTCCTGGAAAGTTGTCGGGGTTGAAATCCGCGCCCGGCAGATCGGTTGCAAGGGCTTCGAGATCGAGCTCCTGATCGATCCCCGTTGATGCAACGACGTTTTGAATCTCGATTGAATCAGCCGGCGCGCTCATGATGACAACACATGCTCAAGCCGGACGTATAAAACGCCCCCTTATAAATGCTGTCGAGGACACTGCCAGAGTCACCTCGCGATATGGACAACACACCGCCGAAACCGGGCGGATAGAGACGAGAGCCGATGGTACGGGCATCAGTAAGAAGGGTTTCGAAGCCGCGTTTTTCAAGTAGTCGCGCTGATTAGCGTTGGGTAACTGATGAGCGAGGATTTCTATGAGGTACTCGGCGTCTCTCGGGATGCCTCCGAAGACGAGATCAAGCAGGCCTACCGACAGAAGGCATCAAAATACCACCCGGACGTGAGCGATGAGCCAAACGCCGAGGAGAAGTTCAAAAAGATCAAGACCGCAAAGGAGGTGCTGACCGACGAGGAGAAGCGGCAGGCCTACGACCAGATGGGCCACGACCGCTTTGAGGAGGCCGAAAAGCGCGGCGGCTTCGACGGCGGCGGCCCCGGCGGTGCCGGCGGTATGGGGGGCATGGGCGGCATGGGCGGGTTTGGCGGCGGCGGTGGTGGCGGCGGCTTCGAGGATATCTTCGAGCAGTTCTTTGGTGGGGGTCGTGGCGGCGGTGGCGGCGGCAACCGCCCACGGCAGGGCCGTAATCTCCGAACGTCGATGGAGATTAGCCTCAAAGAGGCCTACGATGGCGTCGACAAGGAGTTTACCATCACCCGCCCCGCAGCGTGTGAAACCTGCAACGGCGAGGGACATCCGCCGGAGGCCGACGTGAACACCTGTCCGGAGTGTAACGGGGCCGGCGAGGTGCGACAGGTTCAACAGACCCCGTTCGGTCGCGTCCAACAGCGGTCGACCTGCCCGCGCTGTGACGGCGAGGGCGAAGTTGCCGACCAGACCTGTAGTAGTTGTGGCGGCGACGGGATTGTCGAGACTGAGGTAACTCTCACGGTTGAGGTGCCGGCCGGCATTAAGACCGGCCAGACCCTCCGGATGGATGGCGAGGGCGCGCCCGGCGACAACGGTGGCCCGCCCGGGGATCTGCTGATCGATGTCGAGGTGCAGGAACACGAGGAGTTCGAACGCGACGGCAACGATCTTCACTACAACCAGCCGATCTCTTTCCCACAAGCCGTTTTCGGCGATTCAATCGAGGTACCAACGCTCGACGGACAGAAGAAACTCGACATCCCCGAGGGCACACAAAGCGGCGAGCGGTTCCGCCTGAAAGGGCTCGGTATGCCACGACTTCGGAGCCGACGCAACGGCCACCTCTATGTGACCGTCCAGGTCGTCACCCCCGAAGCTCTCAACGACGAACAAAAGGACGCCCTCGAAGCCTTCGCTGAGGCCGGCGGCGAGGAAGTCGATGTCTCAGAGGGCTTTTTCGAGAAGATCAAAAATAGCTTCTAAGCGGTGTCGGCGACCCTTACTGCCACTTAACATCCGACAGCGTGCGCTGTACCGCTTCCTCGCCGACCGCCGCCGCCAACGATTCGAAGCCAGCGCGCTCGGCGCGATCGGTCGCGTTGGCGACAAGCCGGGAGACAATGAACTCCGGGGTCGATTTGCCGACCGTGCCGAACCGGGGCTGGTAGTCGACCCGTAGGTCGAGATCCGGATCTAACCCCTCGGCAAAGATGCCGTCGATCCGTGCGGTTTCGGGCAGCGGGCTCAGATCGTCAGCCAGATGTGTGACGTAAACGCCAAGGGCGGCCTGGTCGACCGTCAACGACACCAACCCGTTCAGTAGGTCGGCCGCCCGCCCGGGCTCGGTGATCGCCTCAAACTCATCGACTAACATGAGCGTCCGGCCGTCGCCGGTCAACGGCGGGACGATCGATTTCAGCGTCGACTCCAAGACACCGGCATTAAACGAGGCGTGGCGACGGTGGAACACGATCGTCTCGAACTGCCCGATCTCGGCGTTGTCGGCCGGCACCGGCAGCCCCATCGCCGCCAGCAGGGCGACCTGGCTCAGCGTCTCCAGCAGCGTCGTCTTCCCGCCGGAGTTCGCGCCGGTCAACACCGCCACACGATCGTCGGTCGGTGGCGACAGCGGGCGGGCGGTGTCGATGAGGTCGTGGGAACCGACGGCGTAGGTGATCGGCTGTACGTCGTCGATAAACAGGTTCCGCGCGTTCCGCACCGCCACCCCGTCGTCGACAAGGGTGGGGCGGCGAAGGTCGAAGGCGGCCGCAAACCGGCCAAGCGAGAGTTCAAGGGCGATATCGCCGATAGCGGTGACCACGGCCGTCACCTCGGCATCGGCGGCGTCGATCCGGTCTTGGAGGTCGGCGGCGACAGTCGCCTCGCGCTCGTCGACCGCCGTTTCAAGCGAGTCAACCAGCGCGCGCAGTGTCTGGCTGACAAAATCGGCGGCGTCAACGGCGTCGTCGGCCGCGGCCGACCGCACCCGGGGCGGTTCGATCCCGGTCTCGCTGGCGATGTGGTCAACAACGCCGGATTGGAGGGCGTCCATGTCCCGAACACCGTCGCTTCGCACCGTCTCGATAATATCGAAGGCAGAGTCGTTGAGATCGGCGGCCGCGTCGCGTTCGGCCCGTAGCGCGTCAAGTTCGTCGTCCGCGCCCTCAGCAACGGCGACAGCATCGTCGGTCTCGCGGACGTATCCAAGCGCGCCTTTTGCTGCCCGCAACGCGTCGGGGTCGATCCCGGCCAGCGCGTCAAACGGATTATCGTCGAGCCCGACAGTGATGAGTTCAAGGGCCGCTTCAACGGCCGCGCTGTCGGTGCCGCCGGCGTCGTCGTAGGCGTCAAAGGCCGCGATTACCCGCTCGCGGTCATCATCGGCCAGCTCAATCCAGGCGGTTTTCGCGGCCAACACGCGATCGAGGCGGTCGGCCATGGCGTCCTGTGTCGGCAGCGGCGTCAGCACCCGGATTCGGTCGGCGGCGTGGGTTGTGAGGGCATACTCGCTGGCCAGTGTGAGCAGCTCGTCGTAAACATCCCGGGTGTCGCCGGTGCCGAGCATCTCGATACCGTCGGTGCCGGTCGCCCGCCGCAGGATTCTCACCGCCCGTCCGCGGGGAACGCCTGCCGCCGCGAGCGTTCGGATGTCGGCGTTTTCGATTGCGGCGATGGCGTCGGCTTCGCCGATCGACTCACGGAGCAGCGCGGCCGTTTTCGGCCCGATGCCCCAAAACTCCTCTAAGCGCATATCCGACCGTTTGGAGCCGGCGGCTTAGCGTTTGGCGTTTGTGACGCACGAACTGAACCGAGAACATACCTGTCAGGCCACCCATAACCCGGTATGGAGCCGGATCTCACCGCCCTTGATGACCATCTTGCCGATCGTGATGTCGATGGCTACCTCATCGACGCCGACAGCACCGACCCGAACCAGCGGTATCTCTCGGGGTTTGATGCCCCTGATCCGTTTCTGACCTGCTACACCCCGGATGGCCTCGCTGTCCTTGTCTCCGGACTGGAGTACGGCCGCGCTGTCGGCGAGAGCCGCGCCGACACGGTGAAACGGCCGGCCGACTACGATCGCCGGCAGCTTGTTGCGGAGTATGGGCCGACCGAGGCTAGCCACCGGGTGAAAAGCGCGTTTCTGGCCGACTGCGGCGTTGACAGCGTTGTAGTTCCCGATCGGTTTCCGCTGGCGACCGCCGATGGGCTCCGCGATCAGGGCCACACCGTCGGCGTCGACACCGAGGACGCGCTGATGGACGTGCGGGCGGTGAAAACACCCGACGAGATCGATAACATCCGGACGGCCCAAGCCGCCAACGAGGCGGCGATGGCGGCCGCCGAGTCGTTGCTTTCGGCCGCAAGCGTCGACAGCGATGGGATACTCGTCCACGAGGGTGAGGCCCTCACCAGCGAGCGCGTCAAACACGAGATCGAGGCGACGCTGCTGGCGGATGGCTGTGGGCTCGATTCGACGATCGTCGCCGGCGGCGCGCAGGCGGCCGACCCACACGAACGCGGGAGTGGCCCCCTTCGGGCTGGGGAGGCGATCATTATCGACATCTTCCCACAGGACAAGACAACAGGCTACCACGCGGATATGACCCGGACGTTCTGTGTCGGCGAGCCCGACGAGCCGATCACCGAGTGGTACGAGCTAACCGAGCGCGCTCTGAACGCCGCCCTCGGGGTCGTTGAGGCTGGCGCAAGCGGCGCGGACGTGCATGCGGCCGCCTGTGAGGTCTACGAGGATGCCGGCCTGCCGACGCGCAGAGATGATCCAACGGCCGAAACCGGGTTTATTCACACGACCGGCCACGGCGTCGGGTTGGCGATCCACGAACAGCCCCGGCTCAGCACCGAGGGCGGCGACCTCGAAGCCGGCCAGGTCATCACGGTCGAACCCGGCCTCTACGATCCCGATGTGGGCGGCGTTCGCATCGAGGATATCATCGTTGTCACCGAGAACGGGTATGAGAACCTGACAGACTACCCACGGGAGTTTGTCATCGACCGATGAGCGGGATCGAAACCCACAGGTCGCCCGCGAGCAACCGCCAGATATGAGCGACGACAACCAAACCGACGCCGTCAGTGTCGTTGTCACCGACGCACCCGATGGTGTCCAGAAGTACACCGCCCGGGTCGCCTGCGACGCCGCCGGCGAGGCCGCAATCGAGGCTGTCGCCCCCGGCGTGTTAGAGCGGTACTTCGAGGTCGCCGACGGCGGGGCGGGCTCGGCGTTCGTCCGCGCCCGCGCCGTGGATATGACCGGCGAGGCCGGCGAGATCAGTGAGGCAACGCCGTTGTTTACGATCCGGTTTACCGAGGCTGTCCCGCCGGCATCGATCACACTTACTTTCGAGACGATCCTTGACCACGATGGCGAGACGATCCCCGACGAACAGCTTCGGTTTGATGCGGTTGCGTAAGTTGGTCGATCAAGTGGATCGATCCCCGACCCCGTAGCTGTATCCGGATCGATAGCTGACGGTGTCGTTAGCCCTGTTCTTTGCCGCACAGAGCCCGGATCTGCGTCGTTCCCATCGAACACCTTTTGAGAGGCCGTCCGGAAGAGCAGGTATGAATATACTCGTCGTCGGCGCGGGTGAGATGGGGCGGTGGCTTGCCGACACCGTCGACGCCGACGTGGCGTTTACTGATGCCGATCCGGCGGTCGCCGAGGCGGCGGCAGAACCCCGGTCAGCGCGGGCGGTGCCGACCGATACCGACGAGTCATTTGATGCGGTTGGGCTGGCAGTGCCAATGTCTGTCGTTGAGGCGGCGGTCACCGACTACGCCGCCAACGCCGAAGCCGCCATCTTCCATATCTCCGGGGTAATGGATCGGCCGCTTGCGGCGATGGCCGACCACGCCGCCGAGATGGAGCGAGCGAGCTTCCACCCGTTGTTCGCGCCGCCACGGGTGCCCGGCAACATCGCGGTCGTCACCGCGGCGGTCGGCCCAACGCTGAGGGCGATCCGGGAGGCGATGACCGCCGCCGGCAACACCGTCTTTGAGACAACAGCAGCCGAACACGACGCCGCGATGGAGACGATCCAGGCGGGTGCCCACACAGCCGTTCTCGCTTACGCGCTTGTCGCCGGCGACATCCGCACAGAGTTTGCGACACCGGTCTCCGAACAGCTCGAATCGCTGGCCGCAACCGTGACCGAAGGGAGCCCCGAGGTTTACAGCGAGATTCAGGCAGCCTTCGATGGGGCCGACGATATCGCCGCGGCCGCCAGACGGATCGCCGCCGCCGACAGCGAGACGTTTGCCGATCTCTACGGGCAGGCCAAACGCAACGTCGGTGCCGACAGCCGGGTGAGCGAGGAGTGATCGACCGGGAGGCGGTTCGATCGAACGCAAAATATCTCCAGGAGGTGCGGCCGATCGATCCCGAGGAGATCGCCGAATACATCGAGGGCCGCCCGCATCCCGCTGTTGTTGCCCAAACACTCAGAGAGGAGGCGGTTGATCTTGGGCTCATCGAACGCGAGGATGGCACGTTCGTTCCCTTGGAGGTCGAGACCGTGGCCCATCGTGAGTGGTCGCCGACAGCGTTGCCAACCGCGTACAGCCGGGGTATCGAGGAGCTGCTTGTCGACCGCTTTGGCCCCGACTGGCATCGCGGTGAGTCAGGGATGACACTCCGGTCGACGATCCGGGAGCTGAAGGCTGACTACCTCGCCGGCGACGACATCGAGTACGACGCGACAACCGCCGCCGGCTACGCGATCTACCATCTGCCGGCGTACTACGCCGCCGCCGGCTACGTGCTGGCGACGCTCACCGAACGAGGGCTGTTGCCGGCATCGCTGCGGGTGCTCGATGTAGGAGCCGGCGTTGGCGGCCCTGGACTCGGGCTCCACGATCTCATCTTCGGCGATGAGCCCGACGACCGTGATCCAGCAGCTGGTCTCGTTGACTACCATGCCGTCGAGCCGAGCCCCGCTGCCGACGTGTTGGAGGGGCTGCTTGATGAGACAACGCGCAACTTCCGGTCGACGATCCATCGTTCAACGATCGAGGACTTCGATTACACCGAGATCGACGACCCGTTCGATCTGATCGTTTTCGGCAACGTCTGCAACGAGCTTGATGATCCGGTTGCCGTCGTCAACAACGCGGCCTCTCAGCTCGCCGACAACGGGACGATCCTCCTGCTCGAACCCGCCGACCGCAACACGGCGACCGACCTCCGGCGGATCGAGCGGACAGTCGTTGCTGACGAACTGACCGTCTACGCGCCAACCCTGCGACTCTGGGAGGGAGCCGAGCCCGACGACCGCGGCTGGTCGTTCGACGTGCGCTCGGAGCTTGCGGTGCCCCCGTTTCAGGAGCGACTCGCCGAGGGAGCCACCGACGCCGGCGAGGCTGACCCGGCTGCCTTCCGTAACGTCGACGTGCAGTTTGCCTACAGTCTGCTGCGAACCGACGGCGAGCGACGCTACCCGTTCCGGGCGAGTCGGGAGCGACACGCGAGAATGGCCGCCATGGACGACCATGTCACCGAGCGGGTTGACCTGCTGGCGGTCAAACTCAGCCACGACCTCAGCGACGGCGACAACGCGCTGTTTTTGATCGGCGACGGCAGCCAGACAACAGATCACTACGCCGTCCTCACAGCGGAATCCGCGCTGAATCGCACGCTGGCGACCGCCGACTACGGCGCGGTACTATCGTTCGAAAACGCCCTCGTACTGTGGAACGACGACGAGGAAGCCTACAATCTCGTTGTCGACAGCGAGACCGTCGTCGACTGCCTTTCGGGCTAGCCCGGCGATCGTCCACCCCCTTTTTGCGGATGGGGATACACAACTGAAGGTGTGAGCGACGACGAAAAAAGCCTCGAGGCAAAGGGCGAACACTGGGATTTCGAGGTCGATGCCGAGCTGCCGGATTCACTCACCGACGACGATGAGGACGAGGACAGCCACCAGCTGCGGCTCGACGAGGCCGCCGGCAAGGCGCTGTGGTCGTACAGCACCGGCGGTCTCGGCGGCTCTGCCCCGACGATCGTCGGCGGCACGGTTTTTGTCGGCGGCGACGGCGATAGCGTCTATGCCATCGACGCCGAAAGCGGGGCCGAGCGGTGGGTTTTCGAGACCGACGATTTTGTCGAATCCGCCCCGACGGTCGTCGACGGGCTGGCCGTTGTCGGTAGCGACGACGGCCACATCTACGCCATCGATGCCGAAACGGGCGACGAGGAGTGGGCGTTTCAGACGGCCCGGTTTGTCGAGTCCTCGCCAACGATCGTCGGCAACGCTGTGTTTGTCGGCAGCGGCGACGGCTCGGTGTACTCCCTGCACGCCAAGATGGGCAGAGAGCGGTGGGTTGTCGACACTGACGGCCCGATCTACTCCTCGCCGACAGTGACAAACAGCACTGTCTATATCGGTAGCGATGACGGCCACATCTACGCGCTGAGTGCGGCCTCCGGCGAGCAACGCTGGACGTTCGAAACCGGCGGCCCGGTGCGCTCTTCGCCGACGGTCGCCGGCGATACGGTGTTTGTTGGCAGCGGTGACGGCACGCTGTACGCCGTAGACGCAAAGTGGGGCGACAAACGCTGGGAGGTTGCCACCGGCGGTGGAATCAACTCCTCGCCGACCGTCGCCGATGGTGGCGTTTTTGTTGGCAGTGATGACGGCGCGCTGTACGCGGTCGATGCCGCCGCCGGCGATCGGGTGTGGTCGTTCGAGACCGATGGCCGAATCTGGTCGTCGCCAACGGTCGCCGGCGGCAACGTCTACGTCGGCAGCAACGACGGCTCCGTTTACGCGGTCGACACGACGACCGGGAAACGCGAGTGGGTGGCCGAAACCGACGATTGGGTCGACACCGCGCCGGTCGTCGTCAACGAGACGCTGTTTGTCACCAGCGACGACGGCACCATCTACGCGTTTGGGGCCGGTGTCCGTGGCTCCAGTACCGACTCACGGGTGAATCTCGGAACGCTGAGCCACCACGGTGGCTGGACCGGTGGCGGCTAAAGCCACGCGATCGAGTTCCGATCAGAGCTTTTGCCTCGCGGAGCGTGACCCACAGAGCATTTGCCGACCGGCTGTGGGAGGTTGCCGATTGAATGTATGCTATCTGTTTCACTCAGCGGGTAAAAAATCGGAAAATTGCAGTATCGCCGTCAGGCGAGGACTGTTGTTAGTTGCGAACGACGTTTGTCGCGCGCGGGCCTTTCGGGGACTGTTCGATATCGAAATCGATCTCTTCGCCTTCGGTGAGATCCTCGCCGCCGACATCCTCCATATGGAAGAAAACGTCGTCGTCAGCATCATCCGTGTCGATAAATCCGTAACCGCCAGTGTCGTTGAAGAAATCAACTTTGCCGTGTGCCATTGCGATCAAACGTACAGGTCACCGGGTCATAATCTTTCCGAGAGTCGTGGTACCACGACCGTCGCGGTCGGTCGCGGCCGCTGAAGCAGCCTCAACACCAACACACCGAGTTTATTTGTCCCGGTTGCGGAATGGCAGCAATGAGTAGCGAGCAAGATCTCGGGATCACCGAGAGCAAACAGCATAACACGGGCGAGTGGTACGCCGAGGTCGTCCGGAAGGCCGGCCTTGTTAACTACGGCCCCGACGGAATGAGCGGCTTCATCGTCACGCGACCACGGGGGTACGCCCTGTGGGAGGCGATCCAGTCGGAGCTCGATGGCAAGTTCAAGGCCACGGGCGTCCAGAACGCCTACTTCCCGATGTTCATCCCCGAGAGCTATCTCGAACGAGAGAAGGACATCGTTGAGGGTTTTGACCCCGAGGTCGCGTGGGTCACCCACGGCGGCTACGACGAGCTTGAGGAGCGACTTGCCGTTCGCCCGACAAGCGAGTCGATCATCGCCCCCTATATGTCCCAATGGGTTCGTAGCCACCGCGACCTTCCGTTGCGCGTCAATCAGTGGGGTTCGGTCGTCCGCTGGGAGGCCACCGAGACAAAACCGTTCTTCCGTACCAAGGAGTTCCTCTGGCAGGAGGGCCACACAGCCCACGAAACCCACGACGAGGCGTGGGAGGAAACGATGCTGCGGCTACAACAGTACGCCGATATCTACGAGGATTTGCTGGCGATTCCGGTGTTGGAAGGTCAAAAGCCCGACCACGACAAGTTCCCCGGTGCAGACACGACAACCACGGTGGAAGCACTGATGCCGGACGGAAAATCGGTGCAGGCCGGCACCAGCCACCACCTCGGCACCTCCTTTGCGGAGGCCTTCGACATCACGTTTGCCGATGAGGACGAAGAAACACAGCCCGCGCATACAACCTCGTGGGGGCTCTCATGGCGCGCGCTCGGCGCGTTAATCATGACCCACTCGGACGATCAGGGTCTTGTTCTCCCGCCGACGATCGCGCCCGAGCAGGTCGTTGTCGTCCCAATCTGGCAGGAAGACACCAAAGACGAGGTGCTGGCGTACGCCGACGACATCGCCGACGAACTCAGCGAGGCGGGGGTTCGTGTCGAACTCGACGACCGCGACGGGCGGAATCCCGGCTTCAAGTTCAACGAGTGGGAACTCAAGGGCGTCCCTGTCCGGATCGAGATCGGCCCTCATGAGGTCGAAGACGACGAGATCACCATCGTCCATCGCCCCGACGGCGAGACAACGACCGCCGACCGCGAGGGGGTCGCCGAGACGATCGAAACACAGTTCGATGAGGTGTACGCCAAGCTCTACGCGGCCGCCGAGGAAACGCTCGAAGACAGCGTCCGCGAGGCCGACTCACGGGAGGAGATCCTCGGAACGCTCGGCCGCCATGGCGGCTATGTAACGGCACCGTGGTGTGGCGATGAGGACTGTGAGGAGCCGATCAAGGAGCCGTTGGCCGCCGAGATCGTCATGTGTCCGTTCGACGACGAGGAGCCCATCGGCGACGAGGCGGCCGCCGACAGCGAGGCGACCTGTGCGATCTGCGATAAGCCGGCAACACAGACCGCTTACTTCGCAAAGAACTACTGACGAGCCGACGCTTTGTGTCCCGAATAACTGTGGACAATCGGTGTGTTGTTTTTGATGATCAATGCGAGTTTAACGCGAAAGCAACCGCTCTTGAGGCAGGAATCCTACATCATTGTTGAGGCTGATCACCGCTGCTCGTTTCAATCTGCTGAGTATGAATAATTAATATTCCCTAATATGGGGGTTAGGAACCCTTATTTTCGCATCAGTAGGCATTTATTGGGGCAAATGCTTCCATAGTATATGACTGATCATCACAGTGAGTCGCATGCGCACGCCGACGATGCGCATGACGAACCCGTCGGGCTCGCCGACCCGACAGATACCAAATCCAACTGCGGCGTTGGTGCTGTCGTCGATCTTGACGGCGGTGCCTCACACGATGTCGTCGCCGATGGCATCGAACTACTCTGTAATCTTGAACATCGAGGAACAACCGGGGCCGAGGAAGGAACCGGCGACGGTGCTGGTATCATGGTACAACGACCCGACAGCTTCTTTGAGGCGGTCGTTGGCGACCTCCCCGAGACGTACGCTGTTGGCTCGATCTTTATGCCGCACGACGAGGCGGTTCGTGAGAGAATCGTTGACAGCTTCGAGTCGACACTCGCCGACTACGGGCTTGATGTCTTCCACTGGCGGGACGTTCCGACCGACAACAGCGATCTCGGCCAGACCGCACTCGACTCCGAACCTGACGTGTGGCAGGTATTTGTTACACCGAGCGGCTCGATGGCCGACGATGCGTTCGACCGCGCGCTGTTTGTCGGCCGGCGGGCCGCCGAGGACGCCGCCGAGGAGATCGACGGCGCGGGACGATTCTATGTTTGTTCACTCCATCGCAAAACACTCGTCTACAAGGGCCTTCTTAAAGGCGAACAGCTCGCGGGGTATTATCCCGATCTTGACGACAAGCGACTGAAGACGACACTTACGCTTGTTCACGCCCGATTCTCAACGAACACGCTCGGGGCGTGGCACCTCGCCCACCCCTACCGGCGGATCATCCACAACGGCGAGATCAACACGATCCGTGGCAACATCAACTCGATGCGCGCCCGGGAAAACCAGCTGGCTCACGAGGATTTCGGCGACGACATCGAGACAGTCAAACCGGTCACCGAGGCCGGCCAGTCGGATACCGCAAGCGTCGACAACGCTGTCGAGCTGATGATGCACTCCGACCGGGATCTGCCACACATCCTCCGCATGCTGATCCCGGAGGCCCACGAAAACGACGATGCGATGGATGCCGACCGGCAGGATTTCTACGACTACCACGCCAGTCTTGTCGAGCCATGGGACGGCCCCGCGCTCGTCGCCGCAACCGACGGCGACAAGATCGCGGCTGTTCTTGACCGCAACGGGCTGCGACCCTGCCGGTATGACATTACCGAGGACAACACTCTGATCGCCGCCAGCGAGGTTGGAGCCATCGAGACCGACCCAAGCAAGATCAAAAAGCGTGGCCGCCTCCAGCCGGGAGAGATCTTTGTTGCCGACCCCGAGGAGGGTGAAG
>KB659972.1_pt332 | contig 17834 bp, 20 predicted proteins | sample 558768 | NCBI scaffold set KB644980.1 | reverse complement strand
GTGAGAGACGATTCCCGTGGACAGAGGAAGGTGGGCCGTCGACCGACCGGTACTATTCTCCGTCGGTTTTTAATTGCTCTCGGGAGTAGTTGGATACATGGCTTCACACTCGGGGGACCCCTCGTACCGTGCCCACATCAAAAAAGCGCCCATCGGAATCTGCTGAAGAACGCGATACAGCACAACGACAAGCCGGTGGCAGAGGTGACCGTCTCGGCAACCGAGCGAGATGATACAGTGTCTGTCAGGATTGCGGACAACGGCCCCGGTGTTCCCGACAACATGAAAGAAGCCATCTTCGGGGAGGGTGAACAGAACCTGCAAACTGCCGGAACCGGGATGGGCCTGTATCTGGTCGATGCACTCGTCACCAGTTACGATGGTGAACTGTGGGTCGAGGATAACGACCCCGAAGGCTCGGTCTTCGTCGTGGAACTGGCGAAAGCCGGGTGAGAACTGTCGTCTGCCACGCTGTGAGCGAGGATACGAATCCGACACGTACTGCTATCCGGACACGGACACGGACACGACCGAATCAAACGTCGGGGGCCGTGACCGGTTCGTCCGCGCACTGCTCCCGTCCCGCAGACCATCGTGGCTATCGGTACGCCTGCCTGGACCGCACGGCATCCCGGGTCGCTCGACGTCACCAGTCGAACGACTCGTGAATCTGTCGGCCCTCCTCGTTCAGCACGGGCCCGACAACCTCGCAGACACCGTCCAGAACTGTCGCCGAGCGGACCGACGGTTCACCACCGGTGAACGACGCAATCTCGGCGCTGCTGACGCTGTAGATCACCCGCCCGAACCCGGCCGTGGCCATCCCACTCGCACACATCGGACAGGGTTCCGTGCTCGTGTACATCACCGTCTCGGCGCGTTTCGCCGGTGTGAACTCCCGGGACGCACGATAGGCCAGGTGCAACTCCGGGTGTCGCCGGATATCTTGCTCCGAGTTGACGCGGTTCGACTCGGCCATGACCACCGAATCATCGCGCACGAGCACACTGCCGAACGGTCTGTCACCGCGGTCGACAGCCTCGCGGGCGAGTTCGAACGCTCGCCGCATGTGTGACTCGTGCCGAAATCCATCGAACGCCACATCTGACATACCCGTAACACAGGACGGACGGGCAAAAGGCTTGACACACGCGTGTTCAGACGGCCCGAAACCCGGGCAACCCTGTTCGGTCGGCCGCCGATGTGGCGTTCGCTAGTGTGGTTCCCTCGGCCGGCAGTTACAGAATCACGATATAAAACGAGTGTTAACTCCGTTTCGAGGCGAGAGACTGCGAACCGGGTTTAGATGGGGTGACGACGAATCTGGAGCTATGTCACACGAGAATCCGAGGGGAACACGAGTGTCGCGACGCAAGTTTCTCGCAGGCGGCGCAGCAGTGGTAACGGCCGCAGTCGCCGGGTGTACAGAGGGCACAATTAACTGGTTCGCTGACAAGATCTTCGAGGAGGTCAACATTTTAAACGGTACCGGGAGCGAACTCAACGGGAGTATAACGGTAACAGGTCCGGACGGAGAGAACAGACTCGACGAGGGGTTCAGTATCCATGCCGGGGATCAGGATGTCGATGAGGAGGGTAGCGGAGTCTTCGAGGATGTCTGGACGACCGAAGGCTCGTACGATGTCACCGTCGAGTTCGACGACCCCGTCGAGGACGTGACAGAGGTCTCGGAGACGGTGTCGGTATCAGACCCCGACGACGAGATGCTGGTGATCTCGGTCGGATCTGACGAGATTGACAGGGCAGTAGCGTTCCGGGTCGGTGATAGCTTCACCGATGCGGTCCCGGAGGAGGACAACGGTTGAGTGGTGTCGGTTCGACGCTGTGACCTGACCGCCGGCGGACACCGTCTCGGCACGTGTTGCCGTACTCGTGGAGTACCGGTACGACCCCACGGCGTGAGTCCCGATCACACGTGGTGCGGTTGCCCTGCGTTCGATGCGCTCTGTCGCGCCGATTGTGTTGCCCCCTGCTTGGGACTGTTTATCTTTTTTCGGTCCTGGCTGTCGATCCGACCGGCTCAGCAGTCGATAGACTCGGCGATATCGACCAGCGTCTCGCGGGGCAGCGACCCGCTGATGGACTGTGTGGTCTCCGGACACTGCCACTGGAGTTGGTTCTGTCTCGGTGACTCCCGGTACGCCCCGGTTCGGTTACCGATCTGAACCTCCTCTCTGCGCTCGTTGATCGACATATCGTCGATACTGTCGCGTTTCGACACTGTGAGCGTGGCCACGTCGCTCGTGTACCGGAGCGAGATACTCTCCTGCGAATCGGAGAGAGACCGCCGGGCGTAGTTAAGTTCGAATCCCGCCGGAACGTCGGGGTCGGGAACCTGCAGGTTCGTCACCGCTGCCAGTTGCTCGCGACTCTCGTAGCGCCCGACGTCGGCCTTGGAGCCGGTGATAGTCGCGTTGTCCGGCGGTGTGAACTCGAACTGGTCTGCCGGAACCTCGGGGTTGAACGTGATGTTTTGCAGTCTGAACGAGTTTCGTGACTGTTGGCCGTTGAGAGTCAGATTACTCGTCGAGCGGAGGGTCACGTACCACTCGGTGTCGAGATAGTACGTCCAGCGCCCGCGCACCTCCGACTCCTCGGTCGACTCGACCGTGAGGACGTGTGCCTCCCGGCCGTTCACGGTCTCAGTGCCCTCGTACGCCGCGGTGGTCGGGATATTGAAACCACCCGTCGACGCCGAGTCGGTGCTGTCTTCGAGCCCATCACCGATCCCGATTGGAACAATCGGAAGGGCGGATCCACTCTCGTTGCCGCGGTTGATGCGGGTGACAATCTGACGGAGTTGCCGACGCTGGCTGTTGGTCTGTACGCTCTCGATTCTCCGGGCCCTGTTCATGTTCTCCTCGTAGACCCAGACAACGGTTCCGTTTGACACGATAGTCTGGCCGTTCGAAACGTTTGTTGGTTTCACCTCCCGGTACAGCTCTCCGGTTCCGGGGCGAACAATCAGGCTACCCTCGGTGCGACTCGGACCGGCAGATTCGAAATTCCCCGACGCTTCGCTCGAGGAGTTGAACACGAACGTGGCGCTGTAGGCGTGGAGTGAGGTGTAGGTCTCCTGCATATCGTCGCTGTCGGGGAGGTCATCGTCCTCGCCAGATATCGTTGTGCAGCCAGCCAGTACAGCGACGACACAGAGTAGACAGACGGCGACCAGTCGCCTGTCGAGTGCCCAACCCGTGGAGGGTGGACTCATCTCCATCCTTGGCCGGCGATTGCAACCGCGAGAGTCCGCTCGCGGTGGGTGTCTCGGTGAGACTGCATTCGATATTACCTTTTATTCCGCAGGTACTTTGAACTGTGGTCTCTGGCCTGGTACTACCGGCGGCGACACATATCAGATAGGAACAATTTCGGGGCCTGTTCTTACACCCACCAAACAGTGTGAGGACCGTCGGGGGCAGTCCGCTCCCGTGACGGGGGGACCCGGTAGCTCTCGAACCAGTTGGTGCCGGGCTCTCACACTCAACAACGCTTCCGGGCGTCTGTCACCCGCCGGGCAGACGGGAGACGCTCGTCGAATCAGGATAGATTTTTGTACGCGAGGAGATTACATATAAAAAGTGCTTTCCGTCGAATTACACTGCCACTCAGAGCGCTCGTACGACGGGCGCGACCCGGTCGACCTCCTGCTAGAGCAGCCGCAGCCGTCGGGTTGGACGCGATCGCGGTCACCGACCACGACGATATCCAGGCGAGTCTTGAGGCTGTCGAGCGCGCGCCGTTGTACGGTCTCGTCGGGATCCCGGGTGTCGAGATATCGACTGCCGCGGGGCACATACTCGCGCTCGGCATCGAGGACCGGATCCCACCGGCGCTGACGTTCGGGGACACACTCGCCCGTATCCACGAGGCCGGAGGGCTGGCAGTCGTCCCGCATCCGTTTCAGGAACTGCGCCACGGTGTGCTGGCCCAGATCGACCGCGACGAACTCGCCACCGCAGATGCCATCGAGGTGTACAACTCGCGGCTGCTCACCGGTTGGTCGAACCGGCAGGCCCGGCGGTTTGCCGGCAAACGTGACCTCCCGATGACCGCCGGCAGTGACGCCCACATCGCGGAGATGGCGGGGCAGGCGGTCACGAAGGTCGACCCGGAGGAGAAAACGGCGGCGGCCATCCTGGCGGAGATACGCCAGGGCCACACCGTCGTCGAGGGTCACCGGACGCCCTGGCGGATCAGTGCCCGCCAGTTCGCCGGCGGCGTCCACCGCCGGGTCGCACACCGTCTCCGCGGGTTCGGCAACTGAGCGACTCTCCTAGACAGGATCACAGACGGTGTTATCGTTACATCCTGTGTGTACAGTTCACATAATCTTGTGAGTGGTGAGTATCAACAGCTATACTCTGTGACCCTGTGATACGGCCCGATGTGTCCGACGCAAGAACAGGTGGTGAACGGAGTAATAACGAGTCTCCCGAGGCGTGCGGTGGCGCCGACGACACATCGGCAGGCTATCGTTACATTATCTGTGCCGTTCGACCGGTTCGTGGGCGAACGGGCGTCGGTCGATCCGGATGTGTTCGCGTCACCGACCGACAAGCAGCGGACACTCACAACAGACTTCCTCGGGGTCGAACAGTTTCCGTTGGAGGCCTGTTTCGGTTTCTTCGAGGAGTTGGCGGGCCCGACCGAAACCGCCGAGCAGCGACAGCCGCCGCTCGTCTGCCAGTAGTGGTTGATAGAGGGCACAGATCAGTCGGAGTTCGAGACTCGACTCGTCACGCTGGTGGCGGTGTTCGTGTTCCCCGGGATCACCGACCGGTTGACCGGCAACCTGGTCTCGCTTGGCCTCGTGACACTGTTGTGGGTGCTGCTCTCGATCACCTGAATACTCGGGACGACGTGGCTGATCGGGATGTTACTCAACGCGCTGACGAGGCCACTCGTAGCGTTGACAGTCGGGCCGGGTATCGCCGACAGCATCGACATCAGCACCCGCTACGAATCGGGGTTCCGCAGACAGGAGAACATCTGGACAGCGCCGGGAACGGCCGTCACCGGCACCGCCGGCGCACTGCCAGGGAGTGCTGTCACCAGCATCGGCGGGTTCGGGACAGTCCTCGTCGACATCCTGCCGGCGCTCCAGCAGTTCGGTACCATCGCCGCGCTCACGATCGTCTGTGCGTCTCTGGGGACTGTGCTGGTGCTTCACTCGATACCGGTGCCGTGGAGCGGTCTCTCGGGCCTCGGAACAGTTCCCCGGCGCCGGGGGTGAGGAGGCGTCCCCGGCCGATGCACCGGCGACAGTCTAGAGATAGGCGGCGTCCCAGCGGGTCGGTTTGCGGGCGTTTCCGCAGCCGTCACACTGGATGCGGCCCATCGCGTCCATCGCGTTCGCGAGGTCGCCACACCGCGAACACCAGTAGCCGTAGATCTCCTCGTGACCGGGTTCGGTGTAGACCACGTGGAACGGTGCAATCGAACCGGTCTCTGTGCTATTGTGGTTGACGTAGACAGTTCTGCTGTCGGTCTCGAGCGCCTCGATACCGTCCTCGTCGACATCGGCGTAGACGTACTCGGTGTAGCTCGTCCCGTTTATTTTGACCTCCTCCTCGCCGACGTGTGTGAGCCCCTGTGCCTCGTAGAACGCGGTGCCGACCTGGTTGTCCGCGAGCACACGCCCCTGGAGTGTGTCGATGCCGGACCCGCCGAGGCGTTCCCGGGTCGCGTCGAACAGCCGCTGACCGTGTCCCTCCCCCCGGTAATCGGGGTCGATGTGCAGCCACAGCAGCTGTGCGGTCTGCTCGCCGGTGACGACACTCTCGGAGAACCCGACGACCCGCCCGCCGTCGTCGGCGACCAGCATCAGTTTGTCGTCGTCGGAGACGATATCCCGCAGGCGGCTCTCGTCGTACCACTCCTCGATTGCGCCGGTGATCGCCCGCGGTCCCAGGGAGTACGATGCCTCCAGCGACCGGCGGGCGACGTCCCTGATTGCCGGGCGATCCCGTACGTCTGCCTCTCGTATTTCCATACGGGGTTGTTCGATGCCCGGTAGTATAAACCCACAGTCGGACCGACCATCGCCTCACAGACCCGTTCGGTCGTCTCTGCCGACCTGTCTGGAGGGCGGTCTGAGGGGGCGAATGACGCCGACACGCGGCGTGTGACCGACACCGGGCAGCAGGATTACGACACAACTAAGTGTGACCCGCCGGTATATGAAAGTAGAGTCCCGTGGGGTAGTGGCCAATCCTGCGAGCTTCTGGGCGGAACCGAGACACACTCGTTCCGGGAAACGGCTCGCGACCCTAGTTCGAATCTAGGCGGGACTATCCTGGCGTTTGTTCCATTTCTTTCTGTTCCGTTTGTACCGTCCTTCTGTTCCGTTTCTTTCTATATCTCTCCGCTTTAGCTGGCACACCAGTTCGACATCCGGTCAAGGGTCGTTCCGAACACTCTTTCGCGTGGGCACTCCTACATCCAGGTATGGACCTGGAACTCGATACTGTTCGAATGGGAGAGACGGGGCTCGAGGTGAGTGAGATCGCCTTCGGGACCTGGCGGTTCGGCCGCGAGACAGCCGCGGGTAATCTGGAGACGGACCGCGAGACAGCCCACGAACTGCTGTCGGCTTACGAGGCCGCCGGCGGGCGCTTCATCGACACCGCGAACGTCTACGGCGGTGGTGACAGCGAGCGCTGGATCGGTGAGTGGCTGACAGACCGTGACCGGTCGGAGTTCGTCATCGCGTCGAAGATCTACTGGTCTACCCGCGAGGGCGACCCGAACGCGAGCGGGCTGAACCGCAAACATCTCCGGCGACAGCTCGATCTGATCCTCGACCGCCTCGGGACGGAGTATCTCGATATCCTGTACATCCACCGCTGGGACGAGGAGACACCCGGTCGGGAGTTCACAGCGACCCTCGACGAGTTCGTCAGTTCGGGACGGGTCCACTATCTCGGGGCGTCGTCGTTCCGGCCGGACGGCTGGCGCCTGGCGCGGGCAAACGAGCGGGCCCGCCAGCGCGACCGGGAGCCGTTCACGCTGACACAGCCCCGGTACAACCTGGTGGACCGCGAGATCGAGGGCGAGTACCTCGATTTCTGTCGCGACGAGGGGCTCGCGGTGTTCCCGTGGAGCCCGCTCGCACAGGGGTTTCTCACCGGCAAGTACACACGTGAGGAGGGGCTCACAGGGGAGTCGACCGCCTCGGACTCGGACCGGTGGTCCGAGCGGTACCTGACCGAGGAGAACTTCGAGACACTGGACGTCGTCCGGGCCGTTGCCGGGGAGACCGGTGCGACACCCGCACAGGTGGCACTGGCCTACCAGACCCATCACCCCGACCTCACCGCGCCGCTGATCGGTGCGCGCACCGTCGAACAGCTCGAGGAGAATCTCGGTGCAGCGACGGTGACCCTCTCCGAGGACCAGTTCGACCGACTCGAGGGCGCCCACGACGGCCCGTTCGAGCGGTTCCTGTAGAGCGATGAACAGGATGGTCGCGTCGACAGCGTCAGAGCGTGTCGACCTCGAACTCGATACGGCGTTCACAATCTCCCGGGGGAGCACAGTCGAGACGACCAACCACCTCGTGACAGTGACAGACCGAGCGGGGCGGGTGGGTATCGGCGGCGCCGCACCCGCGGCGTACTACGGCGAGGACGGTGACAGCGTCGCGGCGGCTCTGCCGGACCTGCTCGCGGCCGTCGAGTCGGTCGGCGACCCGGGCGAGTGGCAGACAATCGAGCGGCGACTGGCCGAGATTGCCCCCGACGAGGCCGCGGCTCGGGCAGGGGTATCGGTGGCGGTCCACGACCTGGTGGCCAGACAGCGCGACGAACCACTCTACCGGGAGTGGGGGTTGGACCCGGAGCGTGCGCCCGCCACCTCGGTGACCGTCGGCATCGACGACCCGGAAGAGATGGCTGCGCGGGCACGCGAGTGGCGGACAGCAAGCGACTCCGGGACAGCAAGCGACTCCGGGACAGCAAGCGACTCCGGGACAGCAAGCGACTCCGGGACAGCAAGCGACTCCGGGGCGGCCGGCTACCCTGCGCTGAAGATCAAACTCGGGACCGGGGACGACCGCGCCCGGTTGCGGGCGGTGCGCGAGGCGGCACCCGACGCCAGCCTGCGTGTCGACGCGAACGGCGACTGGAGCGCAGACGAGGCGCTCGCGGCACTACCGTGGCTCGATGACCTCGGTGTGGCTCTGCTCGAACAACCAGTCTCCGGGGACGACCACGCCGGCCTGGCCCGGGTGACCGAGGCGGCCCCGATGCCCGTGGCGGCCGACGAGTCCTGTGTGACCGCGACCGACGTACCCGACATCGCCGATGCGGTTGATGTCGTGGTGGTGAAGCTGATGAAGTGTGGCGGTCTCGGGCCCGCCCGCCGGCAGATCGCGGCCGCCCACGCGAGTGGACTCGACGTGATGCTGGGCTGTATGGTCGAGACGGGTGCCGCCATCGCCGGTGCAGCACACCTCGCACCGCTGGTCACGTACGCCGATCTCGACGGTGCACTGTTGCTCGCCGAGGACCCCTGCACGGGTCTGTCACTCCCGGACGGTGAGATAGACCTCGCGGCTGTCGAGCGCGGAACCGGGGCACGGCGGCGCTGAGTGTGAATCCAGGCGGTCACAGATCTGTGGGCTGGGTACTCGACCGCCTGGCGGTGGTCGACAGACGGCAGGCGAGACGGGATCACAGGTCCGCCGGGGTCTCCCCCGGAGTCTGTTGACCGGGCAGCCGGTGTCCCCGTTGTCATCTTGAACCGGCCCCTCGCACGGTTACTCCACCACGGTGATGCCGCACCCGTCGGTGCGGTGCTGGTCTGTGTCCGATTCGTTCCTCCGGTCCTGTTTTTCTGGCTGCAGTGGGTGTACCGGGCGCTACGGCTGTCCGGTTGTTGGCATCGCCGATATGACATTTTCGTCAGACGGGAAAGAACTTAACCCTCGGGTGTCTACACCCGCTCATATAATCATGAAACTAGCGATGATTGGATTCGGGCAGGCGGGCGGGAAGATCGCCGACAAGTTCCTGGAGTACGACCAGGTCACGGACAGCAGTATCGTCCAGTCGGCGATCGCCGTCAACACGGCGGAGGCAGACCTGCTCGGTCTCGAGTATATACCGTCGGAGAATCAGGTACTCATCGGCCAAGCCCGAGTAAAGGGTCACGGTGTTGGTGCGGACAATGAGCTCGGCGCGGAGATCGCCGAGGAGGATATCGACGAGATACAGGATGCAGTCGATAACGTACCGGTTCACGAGATCGACGCGTTTCTGATCATCGCGGGATTGGGTGGTGGTACCGGTTCGGGCGGGTCGCCGGTGCTCGCGAAGCATCTCAAGCGGATCTACACGGAACCGGTGTACGGGCTCGGGATACTTCCCGGCAGTGACGAGGGCGGTATCTACACGCTGAACGCGGCACGGTCGTTCAAGACGTTTGTTCAGGAGGTGGACAACCTGCTGGTGTTCGACAACGACGCCTGGCGAAAGACCGGCGAGTCCGTCGAGAGCGGCTACGACCAGATAAACGAGGAGATCGTTCGGCGGTTCGGTGTCCTGTTTGGTGCGGGTGAGGTGAGTTCCAGGGAGGAGGTCGCGGAGAGTGTGGTCGACTCCTCGGAGGTTATAAATACGCTGGCGAGTGGCGGCGTCTCGACAGTCGGGTACGACGCCGAGGAGGTCCGCGAGTACGGGTCGGGCGGCCTGCTCTCGCGGTTCCGGAGCAACAGCGGGGACGCCGACTCGGCGAACACGACGAACCGGATCACGTCGCTGGTCCGGAAGGCCGCGCTCGGACGGCTGACACTCCCCTGTGAGATACAGGGCGCAGAGCGTGCCCTGCTCGTGGTGTCTGGACCGTCGAAATATCTCAATCGAAAGGGTATCGAGCGCGGGCGCAAGTGGCTGGAGGAGCAGACCGGGAGCATGGAGGTCCGCGGCGGTGACTACCCCCTCGACGAACCGAACGTTGCCTCGTCGGTACTGCTCTCGGGGGTTCACGACGTTCCACGAATAAAAGAGCTCCAGCAGGTGGCGATCGAGGCACAGGACAACATCGACAACATAGAGCAGGAGAGCGAAGAAAACTTAGAGAGCTTAGTCCAAGACCAGGATGATGAGCTGGACCCGCTGTTCTAAACTGGCCTTGTGGGTCACGGTCGTGGTCGTGGTCGTGCTCGGCGCAGGGGCGCTCGGAGCGGCCGCGGTGCCGTTCGATGGTGACACCCCAGGGTCTGCCGAAGTCGGTGACGAGGTACAGGTCGAGGAACTGCGACTAACCGAACCGTTCCAGGTGAGCGACAGTGGGTGGACGATGCGGGTGTCGACAGAACTGGAGAACCCGCGACTTCAGGTGACTGCTCTGAACAGCCCCGGGAACACAGTCGGAGAGAAGGAGTTCGACGTGACAAACGACACGGTGTCGATGGCCATTGACGACAGTAGTATCAATGAGATTGTTCTCTCGGTACGTGGTGACGTGCCCGCCATCGCTGGTCCCGGTCCGGGGGCGTACGACTACGAGAACAGAGACCGGGAGAACATCACTGTGCTGGAGATAGAGGAGGTGTTCGAGGACCAGGTCGAGACAGTCGAGAACGGCACGTTCGAGCTGCACCGGTTCACATCGGATAGTAGAGACGCCCGGCAGGCGATCGACAGCGCGAGCGCGGCCGCCGAGGAGGCGGACAGCGACGAGGCCCGCGACCGCATCCAGGAGGCGATCACCTTCTACGACAACGCCGAGTTCGGTAACGCAATCACCGCGGCAAACGACGCGGAGGGGCGCGCGGACACCGGTGGCGGGGGGCCCTCGACACCCCTGCTCGTCGGTGCCGTGCTGGCGCTGGTGGTCGTGGTTGGCGGTGTCGCGTACTATCTGCGCTCGAAACAGGACTCGGCGAACAAGCTCCAGTAATCGGGTATGCACGTTGTCGTGCCGTTCGACGCAAGCGAGCCGAAGACCCGTCTGGCGCCGGTCCTGGACACCGGGGAGCGTTCCCGGTTCGCGGCGGCGATGCTCCGTGACGTACTCGAGACGCTCCGTGCGGCCGGACACACACCCGAGGTGCTCGCCACCGCACCTGTCGACGTGGGGGCCCCGGTGACCGTCGACCAGCAACCACTCACGCCGGCGGTTAACGCCGTCCTCGCCGCACACGAGGCACCGGTCCTGGTGGTGATGGCCGACCTCCCGCTGGTGGTACCAGACACGATCAGACGGCTGACCGGTGCCGGTTCGGACCTCGCACTCGCACCGGGGTTGGGCGGCGGGACGAACGCGTTCTGTGCGCGGCACCCGGCCTTTCGCGTCGACTACCACGACGGGTCGTACCGCAAACACCGCGAGCGGGCGGCCGCCTGCGGCGCGACCACCACCACTGTCGACTCGTTCAGACTCGCGCTCGATATCGACAAACCGGACGACTTAGTCGAGGTGCTACTCCACGGCGAGGGGCACGCCGAGACGTGGCTCCGGAGAGACGGGGTTCGAACTCGTCACCGGCGAGCGCGGCCTCACAGCTGTGCGATGACAGCCTCACCGCGGTGAACAGAGGTCCCAGCAGTCGGGCGCTGCCTGCCGACAGAGAGGAATCGAGGACCCTGGGCAGACGGCGAAGAACACCGTCGACGGAGAGGGACCCTGTCCCTCGGGCAGTCGGGTGCAGCCCGATGACGACGGGAGTCCGCCGTTGTATACGGACAGCCCCCGTTCAGAACAGATCCGAGTGGACGGGTGCGAACGCGCTGTCGGACCCGGAGGTGGACGCGGTTTCGTCGTCGGTGTCGGCGTCGGTGATAGCGGAGCCGTCGAGGCCCTCGGCGAGGAGGTCCCCGAGCGGCGGACCGACGTTCTCGGGTTCGACCAGGAACGCGTCGTGGCCGTGGTCGGAATCGACGACGTGGTGGGCAACCGCCACGTTCGCCTCGCGCATCGCCGTCGCCAGCTGTCTGGCCTGGGCGACCGTGAAGTGCCAGTCCGCGGTGAACGACATCACGAGCGCCTCGCCGTCGAACGCCGCGAGCGCGTCGGCGTCGTCCTCGAACCCCGCCGCGAGGTCGTAGTTGTCCATCGCACGGGTCAGATACAGGTAGGCGTTCGCGTCGAACCGCTCGACGAACGTCTCGGCCTGGTAGTCGAGGTACGACTCCACGTCACGGTACGGATAGAAGCGCCCGGCCGGGTCGGTCGGAAACGAGCGAACGGCGTCGCGACCGGCGCTACGACGGCCGAACTTGCGCTCCATCGACGCCTTCGAGAGGTACATCACGTGGCCGAGTTGACGCGCGAGCGCCAGGCCGTCGTCGGGGTGCTCGTCGTCGTAGTACGCCCCGCCCTGCCAGTTGGGGTCGGTGGTGATCGCCCGGCGGGCGACGGCATCGACCGCGAGACACTGCGGGTCGAGACGGCCGGCGGCGGCGATCGGGGCGATACACTCGACGTGGTCGGGGTGGCGCTTCGCCCACTCCAGGACGTTCATTCCGCCGACACTGCCGCCCGTGACCAGACGCAGGTGCGGGACACCGAGTTCGTCGAGCAACAGACGCTGACAGGCCGTCCAGTCGGTGACCGTCACCGGCGGGAACGTGGTCCCGTAGGGCTCGTCGGTCTCGGGGTCGGTGGACGGCGGACCGGTTGTCCCGTAGCACGACCCTGGCACGTTCGCACAGACAACGTAGTACTCGGTGGTGTCGATAGCCTTTCCAGGACCGACGATATCGTCCCACCAGGCACGGGCCTGGCCGGCAGTCTCCACACCGCCCGCCCCCGCGACGTGCTGGCTGCCGGTGAGTGCGTGACAGACCAACACCGCGTTGTCGCCGGTGAACTCGCCGTAGCTCTCGTAGGCCACCTCGAGTTCCGGGATGGACCTGCCACACTCGAACTCGAAGGCACCCAGCGAGACGGTGTCGCGCTCGACCGGGGTGCCGGACCGGTTGCCGGTCATCTGTGTGCTGTCTCGAGGGCGCTGTCGAGGTCTGCCAGGATATCCTCGACAGCTTCGACACCGACAGAGAGCCGCACCATGTCGGGGCGCACACCCGAGGCGCGCTGTTCGGCCTCGTCGAGTTGCGCGTGGGTGGTGCTGGCCGGGTGGATCAACACCGTCTTCGAGTCGCCGATGTTGGCGAGAAACGAGGCCAGTTCCGTCTCCTCACAGACCTGGCGTGCGGCGTCGAACCCGCCTGCCGGGCCGAACGAGACCATCCCGCCGAACCCGCCGTCGAGGTACTGCCGGGCGTTCCCGTGTGTCTCGTGGCTGTCGAGTCCGGGGTAGCGTACCCACGACACGAGCGGGTGGTCGGCGAGCGTGCTGGCGACCCGGGCGGCGTTCTCGCAGTGACGCTCCATGCGCAAGGCGAGTGTCTCGGCACCCTGCATCGTAGCCCACGCGTCGAAGGCGCTCTGTCCGTCCCCGAGTGTCCGGAGACCGCGCTGCCGGACCGCAACCGCGAGCGCCTGGTCACCGAATCGGTCGGCAAATCGCACCCCGTCGAAGGCGGGGTTCTCCCCGCCCAGTTCGGGAAACCGGTCGGGGTGGTCATCCCAGGGAAACGACCCGCCGTCGACGAGCACACCGCCGACGGTGGTGCCCGACCCGTGTATCCACTTCGTCGTCGACTCCCAGACGATATCCGCGCCGTGTTCGAACGGCCGACACAGGTACGGCGTCGCGAACGTGTTGTCGACGAACAACGGGGTGTCGTGCTCGTGGGCGACCGTCGCAACTGCCGACAGATCCGGCACCACCAGTGACGGGTTGGCGAGTGTCTCGCAGTGGACGTAGGCCGTCGACTCGTCGATCGCCTCGGCGTACGCCGACGGGTCCAGCGTGTCCACGTACCGCACCTCGATACCCCGCCGGTTCGCCATGTTCGAGAAGTACGAGTGGGTCCCCCCGTAGATGGAGGCCGCCGAGACGATGTTGTCGCCCGCGCTCGCGAGCACCGACGTCGCCGCGTCGAGTGCGGCCATCCCCGAACTGGTGGCAACGGCGGCGGTCCCGCCACAGAGACTCGCCAGACGACGCTCCAACATCGATACCGTCGGGTTGTCGAACCGCGAGTAGACGTTCCCGTCCTCGCGCAGGGCGTACATATCCGCCGCCGTCGCCGCGTCCTCGAAGACGTAGGAGCTCGTCTGGTAGATCGGTGGTGCCCGCGCACCCGTCGCCGGGTCCGGTTTCTCCTGGCCTGCGTGCAGACAGCGGGTGCCGAATCTCCGACCGTTACCGTCCTCACTCGGGGTTCTGTCTGTCATGTGTATCAATCATGTTGTCTTGAGTACCCATAGCCGCGCATCATCCTAAAAACCACGATGTTCGTCTGTCGGCGGCACCGACCCGACAGTCTCAGGTGGGGCACAGTCGCGGTGTATCGAGTCGAGAACCCACTGTTCAGCCGTGGACGACTCTCAACGCGTGCTGAGTTCGTCGGCATCGGCGACGATGCGGGTTTCGGCCTCACCGCTAGAGACCTCGTTGACGAGATTGTAGAAGTCGTTCTGCATCCCGGCGGGGAACGTGACGACACCGATCCACGAGCCGTTTGGTTGCCACTCCTCGCGTTCGAGTGTGCCGAACTCGCGGACCTGGGCCTGCCCGCTCCCGGCGTGTTCGGGGGGCAACTGTGCGGCGACGGTCATCGTGTCGAACCGGATCGGGATGACCGGTCGCAACACGTCGAGCGCCTCCTCGACCTGGGTCTCGACCGGTTCCATCGGGTCGACGCGGAACCGTGTCTCCTCCAGCGCGGACTCGATGCGCTCGGGCGGGTGGGGTGCGTCGTCCATCTGCGGGTTGACCGCGTTTCGCGCGATGCGGTTCACGAGCTGTTTGTGCTTCTGTTCCTGCATCTCGCGGCGCTGTTCGGCCGTTATCTGTATCTCACCCTGCTCGATCACCTCGGGGATGATCTCCAAGGGTTCGGTCGTCTCGAACACCTCCTCCAGGGCCGACTCGGGTGGCCGGTCACCGCTCGACGCGTCCTCGAAGATGTCCTCCACGGCGATTACATCCTCGAGATCACCCTCGAACTCCCCGCGGCTTATCTCGAGTGCCGCGTCCGGGTCCACCAGCACCTCGAACCGCTCGCCGTGTGACTCGAGTCTGGCCGTGACCGCCTCGTCGATAGGTATCATATCTGGATGTTACCTCCGGGCAGTTTAAAATGTTCGTGACCCGCCCCACCGCTCGCGAGAGACACTGTGACAAAACTGATTTATACAGAACCGCAGTACTGGCGACACAGCATGAGTGCAGAGAGACGGGGGCCGGTTTCCGGGAGACGACTCGAACTGGCGAAGCTGTCACTGTACGCGCTCGTGGCGCTCGGCTCGCTGGGACTCGGTGTCTTGAGTGGGGAGAGTAACCTGGTGTTGATCGGTGTCGTGGCCGCGGCCGGCGGGGCTACGGAGGTTCTCCCCGTCGACAGGGCCACAGACCACCTCTGCGAGACAGACAAACAACGACGGCAGTTCCGCTGGGCCGGTGTGTTCGTGATTCTGATAGGCGCACTGGCGTACACCGCTGTCCTGCTGTGAACCGCCTCGGGGTCGAGTGGTTCGAGAGACTTCGTCTCTCGTCATCACGGAGCTCCTCAAGTTCCGAACGACCCCGAGGTGTCTGAGTCCCACAGATTAGTCGCTACCACTCCCAATCCGAACGACGGGTGGGTTGTCGAGGCCGGGCACATTTCGATTCTGCTTCTCCAGTCCCCTCGCACTGATGAGCACGCCAGCTTCGCGGTCAGCGTGGTCCTGAAACTCACACGTTACGCGGTCGAACCGCTCGCCTCGTCGGTTCGCCCGTGACTTGTGTCCACACTCGACACAGTTAGAGACGGTCGATACCGAGATTCGAGACCGTCGCGAACCGGTCCTGGCGCTCCCCGTACCGGTCGAGCACCGGGTCGAGACGCTCGCTCTCCCAGTCCTCGCTGGCCTCGCGTATCACCGTTAAATACTCCTCGTCGTACATGTGTCCGCACACGAGCCGGTTTGGAGAGAAGATTCCGACGGGCGATTGACAGTGTCGACCGAACTCCTCTGTCGATGGTGACTGCTCCCCGTGTGCTCCGAGTCGACTGACATACCACGCTCTAATCTGACGAATCGGAATTTACCGGGAGTTCGGGGCGAGAAGAAACAGTCTTGTTGTTGACCGACGTGGACAAACTCCCGCTGCCGTCGGAACCGAATCTCTGGAGGTACGGATACCCGTCGGGGTTGACATCAGGTGCCCACGTGTCACCGAAGTCGAACAAGTTGTTTTTGGCGGCGTCACCTTGCATCTCCTCGGTGGACAGCCCCTCGACGCTCGTGATTTCGCCATCATTGCTGCCTGTGGCATTGTCCTGTCCTGTGCTATTGATGTCCCAGTAGGAGTCGTTGAGTTTACCATCTGGTCCATCATTGATGCCCGCGAGGCCGCCGACGTCATTATCGCCAGTGACGTTCCCAGTCGCGAATAGTCGGGTGGTGACGTTACTGTTCACTCCGATGACCCCCCCAACTGAGGTGTTACCGGTGACATTGCCCGTGGCGTAGGAGTCACTGATCACCCTCGTGTTGTTACCGACGAGGCCACCGACTTCATTATCGCCCTCGACGTTACCGTGTGCTGACGACTCTCGAATCTCACCGGTACGTTCCGGACCGTTGAGTGTCTCCTTGCCAGTGCTGTAACCGACGAGGCCACCGACTTCATTATCGCCAGTGACGTTCCCAGTCGCGTATAGTCGGGTGGTGTTGCCAGCGTTCAGTCCGATGACACCCCCGACTTCGTTGCCACCGGTGACATTGCCCGTGGCGTAGGAGTCCTTGATCACCTTTAAGTTGTCACCGACGAGGCCACCGACTTCATTATCGCCCTCGACATTACCGTGTGCCGACGACTCTAGAATCTCACTGGTATTTACCACACCGTCGCCTCTAAGATTCCCACTATGGCTGCCCGCGAGGCCGCCGACATCATTATCGCCAGTAACGTTCCCAGTCGCGAATACTCCGGTAACGCCGGCCCCGTTCCCTCCGATGGCCCCCCCGACTCCGTTGTCACCGATGACATTGCCCGTGGCGTTGGAGTCACTGATCGCCTGTTCGTTGTCACCGACGAGGCCACCGACTGTAAATCTGCCCTTGACGTTACCGTGTGCCGACGAGTTTCGAATCTCACTGTCTGCCGCGTTACGCTGGAAACCGACCAGCCCGCCGACTTTACTACCGTTCTTGGCCGTGACGTTACCGTGTGCCGACGACTCTCGAATCTCACCGGTCAAGGAACCGACCAGCCCGCCGATGTACTTGTCGTCACCGAAACCGTATTCTCGTCACCCACAACGACAACGTCACCCTCGGCACGAACACCGACAATTTTGCCGCTGCTCGCCCCCACTGCTCCGCCGACGGAGAGGCCATCTCCCCCCGTTGTTATGTTCACATCGACATCGACATCGGCGACGCTATTCTTGACCGTTCCTGATGCGTCGCTGACGATACCGCCAACAACGTCCTTACCCGAAACATTTCCATCGACGTCTACGTTCTTGACTACTCCACCGTTGAGAAGACCGGCAATAACCCCGGTCTTTTCCTTTGCAGAGATGTTTGCATCTTCGACAGTAAGATCCGTAACATTCCCTGCGAGATTCGCAAACAGGCCAACGTACTTCTCGTCTGGTCTGTTGATCTCGAGAGCCGAGATAGTATGTCCGTTTCCGTTGAGGGTGCCGCTGAACGGATCAGCTTCACTACCGATCGGGTCAAACCCACTCCCGTTCGGCCCCGCCACTTCATCGTAGCCGGTTGTGTTTTGATCCAAATCT
>KB659956.1_pt64 | contig 17917 bp, 18 predicted proteins | sample 558768 | NCBI scaffold set KB644980.1 | reverse complement strand
GATGGGTACTCCCAGATCAGCACCGACTTCGACGCGGGAGTGCTGCCCAGTCTGTATGCTTTTGTCTCGTTCTATTGCGTTCACAACACCCGCGAGATGAAGATATTTGAGATGATCATGATCACGAACGCGCTGCATCGCGATCGATTTAGCAGTAATCTAGGTAGTAATATCCCTGTATTTCGCGTAGACTTGCTCCGTGTGTGCTGGCGTTTCTTTATTTACCTCGGAGTTCATGTCCCGATTCGTCAGATATGATGTGAGAACCGTCACCGTCAACGACGACCACGCGACACTCGTGACGATAGGCGAGTGAGTGACAGCAGAGTTTGTCCTGCCCGACGAACAGCGTGACACGCTACACTCGACATATCTGTTCAATAATAAATACAACTACAATTTAAACCGCGCAACGCTTCATTACAACGAGACCGAGGGCTGATTCTACCTGCACGTGTGGACAAAACCTGCTATGGAGACTCATGATACCGAAGAAGGCGATACCACGCACGTCTCTGTCCTTGGTGTTGACCTCAGCATCATAAACATCGCAGTCAGCTTGACCGACCGCTTCTAGAGTGTGGGCGAGCTCAACCACCGGTATCGTGAATACGGGAATCGCCGAGGCCGATATTAGCAGGCTAGTACTCGGTGGACGCATGAGAACGTCCAGCGGGTCGATCGCAAGCAGACCGACCGCCTCAAACAGCTGCTTTACACTATTTCGAACGAACTCGTCTTGTTCGCACATGACGGCGATCCCGCCGAGTGCAATCTCCTCGGTGAGAAATTCCGAGACTAATGTCGATGATATCCTCTACGCTCAAACTTCTGTTCTGTTAATCGCTATCCAGCACCCCTCAGTGTGAATGGGGCTATTGATTTGACCCCCTTGGTGTGAATGGGTGCTAACGTATGATATACTCCGGTAGCTGTTGGTTAATCGCTATGAAAACATCAACTCAGGATACTTCGTGTCGTTGGGAAAAAATCCGTCCTCAAGAAATCGAGTGGAGCCGCTGAATAGGTCAGTCGATCGCCATTTAAGATTGCTTTCTCTTACTTGTGGTTCTGGTCGCGTGACAACCTCACCATTGTTTGTCTGAAAACTCGTGAATACTAATCCCGAAGACGTCTCTTCACGACCTCTCCAAGCTCTTCGGTCGAAATATCCTGAAGCCGGCTATCTTCATTCAATGTTTCCAAGACAGCCCCAACGGGCTCGGTGAATGTGAAGACGAGATGGACTCCTGATTTAAACCCGCCACTTGATCGCTCACTCTCCAGAACACCGTATGTTTCAGCTTTGTTGATGTGACTATTTACCGTTTCCTGCGTGTACATTTTCATGTTGTTCCCCTCACAGAGAATTTTGTAGATATCATACACTACAGGACTCGGAGCCACTCGCTCATTCTCTTTTGCGACAAGCGCCGCCGCATACAGAGACAACTTCTTTTGAACAGACATCCCGCCAACAATCTCGAGAACCCGATTCTTCATTACAGACTGGTTTGCTGACCTGACGTGGTCTTGAGTGACCGTGGAATCGCCCGCTCGGTTCGCAATCTCACCAGCATCCCGGAGTAGATCGATTGCTCGACGTGCATCACCTTCGTTTTGGGCACCATACGCAGCCACAATCTCGATGACGCCATCCTCGAGGGCGTCGTCTCTGAACGCATCTCGACGTCGTTCAAGGATTTCGACGAGCTCGTTAGCGTCGTAGTCAGAGAAATGAATCCCATTCGGGTTGTAGGAGCTGTCTGTCCGACTGTCCAGATTCTCGCGGAACTTCGGGTAGTTAGTTACAACCACTGTCGACAGTTGTGTATCAACATGTTGTTCGGACATGACCCGACTCAGACTGTAGAGAAGCCGGGAGTAGGCCGGTTCGTCTGCGCCCGTGCTACCGGTCAGCGCGTCGATCTCGTCGAGGATGAATACGAGCGAGTCAAAGTGCTCGTTGACAATCTCGTAGAGTCGAGTGTATTTCATATCTGTCGAGACACCTGATCGAGGCACATCCCAACCCACGCCTGCTTTCTGTGCCGTCTGATGGCCCAACTTCCACACAGCCCTGTCGAGTGTGTGAGATTCCATCGTCTTGAAATTGACCGCGACGAAGTCGAACGCGATACCACTCTCTTGGGTCCGTTCTTTTACTTTGCTCGCGACGGCTTTGACAGTCAGCGTCTTGCCTGTTCCACTGGGACCGTAGAGAAGCAGATCTGGTGGTCGCTCACCATCGAGAGTATCCCGAAACGCCCGCGCCTCAGCAGCGAGTTGCTCATTGCGACCGTAGATCCTGTCTTGATCAACAATCGTACTCGAGTCCACGAGGTCCTTGTTTTCGAACACAGTCTGTGCGTCACCATCGAGGATGCTATCCACCACAGACGATTCGGACTCCCGTGTCCAACCAGAACCAGACTCGGCATTTGGCTGCCGCAAGTCAGAGTCATTATCTTTCACATGATCTCTTGGGACCCCCTCTGTCAGAACCTTTGTCGAAATGAAGGGGTCGACATCGAAATGAAACGGGTGGAGTCGATATGAACACCCCTTAATCGATATGAATTTGGTATATCTCTCATGTCATCGGCATCAAATTCGAAACGAATACCCCTTAATCGATATGAAATAGTGAACATCAACTCAGACACCCCCCAATCGATATGAAATCTCATCAGAGTTCATATCATGGTGAACTATCGATGAAATGAACACCCCTCTGTCGAAATGAAATTGACAAACTTGAGAAACAACCCGCCCCTCATACCCCTTCATCGAGATGAAACACAACATTGCCGTGTGTCGAGTTGAACACGAGACCCCTCGTGAGAGATGAAAGTGGATTTTTTGAGATGAAATTCTTTGATGAAATAGTGGTGTAACTACAGTAGATCTTCGAAATCGGGTTTGACTGTATTTTTCACTGAGAGAACCGATTTCATTTCGAAGACGGTGTGTGAGTGCTATCTTTATTATGTTACTCGTATCTTGGATTTCATTTCGAAGATGGTGTGTGAGTGCTATCTCTATGGTGTTACCTATGTTTCGAATTTCATTTCGAAAGTGGGGTGTGTCACCTACCGATATGAACACTGTGTGAGAATCCCAGTGAGTACCCACTATCTCATAACTCATTGTCATTTTTTAATAATATACATGCGTGTCACTTTCTCGTTGGCAGCCTTCGTATGACTCTGACACTTGGGCACCTAGACACATAGGACGATCTCCCCTCTTCTGAACCGGCTCTTCGACTCTGCCCCAGCGTTCTTTCAGTGAGCTTTCTAATAATGGGACAAAGGAAGTATATCATCCAACCAAGATACTCGACGATCTCAACAACGTCTCCAAGTAAGCACACGTTGTTAGCGACAAAACTAGGTAGATTACAGACGAAAACGAGAGTCAGACCGAGATTGTCCCCGTCTCACTGAAGGGTTTGGGTATAATTGATCGATAGTTCGCGTGCAATGAATGGCACAGTGTGAAAATATTACGATTCGAACATGGGGACCCACAATCTGGAGTGAGTCCTCCAAGATTCATATCTTATCTCATATCCCTTAACGACATCATTAATATCGCCGCAAACAAGACCAATCACACTATACAACGTTCTTGATCACACTAATTCAGAATCAATTATTCAAAATATAAACTGTGAATACTGACATATATAGACTAATTTATATTATTAAAATATCAATCATCAAAACATTCAGACACAAATGGTGATGATAACTAAACACGGGGAGTTCCGTTATGTGTTAGATATGACCGACGGATCAGTGACATTGTCTCAATCGTTTCGGTTCGCGACGAGATTCCAGTTGCGACGATTTCGGATACCATTGCAGACAGCGAAGCGGTTGCCAGTGACCATCCCGACTCCGGTGAAGCACAGGCGTTCGCCTTCGCCGATGCATACGACGATCGACTGCTGACAGACGACAGAGATGCCCGGTCGTTTACGAAAGACCAGGGCGTGACCGTTGTGGGGTTGGTTGGCGTTTTGTTGGCTGCACTCGATGCTGGGAGGATCGACGAAACCACTGCTGACGAGTGGCTGTCGACGTGGATCGATGAGATCGGCTACTACGTCCCGTATCGAACAATTTCGGAGTATCGATGACCGGCTCGGAGTTCCAAACGCCTGATTGAATCGAATTACCTGATCTCGGGTCAGGAATATCCCTCAAAAAAGAATATAGCATTCCAAGAGTGATATTCTTATGTATTGTACGCCCACCCATGCCAGACCCCGCTCCAGCGTTCGAGGATGTGAACGAGCGCGTCAAGGAAGACTGGAAACGTGATACCAGTCCTTTCGACCGCGTGCAGTCCGTGATGCGCACGACCTACGAGCCTCTGGCTGCAACGACCGTTGCTGACAAAGCCCTTACGTCAGAGCAGACGGCTCGCAAGCACCTCCGCTCACTGGTCGAACACGGCTACGTGACGGAGACAGCCTCGCCTGACTCGAAGGCCACGCTGTATCGACGGGCGAACGATTCACTCGCGCTCGAACAGGCGCGGCGTATCCTTGACGAGACGGATGTCGATACACTCTCGACACGCGTCCTCGAAATGCGCGAACAACTTCGTGAGTACGGCGAGCAGTTCAACGCGAACTCGCCCGATGCGGCTGTCCGAGCACATGCGGATATCGACCCGGAGACGCTCATGGAGTGGCGAACGACACGGCGCAACCTCGCGTTCGCCGAGGTGGCACTCGCACTCAGCGGCGTCGAAGACGTGTCGGGGGTTGCGGAGGCAGCCTGATGCAATTCGATAGTGGAGAGAGCGAATCTCACGCGCTTCGAGGAGCGATCGACGTGGCGAAACTCGACGCGTTTCGCGATGCGTTCGTATCCATCGAGCCAATGGCTTCTGGCACGATTGATGATCGAGTTGATCCTCGAGAACTACGACTCACCGTACCGTGCGGCGTCAGGGATGCAGCGGAGACGAAATTCACAGTTCGGTGGACGGCTGTTGGGGACTACAACGTTCACTACTCAGATACGTCCGACCATAATCTTCGCTGGGATATACATCCACATAAGTTTTCGATACCGCCTGACGACCGGCACTTTCATTCGCCGCCGGACGCGTCAAACGTCGATGAGGATGTCGAGCCCTCATGTATCGACGCAAATCGGGTTGCCCTTGTTGCCAGGGCAGTCCACCTCCTGTGGCGACAAGCACTCGACGAAGATACATTGGACAGTATCAACGCTGGTACAAACCCGCCGTGACCACGGTTCGGACAGAAATTGACCTCTGTCTAAAGACCTGTCTTTTACCCACAAGTCCTAATGGAAGAGTTAATTAACCAAGATCGGTAGATGGGGCGTCGCTCACGGAGTTGGAAGCCAGAACTCGATGAAGATGGACAGCTGTGTAACATGGATGTTTCTGGATGGATTCAAATGGAGTTTCGATCAGCCGAGTTTGGAGACGAGCGCCTGACTGACCGACTACGAAGCGACAGTCTCGTACGTGTTATTCCCGACGAGTGGGTCGACGGCAATTCGGTCATTCCGTTGGACAAGGCAATCGAGCACATATTGGAGTACCGGGTAAACTATGAGCCGGCGTTGGAGATGATCGCCGATGAGTGTGACCGCGATATCGACGCGTCCCACGAGGATCCGCGTTTGAACGCATGAGCCTCGGTGAACGCGAAGACGAATTGCTGGACACTCTGGAGCGGTCATTGACGCTGACCTGCCGTACGTATTCGTCGGCGGTGGGATGGGCAGTCGGGCATTCGGAGATTGGGGTTCTCGATCAGATCGTTGACCGAACTGACACGGACCGTGAACCCTGGGTCATGGGAAACCTGAAACACGTCGCGTTCGCTGATCCCGAGGCTGCCCTGACGCTTCTCGAACGACTACTTCAGTCGCCCGATACCAGAGAAGACTTGATGTTTCTCAGATCACTGGAACCAGTCTTGGAACAGGACTTCCCAGATTTCCCCCAGTACTGGGAACCACAGACCGAACTTGACTATTCAGTCACGATCACAGACGCCCAGCGCGAGAGATTGATGACAGTTCTCGAAGAGACCGTTCATCCCAAGCGACTCGAAAAATTCGACGAACGATTCCAATTCGACCTCAAGCGAGCAGCCGAGAGATACGACCCCGACTCCACTAGTTGAGCAACTCCTGAAACCGTTCGACACCCGGTATCCACACTACTCACGGACGGCACAGAAAAGAACATAATACTGCCTCCCTCGTAGCAGCCACCAGCATGAATGATGACGAGTGACCACCCCTGACGGAGGCAACGATCAGGGAACTGACCAGATCCAACTCCTCCCAGCGGGGACAGTCGTACTACGAGCAGGAAGCAGTCAGTGACGTGGTGCGACGCGGAGACAGAGTCAGGGCTGATGTCGAGGGAAGCCAGTACCAGCCCTACACGATCACAATTAATTTCGACGACGTCGGCGTTGCTCACACGGACTGTTCCTGTCCCTACGACCACGGTGGAATCTGCAAACACCGGGTTGCCGTACTGTTGACGTGTCTTCGCAACCCCAAGCGTGTGCGTGCCCAGCCTCCGCTGTCAGACCTGCTCGCTGATGCGGACCGAGAGACTCTCAAAGAGTTTCGTCGAATTCGCTGCGGAGCGACCAGACGTGGCTGACTGGTTTGAAACCCGTCTCGAACCCAGTGAGATCGCCGATGAGGTAGCCACTGACGAGTCAGTCTCGGTCAACTTGGAGTCGATTCGGCGGCAGGCCGAGCATGCATTGCCAAAGCCGGACCAGCGCGGTCACAACGATGCCCATGCGGAAGCACAGCGGATGGCTAGGGAACTGGACGAACTTCTTGAACAGGCACGGCTGACCATTGAGGCTGGTGACGGCGAGACGGCACTCAATATTCTCGAAGCCATCACGGAGGTCCTCGTGACCAACAGATGGACCGGGCTGCTGCCACATGATGTCTCGGACCTCTTCGAGACGATCGACGATCTTGGTACGTTGTTCGTCGAGGCAGTCCTCACAGCCGATCTACCCGAAGAGAAGCGAACTGACTGGGAGCAACAACTGAGAGAATGGGACGAGGATACGACGTTCGCGCATTTCATGAGCGGTACGGTCCTCGGTGCTGCTGCCGACGCGGTAATAGAGGGGTGGGACAACGACCGTGTCCAGTAGGCATTAGAGGGCGACCTCAACCACGGGGAGTTTGGAGAAGACAGCCGAAGTTGGCACGCACCCAACGTGATTGATGTCCGCCTGCGTATCCTCGCCCGTCAGGACCGTCCTAACGCGTATCTCAACTTCTCGCAAGCAGCAGGAGCCGACCTCGCCCACGCGGAGATGCTGGTCGGGATGGGACGAATCGAGGACGCGGTCGAGTATGAATCGAACACCTGTCGGACCCCAACTCAGTCCTATCGCTGGCACAGACGCTCAGAGAACACGGCCACACGGATGCAGCCTTCACTGTCGCCGAACGCGGACTGACAGTCGAGGAATACGGAAAAGACGCGCTGGCAGAATGGCTCCGTGATCGGGCAGCCAGCGCTGGTGAAGACAGCCTCGCACTTGAAGCAGCCATCACTGCGTTCGAGACGAGTCCGTCAGTGAGTGCCTTCGAAGCGGTCGAAGAACTCGCTGCCGACAACTGGGAGACGATCAAGACCGACTTGCTGGAACATCTCCGCACCAAACAGCTCGGTGGCGGGACTGCTGCTCGGGCAGCAGAGGTGTTCATCCATGAGAGCGAGTACGACGACGCAATCACCCTTGCGAAGCGAAGCAGTCGGACCAGTGTCATCGAACCCGTCGTCCAGGCAGTGATCGCGGAGCGACCGGACTGGGTAATTAGCACGTGCAAAGCCCAGGCTGAACCGATTGTCGAACAGGGCAAACACGATAGCTACGAGACAGCCGTCCGGTGGCTCAGGCGCGCGGGCGAAGCGGCACAGGCGGCTGGTGAACTAGAGAAGTGGCGTGAATACGTCGAGACGATGCGGGACGAACACTATCAGAAGTACAAACTGCGGCCGATGCTGGACGACCTGTTAGAGGAGTTCTGAAGTGAGCAGTGCCCGTTGGGCCGATATGCGCTCGATTGAATATGCGTCGGCACTCAATCCATTACTGAGGTTGTCAAGAGAAAACTGATTGTTGCCCGCGTGGTGATAGTAGACGTGACACATCTAATTGATTCGCTGTACTTGGAGGAGTATATTAATTCACTCTACCTCTCAGATTGAACGGCATCAAGATTCCATCAACCCGAGTATCTCTCGATCGCCGTTGATTCGGAGACGATACTCACTGTTGTCGCTTCCCGTTGGGTTGAGCAGCGAGTATCCACTCGTGAATGATTCGAGGAGCGTCTCAGAGAGATGAGAGTTGACTTTTTGAGATGAACTTTTTTCATGAAACAACAATATCCACGTAGTAGATCTTTTTTACCGAGAGAACCGGTTTTATTTCGAAAGTGGGGTGTGTCGGCTACCGATATGGATACTGTGTGAAGATCCGAGTGAGTACCTACTATCTCATAAATTATTGTTATTTACTACATATATCACACATCCGTGTCAGTTTCTCGTTAGCAGCCTTCGTGTCAATTTAACACTTGGACAATCGGGATGGTCTCCCCTCTCCGAAATGGCTCTTCGATTCTGCCACAGCGTTGTTCTAGTGAGTTGTTTGATTACGGGAAAAAGGAGGCATATCGTCCAACCAAGACCCTCAACGATCTCGACAGCATCATTGATATCGTCGCAAATACCGAACCAGTCACACCAGACGACGTTCTTGAACACACCAACTCAGATGATATAAACTACCTCGAAGTCAAACGAAAGCTCCGAGCTACCTCACCCGATCATATCGAACTGCGATTATAGGTTGAACAGGCGCAATACCACGCCGTCACTCCGGGCAACAGACCACCGTTCAAACGCCTCCCCTGGGTTTCTCACGGAGATGTTTAATTGACAGGCTGGCTTATGGTACCGTAGGAATCGGTCGGAACGGGGTGGATTCCGAACCGTCCTGCGGAGGCGGCCTGTCCGCCCACGTAACGAGGCAGTATCCGAAAGGGCAGTCGGTGAATGCACATGCTCGAAGCGTGTGTCCGTGCCGACTGCTCAAAGCGACTCAGACGATATCCCCGACTCTGGTGACGGTTGCCGGCGTCCCGGTGGCACAAACAACACCGGGACGCCGTAGATGGTCGAGGATAGGGGTACCGGCCAGTTGGCATGGTCAGCAGTATACCACACCGAGACTGTGGGACTACCCGCGCCCGAAAGGTGTGGTAGTCCACCAGTTGGACTGCGAACGTGAAACTCCCACCGCTCGGGATTCCTCCGCGTCACGCGGAGGAGGATGTCAATCGAGTTGCTCAAGCTTTTGATGTCGAAGCTGGTCGATATACTGTGCATCCCAGCTCTTTGTGTCAATATAATACGTGAGTGCTGCCGAAACATACTCCGAAGGGAGAATCTCATGAGAAGCAAGTGTACAGAGAATATGGGGTGTCGTGAACAGAATATTCCGATCATCAACTGCGAGGGTGACAAATAAATAGTTCGTGGTATTAAATTCGTCAGTGATAAAGAGATCTGCGCCCACGTCGTTAGCTAGCCAGATGCATTCAGATTCGCCACGATCAAGCCCATATTCGAGTGGCTCGCCGAGTTGTGCCTCAACATTATGTGTTGTCAAGTGATCGGCTGCCTGCAACACGAGGTCAGCAGCTGCGGACAACAGATCGCCGCTCCCAGTTGCGTCAGTGAGTTCCCCGAGCACGCTGGCAGGCACATGGACGTTGTACACCATGAGCAGTGTTTTGAGCGGATCCGAACCCGAGGGGGCTTTTTGACGGCCGTCGACAACGGGGGTAGCAAGATTCAGCAAGACGTTGGTATCAACAACTGCAACAGCTTTTGCTTCCATCGTTAGCCGTTGGACTCGTCATCAACAGACGGGTTTGCTCCTGTCCATTCTGGAATCTCGCCATTGTAAAACTCGTCGTCACTTGGGAGGCCGTCCTCAAGCTGGGGTATCGCAGGTGATTGATCGATTGACGCCCGCAAGAGCTTCATTCGCATCGCTTCCTCACGACCAAGGATCGTTTCAACAGTATCATAGTCGATCCGATCATCATAAAAAGCATCGCTCAGGCGGCGGCGGAACTCTTCGTCGTTTGCGAGGTTTTCAAGTTCATCCTCAAGCGCGTCAATGAGCAAGCGGGTTCGAGAAATATCTAGAATCTCAACGACGGTATCAGCGCGCTTGACGAGAGACTGTGGGGCATTGAAATCAACGCGAGTTTTCTTTTCGCTCATGATTGTATGTGTAGTCTCTACACATAACTATCTTTTTGATAGAGATACGAACTCACAGAGTTGCAAGGCGGATGCCACGGGGCTCAACCTCGAGGCAGTTTACATGCTGGGATTCCTCCGACGCCATGAGCAGAACAAAGGATTGAGTGGCGGACAGTACTACGAGTACGAGCCGGATCTCGATCCTGAAATCGTGTTAGAAACCCGAATGGAGATCGCCGAACACACTGAATGAAAGCATACGAAATATACTCTTTGTGTCTGGGTCTGGATGGCCGGGAATGAGAAAGCACACGAAATGTACTGTCTCACTACAATCCCCGGGCGGCACGAACGAGAAAACATACGGAATCCCTTCTACCATGTCAACCCTTCGTAGGTGATTCCATCGCGTCGCTCAATCGTCTGTCTCCCGTCAACGACCACTGGAGACGCCATGGCATCAAACTCCTCATCGAGGGCAGCGAACTCATCCCAGTCAGTGACGACGACAACCCCATCGGCGTCGGTCAGCGCGTCGGCAGCCGAGTCGGCATACGTGACCCCATCGAGGTGCGTTTTGGCGGTCTCCATTGCGACCGGATCGTAGGCAGTCACACTCGCGCCACGCGCTTGGAGTTGCTGAATGACGGGAATCGCCTGTGAGTTCCGCATGTCATCGGTGCCAGGTTTGAACGCGAGTCCGAGCACGGCGATCTGTACGCCCTTTAGCTGGCAGTGTGTCGCGAGGAAGTCGACCAACCGACGTGGCTGTGTTTCGTTGACCTCAACGGCTGCCGTGAGCAGCGGCGGCTCATACCCGGCCTCGCTGACCGCGGCGATGATCGCTCGAACGTCTTTCCCGAAGCAGCTGCCGCCCCAGCCGACACCACTGCGGAGGAACTGTTCGCCGATGCGGTCGTCAAGCCCGATTGCGTCGGCAACCTCGTAGGCATCGACGCCGTGTTCCTTGCAGATGGTCTCGATGTCGTTGATGAGACTGATCTTTGCGGCGAGGAAGCTGTTGTTGGCGTATTTGATCATCTCGGCTGTCCGTGTGTCGGTCTCGACGACCGGGCCATCGGTTTGGTCGATGAGTGGTTCAAAGACCGCATACCCGACACCGCGACCGAGCATCCGCTCTAGCTCACTCCGCCGGAAAGGACGGAGACATCTCGACAGTTCCGAGACGTGATCGCCGACCTCGCCGCAAAACACGATGCTGTCGCTTTTGAACCCCACATCACCGTTGTCGGCGGGATTAACGGCGACTGCACCACTAACTGAGATGACCCGGTCGTTCACGGCTGAGACGTCTCCGCTTAGCGTGACTTTCGGCGATGTACGGTGTTCCACGACACGTCATCAGTGCATCTTCCTGCTAGTCGATCCGTCGAAAGTATGTGAGCTGGCACGTGGGGCGCTCGGGCTCCCGTGCGAGGCGTACCTTCCGCATCTGAGTGTCGTGTCGGAGCGCGGTGGCGACCGCCATTGACACGGGATCGCTCCCGGAGCACACACGGTTCGCAACCCTCCCTTTGCCGTGTCCACCACCGGTATGCTCGGACTCGGTCACACCCAGAAATGACTGCTCTTTGAGCAACCGATACACACAGTCTTCCGAAAGCGGTGTTGCCCCCTCAGTCGCTATGAGCTTCGTATAAGCTTCATAGATCTCGCTAGTTGAGAACGACTGTTGCCCAGGATTATCAGCGGTAAGGATAGCGAGAGTTCGAAGGATGTGCTTAACATGCGGTGTTGTCCCGCTCACGAGTTGTTTAAATCGATTAATCTCCGCTTGTTGAACAGCGTTGGCAACATGCTCTTCAGTGATGGTACTTGCTTCTTCCTTCTCCGCGATTCTTCCCGCCTCATACAATGTGTCAACGGCTTCGCGGGCGTCACCATGTTCCTGAGCAGTGAGTGCTGAGACTTTTGGAATGACACCCTGTTCTAAAGCACCGTTGACAAAGGCATCAGTGCGGTTTTCGAGAATCGCCCGTATCTGGTCTGCGTCGTACGGATCAAAGACAAGTTCATTATCCTGAAGGCTTGAATCAAGTCGTTCATTCAGCCGATCTCGGTACTCAATCTTGTTACTTACACAGATAGCACCGATATGTGCGTCTGACTTCCCACTCTCTTTCGACCGAGTTAAACTCCGAAAGAGTTCATCGTCATCAAGTTTATCGACTTCATCAAGGACGGCGACAAATACATCAATATCATGTGTATCAAGAAGTTCCCATGTGATGTCTCGATAGTTCGCAGCACCGATACCCACGCGGGGAATATTTGTTTGAGTATCAGGTGCATCTGAAAGCTGTCTCGCCATTTCTCGACTTGCCTTAGCGTCCGACTGATAGTCCGAGCAATCTACATACGCAAATCGGAAGTCAGTGTCGTGAGACTCAGCCTCTCTCTGTGCCTGTCGAGACACACACCTCGTAACGAGTGACTTTCCAGTTCCGGTTTTCCCATATATGATTGTTGTCTCTGGCGGACTCCCTCTTGTTCCAGGACCAAGTGCATGCCCAACGGCAGAAATCTCCTCATCACGACCAACGATCCGATCAATGTCCAGCACATGACAGACACGAAGTAATTCTCGGCGCTCAAAGATATCACCACCAAGAAAAATCGACGATCTATCTTCGGAACTATTCATTAGTATAATGATGTATAATTTTTCTCAACCATAGACCGAGTGAAATCTCTTATATTGATAATAAAGCAAGTTTGAGGCGATAAAAAATTAGTATATATACTATAGTAAGAGAATACACACACCTCATAACGAATGAAATGATGTCAACTGTTATTGTGAGTACACTCGTTGTGAGGTCTGTCTCCAAAACAATATAATAGATTCTCTGGATTTTCACTCGTTGCGAGGTGTATCTTCAGACAGGGACAACGAATCCCTCGGGGTTTCTACTCATCATAAGATGCGCTCGTTTTCATCGATAATGTATAGACTGGTAGGAACTGATACTGCTTTACGATAATAAGCGAGATCAACAGTAACGCTGCTCAAGACAGTTGAACCGTTTTTCTATTCTGCTGCAACCCCGAGAATTGCTGTGACTGGTGTCGTCGCATAACTGTGATTGCTCACAAACCACTTTCTCATTCCTGTACAACGATTGTTTATTGCCCCTGAAGTCAGTTAATGAGGTTACTGGCTTCAGTTTACTAAGCGTCATACAGAAACTGATCACTCAGAGAAGAATGTCACTGATTCATGACATCACGCCGTCGAGTGACTCCAACCATATCCGCGACATTCGCTGTCATTGCTTCAAACGCATCAGCAGTCGCACCGGATCCGAGCACAGCAGGGTCGCCATCATCACTGCCGGTACGAACCTGTGGATCAAGCGGCAGGGATCCCAAGAATGGAAGATCATTATTCGCGGCAAACACTTGCCCACCGCCCTCACCGAAGATATCGTGGATCGATTCACAGTCAGGACAGGTGAATGACGCCATATTTTCGACAATCCCGAGTACATTCGTGTCGTGTTCGCCAAACATCCGGAGTCCCTTTCGGGCGTCATCAACGGCAACATCCTGCGGTGTCGTCACAACAACTGCCCCTGTCAGTGGGAGTGTCTGAAGAATTGTCAGTTGTGTATCGCCAGTCCCTGGTGGAAGATCTAAGACAAGATAATCGAGGTCGCCCCATCGAACATCCTCGACAAGTTGCGTGAGGATTTGATGTACCATTGGTCCACGCCAAATCACCGGGTCATCCTCCCCGACGAGAAACGCCATTGACATCAATTTCATGCCATACTTCTCAGGTGGAACAATTGTTTGTTCGTCCTCAGTCTCCGGTGCTTCACCTGCATCAACCATTCGCGGCACGTTTGGTCCATAAATATCCGCATCAAACAGTCCAACCCGTGCACCAAGGTCTGATAATCCAGTCGCGAGATTCACTGCGACAGTTGACTTTCCGACGCCACCTTTTCCAGAGGCAACAGCAATTACGTTCGTGACACCGGGAAGCACCTCATCTTCACTCTCGACTGATGGGATTGTCGCTGCGAGATCAAGATCATATTCAACATCGGAAAGCACCTCACGGACCTGTGCGGCGATTTTACTCTCAGCGGGAGAATACGGAGCACCAAGTGCTAATGAAATACGGATGGTATTATTCGACTCATCAATATCAATGGCGTTGACAAGCCCAAGCGACACGATATCGTCTTCTAAATCGGGGTCTGTGACATCTCTCAGTCGGTCACGGACCGTCGCAGTGTGCATATGCATCGTCACTCCGAGCAAGCGATAAGCGTTTTGCACACCGACACTCGAGTCGACTCAGATTATCAAAATGTAATGAGTATCAGTTACATCCGGTCCGAGCGTGACAGCGAATTTATCATCATTGACCACAACCGTTGGTTTATGCTCGAAGATGAATTCGGGCGCGAGGTGTCTGGCGTCCGTGTCTCTTTGACCGATCGTTGTAATTTCGATTGTGTCTACTGTCATAATGAGGGACTTGGTGATACCCGCGGTCCGATGGATCCACAGGACGACGAGATGAGCACCGACGATGTCGTCCGTTTTCTTGAAGTTGTCTCGGAATTCGACATTGGAAAGGTGAAATTCACCGGTGGTGAGCCGATGCTTCGTGATGATCTCACAGAAATCATCCGACGCACACCATCATCGATGGAAGTCTCAATGACGACGAACGGGACATTTCTGCCAGGTCGAGCGGACGCTCTCAGAGAGGCTGGACTCGAACGTGTAAATGTGTCACAAGATGCACTTGATCCTGATGAGTTCGCCGAAATTACGAAATCCGGTGCGTATGACAGGGTCCTCGAAGGCGTTGAGGCTGCGGTTGATGCTGGTCTTGCTCCAGTGAAATTGAATATGGTTGTGTTTGAACACACTGCCGGATACGTTGAAGACATGGTCAATCATGTCTCCGAGAACGCTGGATTACAATTACAACTCATCGAATACATGCCCGAGCTCACTGGTCATCCCGAGTGGAATATTGATATCCAACGTGTCCATGACTGGCTTGCAGATATTGCTGACCGTGTCGAGACGCGTGAGATGCATGACCGAAATCGATATTTCGTTGGCGATGGGATGGTTGAGATCGTCGATCCTGTTGAGAATCCAACGTTCTGTGCAAATTGCCATCGCGTTCGTGTGACACATGAAGGCTACCTCAAGGGTTGTCTAAATCGAAATGATGATCTCCGCTCGATGGGTGAGATGACACGCGAAGAAATTCGTGAGACATTCCGTGAGACTGTTGCAAATCGCGTCCCGTATTATGGCGAGTATCTCATCAAAGAAAACGACGAATGGGTGCTTAATGACAAATATCTCGATGCACCGACAACACACTCATAATACTCATCTACGAATACGATGACTGACGCTGATGCGTGAACATTATTCCCAGAGAATCAAATCGACATGAGTAGCTTCATGACTTCCATAACATCTTGCGTAATCAACCTCCCCGGGAAATAATTACCTGTCATCACTAGGAAACGCCAGTTCACCTCTGTTCATTATGAGATGTTCAATACCCACTCGTGTATACATCGGAAATTGGTTGTGCACAAACGTGGACATATCGAACAATACTCATAGCATTTGATATACTATATTGTATTGTCATATGAGTGATCTTGACATTGCACTGTGTGATGCATCAATCGGCGATACGCCTGCAGAGCGAAACTTCCGACGCGAGGTTGACGCATCATTAACAGCGTTCAAACTCAGTGCAGACGAACAACCACCATGGCCAACTGCTGATGGTGAATGGGCGTATGATGCTGCTGTTATCACCGGGTCACAGACTGCGGTATACGATCATGAAACCTGGATGGAGACGCTCGCTGAGTTGCTTCGAGATCTCCATGAACTCGATATTCCACTACTTGGTGTTTGTTGGGGGCATCAATTCATCGCACAGACGTTTGGTGGATGCGTCTCCGCGATGGACGAGTATGAACTCGGGTATCAACAAATTGAGCGATATGATTCCTCGCCACTATTCGCTGATTTCCCTGCTGAATTCATCGCGTTTGAGACACACTCTGATGAGGTTGTTCGCCTTCCGCCAAATGCAACTGAACTTGCAGGCAATAATCGCTCTTGTCAAGCATTCTCACTTGGAACCGCATATGGTGTGCAGTTCCATCCTGAATACGACCTGAAGACTGTCAAGATGGTCACGGATGGAAAGCGTGAGGAAGGAGTGTCTGAATCGGTTGTTGAGACAGTCCTCACATCAGCAACCCCATCACAGCATGCAAAAACACAAACTGCAAAAAGAGTCTTTGAAAACTTCCTCTCAATCGTTGAACAGCATCAGTAAACACCTGCGTGGTGATATGGCTGAGTACACACGTGCGGCAATCACCGACTCCTATCCAGCTAACACATCCTCTTGTGTCACCCCGACTGTTCGATTCCCGATTGTGTAGGTTCCGGGCGTTGCAATACGGATTGTGTATGACCCATCTTCAGTTGGTATTTCACGTTGAGTGATCATCGTGCGTGACCCAACGTCCATTCTACCAGAGACAGTGACGCTTGTTTTCGTCTCATTAACGGTTCCATTCACCATCGTCCCGGGGACAACAGCGTATGCTTTCTTTTCATCACCTGCATACAGTAGTTGATAATGTGTTCCGAGTCCCTGTCGGTCATGCAATCGGGCATACATCGTTTCGGAGTCGAGTTCTGAGAACTCAGGTATCTCTGAGATAATAATAAATCCAACACGACCCTGTATCTGCTGATACCATTCCTCACTCTCATCAGATCGAAGGAAATCAAGATAATTACTCCGAGCATATCCATAGCTCTGTGAATTGCCGTTGAGATGCGCATTATACGCTCGATTGTCTCCCCAGCGACTGAGGACATATGTCTCCGGCCAGCTTCGATTCTCAGCAGTAGCGAAGGCATCCATCTCATCAATCGCGCTGGCAGTATCATCACCATATGTCAGTGTAGCTGTCCGAACCGGCGTCATGACAGCCCCAAGTCCGCCGACCAACAGGAAAAGCACAATCACGGCAGTGAGCATTTGTCGCCGACTCGTTCCATCCCTCGAATCTCTACTAAATCACCACGATCACGTGTCCATCCAGTTCAACTGACCCAGACAAACACAATTATACCATTCCATGCAAGCGTATGTGCACCAATCCCAACTCCAGCTAAGATAATCCATGGTGTGAGTTCTAGGAGCTGAGATATCGATGTCGGCGATGTCCGCTCATACGCTGCGACTGTCACAAAGACGATAGCGAGAATGGCTACATCGAACGCATGGTGATCGGCAAACCCGATACTCGTTCGGTACGCATGAACGGGCAATGTTGCAAGAATGGCAGTACTTGCCAGACCAACACGTCGGTCATCACTCAGCCGGGTTCCGATAAGATACACACTCACACCACAGACAACGGCAGCGGCAACCGGATACCACGCCAGTACTTGCTCCGCAGCAGCAGGACCGCCACCGAAAAGCGCCGTCACAATTTGGAGTGCTGCAACAAGGAGTGGTTCACCCTGTTTGATC
>KB659971.1_pt54 | contig 17939 bp, 16 predicted proteins | sample 558768 | NCBI scaffold set KB644980.1 | reverse complement strand
CGGCGACCCTGTTGGTCGTAGTAGTTTTTCTTGCGGTAGCCGGGCGGATTCGCTCGAGTGTCAGACTTCCTCGTTTCTTCCCACGAGTTGAAGGCTTCAGCGAGTTCCTCAAGAACGCGCTGACTGTATTGGATTGACTGTGCAATCCCTTGGAGTTGTTGTGAGTCTTCAACTCGGTTTTGAGGTCGCTGTGGTCGGGTATCTCGCCCGTGGCTTCCCACTCTTGTCGGGAGTGGTAGTTGGCGACATCGTGAGACTATGTCTCACGGGCTCTCAGACGGAGTCTGAGAACGTTCCAGAGTTTCGATGCACTCCACCCGTGGTTGTCAAGCGGTTCCGCTACCTGTGCGTGGTTGCAGATCTTCGCTTGATGGGTTCGGTGGGCTTCCAACATTCTGAACGTCTGTATAATTATTTATACTCGCTTCAATATTAACGTTTGGTGTTTGAGAACGGTGGAATATCCCGTCCAGCCATCGACGGTGGTTGCCGAGGAGTTGTCGGATTCATCCCGCGGCTGAAGACGCGGGTATTCTCCTCGCATCTTATAAACGGAGGAGTCGACACCCCTTGCTCATCAAATGTAATGTATGTCAATATCAGAAGAACAAGTCTATTTCAGAGAGAACAGAGTGAACAGACGAATGAATCAGATGTTTCTATGCGCCATCAATCATACTCATCGGGGGTAATTGTACTAAATGAAACTCATTCTGCATAGCTATCAGTCGCGACTTAGAGTGGCATTCACTCAGTCGTCTGCAACAACGCCTACAAAACGGTCGCGGCGGTATCGACAATGTTCACAAAAGAACTGTGCGTACCCTGCTGGTTGCACGCCAGTAAGATCCATTTCATTTCCGCAATCGGGACACCAGTGTGACCCAATATCTTGAGCATTCTGTGCTGACATACATGATTAATTGGGAAGGTAATATAATAGCCTATTGGTTTCTGTCCGATTACTCACTCGGGCGCTGTCAGAGAGTATAAATGCAGTTACAGTTTCAGTTTCAGTTTTGACAGTACATGGACAACGTACCAGCGAAAATGATATATAAAGAGAATAATATGAGCGTTTATTTCAGTATCGAGATGGGAGATACGCGAATCCAATGAGGAAAACCACAGTGAGCCCGGATGCAATAGAGACACCCCATAATCCGTTCTTTTGTGTCTGATACTGTTCTATCGCTGCTTTCTGTTGTTGATAGCGTTCGAAATTCTGGGTGAGTTGTAGCGTCGAATTATGAGGGAAATGTGCAAGATATGTGTCATCACCGATAGTGATATTATCGTTATGACTGACCTCAATCGTGTTTGTTCGAGGAGCAGTCCATACTAACTGAACGCTTTCATTTGTGACTGTCTCGACGGTCGTTGTGTTGCCCTGATACTCAAGTGTGTCACCCTCGGCGTACGACCGTGTTTCTGGCTCAGGGAAATATTCAGCAACCGGGACAAGTTGATTATTATTACGGACGACATATCGGTCATTGTTTTGGGTGACTGTCTCTGTGCTTACATTCGGATCTGCTGCAAGAATCGCTGTCTCATTGATTGATTCACGAAATGTCAACTGCGTCGGGTTATCACCACTGCGATCAACGAGCACTCGCCATTGTTGTTGATCAACAGTCTGTGTTGAGTTGTTCTCAAATGAGACGGTGTACTGTGCAGAGTCATTGGTATACTGAATGGCACCCTTTGTTACCGTTGTTGCTGTGCCCCCATGACCGCCACCCTGCTCTGATGTTGAGATTGATAAGACGGTGTATGTTTGTCCATTGACTTCAAATTGGTCGCCTGAACCAAGCTCATATGTTGGATCTTCAAAGGTAACATGCGGCGTTTCCGCTGTCGCAATGAGCGAGTAAGCACCCGCACCAATGATAATGAATAGTGCGGCGTACACTGCCGCAGCACGTCGTTGCATATTCTCGGATTTAGCGACATGGTGTATAACGGTTATCGTTTCGAAGTCACAGATAAAAATTGAAGCGATGCGTCCAAACGGATTGGGTCACTATAGATCATATATGGATATTCGTTTTCTAGGTGGTGCACAGGAGGTCGGTCGAAGTGCTATCTTGATCAATGATCGGTTGCTTCTTGATTATGGGATGTTGACCGGGAATCCACCACAGTTTCCAGTTGAAACACCTCGTCCAGATGCTGTTATTGTCAGCCATGGTCATCTTGACCATGTTGGTGCTATTCCATCATTACTTTCTGGGGACCGCCGACCCCCGATTCACTGGACTGCTCCGACACAAGAATTGGCATTGACCCTAGCTCGTGACACGCTCAAACTTCATGGTGGGACGTACGACTGTCCATTCACACAGGAGGAACTTCACCGCGTCACACAAGTTTCGGAAACACATGGATATCAAGAGCGCTTTGAGGTTGCTGATCATTCAGTCACCTTTTATAATGCTGGTCATATTCCTGGGAGCGCACACGTACTTATCGACGATGGTGACACACGGTTATTCTACACCGCTGATTTCCATACGGAAAATCAGCGGCTTGTCTCAGCCTCTACGGCACGTCCTGAAGCAGATGTCGTCATCTGCGAGAGCACATACTCAGACGTTCAGCATGACCCGCGAAAGCAAATTGAAAATCGATTCGTCGAAAGCGTCCGAACGACCATGTGGCAGGGTGGCACTGTTATAGTCCCTGCATTCGCAATTGGACGAACTCAAGAGTTGTTACTTGTTTGTGCAGCAAATAATATTGACTGCTATGTCGATGGGATGGGAAAACAGGTTACAAGAATGCTCCGAGAATACCCGCAGTTTGTTCGAGGTGAAGAGGCATTGGGACATGCAAACTCAAACGCTCGTTTCGTTACCGGTCGAGATGGTCAGCGGAAACGAATTGCTGAACAAAGTACAGTTATCGTAACAACAAGTGGAATGCTCTCTGGCGGTCCAGCAATGACATATATTCCCGAGATTCGGTCAAATCCAACCAATAAGATTACGCTGACAGGATATCAGGTCGAAGGAACGCCCGGTCGATCGCTGTTAGAGACTGGACGGGCTGAGATAAATGACCGTGTAATGCCGATTAGCGCACAAGTTGAGTGGTATGACTTCTCTGCACATGCCGATAAGGATGGACTCATGGAACTTCTTGACGAATATAGGGACACAACAGTGCTCATTAACCATGGTGATCGCTGTCAGCGATTTGCTGATGAATTGAATGCCGATGAGTTTAATGCAACCGCACCAACGCTTGGACAAGAGATATCAATCTGAGAGATCATGATTAATGATCTCATCCGACAGCACTCAGGTGGTTTGTGTGTGCATACGAACTGCGCTCCCGCAAAAGCTATCTGTTGATTGCACAGTGACAATATCACATGACGGATCCGTTCGTCGTAATTGGTGGTGACGCCGCAGGATTGTCAGCTGCAAGTAAATGTCGACGGGAATCACCAGCGCGAGAGGTGGTCGTTTTTGAGCAAGGGTCATGGGTGTCATATGCACACTGCGGAACACCGTATTTTATCAAAGGTGACGTTGAGCATCTCAAGGATTTGCAATCACTCTCGCCTAGCGATATTGAGGAACGGGGGATTGACCTTCGACGAAACCACAGAGTAACTGCAATCGATACCGAATCCAATGTCATAACTGTTGTGAACGATGGCGAATCCATTGAATATCCATATGGAGAGTTGCTGATTGCAACTGGAGCACGCGCTGTTTCAGCACCAATCAAGGGAGCTGATCTTGATACTGTATTTACACTTCATGGATTACCCGATGCAACCGCACTTCGGTCGTTCCTCACACCACCAGCGGAGTTCGATAGCACCAATCTGGGTGGTGGGACCGCGCTTGATGTATCAATTGCTAAACAGTATGGAGCGATGCAACCGCCTGAGACAGTTGCAATTGTTGGTGGCGGATATGTCGGTGTCGAAATGGCTGAGGCATTCAGTGCATGGGGTTGTGCAGTACATCTCTTTCAGCGACCAGAGCGTCTATTACCTGCGTTTGGGACGGCAGTGGGTGATGCTGTTGCCTCAACACTTAATTCAGCAGGTGTAACGCTTCATCTTGATGAAGAGGTTGATCAACTCAGTGAGACGGACGGACAACTGGACAGCATTGTCTATGGAGATGGAGACACGCTCAATGTTGATGCCGTACTCATCGGGATCGGAATCCGCCCGAACGTCGAATTGCTCACAGAGACATCAGTTGAGCTTGGAGCAACGGGGGCAGTCGCGACAGATGAATACGGGCAAACAAACGTGGAGAATGTCTATGCTGCCGGTGACGTTGCTGAGCTTGAGCACATGGTCGCGGGTGAAACCACATGGAGTCCACTTGGACTTCCAGCAAATCGGGCAGGGCGGGCAATTGGAGCAACAGTTGGTGGGTCGCCGACACAGGTTGGTCGTGTCGCTGAAACGGCGATGTTGAAAGCATTCGAACTCGGCTGTGGACGGACAGGAATGCTTGATCATGACAGAGCAGAGGAGGTTGGATTTGACCCCATCACAAAGACGATTACCGCAGGGTCACGTTCTGGGTACTATCCAGGTGCTGAGGAAACAACAGTTACACTCACCGCTGATCGAAAGAGTGGTCAGCTACTCGGTGGGAGCCTTGTTGGAGCTGATCGTGCCGCTGTTCGTATTAATACACTCGCGACGGCACTTGGTGCTGAATTGAGCGTTGACGAACTTGAGCGCCAAGACCTCGGATATGCACCACCATTTAGTCCGGTCTGGGATCCTGTTCTTGTCGCTGCAAAGGTGCTTAATGGTGAATTGTAGCGACGTGGCTCAAAATCACAGATAAACTCCGAAATTGAATATCAAATATAGTATATCCTTACAGTTATCTCATATTATTGATACTGTCTGCTGAACAGCCCGCAGATTACCGGTGAAGGAGGGCATCAACCCTCGGTAAATCTATTATTTATTTCCACGGAGTGACCCAAGAAGCCGGTATCGGCTGCTTGGATCATATCCTCTAAATAAAAGACTGTTCGTGAGAACTGAGACCGATGAGAGTGCCATTGCCCCAGCAGCAAAGACAGGCTGTAAAAGACCAAGTGATGCAAGAGGGATCATTGCTGTATTGTATCCAAGTGCCCAAAACAGATTTTGTTTGATCTTCGCAAGGGTCCCCTCGGAGATCCGGATAGCGTGAATAACATCAACAGGGGAATCACGCATGAGTGTCACCTCGGCTGCCTCAATAGCAACATCAGTCCCAGACCCAAGCGCAGTGCCGACAAACGCTGCTGCGAGTGCCGGTGCATCGTTGACACCATCGCCGACCATCATCACCTGTCGATTTTCCTTTGATTGGATTGTCTCAACAGCATCAGCCTTTGCTTCTGGGAGAACCTCCGCGCGGACATTCTCGTCGTCGATGCCGACCTGACGTGCAACTGCCTTTGCAGTTCGTTCATTATCTCCTGTGATGAGATGAACATCTGTTCCGCGAGCGCGCAGAGTTTCGACCGCGTTCGTGGCAGAATCTTTGATTGTGTCTGCATCAGCAATAATACCAATAAGACGTCGGGTGTCGGTCATATCGGTATGGGTATTATCAAGAATCGAGACATCCGGTCTATCGATAACCCCGACAAGCATCACCGTTTTTCCATCGGACTCGAGTTCACGAAGTGTCGACTCGACAGGATCAACATCGATACCTGCATTCTCCAGGAGCCGATTATTTCCAACAACCACGGTTTGCTGATCAACAGTCGCTCGGACACCCTGTCCAGGAATCGCGTTGAATTCTGTGACGGGAGGAATGTCGAGATCACACTCAAAAGCTGCATCAACGATTGCATCCCCTAATGGATGTTCACTGTTTTGTTCGGCCGCAGCCGCAAGACGAAGAACAGTCGCCTGGCGAGGGGTCCTCACGAGATTTGTCTCTGTGCCCGTGCCCGTCCCGTCTTCGCCTCCTCCGCCTCTGCGTCTACCTCTGTAGACACAACTGGGGAGGGTGCATCTGAGTCGGCTGACTCACCATTCCCTGCGTGTAGTTGTCCACCATCTGTCTGTGGATTGAGGGCAATAACATCCGTGACAGACATTTCGCCTGTCGTTAGCGTTCCCGTTTTATCAAACACAACAGTATCAACATCTCGGACACGCTCTAATACGTCACCCCCTTCGAATAAGACGCCGTTTTTTGCACCGATTGTTGTTCCAACCATCGTCGCCGCTGGGGTTGCAAGACCAAGCGCACAGGGGCAGGCAATAAGAACTGCAGAAGCAAACACAAGAACAGCAAATTCGATTGTTGAGACGGTACCGCCAGCAACAACTGGTCCCCCAGCGATAATGCCGACTGCTGGAATAGCTTCAGTGATACTCGCTAATGCTGATGGGAAAGCAAACCACAACAGTGCCCAAAGAACCGCGTTGATGATCACTGCAGGAACGAAGTATGCGGAGATGCGATCAGCGAATTGTTGAATCTCTGGCTGACGTGATTGTGCCTCTTTGACTGTCTGAACAATTTGCTGTATTGCAGTATCAGAACCAATCTTTGTCGCTTCAATAGTAATTGCACCATTTTGATTAACAGTCGAACCGACAACAGCATCCCCAGGACTCTTTGACACCGGGACGGACTCACCGGTGACCATCGACTCATCAACTGCGGAGGCTCCCTCAATGACGGTTCCATCGGTGGGAATTTGCTCACCTGGACGAACCTTCAGATGATCACCAACGGTGATATCAGAAACGGGGATAGTCTGCTCAGTATCATTTTCGATAATCGTTGCAGTATCGGCTTCCATCTCAAGGAGCGACCGAAGTGCCGATGATGCCTGCCCTTTCGAGCGAGCTTCAAGATAGTTTCCGAGCGTAATGAATACGAGAATAAGCGCAGCAGTGTCGAAATACAGTCCTGCCTGAGGAAGAATATCGAGAAGAGCAATTACGGAATATAAATACGCGGTTGAGGACCCTAGTGCAATTAGGACATCCATATTCGCCGTTCGATTACGCACGATTGCAGTGTAGCTATTCTCATAGAACTCCCGACCTAATATGAACTGGATCGGTGTTGCAAGGGCAAAGCCAACCCACCCAAAAGGGAGATTAAGATATGGGATTGTTGCGGGAATAGCATCTGGAATCAAAAGATGAGTGAAAAGAAACCCGACAAGCGGTGTTGCGAGAATCGCACCGAAGACTGTAAGCCGGCGGTGGCGATGCATCTCTGCTGTGCGAGCGGTGTCACGAGTGTCAGTGCTATCGGTGTCGGTGCCGGTGTCGCTCTCTGCGCTTACATCGCGACTATCTGGAGTGTTTGATGTCTCATCAACTGGCGTGTATCCTGCGTTGGTGATAATATCTGTAAGATCACTGCCTGTCATCATGGCAGGATTATATCGAATGTGTGCTTCATCAATCGCCGCGTTGACATCTGCGGTGAGGACACCAGGAGTAGATTCAAGCGCACTCTCGACGGTCTGTGCGCAGGATGAACAGGAAAGATCCGTGATACTGATTGAGACACGTTCATCAATCGGGTCGTAACCAGCAGATGAGATGGTTTTATATAATTCTTCAAGAGAAGTCACAGCCGGGTCATATGTCACCGCTGCCTCATCCGTCGCAACATTAACTGAGACTTCCTCGACACCGGCAAGCGCTGACAGTGCATCTTGTACTGATTGCGAACAGGTAGCACAAGACATTCCCGCAATGTCAATATGAATATTTTGAGCCGACATACCAACAACTATGATACCCATACTTACCACGATTTCCCTTTTTATATTCGGGGTATCAATGGTGTTTTACCTTTGATTCTAAAGTGATCACGAGGGATCGTTACTCTCGGTATTAGTGTTCTCAGGGGTATCGGTATCAGCCTCAATTCGATCATATCGTTCTCGAAAACGATGTAAACATGATGAACAACAGAAGTGTCGCTGGGTACCGCCGATCTGTTCACTATGACCTTCAGTGGTGACGGTGTTACCACATTCAGCACATGACAGAGCGAATTCTGTCCCACCGATAGTCGGGCTCCACTCAGCAGTATCGATAATACTGATTTCGTAGCTATCAATACGTGAAAGATCAACAATGTCATCAATTGCAGTGCGAACACGATCCCCGCGGACGTGAGCAGAGAAGATGACGGTATTATCTGCGGTCATAAAGCTGTGTTCGACCTGTGGATCCTCACGAACGGCAGAGTGGACCGAGTTAGCTGCAGATGTTGACGGCAGAAGAGTCACCAAGAGAGGGACACCAGCGCGAAGTTGTGATCGATCAAGCTCAACAGTAAATCGGCGGATAACGCCGGACTCACGCAAACGATCAATCCGGTCTGAGACCGCTGGTGGTGAGAGATTGACTACCTGGGCAATGTCAGTGTATGAACGGCGAGCATCCTCAACAAGAAGTTCAAGAATCTGGATATCAGTCTCATCAAGCATATTTGATAGTTCATCCGACGAGAATAAAGAGTGTTCGAAAATTTACTTTTAATTATGAATTTATGACTGTCTACAGCAATTGACATCCTCCTCCGCGTGAACTCGGAGGAATCCCACGGCGCCGCACCGCTGGGTTGGGATATTAGGGTTTGCAGTCTACCACCTCTATCCGAGGTTGGAATCCTCGGGAGAGGTCATGAAGGTAGATTCCGGGCTGTGCCAACTAACCGCAGCCGGGACTCCTATCCCCACCCAAATCGGGTGCAGACTCAGAGTTACTTTCGTCGTTGATGTCCAGACGGATGTTCTCCGCTCCGTTCACGTCAGCGTTGAACGCATCGTCGTGTTCTTCACACACGTACACGTACAGACCACGCTCAACACGCTGACTCTCGTCTGTCCTCCCGCACACACAACACGTTTTGCTTGTGTCGCGCTCTGACACTTCGACAATCTCAATGCCATCGACTTTCGCCTTGTATTCGAGGATGTTCGAGAACCTATCGAACGCCCACCCGTGCAAGTCGAGGTTCCCGTGTTTGCCCCAGTTTTTCGACTCACCGATTATTATCTTCGCGGACACCAGCGAGATTTCCGATGTTGATGCGCCCAACACCGTTTTCGATGCATCGCTGAACGATGTGTGTCGCGAGGCTGTGGAAGAAGTGGGTTCGGCGCTCCGACCACTTCGCATGGAGTCGAGTAGCCCTTCACCACCTGAATCGTCGCAGTTTGCGATTTCTTTCGGGAAGTAGTAGCCGTCCTGTTTCAGGCGATTGCCGGGGTAGAGGTCGGCTTCCTCGGTGCTGTACGCGACAGCGACAGCGGCGAAGTTACAGATACCGAACCGAGATCGATACCAGCAGTCTCGGTGCCGGGTGGGTCGGGAGTTTCGATTTCGTGCTTGCAGACGAGGTGAAGTTCCCACCGCTGTTTGGCCTTGTCGTAGACTGCTCTGACCTGTTGGAGGTTCTCGACGGTGACGCTAGGCCGGGTTTCGTATTCGACAAGGATGTATTCCCACGCTTTTGGGTGTTGTTTGTGATTCGCGCCTTTTGAGAGTCGAACACGGTTGTTCTTGATGTCGTGTTTGATGCCGTTCTGCTTCCACGTCACGGTCGAACGTGGGTGTTCTTCGTGGACGCGGCGACCCTGTTGGTCGGAGTAGTTTTGTTTGCGGTAGCCGGGCGGATTCGCACGAGAGTCAGACTTCCTCGTTTCGTCCCACGAGTTGAAGGCTTCAGCGAGTTCCTCAAGAACGCGCTGACTGGATTGATTGACTGTGCAACCCCTTGTAGTTGTTGTGAGTCTTCAGCTCGTTTTTAAGATCGCCGTGGTCAGGTATCTCGCCCGTGGCTTCCCACTGTTGTCGAGAGTGGTAGTTGGCGACATCGTGAGACTATGTCTCACGGGCTCTCAGACGGAGTCTGAGAACGTTCCAGAGTTTCGATGCACTCCACCCGTGGCTGTCAAGCGAGTCCGCTACCTGTGCGTGGTTGCAGATCTTCGCTTGATGGGTTCGGTGGACTTCCAACATTCTGAACGTCTGTATAATTATTTATACTTGCTTCGGTATGAACGTTTGGTGTTTGAGAACGGTGGAATATCCCGTCCAGCCATCGGCGGTGGTTGCCGAGGAGTTGTCGGATTCATCCCGCGGCTCAAGACGCGGGTATTCTCCTCGTATTTTAAATAATCCAAAGGTGCGAGTAGCCCAGATAACAGTATCTTGCTCCGGTTCGTCGTGAACATAAATGCATTGTCTGAAAGAGCAAAGACAGGAACTGAGCTCTTGTCTGTATGTTTGAGGTGTCTCTTACTCAGGAGTTGATCTCTACTTGCATGATAAGGAATAGCAAGCACTTAGATGTGTGAATACGTGTCGGTAATTTCTCAAAATACGCACTACAGGGTCGAACAGAGAGTAGTTTTCAAGATGAGATATGAAAAATTCACGAGACCCCTGGCGCAACATAATCCACTCAGTTCAATCGTTTAGCTCACGCGTCATCTGAGTCCGGTGACTGTGCATTCTCAACGCGATCAGCGTATGAGTGCAAGTCCTCAGCGATTGTGCGGGCTTCTGAGACTGACAGTGTAACTTCATCAGCGTGAGCAGGAAGCATTTCAACGTTCGTGTGGTCAATTTCAACCTGAAGGGTCACATGATCCGGGTTTTTTCGCGGTGCGGTGACATTAACAACGCCAAGGGTATCTACGTCAAAATCATGTCCACGAGCACGGACATCGGCGAGGTCAAGTGTTGTGTATGCGTTCACGCGGAGGAGTCTGTCACTCATTCGTCTTAGTCGTCCGCTGGTGCAGATGGTCCAGCATCAAGACCATCGTTTTCTGCGTATGGATACCACGTACGCTTGGTATTATGCATCATTGGATCCTCATAGTCGGTCTCCTCAGGTGCAACAAATGAATCAAGCTCATCATTATCGTGTCTGTCAACGAATGCACGGAATGATTCATCATCGTTACGCTCATCAGCAAATGTCTCAATCAGATTGGAGATTGCACCGGGAATCTCATCAACAGGGACACGTTGTGTCACCCAGCGTGCGAACTGTGGGTCTGCACCAAGTCCACCGCCAAGACCAACATCAAGAGCCTCAACAGGTTCCCCGTTCTTGCGTGTTTTCATCCCTCGAAGGCTGATATCTGCAATCTGTGGTTGTGCACAGGAAGCGGTGCACCCTGATAGATGAATATGGAATTCATCAACATCAGCCGGAAGAGTGACATTGTCTTTGAGCCATCGGGCGTATCGAACCTGTCGATTCTTTGTCTCGACAATAGATAACGAGCAGAATTCAGTGCCTGTACAGGCAACAGAACCCCGCATGAATGGGGATGGATCCGGTGAATAGTTTTCGAGAAGCTCCTCACTGGTGAACTCATCGACAGCATCTGCTGGGATATCAGTCACGATGATATTCTGTCGTTGAGAGAGTCGGACCTCACCAGACCCATACTCGGAGGCGAGATCAGCGAGTTCAAGCACATCTGATGCTCCCATTCGTCCGACAAGAACATTCAATCCAATGAAATATGACCCATCATGCTGTTCATGTATTCCAATCAGGTCGTTGCGGTCACCGTCTCCGGTATTGTATGTGTATTCATCTCGAACGTCACGTCCGGCTGTGTGCAACTCGAAGTCAACGTACTCCGATTGGAGCGTCTCACGAACTTTGTCTGCACCCCACTCATCAACGAGGAACTTGATACGAGCGTTATACCGATCTTCACGATCCCCATTGTCCCGGAACAGCGCTGAAAGCCCACCTGCAACCGTTGAAACATCTGCCGGAGGAACCCACACATCAATATCACGAGCGAATCGCGGCTCGTTACGGGCAAGACCGCCTCCAACACGAACGTTGAACCCAACAGTTTCCTCACCATCGATTGTCTTGTATGCTGGCTCAAACGCAAGGTCATTGATGTCTCCCTGACCGGAACCATCAGGTGTCCCGGTGACAGAAACCTTCCATTTTCGCGGAAGATTAGAATGGTCATCATTCCCCTTGAATGTCTCATTGAGATCATGAATGACTGGCCATGCATCAATAACTTCGCGTGCATCTTTACCGGCAACAGGGTTTCCGACAATGTTTCGCCATGAGTCACCGCAGGCCTGTTGGGTCGAAAGCCCATTCTCTTCGAGCTTCTCGAAGATATCTGGGATATCTGATAATTCAATCCAGTGGAGTTGGATTGACTGTCGCGTCGTAAAGTCAGCATATCCATCACCGAATATTGGGTTCACGCCAGGACCAGTGGCGTATTCAGAAGCGATTTCACCGACGACTCGAAGCTGACCAGGCTTCATGACGCCATTCGGTGTCCCAATCCGCATCATAAAGTAACCTTCTTGCCCATTTCGCTGATGATAAAGTCCCCACCACTTGAACCGCTCAAACCACGCATCTCGTTCATCCTCTGGAATTGTGTCATATCCTTCCTCGGCAAATTCGAAGAGATGCTCACGTATCTCCTGCCCATATACCTCTGACTTCCAGCGTTCGACGTCCGTCGGCATGATACAAATTATAACGAGGAACAATAACATAGGTGATAGTGTTTCGTCACCATTCCCCGCTGCTCCCGCTAACCAGAATTTATTTCCGGTTTTCTTGATTCCCACGTTCGGCGAACAGCTGATTGGTCAAACACAGTGAATTCGTCCTCTATGACCCGACCAACTGGAAGCCACTCGATCTCACCAGTCGCACCACAGGCGATGCATTGACCATAGACAACAACCTCAACCGTTTGTCCATTAACACCGACTGTTTGGAAGTTTTCAACGACGAAATCGACGAGGTCACATGAGCAAAAATCAGTCGCTGCCACCCGCCACAGTTCGCTTACGCTCACTTCCCGCTGATCATTGACTGATATCCATGCACCATCATCAAGCACTCGAAGTCGCACAGTCACACTGGAAGTTTAGGCCGGACACCACAGTGTGTGACGGAGGATGCAAACGGCGACGATGCCGATGACGCACATAATCAATCATAATCGCCAGACAGAGAGCGTATATGTCATCTAACATGTGTCGCCAGTACCAGCATAACGTTCCGGTTTTCGGGAGTAGGGGTCGAATTCACTCGTGCAGCGGCTCTTATACGGGAGTGCAGGAATTGTTTGAGTTGATGACTGATTTGAATCCACAGCCGACGATCAAGCCGGTCGCTGCAATAGCAATCAAGCGAGCGGCGATCGTCGACTCTGGTACAAAAGAAGCTCACAATGAAGATACAAGCAAGAATAACGTTAAATCAGAATCAAAGAATACTCTTGAACTCGCCACCCGGCAGCATGCGTCTGCGGATGTCGCTCCTGAGCTGTACAATGTTAATGCTGATACGCAGGAGTCATCACAATGACGGGGACAGGTGTGAGCAGTGACAGTGACCGTGACCCCCAGATAGATACTGTTGACCCGGAGCGATGCATCGACAGCGACGAACAGGAAATTGACAGTGAGAAATCGAGCGTTGACGCTACTGCATCGGAGTCCACATCTACATCAAACGATGGGAGTGATCATCTCGATGATCTTGCTGATGGTGCCGGATGTACGGAAATCTGGGAACACCTCTCAGAGAGTCGAGAGTCATAGCCAGAAACGGGGTGGAACTTTTAGCCGGTGGTAGGTTATCGATATATGAGATGAGTGGGGATGACCGCGATTCTGGTGGTAAACTTAGCAACCGGTTCGATTCAGTATTGAGATATCGTTCGAAACGAGATCTCGTTATGGACATTACCCCTGGTATGAATGCTAATAACGACACCGATGGAGAGTCTGAGTCGGAGAAAGTGAAAGCACAAGATACTGGCACTAACGCTGATGCTGATGCTGGTGTTATCACTGGCACTGATGTTACCCCCACTGTAGCGCGTGAGAGCACTAGCGACGATAATAATGCACACTGTTTTGATCAACCTCGTCTTCGCCGACTCCGTAGCGATGGTGGGGACCCCTCGATTCGTCCACCAGCGGATCGTGAGGAACCTGTTGGCGAACCAGTTGTTCGATCTGACCCAGCCATCACAGGGCAGCGGGCACGCGAGGCGGTTGAATTCGACCCGACAGACCCGGCAAGTATTGAGTCAGCCGCACAGACGGTTCGGGCATTTTCTGAAAACACCGTCGGCGCTGATGATAATGTCTATATTCTCCGCGGAGCCGCTGCATGTGCCGCGCTTGTGCGAGGCGTTGGTTCATATAAACAAGCGGTTGAGCGTGCAGGTGGTGACGTCTCAATTTCTTTTGTGCGAAAGTGGGCACGAGTCCATGACCTTCCACAGGCGATTAGACGACATGTTGCACAGGGTGATATCGCACCGACAGCCGCAAAGCACATTGCACGCGTCTCAGGGCTTGACCGACTTGACCTTGCATGGGCTGTGATTGATGCTGATCTCACTGTTCGTGAAGTGCGACGAATTGCCAGTGAGGTTGATGATGAGACAACCGCAGCCAAGGCACTCGCCGAACGAGGGATTACTGTTGGATCAATTGAGGTCTCTTTACCGATTCCACTGTATCGTGAACTGCGCCGACGAGCATCTGTCGAGAACTGTCCGCCAGGTCAGATAGTCAGTAACGCGCTTGAGGATGCCTTCGAAACCGAATGACACGATGATTGCTGTGATGATCTTTGTTTAAAATTATTGTTGACTACATCGTGTTGTAATTTTATTCAGTGTCAATAGTTTTTAGCCGGTGTTTTTTTGCGGAATCGCACTCATCAGAGTGTGACCGTCGATGCGTTCTGTGTTGTTCCGTCTTAAAAGGGAAATCGTAGTATAAAAACTGGTATAATTTGAGAAAGCAGCAGCGACACTGGATATATATATTATACTGTCTGTTGCTACATGATCACCTTGCATCGACGCTAAAGATACACTCTATTGTGGTATTGCGAGAATAAAGTGCTCCCTCATCCCCGGTCTCGTCGCGTTTACCCTTGGGGCTCAATACGACAGACCACGCATTATTCGATTCAGTCTATCATCGATTTTGTACAGTACTCATGCGATCTGCGCGTGAATCCAATAATTATCAATTAATTGAATTTACCTTGACACGGTCATAGACGTGAGAGCCTACTCAACAAGCGTCTCCATCTGATCAAGATAATCAGCATATCCTGTCAGTGCAGACTTAATCGGTGCTGCATCTGTCATATCGACACCAGCTGTCTGGAGAATATCGATTGGATACGCTGATCCGCCGAGCGCAAGTGCATCGCGATAGTCTGCAGCTGCGTCCTCTCCATGTTTCTCAATCTGTTCAACAATTGCAATCGCGGCTGAAATACCGGTCGCGTACTGATACACGTAAAATGAATAATAGAAGTGTGGAATACGCATCCACTCGCGAGCGATTCGGTCATCAAGCACTGCTGGTCCATAATATGTTTCTTTCAAATCGAGATATATTTCATCAAATCGATCAGGCGTGAGTGCACCGCCCTCTTCGATTATTTCATGAATCGTCGATTCAAACTCTGCAAACATCGTCTGTCTGTAAAGCGTTGACCGAACGCGCTCAAGATACTTATCAAGAATGTGCAATCGAAGTGTGTCATCCTCAAGCGTCTCAAGCAGATGATTCGTTAATAACGTCTCATTGACTGTTGAAGCGACCTCAGCGACAAATATTGTGTAATCAGCATACTGCCACGGTTGGGCGTCCTTTGCAAGTTCAGAATGCATCGAATGACCGAGTTCATGTGCAAGCGTAAACATCGATGAGATGTCGTCCTGATAATTCATCAGGATGAATGGCTGCGTGTCATAAGCCCCAGAAGAGAATGCGCCAGATCGTTTTCCGCGGTTTTCATATACATCGACCCATCGAGACTCAAGTCCATCAGCGACACGCTGTTGATATTCCGATCCGAGCGGGGCAACAGCATCAGTAATATATGTTGTCGCACGGTCGTATGGAATCTCAGGACTTTCATCACCAGTAAGTGAGACATACAGATCCCATGGGCGAAGTTCATCAAGATCAAGCGCTGTCTGTTTTAATTTGGCATGGCGGTGAAGATGTTCAATGTTATCTCGAACGGTCTCACAAAGGGTATCATATACTGTGAGGGGAACATTTGGACCATCAAGTGAAGCGGCACGGGCAGACTCATACCGTCGAGCACGAGCATATTTGACGTCCTTCTTGACGCTGTTTTGTAATGCGGTCCCGACTGTATTACGGACGTCTTCCCATTCATCGTAGAACTGCTCGTGGACAGTCTGTCGAAATGCACGGTTTGGATGTTTCTGTAGTTTTGTGAAGTTTCCAAGGGTGATCTCAACTGCGTCCTCATCAGAGTCTGGGTGATCGACAGTTGGAAACGTCATATCCGCGTTCGATAACATTCCATAGATATCTGACGGTGAACTCGCGATTTCACCGAGATCTGCAAGCACAGATTCAACCTCAGAAGATCGCGTGTGTGGCTTTGCCCGGAGAACATCATCGAAGAAATGTTCATATTGTTTGAGTGCGGGCTCGCGCTCGTAGAATGACGTGAGCTCCGCTTCATCGAGTTCCTGTAATTCAGGCTCAATGAAACTCACCGCTGAACGCGCACGAGAGGATAGCGACTCAGCCTTCGATTTTCGTGCCTGTGATTCTTGATCACGCGTGTCCTCTGCACTGCGAAGGTTCGCATACGTGCTCACTGTCGCAAGTGTTCGAAATACCTCTTCACGGCGCTCAAGCAGCTCTAACAGTGTCGACGGCGACTCAGTGACGCGTCCTTCATACGCCTCAAGATCCGTCAGTTGCTCCTGAACAGACTCATATGCTGACTCCCACTCTGCAGCGTCGGTATAGATGCCTGAAAGATCCCAGGTGTACTCGGTTTCAATCTCACTTCGCTCGGGAACCGAACTCATATAGATAGATAATCGGCAACAGAAGTGAACCTTGTTACTCGATACTACCGCATTTAGACAATCAACTCATACATCTATCTGGGGGCTCCCCCGTGAGACGATTCTTTGGTATATATTCTGATTGATACTCCGCAATCTGATTGCTGTATATAATCGAAACTATACTCACTTGAGGCGAGTCGGAGCGCTCTGTTGTGCGCTCTGTTTCACATAACAGGAATTACGGTATCAACGACAGTTCTCTTATGCGATATATGATGATCGGGCTTATTGTGATTGTAATCATATCAATCTGATATTTATTATCATGAACGGTCTCTGCCCTCCTCACCAATTAAGACCTGCTGATTAGGCGTGAACCGCCTCGGGGTCAAGCCCCGAGGCTACTCGGGGTTAGCTCCGCCTGTAGAACTTCCTATTTAGAAAGCGTGGTCTAATCAAAGTACAGAGACGATCATCATCGTCAGTATGATCAAGAGTGTCGAGTTGCGCGTGCTTCACGAACGCCAGCACCGTCTCGTACTTTATCCTCACAGTTTGGGCACACACGGGGACGATCCATCTCTTCAGGGGCAAACACGCGCACATACTCGGTGGTAACAAATGAACCACAGTTCTCACAGTGCGGCATTAATTGCGCATCTTTGCCCAACTCTCATAATATTTAGGGACAAAAAGTGTGAACTCTGATACTACATGGCATACGTATATCTATACCAATGATATTCATATGCTGATGTATTGTTGGATATTTGCTGCTGCCGGCACAGAGTGTGACACGGTCATATCGGAGATAACTAATTGAGTGATTTCATTCGGTCTGTGAGTCGGCGTTAGTATGCGCACTTGTGTCAGCATCAAAATTTGTTATTCCCTGTGGTTGTGATCCTGATACAATGTGTTCAGCAACGCGTGCCTGGGTACGGTGGCGTTGATACCGGTGTGTAAAGACAGTCCTCAGGGAGTCGGTTGCACGGTCATCCGTTCGAAAGGTAGTAGTTGGATATGTCACCCTCGTTAGAATAAGTGGTTCCGGGGAT
>KB659972.1_pt126 | contig 17981 bp, 20 predicted proteins | sample 558768 | NCBI scaffold set KB644980.1 | reverse complement strand
CCCGGTGACTGTCCAGTTCTCCGGTCCCTCGTCGAACGTTGTCTGCTCGTGTCCGGGCCATCCGACCCGAGTCCGAGAATCACGAGTAACGCGACTGCCGTCACTACCAGCACGGCCAGATACACCCTCCGTCGGTCCATACGCTACACTGTCAGTACCAGCATAATAGTATTTTCTGAACGAACTGCCGATTAGAGGAGATATCGTGGATGGACCGTCGATGTACCGATCAGAAACTGCGTCGTGGACGGACCGTCGATGCCGGGTGATAACACCACAGAGCGGTCCAGTTACCGCGCGAACAGGTGATCGGCGACCCGGTTGGGGTACTGGTGGTTGGCCCAGTAACTCGCGTCGGGGAAGCGTTCGAGACAGCCCCGGTCACAGTGTGCGAGACTGTGGTCGGCCAGTTCGGGCACCAGCGGGGCAGTCTGGCGGTGCCAGCCGTGCCAGAACTCCGGAAAGTGAACTGCGACCACGAGTGGGTCGTCTAGGTCGCCCGCTGCGACAACGTGCAGGTCGATGCCGTTTGCTCTGCGAACCGTCGACTCGGCGGCACGTCGGGGTCGATAGCCCTCCTCACAGGCATCTCACTCGGAGGACTGCTCGTGCTGACGGGCAGCCTCACGCTCGAGTTCGCGGTCGATTCCGTCCTGCAGGTTCGACACCACCTCGACGGTCACGACATTCCCACCACCGGGGTCGACGACCATCACCTCAGTGCCTTCCTCTATCTCCTTGTTGTTGATACTGCGGGCCTGGTAGTAGGGGTTGAAACCGCCGCTGTCGAGTTTGACCTCGCCGTCTGTGGATGTCACGCGCTCTGTGACACGGCCAGTCTGGCCCCGCAACGACGAGGAGTCCGAGGTCTGGGCCTGGCCTGACCCCCCATAGATGTCCAACTGTCGGTAGCCGTACAGCGTCACCGCCGCGGAGACGAGAACTGCCACCGTCATCGAGAGCAACACCACCAGCCCACCGAACACCGAACCGACGAGGACCCCGACGAGTCCTGCAACGAACAATGAGACACCCGCCACGAAGAAGTGTGCACCCGGGGCGAACGCCTCGGCGATGATCAGCGCGGCACCCGTCAGTATCAGAAACAGCGGGAGATTGCTCAGAACTGGGCTCAACACCATATCCTACATTGCACCGCGTCTCAAATAACAGTTCTGGGTCAAAGCGGCGGTATATCAGACTGTTCGGTTACCGGCTCCGGGTCGGACCTGTAGTCCGACGGGCCGTCTGAGGGGTAGCGGCGACAGCACGTTCGACTGTTGGGGGAGCTACCACCGAAATTCCGTTGCGGTCTCGACGAACGCCCTGACAGACTCAACGGGAGTGTTACTGTCGATACCGTGGCCGAGATTCAGTATGTGTCCGGCCGGGCCGGCGGCCTCGATCACCTCGCGGGTTCGCTCACGGACGGTAGCGGGGTTACCGTACAGGTGCGAGGGGTCGAGATTGCCCTGCACCGGTCGGTCGAGTCGGTCCCGCGCCCGACCGATGTCGACCGTCCAGTCCAGTCCAACCACGTCCGCGCCGGTTTCGGCGAGAAGGTCGAGTCGCCCGTTCATCCAGCGGGCGAACACGATGGTCGGGGCGTCCACCGAGGCGAGTATCTCGTGGTGCAGCGGCAGGAGAAACTCGCGGTAGTCGGCCGGTGTCAGCACACCGGCGTAGGTGTCGAACAACTGGACGACATCGGCCCCTCTGTCGACCTGGTACCGGAGATACTCGCGGGTCACGTCCGCAAACGAGCGGAGCAGCGTTCGGAACGCGTCCGGGTGTCGGGCGCGGAGACGCCGCAACGGCATGTGCGTCCGACTCGGCTCACCGGCAACCGCGTGGGAGGCGAGGGTGAACGGCCCGCCGGCGAACCCGATGACCGCGGCCTCCCCGCCGATCCGGTCGGTCAACCTGTCGAGCAACTCGCCGACGTAGTCGAGTTCCACCGTCACGTCACCGTGGCTCCTGTCGACATCCTCCGGCCCGGTGACGGGGTTCTCCACGACCGGGCCAACCCCGCTCTCGATGTGGTAGTCGAAGCCGAGCGGTTCGAGCACTGTCAGGATATCGGAGTACATCACCACCCCGTCGGGTTGGTAGTACTCCCAGGGCAACAGCGAGATCTCGGCTGCGATCTCGGGGCTCTGTATCGCCTCGAGAAACGAGATCTCGGCACGCAACTCCCGGTACTCCGGGATGTGCCGGCCGGCCTGGCGCATCAGCCAGACCGGCGGCCGCTCGGTCCGTTCGCCGCGTGCCGCACGCACCAGCAGATTGTCCATCACCCGCTGTTGGTCCGACGGCCTGTTAACTCGTGTGGACGACCGGCACACAGGGTGTGTTGTCGAGACACGAGCCACGATCGGAGGTGCCCCGGAGCGGTGCCCCCACCGGATTCAGATCGTGCTAACTTTCCTATCGGGTCCACCGGACGGGGAAGGCTTCGAGCCACGATGCTGCTGTCGGGGGGTCAACATCCATAGCTGTATCAAACTGTCAAAACTTTCACCAACCGACCAAGCTCTCGACGGAGATGAGCCACCCGAGTACGCCGTCGATAGGGTCAAAGTTCGCCCAAACAGAGCCGAACAGTTCACTCCGACACACCCCGAATAGAATTAGTTACGACGCGACCGCCCGCTTGTGGGGAGGTGATTCGGTGTGCTCATCAGGTCCCTGTCCATGCTCGTGGCGGTGGTGATGTCCGTGATCGGATGGGTGGTGGCCGTCTCGTCAGACGGAAGCTTAGCTGAACAGCTTCTCTCGAGCGATCAAGACGAGAGAGACGACACTCAACAGAGCACCCGCCCCGAGGAAATAGAGTGGTCTGTCGGTCGTTTCGGTCTTGAGGAAGGCATCGTCGGGTGAGTCCGTCGGGAGGTAAGCCGTTACGATAGCGCCCGGGTCGTACCCCTCGAGTTCCGCTCTGGCGTTGTCTTCACTCGAGAATCTCGGCGTGACACCGCCGGGATACACAGTCGAAGAGGTGTATGTCTCGCCCTCGTAGGTGTAGTTGAAACTCGCACGTGGGCTATACTCGCCGCCTCTCCCAGCGAAGTACTCGACCGAGGTGGAGCTGATCGTCGCATTCACTGTCTCTGTCTGGTCCAGCGCTGCTGATTGAGACGTGTGACTGTACGCGCCATACCCCAGCATAATGATCCCGAAAAACAGGACGACCACGATGAATAGTATCGACTGTGCACGGACGTTGTGTTCCATACCCGCCCTGCGATGCTGATAAGTATAAACTCGAACCCCCTGTTTCTCGCCGCGTAACGACAGTACAGTTATAAAAAATTACAAACAGAGGCGGTCTCGTCGCCCCCCGTGTCTCGAGAACCGCGAGCGGGTTCGGCGGAGTTACCTGCCGAGGACTCCAGAGATTGCGCTCGGTCAGACCAGCGTACAATACAGGCCAGTCGCCAGATACCCACAGTCCGTCGAGTCAGATCATCCCCGCCACACAGTAGTCCTCTCGGGCCGACACCCTCTCGCGGAGTCGCGGACCACGTCCCGCAGAGAACCGAAACCGACGTCGATCCACAACAGGGGTGCCACCCAGCAGATAATCCCCGAGATATATACTCGCTGTTCATCGGGTCGAGCAGTGCCGGCCCACCGTCGCGACCCGACTCGGCAGACCCCCTTGACGAGGATACCTCGGGCTACACCGACGGTGACAACCCGGACGGGTGCCGTCGGGGTATGACGACCGGACGTTCACACCCGGACTGCGGTGTCGATCTCCGGTCCGGTCGAGGAGAGAAACGCTAACCCTCGCTCTCGTTGGAGGCCGACACCGCGATCGGCTTTGTTTCGGATCAAAGGTAGCCGACACAGTCGCTACACGACCGGGGGTCACTCGCCGCTGTGACAGAGACGACACCGTCTGGGTGTGTGCCCAGCGCATCTTCCATCGCGTTGGTCTGTGAGCCACTACTGAGGCCCGTGTCGAGCACGTCGGCCTCGGTCTCCACAACCCACTCGATACCCTCCGCCGGCCCGGTAAAGAAACCAGTCACACTACCGTCGAGTATCTTCACACCCAGCAGGACCACACTAGCAGTGAGCACTCACCGGTCCGCGGATTGGCACAGCAACGGTTAACTGGCTACATCGACAAATACGACTCAAATGTCCAACGATGTCAAGCCCACACGAAAGAATCTGATGCAGATAGAGGACCGCATCGAGCTTTCGGAGCGGGGCCACGACACGCTGGAGAAGAAGCGTGACGGGCTTATAATGGAGTTTATGGATATTCTCGACCAGGCACAGGATGTGCGCGAAGACCTAGAGGCGGACTACGAGCAGGCACAGCGCGCAATCGACATGGCCCGGACAATGGAGGGTGATGTCGCAGTCCGGGGGGCGGCGTCGGCGCTGAAAGAATACCCCGAACTGACAACACAATCGAAGAACATAATGGGTGTGGTGGTGCCCCAGATCGAGTCGACGAAGGTCAAGAAGGACCTGGAAGAGCGAGGGTACGGTGTACTCGGGACCAGCGCACGCATCGACGAGGCCGCCGAGGCCTACGAGGACCTGATCGAATCTATCATCCTCGTTGCCGAGGTCGAAACCGCGATGAAGAAGATGCTCGACGAGATAGAGAAGACGAAACGCCGTGTCAACGCGCTGGAGTTCAAACTCCTGCCTGACCTCAACGAGAACAAGGAGTACATCGAGCAGAAACTCGAGGAGCAGGAGCGCGAGGAGATATTTCGAATGAAGAAAATAAAGGCGAAAAAAGAAGAGGAGGAGAAAGAGGAGGAGAAGAGGCGGAGGCCGAGCTGGAGGCCGACACCGACGAGGAAGGGGAACTCGAACAGGTCGTCGAATCCTGACGTGGTCGTCCCCGTTGTATCGGGTCAAAAACGGAACTATCTCAGTTGATACGCACGTCGAGTTCGTAGCTATTCGGAGCGCCGGAGTACGCGTACGGAGTGATGTAGTGTTCTCCGCCCGTCTCAGCGGTCACCGAAACGGTCTCATCGTCTGTGATCGAGGCAGAACTGTCCAAGGAAAATTCGTTCGGGTCGACCAGATCGATGTCGAGGTCACCCTCATCGTGCGAGAACTCCATCGTCACCTCGACTTGGTCGCCGGCGTTGAGGTCAACGGCAAAGTAGTGTCTGCTGTCATCTTCTTCCAGCGTGAACGGTCCGTACCGACCGCTCGTGATTGTCGGGGCCCCCGACTGGGTCTCGGCCGGTGAGACGGGTCCCGACGAACCGCCGTCACGAAGGAACACGAACCAGCCACCTGCGAGGGCGGCAGCCGCGACACCGCCACCGGCGAGCAGGGTCCGTCGGTTGACCCCGCTATCCTGCTCCCGGCCGCGACCCGGCTGGCCGCCTCGCTGTTGTCTACCGGGCCGCCCTCCATCGCGTGGCCCGCCCTGCTGCTGTCCACCCTGTGGCTGACGTCTCTGCCCACCGCCTCCCTGTTGCCTGTCCCCCTGTCCACCCTGTGGCCGACGTCTCTGTTCACCGCCTCCCTGTTGCCTGTTCCTCTGTCCACCCTGTGGCTGACGTCTCTGTTCACCGCCCTGGGGCTGCTGACCACCAGACCCGTCCCGTCGGAGAGAGGCACCGCACTCGTCACAGGTTTTTTTCCAGTCCCTGACAGACGACCCGCAGTTCGGACACTGGTCCATCTCTACGTCATATCTGAGACGAAATAAAAAAAGAGTTTTCCAACCGTCGATTCGGTGGCGGAGAGACGCGGGCCCGTCGGCCGATGTCGGGTCCGTCCTGGGGTCTGTGAGCGGCTATCGCCGGCGACAGTCCCGCCGGTTAGTAGAACTCCCGGACAAGGTCCATCGCGTCGTCGGGTGCGCCGTCGGGGATCTCGGCCATGTTGTCCTCGATACCTTCGCGTTGCTCGTAGGGGACGCTGTCGGGGTCCTGGTAGATGACACCGGTGTACTCGGTACCACCCTCGGTTACGCGCTCGATGGCGGCGTCGCGGTCGGCAGGGTCGTGATCGGTTTCGCCGATGTCGACGATACTGTCCCGGAAGTAATCGTAGGTGTCGACATCGTTGAACGTGACACACGGCGAGTAGACGTTCACGAAACCGAACCCATCGTGTTCGACGGCCTTCTGAACCACCTCTGTGTGGCCCCGGGCATCGGAGGAGAACGTCTGTCCGATGAACGTCGCGCCGGCAGACAGCGCGAGCGCGAGCGGGTTGACCGGTGTCTGGTTCGTCCCGTCGGGGGTGGTCGAGGTCTCGAAGTCCTCGCGCGAGGTCGGCGATGCCTGGCCCTTTGTGAGCCCGTAGATACGGTTATCCATCACCACGTATGACATATCCACGTTGCGCCGCACCGCGTGCACGAAGTGGCCGGCGCCGATAGAGTAGCCGTCACCGTCGCCGCCGGCGACCATCACCTCCAACTCGGGGTTCGCCAGTTTCGCGCCGATACCGACCGGTAGCGCGCGACCGTGGACGCCGTGCAGTGCATAACTGTGCATGTAGGTGCCGATCTTGCCCGAACAACCGATACCCGCAACAATGAACGTGTTGTCGGGGTGGTTACCGGTCTGGGCGAGCGCCTTCATCATCCCGTTCATCGTCCCGAAATCGCCGCAGCCGGGACACCATGTTGGTTGCTTGTCTGACTTGAAATCGATGAATCGTACGTCGGAACTCATTGTGTTGTTGCCTCCTGTGGTCGCAGCACGTCGGTGATCTCCGCTGCCAGTTCGTCGGCCTCGAACCGCACGCCGTTGTACTTGTTAATACGCTCGACCTGCTGGAACACGTCGCGTTCGAGCAGATTGGCGAACTGTCCGCGCGCGTTACACTCGACGACAACTGTCGTCTCGGCGGCCTCGACAGCCTCCGAAAGGTCCGGCCGCGGGAACAGGTACGGCACCGAGAGAAACCGGATATCGATGTCGTCCTCGGCGAGGAACTCTATCGCCTCGCGGATGGCCCCCTCGTTGGAGCCCCAGGAGACCACCAGCGTGTCCGCGTCGGGGTCACCAAACTCACGCCAGTCCCACTCCTCCTGTTCTCTCGCGGTATCGACTTTCCGTTGGCGCTTGTCGACCTGTTCGACGCGGACCTCGGTGTCCTCTGTGCGGCGACCGAGCGAGTCGTGCTCCAGTCCGGTCGTCATGTGGGCGCCACCGTCGGTTCCCGGGAACGTCCGGGGGCTGATGCCGTCGGCGGTCGGGAAGTGTGGCTGGAACCGCTCTTTCTCGTCGACCCACGCGTCCAGGTCGTCGCTCTCCATTATCTTCCCGCGGTCGATCTCGACCTCGTCCATATCGAACGTGTCGGGGCTAAACGTCTGTTCGGTCACCGCGAGCGCGAGGTCCGACACCAGAAACACCGGCATCTGGTAGCGCTCGGCGAGATTGAACGCCTCGATGGTCTTCCAGAAACACTCCGCAACTGTCGTCGGCCCGACGATGAGACGGTGGATCTCGCCGTGACCGCCGTACAGCAGCATATCGAGGTCACCCTGCTCCTGTTTCGTCGGCATCCCTGTCGACGGGCCGGCCCGCATCACGTCGCAGACGACCAGCGGTGTCTCGGTCGCTGCCACCAGCCCGAACGTCTCGGTCATCAGGTCGATACCTGGTCCCGAGGTGGCAGTCATCGCCCGCGCACCGGCACGTGCTGCACCCAGAGCGAGGTTGATCGCCGCGAGTTCGTCCTCGGCCTGGACAACCTTGCCACCGTACTGGTCGATTCGACCTGTCAGGTACTCCATCACGTCTGTTGCCGGTGTGATCGGGTATCCCGAGTAGAACCGGCAACCCGCTGCGAGAGCCCCCATCCCGATCGCCTCGTCACCGTTCAACAGTACGTAATCCTCGTCGGTGGTCTCGATGTCGTAATCGTAGTCCTGGTCGTAGTTCTCTGCGGTGTACTCCTGCCCGAGTCGGGCGGCCTGCTGGTTGTTCTCGACGATCGCCGTACCCTTGTCACTGAACCGTTTCGAGAGCGACGAGTCGAGATACTCGATCGGGAAGTTCACAACCTCACAGGCGGCCCCGAGCGCGACCACGTTGCGCATGATGGCACCACCGGCGTCCTCGGCGAGGCGTTTCAGCGGGACATCGAGCCCGAACATGTTCTCGGGGATCTCGACATCCTGCATCGACGTGCGCTCACCGTCGTAGATTATCACACTCCCGTCGTGGAGTTCGTCCGTGTTCTCGTCGATAGTGCGCTCGGTGAGCGCGATCAGAACGTCGAGTCGGTCAACGACGCTCTCGACGCGGTCGACGGACGTGCGCACCTTGTAGGCGGTGTAGCCACCGCGGATACGCGATGCGAAGTCCTTCGATGTATAGACGTGCCGGCCCGCGCGGGAGAGCGCCTGCGCAAATATCTTGCCGGTCGAGTTGATCCCGTCGCCGGCCTCCCCGCCGATGGCCCAGTTCAGGTCGTCGGGCATACTATATTACACTACCCTCGGAAAGTGCAAAAACCTTCTGACACCGGCTCTCTGTGTGACAACGGCCGCGAACTCACCCCTCGTTTGAGGGTCTCGGGTCTCCAATCCGAGGGTGATGCGACACACAGACCGGGTCGATACGGCACGAGATGTCTGTCACCAGGTCTCAGAGCGATACGACAGTTATTTTTATCGGCTTGTATCGGTCTGCGTCGGCGTTTCTCCGGAGGGGGCTGGACCGACTCATTTATACGCGATTCACTAACAATTGAATACATGGATCAGACCCGGTTGGTGATCCTCGGACTGGCGGGAGGGCTGCTCGGACTGACGGTGTTGCTCGTACTCCCGTTTATCGAGTTCTTTCTACTCGCGGTACTGCTGGCGTACCCACTCCGCACCCTCCAGCGGCGGTTCGAGGACACCCTCGGCCCGAGGCTCACAGCCGGGAGTCTCGTACTTGCCGCGACCGCCGCTATAATCCTGCCGGTGCTGTGGCTCCTCCGGGTCGTTGTCGAGGAGGTGACGATAGTTCTGGAGGACGCCAGAAGCGGCGACATCAACTTCACCGACCTGGAGAACCGTATCGCCGACGTGACCGGCGAGGAGGTCGACATAGTGGAGTGGATGCAGCGTCTCCCACAGGAGACGAATATCGGGACAGTTGACGGAGTGTTCGGGGTATTTCAGACGGTCACGAACCTCCTCATCGGACTCGGACTGACCGTGTTCCTGCTGTACTACTTCCTGAGAGACGCCGACAGACTCAACCGGTGGCTCCGGGCGACGGTTCCGTTGCCGGACCGGATATACGACAACCTCCGCACCGAGGTTGACGACGTTATCTGGGCGGTGATTGCGAGCCACGTGCTTATCGCAGTCGCACAGGGGCTCGTTGCTGGTCTCGGACTCGTCGTCGCCGGGATTCCAAACCCCGTGTTCTGGACGATTGTGATGATATTTCTCGCGGTCCTGCCGATAATCGGCTCGTTTCTGGTCTGGGGACCGGCTGCGCTGTACCTGTTCAGTGTCGGACGGCCACTCGCGGGGAGTGCCCTCCTCGTCTACGGGGCCATTGTAGTCAGTTTCTCCGACGACTTCCTCCGGCCGATCACTATTGACCGGTACACGACAACCCGGCTCAACCCCAGTGCCATCATCGTCGGTATCCTCGGCGGTGTCTACCTGCTCGGGTTCATCGGTATCTTTTTTGGACCGGTAATAATCGGTTCGCTCCGGGCGGTGCTCGATATCTACCGGCGCGAGTACGTTGAGCAGGAACCTGGACAACCCGCGGAGACCGACACCGCAGCAGTCGGACCCGGCGAGACAGCGACCGACGAGACGGTGTCGGAGGACACTCCGCCGTCTGACAGCGGGCAACCGAGCGGGACCGGTGGCGAGTGACCGCCCCTACTGTCTGCCCGGGCCGGTCCCCGGCGGGCATCCCGTGTGGCGGGTCACAGGATCCGCCACCGGCGTGGGATTTATGTAGGTGTGTGTGCCACACAGTATCATATCGATATGTTCGAACCGTTCTCGCGTGGCTACTACGTGGGGCGACTGTACGTCGAACCGAGCGCAGACGGGCGCACGACGATGTGCAAACGCCAGCACGAGCAACTCAACGAGGCTCTCTACACAGATGGAGAGGGGGTAGAGCGACTCGACAGGCCACTCGTTATAAAAGTCGGTGACAGTCACCTTCCGGTGCACGGGCAAGAAGGGGTGCCAGCGGACACACTGTCGGTGCCGGAGCGACTGCTCGAGGCGGCGTCGGTCCGAAACCCACCGACACTCAGAGAGGTACTGCTGGCAAAAGGCGACCGTGCCTCGCAGTTGCTTGCCTACGCCGGTTGCGGGTGATAGCTGGGACCGCGGATTTTTATACTGGCACTCGAAGGGGTGGTATAGTGGTGTATCTCGGAGTCGACTGGAGTGACAACGGCTGGCTCGCGGTGGCGTTCGACCGGGAGGGGTTCGACCACGCGGCGGTGTTCGACGAGGTGGGCGAGCTCTGGCACCGCTACGAGGAGCGAGCCGACCGGGTGCTCGTGGACGTTCCGATCGGTCTGAAGGAGGGGAGTGGCGACCGGGCGTGTGACCGATTAGCCCGGCAGGTGCTCGGGCCCCGCAGCGAAGCCGTGGTCAGACCGCCGGTCAGGGAGGCGACACGCAAGCGACGCTACCCTGCCGCGAGGCGGACGACCGAGCGCATCGCGGACAAAAGGCTCTCGAGGCAGGCGTTCGACATCAGCGAGCCGGTCGCCGCGCTCGACGACCTCCTCCGGAACGTGCCGGCGGCGCGGGCAGTGTTCGCGGAGTCTCACCCCGGGGTCTGTCTCTGCGCCTTTGCCGGTGACCCGCCGCAGCACCCCACACAGACGGCAGGCGGGTACGCCGAGCGGATGCGGGCGCTCGCGACGCTCGACACGGACGCGCCGCCGACCGTCCAGCGCGTTGCCGAGTCTGTCAGCGAGACCGGACTGACAGTCGGAGACGTGCTCAACGCGGTGGCGCTGGCGTACACGGCCCGCCCCGGGCCAGGACCGCTCCGGTCGCTGCCACCCGACCCGCCACGCGACCAGAGAGGGCTCCCGATGGGGATACACTACCGCGCGGTCGAGCCGCTGGAAACCACGCCGTGACCCACACTACCGGTTTCGACCCGACACCGGGCACAGTCGCGCGTGACTCTCTCGAAGCCGTCGAACAGCTACCGGCTGGCGGTCCCGTGCGGATCTCGGTCGTGGTCAGGGAGGGTGCACGCGACGGACCCGCGCTCGGGGTCACCGGGTCGGTGCAGGGCGGCGAGACCGACCCGGAGTCGAGTGCGGTTGTCACACTCGAATGCCGGGATTCTTGTACTCGGCCGTCCGAGAGGGCGCACGGATATGGGAGCGCACACGCGACACCACGAGGTGAGCACCCGATGAGCGATGCGGACGACATTCGGGCGTACACAGTCAGACTCGAACTGGTCGACAGACCCGGCGAGTTGCTCCGCGCGCTCGAACCGATCGCCAGCCAGGGGGGGAATCTCCTCTCTATCTTTCACGAGCGGGGGAACGTCACACCGCGTGGACACATCCCCGTCGAGGTCGACCTCGAGGCGACAGCCGGGCAGTTCGAGGCAGTGGTCGACGCGCTCCGGCAGACAGATGTAAACGTCATCCAGGCCGGTCAGGAGCGCTACGGTGAGGAGTTCGTCGTGGTGCTGGTCGGTGACCTGGTCGGCGCCGACCTGTCGGGGATGCTCGAACGGTTCCAGGCAGACGCCGGCGTCTCGGTCCGTGATTTCTCGGTGCGGGGTCCGGACGGGGGCGCCTCGAGTGCGAGACTCCGTCTCGCCGCCGAGTCCGGGACGGTCCCGGTTGCGCTCGAACACCTGCGCGAACTGGCAGCAAACAGGGGGCTCCGACTCGTCGAACCGCTCACGCTGGGGGGTAGCGCATGAACATCGGCGTCGTCGGGGCCGGGGCAGTTGGCTCTGCGGTGGCGGAACTGGCAGGCGAGTACGGCCACACCGTGACAGGGCTCGCAGACTCGGGAAGCTCCGTTGTCGATCCGTCGGGGATCGACGTTGCGACGACACTGGAGCGCAAGCAGAGAACGGGTGTTGTCGGTGACGGGGACCCCGAGGCGGTGCTCTCGGCGGCCTACGACGTGCTCGTCGAGGCGACACCGACCACACTCGGGGACGCTCAACCAGGGTTCGGTCACCTCGAGGCGGCACTCAAACTGGACCGTCACGTCGTGCTCGCGAACAAGGGTCCCGTCGCCGAGCGGTACGCCGATGTCCGGGCACTCGAGGCACAGAGTGAGGGAACAGTTCGCTTCGAGGCCACCGTCGGCGGTGCGATCCCCGTGCTCGGGACAATCGAGGATATCGGTCCGGACCAGATAACCGCTGTTCGTGGGGTGCTGAACGGGACGGCGAACTTCATCCTCTCGCGGATGGCCGCCGAGGGACTGGCCTACGAGCAGGTCCTCACAGAGGCACAGGATCTCGGGGTGGCCGAGTCCGACCCGGCGTTCGATGTCGAGGGCACCGACGCCGCGCTGAAGTGTGTCATCGTCGCCAACGTGCTCGCCGGGGACCGGGAGTACACACTCGCGGACGCGACTGTCGAGGGTATCCGCGGGCTCCCGGCGAACGCGCTCGAACTCGCCGGCGAGGACAGCCGCACCATCCGGCTCGTCGGCGAGGTCCGAGACGGCGAGGTCCGTGTCGCGCCGCGACTCGTCCCCGAGAACGGCGCGATGGCCGTCTCCGGTACCCGCAACATCGTCCAGTTCGAGACGACCAACGCCGGGCCACTGTTTCACTCGGGCCGTGGTGCCGGCGGTCCCGAGACGGCGAGCGCCATCTTCGCCGACATCAGCCGGCTCGACGACTGACCGGGGGAGGCTCTGTGGATTAGAACACAGGCCGACAGTGCCAGGTCAGCACGGTCGGATGCCCGTGAGCAGGTCGACAGCACCGGACAGTTCCAGGTGAGCGCAGTCAGATACCGGTGAGCACCTCGACACCGTCGGTGTCGAACCCGCTCATCGCGGCGAGTCGGTCCGAAACCGCGTCGAGTGAGAGCTCCCGGGCAACGAGGCCACCGGGGTCGATGCCGGTCGCCGTGACGAGGTCGAACAGGTCGTCGTAGCCCACCGGTGGCATTCCGCGGGAGCCGACGAAGGTAATCTCCCAGCGGGTCATCCAGTCGGTCGGGAGCGGGACCTCGCCACGCTCTCGGTCCGTCGTCAGACCGACCTGTGCGTGGGTGCCACGTTCGCGGAGACACCTGACCGAGTTGCGACACGTCTCGGCGATGCCGAGTGCGTCGACCGAGATGTCGGCGCCGCCGCCGGTCCGGGCCTGTATCGCCGCGACGGGGTCCGTGTTCCCGGGGTCGATAGTCGCAGACGCACCGAGCGACCGCGCCCGCTCGCGGGCAACCTCGTCGGGGTCGACCGCGAGCACACGCGCACCGAGGGCCGTACCCAACTGGACCGCCGAGAGTCCGACACCGCCACAGCCGTGGACCGCGAGCCAGTCACCGCCGTCGAGACCGGCGCGGTCGACGAGGGCGTGGTAGGCGGTCATATACCGGCAGCCGAGCACAGCCGCATCGCGCGCTGTGAGCGTCTCCGGAAGCGCGACGAGGTTGTGGTCGGCTGCCGGAACGGCAACCTGCTCGGCGAACGCGCCGGGGGCCGCCGGCTCGAACCCCAGCGCCAGCCCGTTCGAGCAGACGTTCCCGTGGCCCGACCGGCAGTTGTGGCAGGTCCCGTCGCCCAGCGAGAACGGGACGACCACCCGGTCGCCCTCGGCGACCCGGTCGACGTCGGGGCCGACAACGAGCACCGTTCCGGCGGGTTCGTGGCCGAGCACCTGCCCGCGTGGCACCCGGTCGTCGTTCCACTCGCCGTGACCCTGCCAGGCGTGCCAGTCACTCCGACACAGCCCGCAGGCCTCGACAGCCACGACCGCACCGTCCGGCGCCGGTTCCGGTGTGGGGAGCTCTCTCACCTCGAGCGGTTCGCCGTACTCGCGGAGGATGGCTGCACGCATCGCTCTGGGGTTCCCGGCGCGGACACTAAACTCCTGTCGCAACTGCCCGTCGAGCGCAAGCACTTTGCCCCGCCCGGCCGTCGTGGGGGGTATGGACGAGGACCTGATGGAGATTCTGTGCTGTCCGCTCGACAACGACGACCTCGAACTCGCGGTGGAGCAACGCGAGGGCGAGGAGATCGTGACCGGGACACTCACCTGCACCGAGTGTGACACGACATACCCCATCGAGGACAGCATCCCGAACCTGCTCCCGCCGGACATGCGCGACGAGGAGGCCGCCGCCTGAATTCGACGAGTGTAGACCACCCGGGACCGACAGATCGCCTGTCGAGCGGTGAGTCCGCCACACGCCGGACCATCACCGCTCTGGCGGAGTGTGCCCACCGGTGTCAGCCGGTAGGGTCCCCCCGGACCGCCGTCAGCATCTCCTCGGAGTTGTACGTGCTCCCAGTCTGTCCAGCGGTGTCGAGCAGTATGAGACCGGCCTGTTCGTCGGTCGCGCGCCCGAACTCATCCATCGCACGGTCAGCCGCGAGCTGGGGCGGCAGGTCACCGACGAGGTCCACCGCCCGGCGTGCGAGGCCGAACCGGGCGATCGCCTCGCCGGCACCGGTCGCGCTCGCGGCCACACCGTCCGCGGCGTAGAACCCCGCACCGACCTGCGGGACGTCACCGACACGGCCGGCGAGTGCACACCACCGGCCCCCGGTCGAGGTGACCGTCGCAACTGTCTCGCCGTCGGTGGCAACCGCACCGATGGTATCGGCACCGCCGAACTGTTCGCGCACCCAGCCGAGGTGGTCGCGCATATCACCGTCCGGGGCGTCGAGGTCGGCCCACCGCTCCCGCGTGCGGTCGGTCCAGAGGTCACTGTCGGTCGCCACGCCGGAGGCGGCCGCGAGGTCCGTTGCACGCTCGCCCGCGAGGAGGACGTGCGGTGTCTCACTGGCGACGACGCGGGCGACCTCGGCGGCGTGTTCGACACCGGCCATCGAGCAGGCCGCGCCGGTTGTCCCGTTGTCGACCATCAGCCCCGCGTCGGTCCGTATCCGGCCGTCACTCTGGACTGCGCTCCCGACGCCGGCGTTGAACCGCGGCGCGGACTCGAGTTCGGCGGCCGCCGTCACCGCCGCATCAACCGGGTCCTGGGTGTCTGTGCCCGCCGCCGCGGCCGCCCCCAATTCGTGCTGTCTGACCGCCGGTTCCTCCGCCGTCCCGCCCGCACCGCCGTGGACGATAACACGCATACCTCCCGTACCTCGGCCCGCGTAAAGTATCTACGGACTATCCCACCGGATGCTCCACGTGCTGTGTACAGCGAGTCCCCTGGGCGGGGGCAAAGGAGACGTGCGAGAAGCTGCCAGTTATCGGCGAGTTCTGCACAACCGGTCAGAGAGCTATCGGTCAGCAACAAAAAGGGGTCAACTCACACCACGGTCGACCCGGGACGATGACCTACCGCAGTTCGGGTTGCCGTCGGTCCCGGGCGGTGAGAGTCCGCCGAAGGATCTCGACGGTGACGGCAATCATAAGAGTAGTTTCGCTAACAGTGAGGTCAACGTACTCGACATACGGGCGCTGTTCGAGACATCCGGCGGGTCAGGTCAGACGCGCCCGGCGGTGACGTAGAACGGGACAGTCTCGCGGCGGCGGTACTCGCTGTCTGCCATCTGTTCGACCACCTGTCGGCCCATCGCCCGCCACTCTCCCCGGAGGTGGTCGAACGCCTCGGGGTTGAGACCGGCGGCGAGCAGTGTCTCCCGGTCGGTTTCGATGCCCGCACCGCTAGCTTTTCGCCGGGCGCTCTCCAGTGCTTGCTCCGAGTACGGCGGTTCGACTGTCCGAACGTGGTTGTGTCGCCGGACGGTGACCGCCGCGAGTTCGGCCTGCTCGAACAGGTCACGGGCCGATCCGAGCGCCGGGTTGACGGTGCTCCCCCTGATGTACAGCCCTCGGGCGCGCCGTGCGAGCGCAGTCTCGTCACCGACGGTCGACTCGACGGTGACCGCGCTGTTGTCCGGTTCGACCACGGCGACGCGGTCTGTCGAGACACGGGCCAGTTCCTCGAGCGCCCGCGCCGGGTCGTCGAGGTTCACGAGCAGCGCCTGACAGACCGCGAGGTCGACCGTGTTCGCCTGCACCGGCAGTCGCGTGGCGTCACCGAGCAGCCGCGGCGGTGATACTGCCCCAAGCAGGTCCGGGTCCGCGTCGACGGCGGTGACCAGTGCCCCAGGGTCACCACCGCTCACCTCCTCGCGCAACACCCGGGTGAACTCGCCCGTGCCGGCACCGACATCGAGCACCCGCTCGCGGGTGGCAAGCGCCAACCCGGACAGCGCGTCGCGGTCCCCCCACATCCCCGTCCGCGTCTCCGACAGGTACTCCTCGCTGAACCGGCGCATACACCGGCTAACGGCTACTGAGTAAAAAACTCGTGTCTCCCGCCGTTACTCCTCGAAGATGAACCGGCCGTCCTCCTGGACACGCTCGCCGTCCACCTCGATGAACGAGTCCTCGCTCATATCGACGATCATATCGACGTGAACAGCGCTCTCGTTGCGCTCGTTCGCCTCGCCGACGGTGTCCTCGTAGGCCCGGCCAACCGCCATGTGGACGGTGTCGCCCATCTTCTCGTCAAACAGCATGTTGTAGGTGAACCGGTCGATGTCACGGTTCATGCCGATACCGAGTTCACCGAGGTAACGCGCGCCGGCGTCGGTGTCGAGCACCTCGGTCAGCACGTCCTCGTTTTTTTCGGCGCTGTGTTCGACCACCGCGCCGTCCTCGAAACGGAGGAAGACACCGGTCACCTCCCGGCCCTGGTGGTACAGCGGCTTGTCGAACAGCACCTCGCCCTCGACACTGTCGACGATGGGTGCGGTGAACACCTCGCCGCCGGGGAGGTTCTTCTCGCCGTAGTCGTTCAGGGTGGGGTTACCCCCGACGCGCATCCGGACATCGGTTGTGTCACCGGAGACGATGCGCACCTCCTCGGCCGGGTCGAGGATCTCGACCATCTGTGCCTGGTGTTCGCGCACGGCATCCCAGTCTTTGATGACCGCGTCGTAGACAAACTCGGCGTAGGCCTCGGTGCTCATCTCCGCGAGTTGTGCGTTCGCCGGCGCGGGGAACTGGCTGAGACACCAGCGCTTGGAGAGTCGTTCTCCGAGGATCGGCTGGTGGGCCTGCGCCTGAGCGGCGCTGGTCTTTGGGTCCACATCGCTTGTTTCGGTGACATTCGCGTCTGCCCGAATCGCGATGTAGACATCGGTCTCCTCAACGAGTGCGAGGTGGTGTTCGGGCGTCTCGAACTCGTCGGCGGCGCGCAGGTACGCCCGACTGAACCGGGCGTTCGTGCTCATCGTCAGCGGGTTCGCCCCTCGCTCACCGAGCACCTCGTGGAGTGCCACGACGAGGTCCTCGGCGGCCGGCGGCGCGCGGATGATGACGTTGTCCCCGGCCTGCAGGTCGACAGAGTGGTCTGCGATTATCTCAGCGTGTTCTTGGATGCGTGAGTCCATACCGGAGTGTCGCTCGCGCAAGTCAAACAGTTTTCTATTCAGTCACCGCCTGCACCGACGGTAACTGTCACTCGAGGGTACGGGCGTCGTGTGCGGCGTTGCGGAGTGCGTCGGAGCGCCCGTACGACCCCGGCGCGATCGCGACTGTCCGCACGCCGCGGGTGGCCGCCCGCTCCAGTGCGGGCTTGAAATCCGCGTCCCGGGAGACGAGCACGAGCACGTCGATCGTGTTCTCAACAGCGGTAGCCGTGGCATCCACCGCGAGGCGCACATCCACGTCACCGCTGGTAGTGATCACCTCGAATCCGCGCTCCTCTGCGGCGCGGAGCAGGTTCGGCGTCGCGTGCTCGTCGAGGTAGAGTCGCTGCAACACCGGTCGACCCTCGTCTCGGCCACCGCCCGCAGGTCGTCGAGGTCGACCTCGAACTCCTCGCGGAACACGTTCGGTCCGTCG
>KB659942.1_pt32 | contig 18010 bp, 25 predicted proteins | sample 558768 | NCBI scaffold set KB644980.1 | reverse complement strand
TGCGCGGATGGACGCAGCGTGCAGCCACCGCATCGACGCAGGACGCTCGGGAGGCTGCTGCCGACAGGGTCAGTAACGTCTTGGACTCTTGGGAAAAGATGTCTGTGGAAATAAAACAGATTCAAGAAGAATTCCGGGTGGATTCCCCGGCGTCAGATAGCACCCCTGATGATGTCCCGTTATCGAACGTTATTGATGCCCAGCAGGCTGCGTACCCGGACGCGAAATTCGAGGTTGATCAGTCCGATCCACCGGTTGGCCGCATCCCCCAATCTATCGAGAAGGCAGTGGCTGAAGCCATCAACAATGCAGTCGAATCGAATGCCACAGAGACACCAACGGTCAGTATCACCGTCGAACGGAGTGACAATGACTGGCTGAATATCCATATCACCGACAATGGCCCCGGCATGCCGGAGGCAGAAGCCACGGTTCTAGAGACAGGCGAGGAGACGCCACTAACCCACGGCAAGGGGCTGGGCGTCTGGAAAATTAGAATGCTCACAAAGCAGGTTGGCGGTGATGTATCCGTCAGCACTGATACCGATGGCACGAAACTCAGTCTCAAACTCCCAGACAGGCCGTCAGATCAGGCGGCTGGGCTCGTCTGATACGATACTATCGACCCGGACCCTTACACCGGTATCAAACTGTGTTTACTCTGGCTGCGTGTGGTGATCCCGCAGATACGGTGCTTTGTTGGTCCGGCAAACGCATATCGCTTCCACGACAGATGCAGGATGCAATTTCTTTCATGCAAGATACGCGCCCTCCGTCCTGCATCGCACTCCTGCACAGCACCCAGTCAGGTCGGTTTTGTTTTCCCCGGCGAGAGCCACATGTGGCTCGCCCGCGGTCGGTTCGCCCGTCCCGTCATCGCCTACTGCTGCTGACGAGCCGTATATATCAGGATCAATCTCCTGATCCATCGTATATCGGGCCGACACGTGATGTCTGTGTACTATAGTAATTACATTCATGTCACAGACGACTGAACCGCACAACCGAACACTGACGACCGAATCGTACAGCCGGGCGCTGACAGCATTTTATACCACCGCCCAGCAGCAGGCCGTACGTACAGACGAGTCCGGGTCAGACAGCACGACCACCACACCCACCGAGCAACTGAAACAGCAGGCAGACGAGACCCTCGCAACCATGCTGGAGAAGCAGTCGATCGAGGGACTGTTGGACGAACAGATGGCCGCTGTGGAGGACCGATGAGCCGATCCGATACGCCCACCGGGGCAACACCACCGTCCAGCGACGCGCTCCCGTTTGACGATGTTGCGCCGGCAACGATCCGTGTCCTCGCCGACTGTGGTGTGCTCTCCGACGACCCTGACGAACCCGACGAGTCGGAGTGCTCCCCGGACTCGGCGTTCAAGCTGCTTGCCCATCCGGGTCGCCGAATCGTGGTCACACACCTGCTGTCTGCTGGCCCGACCGTGACCGTCAGTCAACTGCTCGATTACGTCTTCTCGCAGTCCGATACCGGGTCCGAATCGACGGAAACCCGTCAGGAGGTCACAGAGGCGTTTACCAGCAGACACCTGCCGAAGCTCGACGCCGATGGATACATCTCCTATGATCTCGAACACCAGCAGATAACGGCAACTGACAAGACTGCCAATATGAAACCGTATCTCGCTCTGGCGATACTGCAGGAGCGGACCAGCGTCTCCGATCAGGCGGTGTCTCAGCGATGAGTGCGTCCCTCAAACATCTCTCGGCGTTTCAGCGCGACATCCTCTATCTCGTGGCGGATCTGGAGACGCCCTACGGAATGGGTATCAAACGTGCGCTCGACGAGTATTACGGTGAGGAGATCAACCGGGGCCGGGTCTACCAGAACCTCAGCAAACTGGTCGACGAGGGGCATCTGGAGAAAGCCGCAATCGACAAGCGAACAAATTCTTATAGGCTGACACGGACGGCGGTAAGAGCGATGGAAGGACGCCACCAGTGGCAACATTCGCGGGCCAACAGACAGATTCAGCTAAATGATCTCCGAACCAGTCTCTGGCACTGATGCACTCGCGGCTGGCTCAGCGTTGGGCAACTCAATCGTTGTGACAGGATAGTCTACGAGTCTGCGCCCGGCCGATAGCCCCGACTCACGGCCTGCCACCGATCACTGCGGAATCGCCACAGCGTCACCGCCGCGGGCACCCCGGTTTCGAGCACGAGGGCGACGTACAGCGCGATTTCGCCGAGTGCTGTAACTGTCCCGAGATACGCCACCGGCAGGGTGAAGACGTAGAGCCCGACCAACGAGGCGTAGAACGGAATCCGTGTATCGCCCGCCCCGCGGAGCGCGCCCGTCGCCGAGCCGTCAACGCCCAAGGCGACGAGGCTCGCCGCCGAGACGGCAATGAACGTCGCCGATAGCGCGACTGCGCCGGGTCGTCGACGAAGATCGCGGCGAGTGGTTCGGCCAGCAGGAGCACACCAGCCGCAACGAACAGGTGGATCACGAACGCCAGTGTGATGATCTCGGTCCCGTAGGCCTTCGCCTCGCCCTCCTCGCCCGCACCGAGTTCCTGCCCGACGAGCGTGCTGGACGCGATTGACAGCCCCCAGCTCGTGCTGTTGGCGATGTTTCGCACCCGGCGACCGACTTCAAGCGCGGCGACGGTCGCCGAGCCGAAACTGGCGGTGATCGCCAGCAGCGGGAAGGTGGCAAGTCCCTGGACCACCCGCCGAGCGATCAGCGGCGTCGACACCCGGAGCAACTCACCCAGTAGCTCGCGGTCGATCTGTGGCCCGGCCAGCGACAGGGCAACCGGGCTGGCACCGCGGCCGAAATACGACCGGCCGAACATGCCCCACGAGAACGTCAGCGTGACCGTTGCCGTCGCAACCGCAGTCCCAATCGCCGCGCCGGCGACGCCCATCCCGAGCCCGAAGATCAGCGTGCCGCTGAGGGCGACGTTCAGCACCGCGCCGCCGGCCCGCATCACCATCGGCGTGAACGTGTCGCTGACGCCGGCGTAGGTCCGGCTGGCGATCATGTTCAGAAACTCGAAGACGAGCGCGGGTGCGACGATAGCGAGGTAGGTGGTGCCGTAACCGACCGCGGCGGCGTCGCTGCTCAGGAGAGCGATCAGCGAGTCGGCGAACCCGACGAAGCCGACGACGACCGGGACCGCCAGCGCGAGGGCGACCCAGACGCTCTGTTTGACCAGCAGGGCCGCGCGGGCGGACTCGCCGCCGCCGTAGTTCTGTGAGACCAGCCCGACCGTCCCGCCCGCGAGCCCGATAGCGACGAACTTGCCGACCGTCCAGTATGCGCCGGCGAAGGCCAGTCCCGCGACCGCAGGCGCGCCGAGTACCGACCCAACCATGGCGAGGTCGGCGGTCTGTTTCGACATGATGGCGAACCCGGTGAGCACCCGCGGCCACGCGAGATCGGCTGTCGCGGTCAGCCGGTCGCGTTCGATGACGCCCAGCCGCGACAGCAGCGTCGCCACCTGCGAGAGCAGCGTCGAAACCGCCGCCGCGAGCCGGTCGGCGAGGCCAGCCATTCGCGCCGACTTCGGCGCGTGGCCGTTTGTCGCTATTGGTTCCGCCGAGGACCGTAAGCCGCTTACCGCGCACACGGTAATCGTCATCATGACCCCCTATCAGTGGCGGACGTACCTCGTCACACAGCAGTCCCTCTCAAACGGCCGGTCGACCGAGGCAATCGTCGAGGCCGCAATCGACGGCGGCGTCGATGCGGTCCAGCTCCGCGAGAAGGGCCGCCCGCTTGACGAGCGGTACGAACTCGGCCAGCGGCTCCGCGAACTGACGGGCGACGCCGGCGTCGATCTGATCGTCAACGACCGGATCGATCTCGCCCACGCGGTCGGTGCCGACGGCGTCCACCTCGGACAATCGGATCTCTCCGCGTCCACGGCCCGCGAGATCCTTGGTCCCGAGGCAACGGTCGGCGTGTCGGTATCGACCGTTTCGGAGGCCCGACTGGCAGCGATCAGCGGCGCGGACTACCTCGGTGTCGGCGCGGTCTACGGCACGGACTCGAAACCCGACGCCGAGACGGCCGACGACGGTATCGGTGTCGACCAACTCGCCAGGATCGTCGAGGCGGTCACGATCCCGGTCGTCGCTATCGGCGGAATCACCCCCGAGAACGCCAGCGGGCCGATACAGGCCGGTGCAACCGCGGTCGCGGTCATCAGCGCGATCACGGCCGCTGACGATCCAGAAGCCGCCACCAGCGAGTTGCGCGAGGCCGTCGTCGACACCGCGGAGCAAGCCGCCGACGCCGAGGAGGTGACCGCCGATGACTGACGTGGCCGTCTCGGTGGACGCGCTCTCCGAGTCGCTGTCGACGCTTCGGGAAACCCAGCCGCTGATCCAGCATCTCACCAACCGGGTGACGATCAACGATGTCGCCAACAGCACGCTCCACTGGGGCGCGCTGCCGGTGATGGCCGACGGCCCGAACGACGGCCCCGAGATGGCACAGGGAGCCAACGCCGTGTTGCTCAACACGGGACAGGTCAACGACTCGCTCAGCGAGGCGATCTACGAGACCGGAGTGGCCGCCAACGAGCGCGGGATTCCGGTCGTCCTCGACCCTGTCGGCATGGGGTCGACGCCGACGCGTAACGAGCTCGTCGAGCGACTGCTGGCCGACATCGACTTCGCGGCGATCAAGGGCAACTACGGCGAGATCACCGCGCTGGCCGGCGCGGAAGCCGAGGTTCGCGGCGTCGAATCCGTCGGCGAGTACGAGGAGATCGAAGATACGGCACAGGCGGTCGCCGAGTCGGCCGACACCGTCGTCGTCGCCTCCGGCGAGACCGACATCGTGGCGAGTGCCGACGCCGTCTACCGCGTCGACTCGGGTCACGAGATGATGGGTGAGGTCGTCGGCACAGGCTGTATGCTCGGCGGGACGGTCGCCACGTTCTGTGGCGCAATCGACGAGCCGCTGTCGGCCGCGCTGCACGCGACGCTGGCCTTCGGGCTCGTCGGCGAGCGAGCGGCCGACATCGACTACAACGGCCCGGCGAGCTACCGGACCAATTTCCTCGATTCGGTCTGGAATCTCACGCCGGACGAAGCAGCCGAGATTGACGGCGCGCTGGCTGATCGGATCGAACAAAATACCTGAGCGCGCCAGCGCGGCACCGGCGCGTTACGTGTGGTAGGAGGATTCGCAACTGGCGTCACAGAAGTGTTTGTACTCGACATCGCCATCGTCTGCGGTTGCGATCACACGATGGCTCGGCAGGTCGACGATACTCTCGTTACAGACGGTGCAGGTCGGCGCGTTCTCCTCGGAGATTGTTGAATCGCTCATGCAGTCAGAAATCGTCCGGTGAACGAATAATACTCCCGCGCTTGTGTTATTTTATCGCACACCACGTCGATACCGTCGCCTTCGGCGAGATGGGGACCGTTCTACCCCGTGTGGCTCCAGCTACTCTCCCCTTAGCCGACGAGCACCAGCCGCGAGACAGCGAGAAAGATCACCATCCCGAACACGTCGACGACGTTCGTGACGATGGGGATCGTCGTGTCGTCCGGATCGACGCCCAGCCGGTAGGAGCCGTAGGTTGCGACGACGCTGGCGACAACGGCGACGGCGGCGATGGCGAGCCCACTCCCAAGCGAGATGACGACCAACTGCCACAGCGTGAGCCCCGTGCCGACGATCTGTCCGATGACCCAGACGCCGACAGCGAGCGTGTAAAGATCGTTGCCGCCAGCGCGAAGACCCCGGCGACGTTGGCCCACAGCACCCGGTCGGTCGGGTCGAACGTCGTCGTGCCGAGATGGAGTCGCGTCGTGAGCCGCGCGCTCAGAATCGAGCCGAGGTTGCCGCCCATGCCGATCATCGCCGGCACCATGATCGCCAGCAGGCCGTACTGATCGAGCAGGGCGTCGGCGTCGTTGAGACTGATCCCGGCCCAGAGGACGATCACACAGAGGCCGACCAACAGCGGGAACATCGTCCGAACGATGTGGCCCGCGTCCCAGCTTCCGAGGTCGTCGTCGGTCAACAGTGCCATCGGTCTCCCTCCCGCTGTTGGGCAATCCTCGACAGCGTTCATCCGACCAGCCCCTCCATGATCACCACGGCGAGAAAGAGAAACGTCATGCCGAAACTATCGCCTAAGGTCGTGACAATGGGGCCGACAAGGTTGTCCGGATCGCGCCCGGTTTTGTAGCCCGCAAACAGCAACCCGAGCAGGCCGATGATCATGACGCTCGCGGTCAACCCGCCGGCGATCAGCATGATCCCCAGTAGCTCGGCGAGCGGCGCAGGATTCCGCCCCAGCAGCGTGAGTACGCCCCACGAGAGCACGGCGATAACGACCGAGATACTGACTGCGTTGACGACGCTGGCGACGACGGCGTTGACGAGGCTGTCGCTCCACTCGAAGCGGGGTTCCACCAACCCCTGATGGAGGCCGCTGGCGATCCGGCCGCCGAGCGCGCCGTAGACGTTGCCACGGGTCGCCAGAAAGACGGGCACCATCACCAGCAATCCCGGGAACTGGGCGACGCTATCGAGCATGCCTTCCAGCACGACGCCGGCGAACAGCCCCCCGACGAGGGCGATGAGCAAGACGGGCAGGGCCTCCCGGTAGATCGACCGGAACACGCCCTTCGGGCCCATGGGTAGTGGTTGCCGAAGCCGCAGTTAAAACCACTGCCACCGTCAGCGACCCCGCCGCTGTAGGTGCGTTCGACGGCACACGCGCCGCCGCCTCGACGCAGCAACGCCCGCGGAGTCCTTCCTTTATCCGTCTGACGACCCACTATTCGATACTATGGCAACCGCCACCGACGACGAGCTGACGGGTACACACGGCGGCAACGAGGGGCGATACGAGGGCGATATCCCGGTCGATGGCGACGACATCGTCATCGTCGGCAGCGGCTTTGGCGGTCTCTCGACGGCCTGCTATCTCGCCGACGCCGGCGCGAACGTGACGGTCGTCGAAAAGAACGAACAGCTCGGCGGCCGGGCCAGCCGACTTGAGGCCGAGGGGTTCACCTTCGATATGGGGCCTTCGTGGTATCTCATGCCCGATGTCTTCGAGCGATTCTTCGGCCACTTCGGCAAACAGCCCGAGGACTACTACGAACTCACGCAACTCGACCCCCACTACCGCATCTTCTTCAAGGACGGCGATCAGGTCGATATGGTTCCCGACCTCGAAACGAACAGGGAAATCTTCGAGAGCTACGAACCCGGCGCGGGCGACGCCCTCGACAGCTATCTCGACCAGTCGGAGTACACCTACGACGTCGGGATGGAGCACTTCGTCTACGAGGACCGTCCCCGCCTGCGGGACTACATCGATACCGACGTGCTCCGGTACTCGTGGGGCCTCTCGTTGCTCGGCAAGATGCAGGGCCACGTCGCCGATTACTTCGATCACCCCAAACTCCAGCAGATCATGCAGTACACGCTGGTCTTCCTCGGCGGGTCACCACAGAACACGCCCGCGCTCTACAACCTGATGAGTCACGTCGATTTCAACATGGGCGTCTACTACCCCGAAAACGGGCTTCGCTCGCTTGTCGATGCGATGATCGACCTCGGCGAGGAACTCGGCGTCGAGTACGTCACCGACCAGCCGGTCGACGAGATCGCCGGCCGCAAGGGCGGGTTCGCGGTCCGGACCGAACACGACGCGGAGTATCTCGCCGACTACGTCGTCTCCAACGCCGACTACGCCCACACCGAACAGGAACTCCTGCCACCCGAAAAGCGGCAGTACAGCGAGGACTACTGGGAGAGCCGCACCTACGCGCCCTCCGCCTATCTCCTCTATCTCGGTGTCGAGGGCGACGTGGAGCCACTCGAACACCACACGCTCGTCCTGCCGACCGACTGGGACGACCACTTCGAAACCATCTTCGACGACCCACAGTGGCCAGACGACCCGGCGTACTACCTCTGTGTCCCCTCGAAAACCGACGATACCGTCGCGCCGGACGGCCACAGCAACCTCTTCGCGCTCGTCCCATCGCGGCCAACCTCGAAGACACACCCGAACTCCGCGAGGAGTTCCGCGAGCTCGTCCTTGACGATATCGCTGCCAACACCGGCGTCGAGTTGCGCGACCGCATCGTCTTCGAGGAATCGTTCTGCGTCAACGACTTTGCCGACCGCTACAACTCGACGCACGGCAGCGCCCTCGGGATGGCCCACACCCTGCGGCAGACCGCTCTCCTACGGCCGAACCGCAAATCGAACGAGGTCGACGGGCTGTACTTCACCGGTTCCTACACCACGCCCGGGATCGGCGTGCCGATGTGTCTGATCAGCGGCCAGCACACCGCCGAAGCGATCACGGAGTGATGGCGATGGCGACCGACGGGACGGCCGCCGGCGACAGCACGCTGTCAGCGAAACTGCGCTACCTGCTGACGCTGTCGCGCCCCAGATTCTGGTTCTATCTCGCCGGTCCCGTCGTCGTCGGCGTCGCCGCTGCCGCACCCTCGGTCCCCGAACTATTCTTGCCCGTCGGCTTCGCGCTGTTCGGCTACTTCCTCTTTCCAGCGAACGTTCTGCTGTACGGCGTCAACGACATCTTCGACGCCGACATCGACACCGAGAATCCGAAGAAAACAGACAGAGAGGCCCGCTGGCAGGGTGACGAACTCGTCGTCGCCACCGTCGTCGCCAGCGGCCTGCTTGCGGTCCCGCTGTTCGGCGTTACGTCCACGGCCGCGTGGCCGTGGCTCGCCGGCTTCCTGCTGCTCGCTGTCGAGTATAGCGCGCCGCCCGCGCGGTTCAAGACAACGCCGCTGCTCGACTCCCTGTCGAACGGCCTCTACATCCTGCCCGGTATCGCCGCCTACGCCGCTGTCGCCGGACGCCAGCCGCCCGCACTCGCGGTCGTCGGTGCGTGGCTCTGGACGATGGGGATGCACACGTTCTCGGCGATTCCGGATATCGAACCCGACCGACGGGCCGGCATCCGGACGACCGCAACGTGGCTCGGGAAACGCCGTACCTACGGCTACGTCGCGGCCTGCTGGCTGGCCGCCGCCGTCGCCTTCGGCCGTGTCGACCCCCGACTCGGCGCGCTCATCGGCGTCTACCCGGTCTTTGTCGCGTGGGTTGCCGGCTCGTCGGTCGCTGTCGACCGCGCCTACTGGTGGTTTCCCGCGCTCAACACGGCCGTCGGGACGCTATTCACGCTCGGCTTGCTCTGGCGGATCGTCCCGCCGGCGGAGGTGCTGCCGTGAGCAACGTGGCCGATTCGTCGACTGCAGGGTCGCCCGCCACTGATCGGCCGCAGGTCACCGAAGCGGAGGGCCTCGCCGACGCTGTCGCCGGCTTTCCGCAGAGTCGACGCGAGGTCGAACCGTGGCTCGACGCCCTCGTCGACGGTAACCGATTTACGATTGCCGTCTTCTTCCCGCTGGTCGGCGCGCTCATGCTCGTCGGCAGCGCGGAGGGGTGGGCGATCATCCCCGAACCCCTCCGGTTCAATCCGCCGTTTCTCGTGTTCGGAACGGTCGTGATGGCCGCGCCGATGCTCGTCGGCGTGCTCCCGACGCTCGGCCGCCGGGGCGTTGCCGGACTCGGGCTGCTGACGGGGTACACCTACCTGATCGAATATCTCGGCGTGACGACCGGCTGGCCCTACGGCGCCTTCGAGTACGGGGTCAGCCTCGGCCCGATGGTCGACGGCGTCCCCGCCGCACTGCCTGTCTTCTTCATCCCGCTCGTCCTGAACGCCTACCTGCTGTGTCTGCTGTTGCTCGGCGACCGGGCGGGCTCGCGGCTCGCACGGCTGGCGGTCGTGATACCGGCGGTCGTGACGATGGATCTCGTCCTCGATCCGGCGGCCGTCTCGCTCGGCTTCTGGGCCTACGACGCCGGCGGTGTCTTCTACGGCGTCCCGCTGTCGAACTTCGGCGGCTGGGCGTTGAGCGCGACGGTCGCCGTCGGCGTCCTCGACTTTGCGCTCGATCAGTCGGGACTGTTCGACCGGCTCGCGCGGTGTGACTTCATGCTCGACGACATGGTCAGCTTCGTCATTCTCTGGGGGTCGATCAACGCGTGGTTCGGCAACTGGCTGCCGGTCGCGGTGGCTGTCGTCTTCGGCGTGGGTATTCTCCGGGCCAAGCGGTTCGACGTGGGCTTGCTCCGGCCGTCGACCGGGGTGTACCTTCCGCGTGTTGTCGATCAGGACTCCTGATCGCGACGGCCGCGACCGCGAGAACTAATTGACTGGCCCTCTCGATATCGGATATGGCCGACAGCGAATCGCCGCCCGGCCGGCCCTGCCCGCTCTGTGGCGCGTCGATGCAGCACCGTCACTGCAAGTACATCTGCCCGACACACGGCGTCGTCTACGACTGCTCGGATACGTTCTACTGATCTCGCTGCGTTGCTGTCGCCAGCCGCCCTCGCGCGTGCCCGGTTTGACACGCGACCGGGTCTCGTGTCACGTACGAACTGTTATGTTTGTCGCGTTCCTAAGAAAAATGATGCTGCGTTGCCGGAACCGGCTGACACGACTGACGGCGGCTCCCCAAGTGACATGGTAGACGACGATCAGATCGCCCGGAGCAAGAGTATCCAACAGCGAACGGGCAAGACCTTCCACCTCGCGACCCGGCTGCTCCCCGAACGCGTCCGCGAGGCGACCTACGTCCTGTACGCCTTCTTCCGCGTTGCCGACGAGGTCGTCGACGACGCCGATGGGGACGCGCCGGCGGCACAGCGCGCCGACCTCGAACGGATTCGAGCGGCCGCCCTCGGCGACCGTGAGACCGATGACCCGGTGCTGGCGGCCTTCTCGGAACTTCGCGAGCAGTACGACCTCGACGAGGCCGATATCAACGTCTTCATCGACGCGATGATCTCGGATATCGACACCGAGGAGTACGCCACCTACGACGAACTGGAGGCCTACATGGACGGCTCCGCGTCGGCGGTCGGCCGTATGATGACCGACGTGATGGACCCCGAGAACCCCGAGCGTGTGTTGCCGCACGCGACGGCGCTGGGTGAGGCCTTCCAGCTCACCAACTTCCTGCGGGATGTGCGGGAGGATATCGTCGAACTCGACCGCATCTATCTGCCGCAGTCGACGCTCGACAACCACGGCGTCACCAACGAGCAGATCCGGGAGTTCGAGATGGACGACGACTTCGCGGCCGCCATGCAGACGGAACTCCATCGCGCCGAGGGGCTCTACGAGAAGGGCGTTGCCGGCATCAAATTCCTGCCCGACGACTGTCAGCTGGCGGTGTTGCTCGCGGCGGTGCTGTACGCCGACCACCACCGGCTGATTCGCAACCGCGATTACGACGTGCTGTCGACAACGCCACAGCTCAGTACTCGCCGCAAGCTGTGGCTGCTGGCCCGGACACGCTGGAAATGGGTCTGGAACAAGGACCCCGAGGCCGTCTTTCGGGCCGTCATCGGCGACGGCGGCGGCAGCGTCTTTACCCGCGGCGCGAAACTCGTCGACCGGCTACCGGTGCGGTAAGGCGATTCTCATACACCGGGGATCGACACGCAGTATAACTGTCCGTCCGACGAACCGCCGGATATGACACTTCTCGTCCCATTCGATGGCTCGGACCTCGCAGCGACCGCTCTCTCGCGGGCGACCGAGTTCGGCGAGTCCCGCGATGTGGACGTTGTCGCCCTGACGGTCATCCCAGATGACAAATCGTTCGCGGTCGAACGCGGCTGGATCAACGCCGGCGAACCCTACGAGATCGACCGACTCCGTGCAGCCTTCGAGGAACGGGTCACCGACCTCGCACCCGAGGCAACGTTCCGCTGTGAAACCCCGGACGGAAGCGACGCGCTGACTGCAACTGCCATCGACGACATCACCAGGACTGTCCGCCGTGTTGCCGGCGAACTGGACGTCTCGATTGTCTTCATCGGCACCGAGAACGCCGGCCGCATCTCGACCCCGGTGACGAGCGTCGGCAGCCCGCTGTCGAACGATCCACAGTACGACGTGCATATCGTGCGGCACGCGGAGTGAGGTGCCCCGTCTGTGGGACCCCGAGTCACAACCGCCAAACGAGACGCGGACGCACGAACAGTCATGACCGCGACGCGACTCGAACCGACACCCGAGGGGATCGCCACCGCGGCCGACTGCGTTCTCGACGGCGGCGTGATCGTCGCGCCCAGCGACACCAACCTCGCGCTCACGCTCGATCCGTGGAACGAGGCGGCCATCGAGCGCGCCTTCCGGATCAAGAACCGCGAGCCGACCGACCCACTGACGCTGTTCATCCGCGACCCTGACGACTGGCAAGAGTGGGCGACGACCGACCGCCCAGCCGCTATTGACGCGCTCGTCGAGGCGTTCTGGCCCGGGCCACTCAACATCGTCCTCCCGAAAACCGACGCCGTCCCCGACCGCGTTGTCGCTGGCGGCGAAACGGTCGCCCTCGGCTGTCTCAGTAATCCGACGTGGCGACGACTCGCGGCGGCGGTCGACCAGCCGCTCTGTATGACCTCGGCGAATTTGACCGGACAGGCCGACGACCAGTTGGTCGATCTCGACCTCGCCGTCGAGCAGGTGGGTGACCGCGTCGACTACATGCTTGAACACGAGCCACAGGGGACGACGCAGTCGAGTACGATTATCGACTATAGCCGCGCGGAACCGACGATCCTGCGGCACGGCGATATCACTGCCGCCAACCTTGACAGCGTCGTCGACGGTTCTCAACTCGATTTTGAGTAATTGACTATTTAAATAGGTGCTCTATTTGCCATTATTTTGGCCAATGAGATCGATGGTAAGCTTCCCACGCACATGCCCGTCGGCACTCCTCTCAAGTGCATTCTGTACTTCGGACAGTGGATATGTGTCGGTGATTCTCGGCTCGATGACTCCCGGATTCGGCGTGCTCGACGACCTGTTGCAGTGTTGCTGGATCTGATTCGAGTATGACATCAAAAAACCGACCTCAACATCATACTCGTCTTGGTATCGTTCAATTCTGCTTCCGAGGGTGGCTCCGGGAGCGTAACGACAATGCCACTGGGGCGAGCGATCTTGACTGATCGCTCAAGCACATCTCCGCCGACGGTGTCGACGACGAGATCAACCTCGTTCACCTCATCTTCGAACTGCTCCTTGCGATAGTTGACGAACTCATCCACTCCAATGTCACGGAGAAACGCCTCGTTACGTTCGGACGCTGTTCCAACTACGTGTGCGCCTGTGTTTGCCGCAAACTGGACAGCCATGTGACCGACACCACCGGCCGCTGCGTGAACGAGGACATCCTGCCCTTGAGAAAGGTTACCTGCTTCGTATAGTGCGTGAAATGCAGTCTGTCCCGCCATCGGCATACCCGCGGCCTCCAGATGAGACAGCGAGCTCGGCTTGGCGGTAATCTCGTCGGTTGTCACTGTGATGTATTCGGCGTATGCTCCACCACCGCCGGGGAGGCGTGCCATCCCACACACAGCATCGCCCGTAGCAAACTCGCTCACCCCAGATCCAACTGCTTCAACAATGCCTGACACGTCCCATCCCGGAGTCCACGGCAGTTCAGTATCACGCAGATGTGGGAGCACTCCACGGCAAATCAGCCAGTCGAGGGGGTTAACGCCGGCTGCGTGTGCTCGGATAACTAACTCATTTTCTTCCGGTTCGGGACGGGGAACCTCTTCGTAGGACAGTGCATCAATACCGCTGGTTTCCTGCAGTTGAATTGCTTTCATGATTGCGTATCAGTGGGTAGTTTCCTGTTTGGTGTCACGGACGGGTGTTTGGGTGCATTTCTTCGGATAGTCAGCTACGCCAGCGTATCTGGTCAGTGCGCGTCCGAGCCGATGCGTCCGCTCGGCGATGTCGTGATCCTTGATCCGAGTGTCACCGACGAGTGTATGTGAATCAGGAATTGCAACCTCAATGGGAAGGGTCCACGCTCGGAGTGTTCGACTGACCGTCCGGAGGTGCATGAGCGCAGACCCTGCAAAGTCCCCAGCAGCGACCTCAAGCAGACCGACGGTCGTTTCTTCGAACTCGTCGCGCCCGCAGTAGTCAAGCGCGTTTTTCAACGCCCCCGAGTAGGACCCGTGGTAGTTCGGTGTACCGAGCAACACGCTGTCGGCTTGTTCGACAGTCTCTCGTAACATCTTGGCGTCCGAGGCCTCTCCCTCCTCGGCTTTGAGACGCGGTAGCTCGTAGTCACGTAAATCGACTAGCGTGGTCGTTGCACCAGCTTCCTCGGCTGCCGCCAGTGCCTCATGCAACGCGACCCGTGTTCGGCTAGCATCGCGCAGGCTCCCACAGATTGCGATTACCCGGGGGGTGAACTTGCTGGACATCACGACTGTATACGGGTAGCCCCCACAAAAATTATATCTAAACTGATGTTTTGTAGGCGAGATTGCAAAAATTCGCTTTGGGAAATTGAATTGGGGCTGAAATATCATACCTATTTCAAAAATGAATTAAACAGAGGGTTTTAGCGCGTCAGAGTACAGTTATTAGCTATGGATCGGCTGGAGGCAATGGAACTCGCTCAAGAATCAGCGCACTGTCTCAAGCCAGCTGAGGCCTTTTCGCTGATTGGTAACGAAATCCGCGTGAAAATATTGGAAGCTCTCTGGTACGCCGATGAGCAGCCAGTCGATTTTACGACACTCTGTGGGCGTGTTGAGGCTGATAACAGTGCTCAGTTCAATTACCATCTGGGACAGCTAACCGGCCACTTCGTTCGTAAAACAAATAGCGGATACGAACTTCGGACGGCCGGAGAGAGCGTGGTTCAAGCCGTGGTTGAGGGGTCGTTCAATGCACACCCTGACCTCGCTCCGATTGAAACCGATGATGCGTGTACACACTGTGGGAGTCCGCTGGTTGCGACGTACAGCGATGAAAAATTCGCCATCAGATGTCAGGCGTGTGGGCGAACTCACGGAAAGTATTCTTTTCCGCCGGGTGGATTGATCGACCGTGATGGGGATGAGATACTCTCTGCGTTTAATCAGCGAGTGCGACACCTCCACTCTCTGGCCCGCGACGGGGTCTGTCCGAAGTGCAGTGGCCAGATGCAGACGGAAATCGTCCGCGGTGAAACGTGTTGTTTGGATGCCGACCTTCGGGCCGAGTATACGTGCCTCCAGTGTCGCCACAATCTCTGCTCAACTATCGGCATAGCGCTTCTTGATCAGTCGCCTGTTATTTCATTCTATCGTGACCACGGCATTGACCTCCGATCAACCCCCTACTGGCAATTGGACTGGTGTGTGAGTGACGACTGTACGACCGTTACGTCGACTGACCCGTGGCGCATCAAGCTCTCAATCACTGAAACTGGTGATACGCTGACGGTTACGCTTGGTGAGCAACTCTCCGTCCTTACTACAGCTAGAGCAGAAGGCCCTGCGACGAATTCTCCGGCACCCTGACTGAGACAAGTCATCGCTGGTGGTCAGGAGTGGGGTAATAGATTGAGGCTGAAGCTTTTCTCTGCTCTGTAATTGATGAAATTTCGGTTTTCTCATCTGCTGGTTTCGGACGAGTACTGCTGTTTCCCGTGGTCGGCAGGAGGCTAAATCATTTTTAGATTGCGGACATAGTTTGCTACCGGATCCAACCATGCTCGCCAGCCAGTGGGTCCTCCTCGTGGTGCTCGCCGGCTTCGCGGCGCACGCGCTGGTTCTCTATGCTGCCCACCGCCGGATACAAGCCGCTGCCGATACCACCGACGCCGACACACCCAACTCGGTGACCGTCGCTGATGGAACCGTCGAGTGCCCTGACTGTGGCACCCCTAACAACGCCGACTACCGGTACTGCGGTGGCTGCGCCCAGCAACTTCCCCACGCTGGACCGCTCAATCAGCAGGATGGCGGGCTGCGTCGCAGTCTATTCGGCTGATCGACCGCCTACTCAGCGACACAGTCGCGCCGCTACCGTGCGTCGTTGACGCCGCGAGCAGCGCGAAAAAACAGGTGAGAGCGTCGCTACCTCAGCACTCTGACCAGCCACAGGACTCGCAGGTCTTGCAGCCCTCCGAGAAGTACAGCGACATGCCGCCACACTCGGGGCATTCCGGCGACTCGCCGGCCGCGAGTAGCTCCGCGGTCGCATCATCGGTTGCCGCGTCGTCCGCGGGCGGCTCGGTCATCGAATCCGTCGTCGAACCGGTGCTTGTTGATCCGGCCGAGACGGCTGCACCGCCGTCGGTTTCGGGTGGAGCCGGTGGCTGCTCTCGCTCCTCGCCGCTGACTTCCGAGAGGTTCTGCTGTTTTGGATACGGCTCCTCAATGTCGCCGTCAAGGTAGCGGCGGAGCGCGGTGCCGATGGCGTCCGGGATGGAGTTGATCTGCTCGCCCTTATCCCAGGCGACCTTCGGACTCCGGATTCCTTTCAGCTCCTCGGCGATCTCCTCAGGATCAACGCCCGACCGCAGTGCGGTCGAGATCGTCTTGGCCAGTGCCTCGGTGAAGGAGGCGGTGAACCCGCCGGAGTTGCCGATGTTGGCGAAGAGCTCGAACGGCCGGCCCTGTTCGTCCTCGTTGATGTTGACGTAGACCTTCCCGTAACCGGTGTCGATGCGCTGGGTGACGCCGTAGAGCACGTCCGGCCGCGGGCGTTTCTTGCCGAGACCCTCCTCGGGCGTGTTGAACAGGTCGTCAAGTTCCGCGCCGAGTTGGGCACGAACCTCCTCGTTGTCGAGGAAGTCCTCGATCCCGCCGAAGACCTCCTCAATCTGCGTGGTGATCTGCTCGGCGGCCTCGCCGTCGTCGGCGAACTCGGTGTTCTTCGCGCGCGTCGTGAGCACCTGCTTCGAGCGGGTGCCGTCGCGGTAGACGGTGACGCCCTTGCCGCCGTTCTTGTAGATGTAGCGGTAGACCTCGTCCATGTCCTCGGCGGTCGCCGAGTTCGGGAAGTTACAGGTCTTCGAGATGGCAGAGTCGACGCCCTTCTGACAGGCACACTGGACGCCGGCGTGTTCCTTCCCGGAGAGATCGGAGGTGACGACGAACAGTTCGCCGATGGCCGCCGGGACGGTGTCGAGACCGTCGACGCCGTCGAACTCGTTTTCTGGCCATCTGTTCCTGTGCTTCCTGTTTGACGGCCTCAACGTCGATGTCGTTTTCCTCCAGCACGCGGAGGAAGTAATCGTCGAACTCCACCAGCATCTCGTCGCCCTGCACGTCGTCGGAGACGTTCTTGTAGTAGGCGACGTTGTAGATCGGCTCACAGCCGCCGGTGGTGTTGCCGATCATCGAGGTGGTGCCGGTCGGCGCGATGGTCGTCGTGTTGTGGTTGCGCATCAGGAAGCCGTCGGCCCACTCGTCGGCGTCGAGCCCGGTCTGATGTTCGAACCACTCGCGGTACTCGGTGGGGTCGGCGTACTTCGAGTCCGCGTAGTCGTTGAACGTCCCGCGCTCCCCGGCGAGCTCGTGGGAGGCCCACTTCGACTCGTGGTTGATGTGGGTCATCAGCTGCTCGGCGATGGCGTTGGCCTCGTCGGAGCCGTAGCGAACGCCGATCTGGATGTAAAGCTGGGCCAGCCCCATGATGCCGAGGCCGATCTTCCGCATGTCGCGGACCGTCTCTTCGATCTCGTCGACCGGGAAATCCGACATCGTGACGACGTTTTCGAGGAAGCGGGTGCCGGACTCGATCCGGCGGTTGAACGCGTCCATGTCGACGGCCTCGTGCATGAACGCCTCGGCGGCGTCATCGAGGTCGTCGTACTGATCGCCGTTGTTCTCGTACCAGACCCGCCAGTCGGGAGCCTCCTTGTCAGCGAGCGTCGAGAGGTTGATGTGGCCGAGGTTGCAGGCCTCGTACTCCTCGAGCGGCTGCTCGCCACAGGGGTTGGTCGCGAGGATCTCGTGGTCGGGGTGTTCCTCGACGTCGAACGAGTGTTCCTTGTTGACGCGTTCGAGGTAGATGACGCCGGGTTCGCCGTTCTCGTAGGCACCGTTGACCATGTGCTCCCACAGTTCCTCGGCTGGGACCGATAGCTCCTCGCCGACCTCAACGTGTTCGCCGAGGCCGTGGAG
>KB659964.1_pt5 | contig 18046 bp, 20 predicted proteins | sample 558768 | NCBI scaffold set KB644980.1 | reverse complement strand
GGTGTTTTTCTGCTGATCGGCCTCTTTGGCGGTGCGCACTGCCTTGGGATGTGTGGACCGCTGGTGACGACCTACGCTGACCGGATGCGCGAGCAGGCTGATGAAGAAGCCCGCGGCGGCACCAACCGACTCTCCGTTGAGATGGTCAAACAACACGGGCTGTTCAATCTCGGCCGGGCGGTCAGCTACACGCTGATCGGCGGGCTGTTCGGTCTGGCCGGCTCGATCGTCGTCGTCTCCGCCAATCAGGTGACGACAGCGTTCCGCGAGCTCAATATCGTCGTCGGCTTTGCGATCGGGCTACTCATCATGGCTGCTGGGGTGAGCTATCTGGTTCGTGGCCGGGTGATGTCGCTACCCGGCGAGTCATTGGTGACGCCGGTGACATCCGCGGTACAGTCGCGGCTCATGACCCGTGTCGACGACTACGTCGGCGGGCCACGGATCACGCTCCTCGGCGGGCTCCACGGGCTGTTGCCGTGTCCCCTGTTGTATCCGGCGTTTCTGTACGCCTTCGCGCAGGCCGCGCCGGTTCGTGGCGCGCTGTCGCTGGGTGCTCTCGGTCTTGGGACGATCCCCTCGCTGTTTGTGTACGGGACGCTGTTTCAGTCGGTGTCAGTGTCGACACGGGTGAAACTCCATCGCGTGCTTGGTGTGGGATTTCTCGTCTTGGGCTACATCCCGTTTCAACACGCGCTGATGCTCATGGGAGTCCAGTTGCCACACCTGCCGGTGCCGTTTTACCAGCCGTTATGAACACTTGCCCCGTGCAAACCCCGGAGGAAGGGAAAACCGCAACTCCAGACGGAGAAACGACGAAACTTCACAGATAGGTCGCTCTCTTCAGGCTATGGGGGTAACAAGTTACAGTCTCACGCCGAGGCCAGCAGTTCCCTCCCCCAAAAGTTGTCAATGCTGCCGACTTTATCGAGCAGGTGATTGTACCATCGTGATTATTACCATACCCAAGCAAGAATCTGTATGAGTGAGTCGGTGTACGAATCGATCGTCGAACACAGCAACGATGGGATCTTTGTTGCCCAAGACGGCGAGATCGTCTACGCCAACGAGCGATTGTGCGAGTTGACAGGCTATGAAAGAGCCGACCTCGTTGGTGTGTCAAAAATGCAGATCGTTGCCCCCGATGATCGTGAGTTGGTCGAGGATTATCATTTCGCTCGGATGAACGGCGATACCGCCCCCACACAGTATGAGATCAGGTTACAGACGGCTGACAGCGAACGCCGCCCCGTTGAGCTGTCGGTCAGCCGTGTCGACTACGAGGGCGAGCCCGCGGCCGCCTCGATCTGTCGGGATATCACCGACCGCCAGCAGTATCAAAAGCGGTTGGAAGAACAGCGTGACAATCTCGAACTGCTGAACCAGGTCGTCCGTCACGACATCCGCAACGACCTCCAGATCGTTGTCGCCTACAGCGAGATGCTGGAGGGGAAGGTCGATCCCGACGCCGAGGGGCATCTGGCGTCGATCCGTGAGAGTGCGCGCAACGCGGTTGATCTGACCACGACAGCCCGTGATCTCGCAAACGTCATGCTCCAACAGCACGACAGAAAGACGATCACGCTTGACCGCCCGCTTGAACAACAGATCGAATCCATCCGATCAGCCCAGGTCACCGCCGTCATCAACGTCGACGGCGCGATCCCGTCGGTGTCCGTCTCCGGCAACGAGCTACTCGACGCCGTGTTTCGAAATCTCATCCAGAATGCGATCCAGCACAACGACAAGGAGGTTCCCGAGATCACCGTCAGTGCCGACCGCACAGACGACACCGTCCGGGTCGCTGTCGCCGACAACGGCCCCGGCGTTCCCGAGAGCCAACGCGAGGAAATCTTCGGGAAAGGCGAAAGAGGCTTAGAGAGCGATGGCTCCGGGATCGGGCTGTATCTCGTCTACACGCTTGTCGACAGCTACGGTGGCTCGGTGTGGGTTGAGGACAATGACCCGGAAGGTGCGGTGTTTGTCGTCGAACTCCCAGTCGCCGAGGCGGGCGACGGGTAACGACAAGGTACTGATCGGCAGGCACAGGGTGGAAGCTATCGTACAACAACTGACGCAGCACACAACCGGTTTCACACCCCTCACCGGGCGATTATCGCCACCGGTGCGATCTGGTATGTCGTCTACACTGGAACCAACGATGTCGACGGCAGGCTGCTCAGGGAGGCTTTTCCGGGAGACGAGTCAGTCTATACTGTGCTCGTCCCGGTGGTGAATCCACGAGCAGGCGTCGTGCTGTGTTGCGAATATGAAACGCCACAAGAATGGTTCGTAGAACAGCCGCAACGCAAACAACGGCGCTGTGCATATTACGACCTCCGGTAACAGTTGATCAGCTATGTGGTCACGAACTGCAGCAACTCATCGCGTTTGGCGGCCTGGATATGGTGTTGGAGTGCGGTTCGCAGGCTATCGATCCGGCCGGCCTTGGCGGTGATCGGCGCGATGATCTCCTTGTCCCACTGCTGCCACGGTGGGAACAGTCCGAGTCGGTCACAGAGGTCGTCTAGCCGCTTGTCGCGGTCGTCGACCTTGTCCATCTTGTTGACGGCGACGACTGTCGGGATTCCGATCTCCTCCAGAAACTGATACATCTCCACATCGTGGGGGATCTTCCCGCGGTCGCTGTGGCGGTCGATAATATCGATGACACTCTTGCCGTCAACGACAAGCACGGCCGCCAGAATCGAGTCAGCGTTTGCCTCCAAGTAACGGACGATATCGGTCTGGATCGCTTCGCGGTGTTCGCCCTCAACACCGGACATGAAGCCAAACCCCGGCAGGTCGGTGAACATGAAGCTTTGCCCCGACCAGTCGAAGTGGTTCGGCTCGCGGGTCACGCCGGGTTTCTGGCCCGTTGGCACCGCATGTCCTGTCAGCTCCCGCATGATCGTCGATTTGCCGACGTTCGACCGCCCGACGAGCACGATCTCATCGTCGCAAGCGGGGCGATCCTCAAACATACCTGTTTTCGGTGACCGAAGGGGAAACCCGTTGTGTTCGGTCGCTGAGTCGTTTTGATAGCCTGTTACCGTAGCTGTGTTAGTTTCCTGCCCACTCGACAGCCTCTGTCCGCTCTTCGGTAGTAAGAGTCTCCAATCCGCCGGTATCGATCTTTCCGGATAACGAGATTGCTGTGATCCCCTCAGCGACGATGGCCCACCGATCAAGACCACCCTGTTCGGCACGTTTTGCTGCCTTTTCCCACACTTCGAACGCGTCCGTATCGAACGGGTCGTCGATCTGAACGTCCGTCACCATCCCATTGATATCGTGTGAGCTAAGCAGGTCTTCGTACACCGGGTACGCTTCCTCTTGAAACGCTGAGAGCTCCATCCCTTGTAAAAACTCCCAGACAATCACGCCGTCATCTACCTCGACTGTCCAGCCATTACCACGTTGGGAGACTGTCATCAATTATAGTACACGATTATGAAATATAAAATTTTCTCTTCTGAGCGTCTATTTTTATGGAATCTTGACAATATGTCTGAATGTCATCTAAATGCTAGTTATTTTAATTTCTGATTTTTACACGCTTCGCTGACACCTGCATGTGAAGAACCATCGACGAACTCAAAACGACGCTCACCGGGGCCGGATTCGGTGATATCGAAATCGAGCCGAAAGCTAAGAGCCGCGAGTTCATCCACGAGTGGTCAGAGAGAGACGACATCAAAGAGTTTGCCGTCTCGGCAACGACTGGGGCGGCACAACCAGCTGTTCACCCGTAAGCAAACAGATATTTGCCGATCGCCGGCGTACAAGCGGGCATGAATTGGCGGAACGTCGCTCTGTATACGCTTCTCGGGCTCGGCGTGATTGTCGCCATTCAGATTATCTTCTCGGTTATCGCCACGATCATCGGCATTGCCTGGGCGATCGCCAGCTCGCTTCTCACGCTGGCTGTCGTCGGGGCGATGCTGTATAGTGGGTTCAGACTCATCTCATGGTATCGCAGAGATAACAGCGCAGGTGCCGAAAACGGCGGCGTGGTCGGTATGGATCGCTCGGTACCGAACCAGCAGAGCCGCGTCGACGAACTGAAACAGCGCTACGCCGACGGTGAGCTCTCAGACGCCGAGTTCGAGCGCCAACTGGAGCGGGAGCTTGATGGCCCCGATATCGACAGTATCAATCGCGAACGCAGCCGTGAGTACGAGTAACGGCTCCGAAGCCTTACCCAATCGAGAATATGTCCAAACCTGACCTCCGCGAACGCATCTGGGATCACCTCGAAGCCGAAGGGATTGCCCGGTTTCCGTTCCCACCGCACGGCCGGATTCCGAACTTCGCCAACGCAGCCGACGCGGCTGACCGACTGGCCGATACCGACGCGTGGCAGGCAGCCAACACGCTGAAATGCAACCCCGACGCGCCACAGCTACCCGTGCGTCGACAGGCCTTACGCGACGGCAAAACGATCTATATGGCCGTCCCGCGATTAAGTGAGGCCAAACCGTTTCTTCGCATCGCGCCCGACGAGATCGACGATATCGATGACGCGACGACAGTTTCGGGCTCCGCAGAACACGGTGTCCCGGTTGATCCCGAGTCGATGCCGAGGATCGATCTGATCGTCGCCGGCAGCGTCGCCGTCAACGAAGCCGGTACCCGCGTCGGGAAAGGTGAGGGGTACAGCGATCTGGAGTTCGCCGTCCTGCGCGGCTTCGACCGCGTTGCCGAGGCGACGACCGTGGCAACGACTGTCCACGACAGCCAGATCGTCGGTAACGACGCTATTGAGGCGGATCGCCACGATGTACCGCTTGATCTGGTGGTGACGCCGACGCGAACCGTCGAGACCGCAACGGTCGCCGATCGACCTGACGGCCTCTACTGGGACGATCTGTCCGCAGAGAAGATCAGCGAGATACCGGTGTTACAGCGACTCCAGCCGGATTACGCATCCCGCGAGGGGAGTTCCGGCTCGTAGCCGACCGCCTCAACCGCCATCGATACCACCTCATCGACGCCGTCGGCTTCGGTGATGCTCATGTAGGCGTCAGCCTCAACATCGGTCGAGCGATCGCTCTTGTTACAGATCGTCAACACAGGGATATCGCGGTCGGCGAAGCGATCGGTAAGATCGTCTTGTAGGGCCAGCTGCACGTCAAGCGGGTAGCCACAGTCGCCGGAGGCATCGACGAAAAACAGGATCGTATCCGCGAGGTGTTCGATCGCACCGGCGGCCTGTCGTTCGATATCGTTGCGCTCGTCTTCGGGGCGGTCGAGCAGGCCGGGGGTGTCGATCAACTGATACCGGATGTGGTCGCGTTCGAGATGGCCGATCTGGACGCCGCGCGTGGTAAATGGGTATTCGGCGATCTCGTTTGAGGCGCGGGTGACATCGTTGACAAAGGAAGATTTGCCAACGTTGGGGTAGCCGGCGATGACGATCGCGGGTTCATCAGGCCGGATATCCGGGATATTCTTGAGCTCGTCGCGGGCGTCACCGACCGCCCGGAGATCGTCTTTGATCTCGTCAACGATGTCGGCGATGCGAGCGAAGGCCTGCTTGCGGTGTTTGCGGGCGGCGTCGGCATCGGTTTTGCGAAGCTTGCTGTTGTACTCGCGGCCCAACTCCTCGATCTGGCGGCTGGCCCAGGTAACCTCGGAGAGCGACTGCCGGAGCTCGTTGACATCAACGATGGCATCGGCGAGTTCGTGATAAAAGGGGTCGATGTAGTCGAAATCTGGCCACGCCGTAACGACGTTTTCGAGGTTGTCGGAGGTGATGTTGACCGCGACGGTGAGCATCGACTGTTGGGCTTCGAGACCGGCTTTGGCGTTGCCGGCGCGGGCAGCCCGCGAGAAAGCTTTGTCAAGAAGCTCCTCCGACCGGGGAGCTGTAGGGAGATTCTCGAAAATCATTTGCCGGACAGATGCGACGAGAAGGGAAAAGCGCGTTCGTTTGGCTTGCTACGGCGTGTTCGTGGGTTTGCGTGACCGCCAACTCGCAGTTCACAGAAACGGGTTTCGTCTGTCGTGAAGACTCACGGATGACCCGCAAGTAGCCCCGTGCTGTGATCGGCTCATGAAAACGACCGCCTGCACGAACGGAAGTTCTATCCACATCTGATCAGTCAGCGTGAGAGTATTTATCTCTGATATTTTTGCATCAAAAGCAAGCTGCGGCATCATCACTATCTTTTTAATTATTACAGCCGTACGGTTATCAAGTGGCAGAGTCACCGGCTCAGGGGACAGCGGACTATCTGTACTCGCTTGCGGATCGCGACCAGTACGCGGAGCTGATCCGCTACATCCGCGACCACAGCGACCAGAATGTCCGCTATGGTGCCTCGGGGATCTTGGCCGAGTCCGCCGAGGAGTTCGCCGATGTGGTCACCCCGGAAGCACAACACGCACTCATCGACTGCGTGCTCACCGAGCCGAGTAATACGATCCGTGCCAACGTTCTCACCGTCCTGTTCACAGTTGATGAGTCGACATTCGATACCATCATCACGCGGCTTGAGGCCACCCCGGAGGCGACACCGACCGACACCCCGTATCCGCTGATCTTAACCAAGTGGCAGTCGTCAGATCGATGGGCATTGCGATATCTTGCCATCGTCGGATTTAGCCGTGTCAGAAGCCGAAGTACCATCTCCAAGCTGCGCACAGCGCTTGAACGGGAAACTGATTATCGGGTTGTCAAGCGAGCGATCAGAGCGGCCGGTACGGTTGGCGACGAGACGTTTGTCTCGCCGATCCAGGAGTATCTCAGGGCCGATGGCAGCGAGTTTCACCAGTCTGTCGCCGACGAGCAACTGGAGAGCGTCAGGGAGGCCGCGGTTGAATCTCTTGTTGAGATCGGCACCGACGCCGCCTACGAGGCACTTGTCTCGGCCTCCAGAAGCACCGATGATGAGCTCAAAGCCCATGTTATCAGCGAGATCGGCCGGTTCGGGGCCCAGAAAACGGTTGATCTGGTTGTCGACCAACTAAACGACGACGACAACGAGACGGTTCGCGAGGAGGCAGCCGCGGGAGTTATCACGACGTTTACCGAAAGCGATTTTGACGAGGGTGGTGCGGTGCGTCAGGAGGCGATCGAGAAGATGGCCGAGGAGGTGTCAACCGATGTCTCCACGGAGTTTGCCACGATCGTCGAGGAATCACCGCGTAAAACCGAGCAGCGAAACGCCGCTTGGTTGTTGGGCCAGCTTGAAACATCGACCCCCGAGGCGATCGACACGCTGATCTCGACGCTGGACGATGAGGACAACAACCTCCGGAAGATCGCCTCAGCAAGCCTCACGAAGCTTGATCAGGCCGATGTTAAGGAAAAAGTCGACGCGTTTCAGGAGAGTGTTGACGAGGACTCAGAAGCCCACACGCTCGCCTCATTTGTGCTGTCGGCACTTCACAGCGGTAAGGAGGAAAAAAAGGAGATGGTCGAATACACCCGCGTCACCGATCCGAGCGACTACACATCCTCCGAGTGAGACAGCAACAACTGAGAGACATAAAAATAGGTAGCCGCAAGGCTGCGGACACAATCAGCGAGCAAATCATATACCGTGATCCTGTGTGATGTGGTGAGCACAGTGTTAGAACGGGAGTGGGGGGACAGCGTCGATTATACTACTTTGTTGAATAGCGGTACGCCGAGAAGCGGGCAGAAGTTGAGTAGGCTTCTGAGCGGTCGAGGGTCGTAACCTCAAACATGGTTCCACTTCACCAACGTTCATTGGACGCTACTCAACATAGCACTGGTTTGTTGTCTGAAAGGCCCATATTTTTATAATTCATATTAATAAATCAGTAGTGCGAGTACAGTATAAGAATTCGGACGAACATGTATACTCATTATACATTATGGTTATTAATGGTGAATACGTATTGCTCCTATGGGTACATCCCCTACAGATGAACCACGGATACTTGTCGTAGACGATGAGGAAAGTATTCCTGATCTGTATGAAGCTCGACTTGATGATAAGTATGATGTCCTGAAGGCGTATGGCGGCGTAGAGGCGACCAAGAAGATAGACGACACAGTTGATGTAGTCACATTGGATCGTCGGATGCCAGACCTCAACGGCGGCGAGGTGTTGGCGCAGATTCGTGCGGGTGAGTATAATTGCCGGGTGGTGATGGTGACAGCTGTTGAGCCTGCGGCCGATATCGTGGAGATGGAGTTTGACGATTATCTGAATAAGCCAGTTGATAAGCAGACATTGGTTGAAGCGATTGAACACCAACTTACGGTGAGGGAGTATAGCGAGACATTCCAAGAATTAAGCCAATCAAGTTCGAAAATCAACGCTTTGGAAGAACAAAAAGATAGAAATGAACTTGAGAAACTCCAGTCATATCAAGATCTAAAGGATAAAGTTGAGAATCTTAGAGCACAGCAGGACAATCTGTTAGAAGAGTTAGACTATTTCGAAGCCGCTTCCGCTCGGCAGTAGCAGATGGTAACAAAATCCACAGACAAGCCACGAATACTCATCGTTGATGACCAGGAAGATATTACCAACCTCTACGATGATCACCTCAACGAGTTGTACGACGTTCGGAGGGCATACAACGGCCAAGATGCGATACAAAAAGTAGACGAGACGGTTGATGTGGTGTTACTGGATCGTCGGATGCCTGATTTCAGTGGCGATGAAGTACTGACACAAATTCGTGCAATGGATGTCAGTTGTCAGGTGATAATGGTGACTGCGGTTGACCCTGAGGCCGATATCGTGGAGATGGAGTTTGACGATTATCTACATAAGCCAGTTGATAGAGATGAGCTACGTGACGCTGTTGAGCACCAACTCACGGTGAGAGAGTACAGCGAAACATATCAGGAGCTCAATCGGGCTTACTCAAAGCTCACTGCTTTGGAGGCTGAGAAATCTGTAGAGGGACTGGAGATGATTTTCGAATATCAAGAATTAAAAAGAAAAGTTGAACGGCTTGAATCAGAACAAGAGGATCTCTTAGAAGAGTTAGACTATTTCGAAGCCGCCTCAGCCCGACAGTAGAAGTGCAAGATAGCAGTTCAACGTCTGTGTTTCGCCGGATCAATTACGTTTCGCGTAGGCATCAAGACCGCTCATCGGACTGCGAGAATCTGTGGTGTGAGAAAATAATCGACGCAGAGACTATATCCAATCCTCGTAGGTCGGCCGCTCCAACTCACCGGGGAACTCATCAACCGGCGCGGTCGTCTGGTCGCCTGTTGCCATCTGCTTTAGTGTCACCTCACCGTTCTCGAGATCACGCTCGCCGACGATGACGACCGTCTCGGCGTTGATCGAGTCGGCGTACCCCATCTGCGCGCCGAAGCTTCGATCCGACACGTCACTCTCGACGATGTGGCCACGCTCACGGAGTTGGCGGGCGATCTCACCGGCGACCGCGCGGGTGTCGCCGACACTCAACACGTAGTAATCGGTCGACAGGGATTCGGCAGGCCAGACGCCAGCACGCTCACAGAGCAACTGGAGGGTGGCGTGGCCGGGGGCGACGCCGACCGCAGGGGTCGGCTGCCCGCCAAAGCTCTCGATAAGATCGTCGTAGCGGCCGCCGCCGAAGACCGATCGTGAGACCTCGCCTGTCGAGTCGAAACATTCGAAAACAACACCGGTGTAGTAGTCCAGCCCACGGGCGGTTTCAAGCGATACCTCACAGAACTCCCGAACGCCGAAGTCCGCGGCCGCACTAAGGACGGCTTCGAGGTTGGCAACAGCGTCAGCAACGCGATCGGTTTCGGCAAATTCAACGAGCTCATCAAGATCGTCAGTGTCGAGCAGATCGTCGAACGTTTCGGCCTGCTCGTAGCGTAGGCCGGCGTCGTGGAGCAGATCGTAGTACTCGTTGTCGTCGATCTTTGCTGATTTGTCGACCGCACGGATCGCGGCCTCGGTGTCGACCGTGGCATCGAAGGCGTCGAGTAAGCCACCCAGAATATCACGGTGGGAAACGCGAAACTCAAAGTCCTCGGCAGTCAACCCGAGATCGGTCAGTGCGTCGGCCGCAAAGGCGAGGATCTCGGCGTCGGCGGCCGGCTCACTTGAGCCGAAGATGTCGACGTTAGTCTGGTAAAACTCTCGAAACCGGCCCTGTTGTACCTGCTCGTATCGCCAGAACGGTCGAGTCGAGCGCCATTTGATCGGCTTGGCGAGGGCCTGCTGTTTGGCGACGACCATCCGAGCGACCGTTGGCGTCAACTCGGGAGTGAGCGTCACGTCGCGGCCGCCCTTGTCGGTGAAGTTGTACAGCTGATCGACGATCTCATCACCGGATTTGTCGGTGTACAGTTCGGTCGCCTCCAGCGTCGGCGTGTCGATCTCGCGGAACCCATAGCGGGCGGCAGTCTGCTCAACGGTATCGATGACCTCCCGGCGAGCGGTCATCTCGTCGGGGTAGAAGTCACGAAATCCTTTGAGTCGGTCGTACATAGCCGGCCGTTTGCGAGGCCCGCGCTTGAATGCTGCCCTTTGTCGACCGGGGTTGACCACGCTGTCGGCAGCATCGATCATCGGGCCGGCAGCCAGCAACGACTTGGACAGCCGCCGGTCGCTGTCGGCCGCTGATCACGCCCATGTTGTTAGTCACGCTCGTGTCGCCGATCACGCCAGTGTCGTCAGGCGAGAACCCGACGGCTAAACAGCGATCATCGTCACGCCGATCACCGCGAGTGTGGCCGCGACGAGCCGAAGACGAAACCGCGCTTCGTTCAACAATAGCCCGCCGAGAACGACAGCAACGACCGCTTGAGTGTTGATGATCGGTGAGGCGATACTCGCTGGTACCAGTGAGAAGGCAACGTTTGTCAACCCCTCGCCAGTGGCGACGAACAATCCGCCCGCGACGAACTTCGGCAGATCTGCCCGCAGCGTCGCCGGCGTCTCCGCGCGGATCGCGGCCGGCAGCAACACGACAGCGACGCCGCCGAGCAACAGCGGCACCCACAGCGCAACCGGGATCGCCAACTCCTGGAGAGCGACCCGGCGGCCCACGTCGCTGACGGCGAAAGCCATCGCGCTTAGGATCGCCAGCCGGGCGGCCGTCGACGACCGCGCTCGCCGGAGCGGATCGAGCAGCGCGCCACCACGGAAGTTAGCGACGTAGACCGCCACCGTAGCGACGACAACACCAGCGACCTCACGCGGCGTCAGTGCCTGTCCGAGAAAAACGATCTCGATCGGCAGAACAAAGACTGGGACAATCTTGCTGATCGGTGCGACATAAGAGACATCACCGACCGCCAGCGCGCGCAGAAAGGCGACCATCGCAGCTGCGACCATCGTCGCCGTCAGCGCGACGATCCCGATCTCGGCGAAGCCAAACACTGACACCGCGTCACGCGCGGCGGTCGGCCCGACACCCGTGAGAAAGGCCGGCAGATACCACACCAGCGCGAAGCTGTTGATACAGACGGTGAGCAGCGGGGCCGGGTAGTCCGTGAAGGCACATTTGAGATAAAAGAGATAGCCACCCCACACGAGGGCCGCCCCGATCGAGATGGCGATACCGCCGTCCATTAGATCGGTCGACGCTCGGCCGGCGGTTCAACAGTTCGGTCTGTCCGCGGTGGTATCGCCGTTCGATTCTCGTCTACCGTCGACCGTGGACGTAGGTCTGTTCATGCTCGGGAAACACATCACCGACCGCGTCCTTCCCGTGTCGTTCCGCCAGCACTGCGCGCAACTCACCCTCGTAGTCGGCTTTCGGCACGGTCTCGCTGGGTCCGGTTTCGACCGCGAGGGTCGCGGCGACAAGATCGTCGACGGCACCGCGACCAAACCCCGACAGCGGCGCGATGTAATCGATTCCGTGGCGGTCTTCGAGGCTTTGGGCTGCGGCCCGTGAGACGGTCGGCACACGGTCATCACGGCGGCTCCCGTCGGCGATAGCGTCGACAGCGAGGTCAGCGACCTGCTCTAAGGCGTGGTCGTGGGCCTGCTGGATGCCGTTGCGCGGAAAGCCGTCCTCATACATCTGGTCGACCGCATCGTCGGCGACCGCGCGATCAAGGCCGACCGTCTCGAACGGAAAGCCGAGTTCAGCCGCGGCCCCGCGGGCGTGTTGGAAATCGTCGGTGACGCCGAAGTGAGCCGTCACGAGTCGTACCTCATAAAACTCGTCTAAGAGGAGAGCCGCAAGCGAGGAATCCTTGCCGCCACTGTACAGCAGCGCGAGCTGCATTAGCGGTGCTGGATATCAAACGACTTCGAGTCCGGCTGGAGTTCCTTCAGCAGTTCTTTCATCTGCTGTTCGTCGATCCGATCTTGGACACGCCCGCTTTGAGCAAGAGCGACAACCTGCTGTTTGACCTGTTTTGCGACCTGCGGTTTCGACATCTCGATGGCGTTGAGCCGCTGGCGGGCCCCGTCGGTCAGGTGTTGTTTGAGAACGGCCTCGCGTTGGGCCTCGGCCTGCTCTTGGGCGGCCTGTTGTCGCTCGGCTGCGTCGCCTTCGCCCTGTTTGCGCTCTTTTAGCTGTTCCATCTTCTGCTCGCGGAGCTCTTCAAGTCGGTCGTCATCTGGGCTATTGCTCATACGTGTTGTGTCGTCGTGCGGTCGCAAAAACGGTTTCGGCCGGCTCGCTGTCGCTGTCTGCGACGACGCCTGCTCAGGCGTAACGTTCGAGTTCAGGGTTGTCGAGGTCGTCGAAGACATCCTTGGCGACCTCATCAAGGAAGGCGTCGCCATCGGCGGTCGTCCGGCGGCCCTCACCTTGGGCGGTCTGGACAAGCCCGTCGTCTTCGAGTTGGGTTAGCAGCTCGCGGATGATCTTCGTCGAACCGTCGACCTGTGTGGCTGGCGCGACAACGTACCGGTTGGAACCGCTCTTCGTGCCGCCGTACGCTGTCGAGAGCCGCTCAACACCGATCGGCCCCTCGATGGCGACCTTTCGGAGCAGGCTCGCGCCGCGTCGCTCCCAAAAGTCCTCCTGCTGTGGCGGGAGTTCTCGATCGTGGCTGGTTTTTGTGTACTCAACCCATTCCGGCGTTTCGAGCCGGTCGGCGAGCCGGTCGGTGAGCTCCTCGATGAGCTCCTCGGTCGGCACGTCGTAGAGAGTTACCATAGGGCCATATTCCGGGTTGGCGCGTTTAAAGCCATCGTATCGCCGGCGCAGCCGCCGTCTGCCGGCCGTTTTCGTGCGAACTCCTCTCACGCACCCACCGGGAATTACCCCTCACCGCCGCGGTCCCGGAGCCAGTTGACGGCCGACTCCCCGAACACCAACCCGCCCAGCGTCGTCGGCAGCCAGTAGGCAAAGCCGCGAAACAACACAACACCGGCAACGGCGGTATCCGGCGTCACTGTCGCCAGCGGCGTAGCGACCAACACACCGACCAGCGCGCTCTCGATACCGCCCGCCCCACCCGGCAGCGGCAGAGCCAAAGCGACCGAGGCGACCGGCACCGCGACAAAGGTGGCCGTCAGCGGAATCGACGCGCCGATGGCGGTAAAAGCCATCCAGAGGGCCACAAGCTGACACAGCCAGCCGGCCAGCGAGTAGCCGACGACGACCACAAGCGTTCGGCGGTCAGCAGCGATCCGTTCGAGGTCGGCAACAAAGTCCTCGACGCGGCGAGCAACCTCCGCCCGATCCGGCGGCGAGAACCGCGGGATGACCCCTGCCAGCCAGTTGGTCAGCCGTGTCAGCCCGTCGGCCAGCCACGCTGTCACGCGTTGTCGGTACCGCCAGAGCCCGACCGCCCCGCCGCCACCAACGATGACCGCGCTGGCGACGACGGCGGCCGCCGTTGCCAACTCCCCGTCAAGCGAGCCGGCGACCGCGAGCCACACGAGGCCGATACTAGCAACGCTCACAGCGGAGACGATATTGATCGCGTCGACGGCGGCCATCGCCGCTAACCCGCGCTCATACCGGACGCTCGTGCGCTCGGCGACAAGGAGCGTCGTCAACGGCTCGCCGCCGGCGTTGCCAAAGGGGGTGACGTTGTTCGCGAAGCCAGCACCGGCTGACAGCAGCAGGCCGGTCATCCGCGAGACGCTTGCGTCATAGCTCTCAAGGGCGGCTCGCATCCCAAGCCCCCAGCAGGCAACCCAGCCTGCGATCAGGGCGGCGACAGCAACGATCCCGCGACGGTCAGCCTCCCGGAGAATCGCCACCACATCGCCCAGCCCGACGACCCATGCCAGCCCGGCCAGCACCGCAGCTGCAAGCAGAAAGCCCGCCAGCGTTGTCCGGAGTCGCCCGCGATTCATGCGTGTGGCCTCGGGGAGGTCGATCAAGAACGCACCGATACTCCGTTGAGGCCGCCTTGCGATCCATTGCGCATCCGAACCGACATTTGACCGTTGTGGATGTCATAGGTAACGTCGCCCTCGTAACATCGTGTTACTACTCCCACTGACAGATTTCCTTCCGATCAACTCACCTCAGTCCATCGAAACCTGCAGAGCTTGTGACATTGCAGTAGGAGCTGTGGTTGACTCGGCCGATGGCGTCACCTCTTGAAGCTTCCGTACGCGGGTTTGCTTGAGTGTTTCTACTTCCTCACGAAGATCAGTAAACCCGTGTTGTCTGGTTTCTTTGGCTGCTGACTTGATTGTTGAGCCTAACTTCTCAAGCTTACGTTTTGCTTCCTCAACCGATCCGCTCTCGGTGAGGGCATCGATCTGATCTAACTCGGAGCGAAGTGTATCCAGTTCATCCTCAAGACGTTGACGCTGGTTCTCTCGCTGCTTTGTCCGCAGCTCGTCCAACAGCGTTTCTCCCCGGTCTGTTAATCGTGTAACGTCAGCACGAATATCCTCGAAGACGCCGGATTCGTACGCGTCCACACGCGTTTCAACCGACCCAAGCTTAGGTGCCACCTGTTCGATCCGTGTTTCTGCAGTATCAAGCTCTCCTGCTTCAATACTCGATTCGATATCGTCTAACGCGGAATCAATACCAGCAACCCGCTGTTCAAGATTCCGCCGATCCTGTTCTCGCTGGTCTTCATCAACCCTGCTGAGGGGCTTTTTTGTTCTATCCTCGATCCGGTCGACATCACCACGAGCGTCTTCGGTTGTTTCGGAGTCAGGCTGAGTGTCAGGAATCTCAACCGACTCGATGTCGGATGCAAGTTCCTCAACCCTTCTTCGTGCTTCCTCGATTGTTCGCCTTTTGAGCGGTGGTTCATTCGCATTTACATCAGCGGAAGTAGAGTCAGCCTGATTCCGACGGTGCTGGTGTCGTTGCTTCTGTTTCCGATTAATCTCATCACGCAGATCCTCCCGTCGTTCTCGGAGTTCTGTGAGACCATCCCGAATGGGATCAGACTCTTCGGGCTGGTCTTGGCCTGTACCATCTATGGTCGGGTCAGTATCAGCTTCTGGTTCTTCGGGTTTCGGCTGTGCGTAGTCGGCTGTATCGATGTCGATAAGCCGCGCAATATCGTCCAGCTCAGCGGCAATAGAGTCGATCTGACTCAGACGACGCTGGTATTGTTGCTCCTGTTGTTTCCTGTCGATTTTGTCCAGTAGACCGTCTCGTCGTTCTTGGAGCCGTATAAGATCATTCCGGACATCTCTGAACACTCCGGACTGTGCGCTGTCTACAGCATCCGCGATCGGTTCAATATCAGATTCGATTGCGTCAAGCTTCTCCTGTGCGTTATCGACGAACCCTTCGTCAACAAGCTGTTCAATTTCGTCTAACTCAGCGGTGATCGTGTCGATATCATCCTGAAGACGCTGGCGTCGTTGCTCACGGCGTACTCGTTTGATCTCGTTGAGTAGATATCTCCGCTCGGCATCAATTCCTAAAAGTTCATCGTGTAGATCATCAAGATGGTAGTTGTTCGCAGTATCGGCATGCTCCGATATTTTCCGATCAATCGATTCGAGTTGCTCCTCCACAGTGTCGATCTCCCCCGTTTCAATGCGATCTCTTGCATCATCGATAACGGATGCGATCTCTGTGGTGGCGGCTTCGATCTCGGCTTGGGACGAATCTCTGGTGGTGTGCCACTCCGAGAGCTTGTTGTTTCTCTTGTATAAATAAAACAGCGTATACAGCGTGACACTGAGATAACATAATGCCACAGTGGGTACTGTCGAGCTGTTAGTAACAGTTATATTGTGCTCTGACAGCTCTGATCTATCTTTGTATACAAAATATCCGGATAAAACTCCAGTAAGAACAAGACCGAGCGTTACAGGCTGGTTGAATGAAAATCCTGTCACATATACGGTGTAAAGAAAACCTATCAAAAATAATATATACAACGCCTCAGAGATCAAAATACAGTTTCGATATTTGCTGGGAGCCCGTTTTTCGGTAGGTGAGCCCAACATAATTGTCAATCTGTAAGTCAGTACAGTTGATAAAATTACCGACGACCCGGCTTCCTCAGATGACCGATATCACCGAGCTTCGCGGTCACACTCTGGATACCAACGAGAGCCATGTCGGTTAGGTAGCTGCCAACCGGATAGCACACGCTTTTGCCGCCACCGGCGCAACGGACGACAACGCGATGGACGAACAGGCGGCCCTCCGACAGCTCGCGGCGACCCTCCCGCACGCCGGCGACGACGCAGCGATTGTCGACGGCACGGCGATCACGACCGACATGCTCCACGAGACAACTGATTTCCCCGATGGGACGACCCGCTACACCGTGGGCTGGCGGTCAATCGCCGCCTCACTGTCCGATCTCGCGGCCGTTGGCGCGGAGCCAACCGCCGCGGTCGCCGCTTACGCCGATACCGCATTCGAGGCCGACGAACTCGCCGATTTCGTTGACGGCGCGCGGGCGGTTTGTGAATCGGTCGGGGCGGAGTACGTCGGCGGCGATCTTGACTCTCACAGCGAGTTCACCGTGGCGACAACCGCCATCGGCGATGTGGAAGGGCGCGTCAACCGCGGCGGTGCGACCCCCGGTGACCGCATCGTCGTTACCGGCGCGTTCGGGCGGAGCGCGGCCGCTCTGCGCTACTTTGAGCGTGGCGACGATGAGGGGGCCATCGACCGCGCGAACGACCTCTTTCAGTTTGCCCCCCGAGTCGAGGCCGGCCGTGTCATCGCGCCTGCGGCGACCGCGATGATGGATTCAAGCGACGGGTTAGCGCGGTCGCTCCACCAGCTCGCCGCGGCCAGCGGGTGTGGGTTCGCCATCGATCGGGCGGCTGTCCCCGTCGCCGACGCCGTCACGGCCGCGATCAACGACGACAGCGAGCGGTGGGAAGCGGCCGTGCATTTTGGCGAGGATTTTGAGCTGGTGGCGACGCTCCCCGAAAACGCGGTCGACGACCTCCGGGCAGCTGTTCCGGTGTCGCTGACCGAGATCGGCCGGGTTGTGGAGGGCGACGCAGGTGTGACCGCCGACGACGAGCCGCTTCCCGACCGTGGCTACACACACTCGTAGCCATCGGCGACTGTCGATGCGATGATGCCCACCGCGTAATTAGCCGACCTGGATCGGGACCAGCATGAAGCAAAGCGCGCCAACAGCAAAGGTGAGCAGGCCGGCGGCGATCCGCGGCCAGCCGAGTGGCGTCTCATCAGCCGGGTCGGCCGCCCCCTTGTAGGCGATAAGCAGAGAGAATCCTCCCCAAAACGCCCACAGGAGTACCGAATCGTTAAAATTGAGGCCGCGAACGTAGTAGAGATACCCTGAGATTGTAAACAACACAGCCGGCACGAGCGCGGCGATCGTCTCCTGTCGACGGCCGACCATCGCCCGCACCATGTGGCCGCCGTCGAGTTGGCCGACCGGGAGCAGGTTCAACAACGTGAAAAACATCCCAACCCAGCCGCCGATGATGACCGGATGCGGGTTGAGCGCGGGATCGCTGTAGCTCACCTGCTCGCCGAGTACCCCTGCGATGAGATCCATCAACGGCGGGTTGTTGAATACGATCGATTGGCCGGACTGGCTTTCGAGCATCCGGGCCGGAATCTCGATCGGATCCAGCGAGAGGCCGATAGCGGTGACAGCGATGGTGGCGACGAGTCCGGCGATCGGGCCGGCGGCACCGATATCGAAGAGCACCTTCCGGCTCGGCATCCGGCTTTTCATCCGGATGATCGCTCCGAGAGTTCCAAA
>KB659944.1_pt21 | contig 18210 bp, 25 predicted proteins | sample 558768 | NCBI scaffold set KB644980.1 | reverse complement strand
GCTCTGGCAGGTTCTATAATGGGAGTATTATTTATATTGGCTAACTATCTCTGGTTTCAGGTGTTGGGGAGGAGGATGTCTCTCGTTTTGCACCAGTACTGTCTCTTGATGTAGCGTTTATCGCTGTTCTCTCGCTTGTATTTCTAGGTGAGTCTTTTCCATCAGTAGCTTACGCAGGTATGGGTACGGCTGTTGCTGGATGCGTGTTCATATCGCTTGAGAGCCCTATCAAGAGTTTTTACAAGTTTGATTCCAGATATGCTGTTGTGGCTGCAATTGGGTCTGCATTTGTATACTCTGTCCGGGAGGTATTCTTTCAGTATGCATCTTCTGGAATCAGTACATGGTCGATACTTTTCTACTATGGCCTGACAGGGTCAATCATGTCAGTATTACTTCTAGTATTGTCCAAAGACAGCATCGGAGGCAGTATAACCGGCTCAGAGCATCTAGCCATTTCGGGATCGCTCGCTGGAGCCTCTCAGGTGGTTTTCTTCATCGCCATATCTCTAGGGTCAGCCTCGATAGTCTCCACAATCACTAAGTCAAGGTTCATTGTAGTTTTCCTGGCGGCGACCGCAGTGAGCAGGTTGCATCCGAACGTCCTAGACGAGGAACTGAACAGGAGCACTCTTGTGCAGAAAACGTTAGGATTAACGATGATATCGGTTGGCATAGTCGCCGCGACATTACCTAACCTGTTGGTATGACACAAGCAACCGCATTAAATGTTTCAGGCTCTATATGTCATAGGACATGTATCCAAAGATATTTTTACTTCTCCTCATCGAGTATATGTTATGTCAGTTGTTATTGGTGAAAATTATCGCCAAAACTTCGATATCTGTGAGCCTGAAACCCTCAAACAACGAATGACATCTTTGCATGCGGAGAACCCGAAACTTCAAAATGAAGAGCTGAAATCTTTACTGTCAGAATTCATTTACGCGCTGGAAAAAGGTGACTTAAGGGCTGCTGAGAGAACTCAAAGCGAATGGAGAAGCAATCGGTGGGTAAAGCAAGGTATACTTAGCTTATTTAAACACTGCAAAAACTCTGAAAGGGAAAAAATGGAGGATCAAATGATGTACTGCCAATCAGAAGCACAGAGAATTTTGTAGAAAAAGGTGCACGTAAAACTCCTGGAGCAACTGTGAGAGCTGGAAACTTCGTAGGTGAAGGGTGTACTGTGATGAGCCAGGCATATGTCAACATAGGAGTTTATCTTGGAGATGGATCAATGGTTGATTCTAACGTAACAGTGGGAAGCTGTGCACAGATAGGTAAGAAATGTCACATAGGAGCTAACACTTTGATTGGAGGAGTTCTGGAACCTATAGAGGACAAGCCCGTAGTTATTGAGGATAATGTAAGTATCGGTGGAGGTTCAAAAGTAACAAGCGGATTTGAGATTCGCGAAAACGTCGAAGTAGCTGAGAATACACTGCTTACTCCAAGAATAGACATCTACGACCTGAAGAAGAACGAGATTATCAGAGGTAGAGTGCCTTCAGACCGCAGGGTTTTCCAGAGGTACGTAGAGTCAAGTGTCTCAAATCATGAAATGTTTGAAGACAAAGATGCAAATGCTCAGAAGCCCGTGGCTGTAGCAGTCAGCAAAGAAAGAGACAAGGCTGAAATAGAGGAAGAGCTGAGAATGAAGTAATGTCTAAATTAAAATATAGCTACTATATCTGAAATCCAAACACTCTAATTAGTCATCCAAGAAAGTTCCGTGAAAGATCTGCTCTTTGTTCTGTCTTTCTCTTATCAGTTCTACGCCGTTCTTGCCTACTAGTACCTCGGCGGGAAGCGGCCTGGAGTTCCAGTGTGAGGCCATGACAAACCCGTAGGCACCAACATCTTCAATAGAGACAAGATCTCCCTGCTCAAGTTCTGGAAGCTCTCTTTCCTCCGCTATTACATCGATTGACGAGCAAACCTGTCCTACAACGGTACGATCCTGTATCTCAGGATTATCCTTCTTCTCCACTTTTCTGATCTCATGGTACGAATCTAGGAGACTTGGTCTTAGAATCTGATGCATACCTGTATCCAGTCCCACGTACTCAGTGTCTTTATGCTTTACTCCTGTAACACGGGAGATCAAGTGGCCGGCCTCAGCTGTCAGGTATCTTCCGGGTTCCAAACGAAGCTCAGGTTTGCCTATATCATATTCCTCTATACCTTTTTTCATCTCCCTCACTATTCCTTCTGCAGCCGCATCTATATTCAGAGTATCTTCCTCAGGTCTGTATGGAATACCTAGTCCACCACCTATATCCACAAACTCAAACTCAATACCAACTCTTTAGAGATTCTTTCAGCAACCTTCAGAAGCCTCTCCGTGATATATTCAAAGTAAGAGGCATCTGTGACATTGGAACCTGTCATCATGTGTATACCAAACTTCTCAACACCCATTCCCTTAGCTTTCCGGTACGCCTCTACAGCTTTTTCCTCGGAGACCCCAAACTTTGCGTCGCCGCCGGCAAACATCAGGTCTCTATCCGAGTCAATCTCAGGGTCTATCCTAAAACATATCATCTCCGGAACCTCAGTCATTTTGTCTAGGAGGAACACTGAGTCAAGGTTTACCTCAGCACCTTTCTCAACAGCGTACTCCAGCTCATCCTTTCTATTATAAGGCGCAGTATACATGACTTCATCGGCATCAAGCCTGTCAGCAAGCTCCAGCTCCGCCTTTGAAGCGCAGTCAAGACCAGCACCTTCATCGAGAAGTATCTCAGCGATTCTAGGGTTGAAGTTAGACTTTACAGCATAATTTATCTGCACATCGTCGTATCGGGAGCAAAGGCTTTCCTCAAGCTCTCTATACTGCTCTCTAATCTTATGCTCATCATAGACGTAAAGCGGGGTGTCATGCTGGTCCACGATTTCTGAGACCTTTGAATCGTTAATCTTCATCTCTTCCAATTATTTCACCAATTTTTTCTAATAGTAGTATTTCTTAGATCTACCGCAATACTAGCTGTATATTTATAGATTATCGGAGATTTATTTAATACTTCGTACGCATTGTCTCGTTTATGACAGAATTTGATCTTGAAGGAATCTTTCCTGCATTGCCGACACCCATTGAAGAAGATGGATCTATAAACTACGAAGCCGCGGAGAACCACATTAGGTATCTTGAGGAGAGCGGTGTTCACGGAATAGTTCCCGCAGGATGCACAGGACATGCAGCAGCACTTGGAGACCAAGGTAGTGAAGACCTGGAGTATGAGGAACACGTTGAGTTTGTTTCAAGACTTGCGGAAATGACGGACCTGCCTGTTATCGCAGGTGACGGAATGAATTCGACGCAGCAAACCCTTGAACTTGCGTTAAAGATTGAGAAAGAAGCAAACATAGACGCACATCTGATGATTTCCCCCTACCAGAACTGTCCTCCACAAGACCTGATAGTAGAACACTACAGATACTTGGCCGAAAACTTGGAGCAACCTATTATAGCATACAACGTTCCAGGTAGGACAGGAAGAAATATAGAAGCGGAGACTGCAATCGAATTAGCAGAGATTGATGGAATAATCGGTCTTAAGGAAGCCTCACTGGATTTCCAGCAGATTCACGAAATCGGGAGAAGACTTCAACAAGAAGGAATAGAAAACTTTGAATTAGGTTCAGGTGACGACGCTGCAAACCATTTTGTATTTGAACAAGGAGGTAGCTTCGGCATCTCCGTAACGGCAAACGTACATCCAAAAGGTTGCGTAGAGGTCTGGAGACAGGGATATAGAAATCAAGATGAACAGACAGCGTTTGAAACAAACAGAGAGCTTAGGGACTTACACGATGCAATGTTTCAGCCTGGAGAAAAAAACCCGATCAGCGTACAGTACGCTTTAAACCTGCTAGGCTTTGAATTTGGTACCCCTAGAATGCCACTGGACAGGAGACCTAGACAGGACAAGGAATACCAGAATCAGCAAGAGCTGAAGACAGTCTTAGAAAACCATGACTTGATCTAGGTGTATATCATGAAAATCGCTGTAACAGGAGCAACCGGCCAGATGGGGTCAAACGTCATTGAGGAAGCCAGGGAAAGAGGGCTCGAGGTACCTGTAGCTGTAGACAGGCAAGAAGCAGTAGAGAAGAACTTAGATGTACAGAGCGACGAGAAACTGGAGGATCTTATCAGGGAATGTGATGTGGATGCAATCATTGACTTCACAACTCCTGAAGCCACTCTAAACTATCTGCAGGCGGCCTCAAACACTGATACACCAATGGTTATTGGAACCACAGGCTTCACTGATAAACAGACAGAGGCCTTAAATGAAACATCTGAGGATGTACCTGTATTGAAGGCCTCGAACTTTTCTCCTGCAGTCAGGGTCTTGATGGAACTAGCTCAGGAAGCATCAGATAAGCTAGAGGACTATGATATTGAGATAACCGAAACTCATCACAACAAGAAGAAGGATGCTCCATCAGGTACCGCAAAGGAAATGCTACAAAGAGTTAAGGAGACGAGAAAAGATACAGAGACTGTTCACGGAAGAGAAGGAAACTCAAAGCGACAGGAGAGCGAGATAGGTATTCATTCAAAGAGAGCAGGAGATATTAGAGGAAGTCATGAAATGCTTCTGGCAGGAAACAACGAAGTATTAAAGATAAGCCACAGAAGTGAGTCACGCAAAGTATTTGCCTCCGGTGCACTGGACGCAGCACAGTGGATCAAAGATAAAGAGCCAGATATGTACACATTTGAACAGGTGATAGGGTGAGAGTAGTTACCAAGTTCGGAGGAACCAGTCTTCAGGACGGCAGGAGAGTAGAAAGAGCAGCGGACAGTGTACAAAGGCTTCTTGAAAATGGACACCAGCCAATCGCAGTAGTATCAGCTATGGGAGACACAACAGATCAGCTACTGGATGAATTAACGTTTCAAATCAGAGAACAGGACAAAGACGAGATAGTTTCTATGGGCGAAAGAACTTCTGCACGCATGTTAAAAGCCAGCTTGGAGGGTAGAGGGATCGAAACCGAGGTATATGAGCCAGGAAATAACAACTGGGCAATAATAACCGAAGATGGAGACGTACTAGAAGAAAAAACGGAGAGCAAAGTTGAGAAAATGAAAAACAGTTTAGATGGCAATGTTCCTATAGTAACAGGATTCCTAGCTGAAGACTTAGAAGGTAACACCACAACTCTTGGAAGAGGTGGCAGCGATACAACCGCCATATTACTGGGAAACTACCTTGACGCAGACAAAACTATCATAGTGACAGATGTAGAGGGAGTCCTAACAGGAAACCCCAGCATAACAGAGTCAACACACAATGTAGGCGAGATTAGTGTCGACGAGCTACGGGATCTATCATTCAAAGGTGCAGAGGTTGTCTCACCGGAGTCTCTAGCATACAAGCAAGAGGAGATGGACGTAAGCGTAGTACATTATCAAGAAGAGGATCTTCTGAAATCCGGTACAAGCATTGAGGGAGAGTTCAACCAGATAATCAAGATGGAAGAGAAAAGACTTTCCTGTCTTACAGTTGCTGGCAGAGAAATTAACAAGACACCAGGGGTTATAGGGAAGCTTTCATCAGATCTTAAGACGGAAAAAATCAACATACAAGCTATCTCAACCGGTGTCGACTGTATAAGTTTCTTCATACACGAAGAAGATGCTGAAAAGGCAGGTAAACTCCTTCACAATAATGTAGTAGATGATGAGAAGCTTTCATCAGTGACTGTTGATGAAGATATTGCTGCCATAAGAGTCATTGTAGGAGAGGTACATGACAGGCCAGGTCTAATTCAGGATATTATAGATCCTCTAGCAGAACAGAACATCAACATACATGAGATAGTTAGCTCAGCATCAACAATAACTATATTCACAAGCTTTAACCTTAGGCAACAAGCCCTAAACGCATTACAAAACAGTCTAAGTGATCGAAGTGGCAAAGATTAGGTTAGGGATATTGGGTGCTACAGGTATGGCAGGGCGTTCTGCCGTAATCCATGAAGAAAACCTGAAACAAAAAGGGCAAAGCTACGCGTCCTTGGAACTGGTAACAGGCAGCCCACAGAGCCAAGGAAAGAATTTGGGAGAAGTATTCAAAGAAAAGGAGAGAGATCTCTCAACACGTTACAGCTTCTGGAACCAGAGATCATGCCCTGAAAGCTACTCTCAAATGAAGGTACATGGATTAGATGCAGAAAAGATCTCAAAAAAAGTTGATTATGTTATATCAGCTTTGCCCAGCGCCGTAGCCAAGGAGATAGAGCCAAAGCTTAGAGAAAGAGGGGTGAACGTATTTTCGAACGCCAGCGAGTTCAGATGGAAGAATGATATACCCTTGATCATGCCCGAGGTGAACCCTGATCAGATCAAACGGGTGAATGAGCAGTCCACAAAGGGCGTACAGGTTAATAACCCAAACTGCACTACGGCAGGATTTACACCAGTTCTAAAGGCTCTAGAGCGATTTGGGTTAGAGAAGGTTAACATAACCACTTTTCAGGCTATTTCAGGTAAGGGAGATAAAGTATCAGGCTCCGAATACGCATCCAATATCAAAGGCAATGTGGTTGACGACTGGAAAAGAGAAACAATACAATGGCGAGGAGAAGAAGTCAGAGCTTGAACCGGTTCAGATACTCAGAGGATCTACCGATAGACAGGCGGCACAAAAGAAGGGGCCTGACATCAGCGTTCAAACTGCAAGAGTTCCTACACAGTTCGGACACCTAGAGTCCCTGAAGATAACCCTATCAGAGAAAGTCGACAGAGAACAAGTAGTAGATGCTATTAAGACTTGGGAACCACCTAAACAGGTTCGAGAACTTCCTACAACCTCTCAAACATCTCTTAAGCATGTGCAGGAGCAACCAGAGCCTGAGAGACATCTTCATCATGGAGACGGGATGGGTGTCGTCGTAGGAGACATCAGGCAGCTTGACAAAAACCGGTTTTCGATGTTTTGTCTCAGTCACAACCTCCGTCAGGGAGCAACATGGAAAGCCCGGCAGTCAATGGAACTTTATCTCAAAAGCAAAGACCTGATATAATGACAAGATTACTCTAATAGAATAATTAAGTATACAACGTATTTAGTAATTAGACTCGGGCAAAGCTTCGAATATAGAAAGATACTTATACTTTACATAACTAAGTGATAGTATGGAAAAGAACTACCTAAGGCTACTTAAAACAGATAAGTCAAGCTTTGGACACTCACAAACCCTAGAAGATGCTCAGGAGATATAAGATACTTCGGAAGTTGAGCGAGAAAGCCTTGAGAGGTGCGGCTATTTCGCATAACTATACAATCATCTTCTGAGATGCAGAAAAATTGTAGTATTCAAAAGTAGCACAGTTCCTAGCTTTGAGAGTCGGAAAGCACCATGTATGTGGTAGTATCGTTTACGCCTCCTATAGATCTAATGTCATCAACGACTTTGTTTACCTCTTCAGAACTGTACCTTGACACCTTTACGAACAGGTCAAATCTTCCGGCAACCTCAAAAACCTCAACATCATCCGGCAAATCATCTAACACAGCTTCAAACTCTCTCTCAGTTGAAATGTCGACGGAGACAAAGGCCTTGACCTGCTCTCGTTCAGAGACCTCAACGGTAAATTTTTCTATAATACCTTGATCCTTCATTCTCTGAACCCTGTTCCTAACTGTACCTTCCGAAACATTCATATCCTCACTGATCTCTGTAAAAGCCGCTCTACCATCTTCCTCCAGTCTATCAAGTATCTCTCTATCTTTAGAGTCCATAAAACCAATATAACTTCAACGATTAAAAACTGTTTCGAAGAGCAGCAGTGAAGCAAAATATTAACATGATTAGAGACATTACAGAAATGCTTTCAGACAGAGAAACCCTAGATGTACTGATGATGCTTCAAAGTACCAGACCCGGATGCCTAGTTATGGACCCAAATGAGAATGTGAAGAATATGCTTCAGAAGTTCTGTAAACAGAATAATTATTCGTTTGAACAGAAGAAAGATGATACCTCAAAACTAGGTAAGAAAGGGTTCTTTATTACAGATGAGAGAAAACGTCTAGAGATAATAAACCGAGAAAGCGGAAGGTTCTATGGAGCCTCAGACAAGAAAGTTGGAAAATTCCTAGGTTTTCCAGAGGAAAGCATCAGCTATTTCAACCAAAACATAGAGCAAGGACCTATTGAGCCAGAGGCTAGAGAGAAAAGGAAAGAGCTCATTAAAGAAGAAGTGATATCTGAGGAGGAGGCGGGTATATCAAGAATTGTAAGCTACGTCCCAAAGCCTACCAAAAAATGTATTCTGAAGGCTGTCAAACGCGGAAAAACACACATACGAAACCTCAAAGCATTTGACCAAAATACAAACTTAAGAATTGGAGCTCACGCTATAGAAAATTTCTACAACAGAGTGCCGGATTTTGAGATCTGAACTCACTCAACTAGAGAAACTTCCTCAACAGAGTCAATACCTCCTTCATCGTTCAACACCACTGAGAATCCTTTGCCTGATTCTTCGCTAGCAGCGTTGACGAACTCTGTATCAAATAGCGAGTCACGTCCAAAGTCCTCATGTATATGCCCTGAAGCCCATAAGGCCGGCTTATACTTCAGTATAATCTCTCTAAACTCTTCAAAACCAACCCTGTCACCAGAGTGCACCCGGTCACCAAGCTTCTTAGGAGGATAATGACTTCCAATCAAAACCTTTGAAGAGTCATCGTACTCCTCCATTATCTCACCAACTTGATCCCTTATGTCGTCTGGATACTCTGCACCTATAAGAATCATCAAGTACTCCTCATCGATATCAGCCTCAAGAAAATTGTACACAGGTGTATCCCCTTCGGTTAGCTCCCCAGAAAAATGAAGATCCCTGTTACCTACTGTTCCAAGAGCAGGAATCTCAATAGAATCAAACAAATCCTCAGCATACTCCTGATCCATATAATCACCTAAGTTAACAAATAAATCATAGTCGCCATTCTCAACTTCCTCGACAGCTCCCTGCTTCAGCTGCTCGTCAGCATGGAAGTCACTGGTAACAAGAATCTTCAGACTCACGAAACATTTTTAGCCATTGAATCTTTTTTAATCCTGATTTACTTCTCCAGACCTAGAAATGCGAGAGAAATGTTTGTCACAGTCAAAATTACCAAGGCTATTCCCTGAACCCAGACTCCAGCAGACTCAACAGATGATCTTATACCTGTTTCAATCAAAGTATTCAGAAACCAATTAAATATCGGTACGGTGGCCGCAAAAAGAATATAACCTATAATACCTACAGAAACAGTATTGTTAAATTGCTCCAACCTTCCCTGCCTGCTTACAAACCTGAACCTGTACTTCTTGATGTTGTCAACAGGTTCCACAAGTAAAATATGCATCAGTCCCGGAAGAATAGGTGCCAGAGATGTCATAATCATCGAACCAAGTACCTGATTACCCATATCGATTTATTTCTGGAAAGGCTAACATATTAATTGTGCAAGAAGTGAATCCTGTTTTTGATACTGCGGAGAAACCTCCAATACCTATACTGGAAGAATACCTAATGGGTGAGCTCTCAAGCTTTGTCAATGCGCAAAAGCGGGCGTCCATAGCTCTTGCGTGTATAGGTGAGAAACCAGGCGAGGTAATAAAGTTCATGGATGAGGACAGGGCAGAAAGGTTTGAAGAGTTTCTAAATGAAGCAGACCTAAGCTACATATCCACAGACAGAGGTTTCTACCACAAGTACTACTTTTCCATAAAAAAAGTATTTCTGAAGCTTTTGGAAGAGAAAGAGAATGGTGGCTTCACACAGGAGTCCATAGCAAGGTTTAGAGGGGTTCCACAGACTCGTATAGAAAATCCAAGACCTGGTAAGACAGATATTAAATCGGAGATAAGAATAGAGGACGAGAAGGAACACCTGACAGTTCTATCGGGTATAGAACCGGCAAGCCTGGAAGGAAAAACGTGAGGCGCTAAAACATGGGAGAAGGCGAGAGGAAATTATGAGGCAGTTTGACAGAAAGAACCAGACACAGCTGGGTAAAAACCTGCTTCAGGAACTTCAGGAAACCTGACAGTCTCTACTATCTTTTTTTATTAGAAACTGTAGGTAATATCTGTATGGAGAGGAAACCTGAGAGAAGGATATGTGTTATATGGAGCCTTCAAGCCCTAATAATATTCTCGATTCTAGGATCTGTGTTAACCGTGAGTATGGCGTTTCTAACAGAGTTCAATCCTGTTACAGTGTTTGTTTTGTCCCAGGTTGTAGGAGTTATTCTAGCAGGTACACATACTTTCTACAGATATCTTTCGTGGAGCTTCAAAATAAAGGACGATCACCTGTACCTTGAGCACGGTGTCTTAAGAAAAACCTACAGCATGGTGCCTTTCGTAAGAATACAGCACGTGGATACCCAGAGAAGCATATTTGACCGTATACTCACTTTATCAAGCATAGTAGTATATACAGCAGGCTCAAGAGGAGCCGACGTCAGCATACCCGGGCTTGAACCAGGTGATGCAGATGAGATGCAGGGAAAACTCAGAGATGAGGCCGTTGAATCGGAAGACAGTGACGGAGTATGAAGCTTGCAAAGGCATCAATACTTTACAGAGCCCTCAGAAGCTCAGCATCCTTCGGCGCAATCTTCATCTTATCAAGCTCCATACAAGAGGTAAACTTGATCGCAGTACTGTCAATTATAGTTGGAACGGGGCTCATAATAGGGGTTAATTTAGTTTGGCAGTACCTGATCTGGAGAAACTACAACTTAAACCTGGAGGAAAACAATCTCAAGATAACCAAAGGTGTATTGAGCAAAGAGGACAGAAAAATACCCTTTGACAGGATCCAAAATGTAGATATAAAGAGAAACATTGTTCACAGGCTCATGGGTATATCACAGCTCAACGTAGAGACCGCAGGCGGAAATAAGACAGAAGCCTCAATAAAACACCTCAAATCAGGAGACGCCACACAGCTCAGAAATAGGCTTAGCGAAGGAAAAACAACTAACATAAGCGAGAATAGTCAGACGCAGCCAGAATACCAGATAGGGAAGAAAGAACTAGCATTGCTATCAGCGACATCAGTAGACGGAAGGTTTATCGCTGCGGTTGGAACACTTTCCGGCATAGCTCCATCCATAATAGAGTCAACCATTGAGGAGATAAGCCTAGATCCGACAGCAGGATCTGCACTGCTGCTAATCGGGGGACTGGGAGCCACATGGGTCTTGGGCGCTGTCTCCACATTCCTGAGATACTGGAAGTTCAAGCTCTACGAGAATGAAGACAGCTTGAGATATGAGCGAGGTCTAATTAACCGGGCTGAAGGCGAAATACCATTACAAAAGATACAGAAACTTACTGTGGAGGAAAACCTGCCCCAGCGCATCCTCGGGTATGCAACCCTGAAGATTGATACAGCAGGATACTCACCTACCCAATCAGCAACAAAGGGACCTGAAGCCGCAATACCGCTGGCAAAACAGAAGAAGATAGAAAAAATATCAAAAAAAGTAGCAGATACAACCAAAATCCATCCACAAGGAATCACGGCAAAGGCACGCAGAAGATACGTCTTCAGATACAGTCTAGCATCACTCATAGGCTCCCTACTAGTATACTACTTTACCAACAGCTTTGCATTGACAGCGACTCTAACCACGGCATTGACAGCAGTTTCAGTAGCTGCAGGACACCTGAAATGGAAGAACATAGGTTACAGCATCAACGAAAAACATGTCGTCACATCAAAGGGATTCTGGAATCACAGAACAAGCTACATACCCTACTTCAGAGTTCAAAACCTGATTGAAACCAGGTCAATCCTGCAGAAAAGATGGGGTGTCTCAACCTTGGATATAGATACAGCAGGCACAGGAAATATTCTCAACAGAACACATATACCAGATCTAAACAAGGTCAAAGCCAGAGAGCTCAGGCAGGAAATCTTCAGAAGGTTTCAAAATTCTCTTCAACAGGCACAGAGCAAGAAAAAGCAACCTTAGATGTGGCGTACTTAGCTCTGGGTTAAAGGCTTGAAAGATGTTCGATTAGTTTATCAGACCTCTTCTGAGACTCTTTAAGCTCAAACTCTTTTCCCATCTCCTCAAATCTTTCACTAAATTCTTCAGGGTCATCCACGAGCTCAGAGATTTCTTTTGCAGACTCAATGAATCTCTGCCTAATCTCCTCGTTTTCCGGATTCTCAGCCTGAATCGACCTGTAGAGACCAGGACTCTGGTTGAGCATTCTAGCTGTAAGATCCGTCAAGATGCTGTAAATCGGAGTAGAATACTGCTCGGCGTCTTCATCACCAAGCTCTGATTTCCTGATGACATCGGCTAAAACCAGCTCTGAGAAATGCATCAAACCCTGTATTAGAGACATAGCCCTATCGTGTTCCTCAGGATCGGTAACGGTTACCTCGGCACCATGATTCTTCCAGAACTCCTCCATGACAGTCCATTTCTTCCCGGATTCAGGGCACAGAGCCACGTTCTGGCCTTGAATCGTGTTACTGGGAGCGTACATCGGATGCATACCAAGAACCTGATCAGAGTACTCGCTCATAGCTTCGACAGGTCCCTGCTTCACACTGGTAATATCAGTGAACAGGGCATCATTTGGAACATAAGGACCGATTTCATGTATAACATCCTCTGTTACAGATACAGGCACAGCCACAATAACTACGTCAGCATCCTTAACAACTTGCTTGTTTTCACCATAGTCCCAGCCATGGTCATCAGCCACCCTTTCTGCATCCTTAATACTCGAACTTGAGATAGTTACCTCGTTTTCCTCATCCAGACGTTTTCCAAGGTGTCTACCAAACTTCCCAGTGCCTCCAATTATAGCAATCCTCTGATCGATCATAACGCATACATAATCGACAAATCATTTACGGATATTGGTAAAACGTTTCCGAGACCAAGTTGGAAGTATGACGGATACTCTTACCGACGATGAACTTGATGAAGAGCTGGAAAATCTACAGATATGGGGTATAGAGGCCGGAGAGCTTGCAACAAGAGTGGAGTTTGAGGACTACAAAAAGACGGTTTTCTTCGCAAACACAGTGTTTTCACTCGCAGAAGAGGAGTTCCATCACCCAGAAGTTACTGTAGAGTACGGAGCCGTTGAGATAGATCTCTGGAGTCATGAAGAAGAGGGGATAACAGGGAAGACATCGATATGGCGGAAGAGATAGAGAGAAGACTTGGGAAAATGAACTAGCTACAAAACTCTTGGATACGTTCCATACCCTTTCTTAGCTCATCTTTTGTTGTGGAGCCGAAGCATATCCGGACCTGCGTGTCGCTCTCAGGCCCCATCGGCTCACCAGGCACCATAGCCACACCATGATCAATCATCTCCATGCAGAACTCCCATGAATCCCTGCCAACATCGGGAAATGCATAGATTGCACCTTCTGGAATCCTGTAATCCCATCCAAGCCTATCCAAATACTCTACGAGAATATCACGTCTCTCCTCATATTCTTCACGCATATCCGAGACGTGTTTATCGTTTTTCAGAGCTTCCTCTGCGGCGTACTGGGATATTCTTGGAGGACATGCAACAGGTGGAACGTGAAACCTTTGCATACTGTTCGAGGTTTTCGCCCTCGTCAACTACCCATCCAAGCCTCCAACCTGTCATAGCATGGTTCTTAGAGACTGATCCAATCACCGCCGAATCATCAGTATAAGCAGCAGGAGAATAATGGCTCCCGTCAAAAACCAGCCTGTGATACACTTCATCAGAAAGCAAGAAAGTATCTGAGTCAGAAGCCACTCGGGCTATCTCCTGTGCCTGTCTCTCGCTTAGAACCCTGCCTGTCGGATTCCCTGGAGTGTTGACTACTACCATATCCGCGTTTCCAATAGCGTCTCTGGCTTCGTCTCTGAGTTCTCCGGAGCTGTTCCAGTAACTTACCTGCCGCCAGTTATTGCCGTTTACCTCGGATATCATCTTGTAGGGACCCCAGCAAGGATCATTGAACACGGCCTCGTCGGAGGAAGAGAGCCTAGCACAGAATACGGAGAAAATAGCCCCCATGCCGCCGGCGGTAACCATGACCTCATCTTTTTGAGGTGAAAGACCTGTTTTCTCTGATTCCTCCTTAGCTATCAGCGATCTCATGTCGTCCAGACCCATCATAGGGCTGTATCCCTGAAACTCTTGTGTAGACTCCGCGGCCGCTTGCTTAACGTGCTCTGGTGTGTCAAAGGACGGCTGACCGATATCGAACCTTACAACATCCTCCTTCTTAGACGCCTTGGAGGAAATCTTCCTGATAGATAGACTAATATCTTCAATCCTATCCTTCATTTACTTCTCTGCCTCCGGGTATTCTCCTAGCTTATCTACATGTCCGTATGTTTCAAGTGCTTTCACTGCTTTCTCAAGTTTCTGGCCGTGTACCTCTGCCTCAACGTAGAAGTAGTACTTCCCAAGCTCCTGTTTTGTTGGACGTGACTGTATATGTGTCAGGTTTATCTGGTGGCCGGAAAAGCAGGACAGCATCGCATGCAATATACCCGGACGATCCTCCTCAGGCTCCAGAATCAGAGACGTCTTCGACGGCTTGGCTCCTACTTCAGAGTTTAGTATTAGAAAACGTGTAGTGTTAGTGTCTTCGTCCTGAACTGACTTTCCGAGAACATTAAGATCATATATATCTGCTGTTACCTTTGATGCCAGTGCAGCCTCACCTGAGCTTAGCTTCTCAGCTGCATCAGCCGTCGAATCAGCCTCACGAGTATCCAGTTCATACTTTGCAACAAAGTTCTGGCACTGAGCCAATGCCTGAGGATGAGAAACCACAGTATCAACATCTTCAATGCTTTCTTCCGAAGAAACTACAGTATGGTTTATCGGCAATAGCTTTTCACCTGTCACATTGTTTTCCGACTCTCTAAGCAGGTCAATAGTGTCACGCACTCCGCCACCAAGAGAGTTCTCAACAGGCACGAGCTTAACCTCAATATCTGATTCAAATACTTCTTCAATCGTTGAACAGAAACACGGTTGGAGATCGGTAAAGTACTCTTCAGCAGCTTGGTGGGTGAAGGTGCCTTCCGGACCAAGCAAAGCTACTTTCATCTGTCAAGTACCTCTTCCTGCACATCTACAGCAGTCTCTATCAAGAGCTCAGCCATCTCCCTGCCACGCTCTGGCGGAAGTTTTTTTGACTCGTAGAGATCCTCAAACTGCTGTTTAACCTCTTCTTCACGCTCACGATCCCTGATCTCAGCGTCTTCACGACTCTTTCTATCAGCAATTTCAAGCACGGCATCCATACGATCCCTAACATCCGATACAATATTTTTGTTTGCCTGGTCAATATCCCTTCTAGCTTCCTCAATATCCATATCAAAGATTATGTAGACCTAGATTTTTAGATATGACGATCATATGAAAAAGAGGTAGATTAAGTTCATCTGCTACAGAGGTGGAAACGAATTTCTCAAGGTTCTCAAGCTTCTATGTCTTTATGAAGGCTTCGGAGAAATCCTATTTTTACTTCTGTTGAAAGATATTATTATCTTGAAAGCGATTTCACTTCTTTCCTGACTCTATCCATATCAGGTTGCTCTGCAGGGTTCTCAGCTGCCCATTTGAATATTACGTTCCCTTCAGCGTCGAGAACAAAGACAGATCTGTTAGATGCTCCATAAAGGCCAAGCTCCGGTATATCAACTTTTACACCATAGCTACTGGAGACACGACCACCCATATCACTTACAAGATCAAAATCGACCTCCTTATCCTCCCTGAACTTTTCCAAGCAGAAAGGTGAGTCCGCGCTTACACCAACAACATGGCCTTGGCTTCTGCTAAGGGACTTAGAAAGGTTTTTCAACTTGTCAAACTCCTCTTCACACGGCGAAGAGAAAGCTGCAGGGAAAAACGCTAGAACAACAGGGCCAAAATCAAGTTTCCTCTCAAGCACAAACTCATCGCTCTCACCGCCCACCTTCATCTCAGAGAAAAAAGGAGCCTTCTCACCAACCTCAACCATACATAACTACTCAAGTTCCAGCTCCAATATAAATATTCTGAAAAGCACTATAGTCTCAGTAATATTAAACTTAGGTTGAATTTTTACCTTAAGATAAAGCGGTTGTGGTGTAGTCCGGCCAATCATGTCGGCTTCTCGAGCCGACGACTCGGGTTCAAATCCCGACAACCGCAAACTCTTATTCCGATCAAAGTTTCTCCATTACTCCTTATCGGCAACATACATCTTGGGGCTGACAACCAAGATATAGGTGGTGGTAACTGCTGATACAAACCTGCTTAGGACAAAGCCAATAACTCCTATGGTCTGCAGAGCACCCTGCATGAGAAATGCCACTCCCAGCAACAGGAAGCTAAACAAAGTCAAGGCCGTAACCTCGCGAGAATTGGTTCTAGAGGTTTTAGCCGAGTCCAAGACACTCTCCATCAGCCCTCCGCCCTCACTAACTGAGACAGGTAAAAAGAATATTGCAATACTAAAACCGAACAAAAGAATCAGCGAGACAATAAATCCTAGCCAGATAAAGAATACTTGACCTGAGATAAATGCCAAGGTCAGGCCTAGAGCCACAGGCAAGTAAATAAGGAGTGTTGAAATGAGTAAGCCCCCAGAGATTAATACAAGCGTTTTCCACTTGCTTAAAGCTCTGGAAAAAGCCTTCCTTAGCGAAGGGTTTTCTGCCACCATTTCAGCCAACATAACCGAAACAAAAACTCCGAGAAACATTATCAAAGGCGCTGAGCCAAGATAAAAAAGCCAGTTCAGACTTTCAAGAGACATGCCTCCAGCACCGGAAAATCCTAGAAGACTAAGCACCCATAGAGTTGAAATTGAGGTAGATACTAGACGTGGTATAAACATCTTTGGCTGATCAAGCAGAGTCCGGAAACTATCCCTAAGTATATCCCCGAGCTTCACAGTACAAAATCTTGCTTCAACCACAAAAAACCTTCAGTCAGTGGAGAGTACCTTCCCTAACCTCAACATCATAGGCAAAAAGGGAATAACCTACCTCGCTACATGAAAAACCGGTCTCATCGGATATATCCCTGATAGCCTCCATCATCTCAACATAATCGTCAGGCTCGAATGATTCTTTGCGACTATCAAAGAAGTCTAACCTTTCTAGACTTGCCCATACACGGGTATCAACCACTGCATGTCTACCAGGGTCAAGAGCAGCCAGCACACAAGAAGCGGTTGGAGGCTTAAATCCTCTCAGAGAACATATCAAAGCCATCTTCGAGAAATCATCCTCAACATTGTATAGATTGGAAGTCACATCTCTACATCTTTTCTCCGGATTCTTCTTCACATGATAAGCGCTTCTGGTGCTTGACATGTATGCAATCTCATAGAGCTGTCCAAGAGTCAAGTAACCCTGAGATTCAAACTTCTTGCCGTATTCCTCCAGCTGCTCAGGATCCAAGCCCTGTGTGTCAGAGTAGTTGGAAAGGTTTTCCTGAATAAACTTTGTTTCAATGTTCATAGTGATTTTATGAATAACAGTTTTTTGAGTATTTTCGATCTCAGCCTCAACTCTGTTTAGTCTGGAGGGATATATTGTTAAAGCGTATTCATGTGAGCTCAGCGGCGATACTGGAGGTTTTTATCGCTCGTTCATTTGCAGCATACTGCAACTTAATTCTATGATTGGCATAATTAGGTTTAGTAGAATAATATACTCTCAGTCGTATTCCTCTGGATCTAGGCTGTTCCTAATATCCTCAGCGACCTGTTCAATCTCATCAGCCTCCTTATTTTGATTTTCAGCTGGTTCCTTTGATGATTTAATATAATTAGAGGTCTTTCCATACGCTCTTCCAACCTCATGCATTACATCCCCTACTAAACCATTAGGATCTTCGTCACTCTCTGCTGTCTTTTGTTTGTGGTAGTTGTATGTGGCGTGGACTGCTCCCATAGTATCGTACATTAGATCAGCTTGTTGATCCTTGGATGAAGGGTCAAAATCAAATCCTGGACCCTCTATGAGTCCTTCTTTTAACATAAAGTACATAGGGGCTGTCGCCAGCCCAGCAGCAATAACTTTCTTTGTGTCATACTCGTCTGAAAACATATCTAATTCTGAGGTTGCCTTATCTACCCCTTTGCATAACGCTTTGGCACCAAGATAAGAGACAGCATAGTGGCCGTAGCAGTCAGTTCTTCGAGTG
>KB659972.1_pt247 | contig 18243 bp, 15 predicted proteins | sample 558768 | NCBI scaffold set KB644980.1 | reverse complement strand
TCCGCTCGCGACTCGTCGACGACTCACCGATCGGTGCGGGTGTCGGCCGTGTTGTCTACCCGCTGCCCGAACGAGCGTACGAAAATGGCCGCTACGATGGGTACGTGCTCAAACTGCCGCTCCCCGAACACCACGACCGGTACGGGTACGACCGAGACGGTCGGTCACAGAACCGGGTGGAGCGACACCTCTGGGAGCAGTACCACACCACGTGGCTCGTTCCGGTTATCGCCGCCGAGCGACGCGGTCAGTGGCTCGTCATGCCCAGAGGCCAACCGATCGAGTCCGGCGGTGACTGGCTCGAAGACTGGACCCAAGAGTTTGTCGAGGCTCACAACCTCGACTCGACATACGGACACGATCTCGAGGTCGAGAACATCATGCTGCTCGAAGACCAGCCCCGTCTCTGTGATTACGGGGTTCTGTCCGGTTGAACATCTACACAGGCCGGGCAAAGCGAGTGCTTGAGTCGTTCGAGAGAGGTACTGTCTCCTGATGATGAAACCCTCCGAGTCTCGAACCAGTTGTTCCCGGGGTAGGTCACGTCACTCGCCGGTCGAGATACGTCACGTCACTCGCTGACGCTATGTACACGCCGAGTCGATCCAGCACAGCAACCACTACCCTGCCTGACTGGTCTCTCTCGGCGTCCACAGAGCCTATCGGTTTAGTTTTGTCCTGAACTCGTCCCCGCTGAACTCACGTTCCACAGTGAGATCGGGAAACAACCCCTCAGACAATCGAACGACGTAGTCGGTCACGTCAACCGGACTCTCCAACTCTGTGAGGAACGCGCCCCCGTTTCCCGTTTCGCCAGGCCGTACCGTCACCTCAAACGACGCGTTGTCCACCAGAGAGCCATCGCTGTTCACCTCGAGTTCGACATCGATGTTGTGATCGGTATCAGTGTTGTTCTCGACTGTGCCGGTGAACTCGATACTGTTGCTGTTCTCTGACCGGTTGAAATCGTGCTCGACAAGCGCGAAACCGGAGTCACTGTCCTCGCTGTTGTCTCCACTGTCGTCACCCAGACACCCGGCCAAGACTGCAGTACCTACCCCTCCGAGTCCGATCAAACACGTCCTCCGATTCACGGGATACACTACGGCTACACAAATTTAAAAGATTTATCAACTGTTCGCCCGGGGTCTGGCCTGGTTGTCACGGCTTCTCGAGTGACCTGACCGCTGGAGGTGATATGGGTCCCACTCGCAGCTACACGTAGACGGTTCCAGCGGTCACTCGGAGGAGAGAAGCGACGCCCCATATTGGTGTGTGGTCATCAGGCACTCACCGGTCGAGACCACCGGGATCAACTGTTGCGGTGTCAGCGGCCAGCACTGCTTTCTGTCCTGTCCGGGTCGACAGTCCGTTTTTTGTCGTAATCTCACGACGTTCCGAGCAGGACCCACGATCCCTCACGGTGCGCCGAGTCGTCCTCGGTGGTGACCACACACAGGACGATGTCCTCACTATTAGTATCTGTGATGCTGTTGGACACCGTCGGCGAGGACTCGAACGTTCTGCCTATCTCGACGCGTCACCGCACGGAGCCACCTCGGCTCGTATCACCCGTTTGTTTGCCCACACGGGTAGTTTCGCTAACCGTCTCGTCGTAAAACCCGAGGTCGAACATCGGGTGTCCGGGACGGGGGGTCGAATCCAAACGGTCAAGACTGGCCGGAGCCACCATGTGTGCATGACCGTATCTCGGACGGTGGAACTGGAGGGTCATATAATCGACTCGGGGATGTTGGAGACCTGTTTCGGTATCGTAATGAACATGGACGGCTCCTTTGAGGTGGAAACCTTCGAGATCGGCCGACACGAAACCGCCGAGTCATACGCTCGTCTGCTCGTCGAGGCCGACGACCCGGAGCACCTGCAGTCGATCCTGCACGAACTCCACCAGAACGGTGCGAACCCGACCGACCCGCGGGACGCGACGTTCGAACCCGCGCCCGCTGACAGTGTTGTCCCGACGGGGTTCTACTCGACGACGAACCACCCCACCGACATCCGCTACGAGGGTGAGTGGCTCCCGATCGAAAACATCGAGATGGACTGTGCGGTCGTCGTCGACCCCGAGGGGCCGCGCGCGTACACGAAGATACTGAGCGGCGTCGAGGCGGGCGATCTGGTGGTGACGGGCAACACCGGTATCCGGGTGAAACCGCCCGAGCGGCCCCGCGGTCGGGAGGGTGCGTTCGGGTTCATGCAGGGGGGTGTCTCCTCGGAGCGGCCGTCGGAGTCGACAATCGGAAGCATAGCCGAGGCGATAGCCGAGACAAAACGCGAGGGGGGGCGGGTGCTCGCGGTCTGCGGACCGGCGGTCATCCACACCGGCGCACGGGAGGACCTCGCACGACTGGTCCGAGAAGGGTACGTCGACGCGCTCTCGGTGGGTAACGGGTTCGCCGTTCACGACCTCGAACGGGACCTGTACGGCACCTCGCTCGGGATGGACACCGAGACACTCGACCACCCGCGAAAGGGGCACAAACACCACATCTACACGATAAGCGAGGTCATCCGGGCGGGTGGTATCGAGGCCGCAATCGAGACCGGACTCGTCGAGTCGGGTGTGATGTACGAGTGTGTCCGGAACAACAGACCGTACGTCATCGCAGGGTCGATCCGCGACGACGGACCACTGCCCGAGACCATCACCGACGCAATCGAGGCACAGAACGCCATCCGCGAGCAGGCCCACGATGCCGACCTCGTGTTGATGCTGGCGACACTGCTACACTCGGTCGGTGTCGGGAACTGTCTGCCATCGACAACAAAGACAGTCTGTGTCGATATCAACCCCGGCACGGTCACCCAGTTGGTCGACCGCGGCAGCGCACAGGCCGTCGGGATGGTCACCGACGTCGGCACGTTCGTCCCGATGTTGGCCGACAAACTCGACGGGGCGCCCGATGACGGGGACTGAGAGCGCCAACCCGCGGGTGCTCGGCGTCGAGGGCACCGCGTGGGCCGCGAGTGCCGCCGTCTACGACGCCGAGTCGGGGGCAGTCGATATCGAAACAGAGGCGTACATCCCCGACAGCGGCGGTATCCACCCGCGCGAGGCCGCAGAGCACATGGCCGAACACCTCCCCGAGGTGATCGAGCGTACGCTGGCGTCCGCCCGCGACACCGCCGACGGGGAGTCGCCGGTCGACGCGGTTGCGTTCTCCCGCGGGCCGGGGTTGGGTCCGTGTCTCCGACTGACCGCGACGAGTGCACGGGCGCTCGCACAGCGACTGGACGTGCCGCTCGTCGGTGTCAACCACATGGTCGCCCACCTCGAGATCGGTCGCCACCGCTCCGGATTCAGTGACCCGGTCTGTCTGAACGCCAGCGGCGCAAACGCCCACGTGCTGGGCTACCGCGGCGGACGGTACCGCGTGCTCGGTGAGACAATGGACACCGGGGTCGGCAACGCGATCGACAAGTTCACACGCACGGTCGGTTGGTCCCACCCCGGCGGCCCGAAGGTTGAGCGCGCCGCCCGCGACGGCGAGTACCTCGACCTGCCGTACGTGGTAAAGGGCATGGACTTTTCATTTGCGGGTATCTCCTCGGCCGCCAGCGAGGCCGTCGAGGCCGGCACCCCCATCGAGGATGTCTGCTGTGGACTCCAGGAGACGGTGTTCGCGATGCTGACCGAGGTCAGCGAGCGAGCACTCTCGTTGACCGGCGGTGACGAACTGGTGCTCGGCGGTGGTGTCGCACAGAACGAGCGTCTACGGGCGATGCTCACCTCGATGTGTGAACAGCGCGGCGCGGCGTTTTTCGCCCCGGAGAACCGCTTCCTGCGAGACAACGCCGGAATGATCGCCGTGCTCGGCGCGACGATGTACCGGGCCGACGACACACTCGCTGTCGAGGAGTCCGGTATCGATGCCGACTTTCGGCCCGACGAGGTGTCCGTCACCTGGCGGGCCGACGACGACACCACCCCGGTGACCGGTCGCCGTGACACCGACCGTGATACGGAGGCGGTCCTGAAAGGAGCCGAGGCGACTGTGACAGTCAGGGAGGACACGGTCCACAAGCGGCGCAACCCGCGGGCGTACAGACACCCCGAACTCGACGAGCGGTTGCGCCGTGAGCGGACACGCGCCGAGGCGCGATTGACTGCCGGGGCCCGCCGTGCGGGCGTGCCAGCCCCACTGATCCACGATATCGACCTCGAACGCACACAGCTGTCGGTCCAGACCGTCGGTGACTGCGAACTCCGGGCGGCGGTGACAGCCCCGCGGGTCCAACAGGTAGCCCGATATCTGGCCCGCCTCCACGGGGCCGGACTCGTCCACGGCGACCCCACGACCCGGAACATCCGGGTCCGTACCGACGTGTCTGACCCGACAGGGGTCGACGAGCCCGCCGTCTTTCTGATCGACCTCGGACTCGGCTACCACAGTGAGGACCCCGAGGACCACGCGATGGACCTGCAGGTGTTCCGACAGAGTCTCACCGGCACCGAGGCGGCTGCCGAACAGTTCGTCCGTGGGGCCGAGGAGGCGTACCGGGAGACCGGTGACCCGGCGGTGCTCGAGTGTCTGCGCGACATCGAATCGCGTGGTCGGTACCAGTGGCCGGTCGCCGACGCCTCGGAGCAAACGGCTACAGCGGTCGGTCGCCCTCTGCGATGGCGAGCGCCTGGTTGGCGAGCACCGGCACCCCGTCCTCCATCATCGCGTAGAAGCTGCTGTCGCTGTGGCCCATCAGGTAACGGGCAAAGAACATCTCGCCGAGCGCGGCCATCTTGTACACCGCGAGCACCCGGTAGAAGCTGAGATTCTCGACGGTGATACCGGTCTGTTGCTCGTAGCGGTCGACCAGGTCGGCACGCGAGGCGTACCCCTCTGCACCGAGAAACGTCGGTCCCATGGTCTGCATGAGTGCCGAACTGTCCGTACCGTCCTCGAGCCAGAAAAACAGCAGCCAGCCGAGGTCACACAACGGGTCACCGAGCGTACTCATCTCCCAGTCGAGCACACCGGCGAGCTCCGGTGGCTGCCCCGGCGCGAACAGCACGTTATCGAGTTTGTAGTCACCGTGGACGAGTGTGTGTGCCTGCTCCTCGGGAACGTTCGCGGCCAGCCACTCGCCGACAGTCTCGATTGTGGGTACCGCACGCTCGGCGGTTGTCTCCTGAAACGCCCACTCGAACTGCCCGGTCCAGCGCTCGACCTGTCGCTCGGTGAACCTCTCGGGCCGGCCGAACCCCCCGAGTCCGACTGTGTCGTAGTCGATAGAGTGGATCGCCGCGAGCGTGTCGACGAGTCGCTCACCGAGCACCCGACGGGACGCGGGTGTCTCGAACCGGTCGGGTTCGCTGAACCGGAGCACGTCGCCGTCGAGACGCCGCATCAGGTAGAACGGGCAGCCGACGATCGACTCGTCGTCCGATGCGGTGATCGTCTCGGGCACCGGCACCGGGCTATCCTGGAGCGCGTCGAGCACCTCGTACTCCCGGAGCACGTCGTGTGCAGTCTCGGCCGTGTCGCCTGGCGGTGGCCGCCTGAGAACGAGGTCGCGCTCGCCCCAGGTCACAAACAGTGTCTCGTTCGAGAGCCCCTGGTCGTGGCGCTCTACGCCGAACTGGTCGGCCGGTCCCAGTCGGTCGGTCAGGAACCCGCGCAGACGCTCCCGGTCGACGAGGTCCTCGAGTGTTGGCATCGTTCGGAGTTCGGACTCGACTGTCTAATAACTGCGGGTGCCGGCCACCGCGACGGGTGACCTGCCCACAGACACACCGGACTACACCTCGAACCGGTCGGCGATATCGTTTTTTGCCTCATCGATGACCGCCTCCTCGGCGACGGCCGTCGCCCGGGTTGCCTCCTCTGTGTACACAACGTCGATAGAGCCAAAGGCGAGACCGAACGGGCCGAACACGTCTGTGCCTCGTATCGTCGCCACCAACCGGAACGCATCGGGGTGCTCCCGCAGCGGTCTGGTGTATCTGAAGTGTTTCTCGACGAGGGCAGTTGCCTCCTCGGCGTTCAACTCCGCAGCGGCGGCCTCCCAGAACTCGGTCTCGGGTGAGTCGATCAGCGGGACCAGCGCCTCGCCGAGTCGCTCGTAGCGACCCATCATGAAATCCAGCACCGCCTCGCGGCGCTCCCCCGGCAGGTCCTCGCGGAGCTCCTGCTCGAAGGCACCGACATCGGCGAGTTGGTCGCGGTAGGCGTCGATCCCCTCGTCGGAGGCCACGTACTCGAGGAGCACATCGAACTGCTTGAACGCCCGGTCGCGGTACATCTCGAGCTCCGGCTGTACCACGTTGCGCCGGACCCGACCGGAGTTTTTCAACAGTTTGTCGACGATACCGCCACCCGGAGCGCTAACCCCGTTCTGGAGGGCTCTGGTGAGACTGAACTCCTTTACAGTCTGTTCGATTGCGTCCCCGACAAACCGCTCGTAGCCCTTAACAACAGCTTCGCGCGTCACAGTCTCGGGTAGACTCCGGTGTGATATGTACCTGACGGCTTCCGACACCCCAGAGACCTGCGCCTCCAGATGGGCCAACTATGAGAGCCCGAAGGGACACAGGCCGGAGTAAAGAGACCGGTCGTCGAACACAATCCGGGTTCACTCCACCAGCGGTGTTCCGTCGGCGCGGGGACCCAACTTCGGACCAAACGGCGGGTTGTCGGGGTCGACCCGCCGGAACTGCTCGTAATCGGTCGACCGTTCGACCGGGGTGCGCCCGATCGCGGAGATCATCTCGACGTACTCGGCGACCGACCGGGCCTCCCCGTACTCGCCGCCGGCACGCTTTGTTATCTCCTCCGAGAGGATGGTCCCCATGAAGTCGTCGGCCCCACAGGAGAGCATCTTCAGCCCCTGCTGGTCGCCGTACTTCACCCAGGACGACTGGATGTGCTCGATGTTGTCGAGATACAGCCGCGAGACCGCGATCATGAGCTCGTCCTCGGCGGTTGTGGCACCACCCTCGACCATGCCGCGTTCGAACAGCGGCGTGTTCGCGTGGACAAAAGAGAGCGGCACGAACTCCGTGATCGCCCCCGTGCGGTCCTGCAGGTCACGGATCACGTCGAGATGCTCGATCCGGTGGGCCTCGTTCTCGACGTGGCCGTACATTATCGTCGAGGTCATCGGGAGACCAACAGACGCGGCCGCCTCCATCGCCTCGACCCACTCGTCGCTGCGTATCTTCGCCGGACAGATCACCTCGCGGACCTCGTCGACGAGTATCTCCGCGGCCGTGCCGGGAACGCTGTCGAGGCCGGCCCGCTGCAGTCGATTGTACACCGCCTCGTAGCTCCAGTCGGTGCCACGGCGGGCGTGGTAGGCCTCCTCGGGTGTCATCGAGTGAACGTGTACGTCGTCGACACTCATCGCACGTATCTGTTCACAGTAGTTTCCGGGGTCGATATCGTACGCCGCCGGCGGGCGGTAGTTCAGGTCACTCCGGTCGCTCGTTTCGAGCAGTTCACGATGCTCACCATCGAGTGCGAGCGCGGGGTGAAGCCCGCTGACCGAGGTCACCTCGTAGATACCCCGGTCGAGTGCTCCCTCGACGGCCCGGCGGGATTCCGCCGGGGTCTTTGTGAACCCGCCGTGGGTGGCGTCGCTGTCGACGCGAAACTGCTCCGACCGGTCCTTGAAGTTGCAGAACAGACAGCCCGTGTTGCAGGCTGTTGTCACGTTGTTGTTGAGGTTGGCGACGAACGTCACCGTCTCGCCGACGACCTCCCGGCGCCGACGGTCGGCAGCCGCGAGCACCTGTTCCTTGCGAACGGGGTCGATACCGGGGCTGTCGGTGCCCGTTGTCAGGAGCTCGACCCCGTCGTCGACCGATAACCGGTCGCCAGCACGGGCCTTCGCGAGCGCGTTCTCGAATGACTGGTCGGTCTCGGGGGTGTGTGTGAACTCGAACTGACCCCGGGGCACGTTCGTCTGCCGGGAGGCGTCTGCCATCCTCAGCATATCGTTTGCTTACCGATAAAAGCCGTCTGGTCCGGACCGACTGTCGGCCCCCGGCGGCTGGCGGCTACGAGTCGAATCTGATCCGTTTCGCGCCCAGAAGCGCCAGCACGGCTCCGGCCAGTACGGCGAGTCCGATACCGAGCGGTATACTCCTCTCCCCGCCGTCCCCGGCCTGCCAGTCGGCCTCGAACACCTCGGTGAAGTAGCCGCCGACCGCCTGTCCCGACAGCAACAGCGCAACCTCGCGGTTGTTCCGGACGGAGTTCTCGTTCCAGTTTACACTGCCCACGAGGGTGTGCTCACCGTCGACGACCAGCCCCTTCGCGTGTATCTTCCCGAACGCGTCGCCGGGCGCGGCGAGTCGAGCAGACAACGGCAGGTCCGCCGCCGCGGCCTGGTCGGTTAGCCAGGCCGCCAGCTGCCGGTTCTCCTCCTCGACGTACCAGGCACTCGAGAGCAGGATACGAACCTCCACACCACGTTTCGCGGCGTCCAGCACAGCCTGCAGGAGCGAGAACCCGCGACCACCGATACCGACCTGTTTCACGAGAACCGACTCCTCTGCACCCTCGATCACTGCCCGTATGCGCTCGCCCGCGTTGTCGGGTGCGACCAGCAACTGTGTCCGGTTGACCGGCAGGTCCCGTGCCTCGAACGTCTGCGGGTAGTCACCGGCCACAGAGGTGTCCTCGACCGGGTCGGGGTCGTGCCGGCGCCAGGGAACTGTATCCACCCAGTTGAGGTCGGCACGGAATGTTTCGACCAGTCCCTCGACGATGGGCGCCTGACCGGTGATGACAGCCCAGCCACGATTCGACCCGCCACCGGTTCCGCTCTGTTTCCAGTTCTCCGTGGTCACGAGCGCACGGTCGTCGACGACGGCGTACTTCGGGTGGTGATAGCGGAACCGCTCTCGCTCGCCCGCGAGGACCCGCACCGTCGCGCCCGAGCGGTCGAGTTCCGAGAGCGCGGCCACCCCCTCACCGGTGATGCCGCCGACCGGCGACCCGTCGGCGAGCACCTCGACGGTCACCCCGCGCTCGAGCGCCGCGACGAGTGCCTCGACGACCCGCTGTGAGGAGACGGTGTACCCGGCGAGCAGGACCCGCTCTGTCGCGCTGTCGAGGAACTCGACTGCCCGGTCCGGTTCGTCGGGCAGGACGAACGCCTCGACTGTTCCGGGACCGGCGGTCACGACCGGCCGGTCTGTCGCCCCGAGCGACTCCCAGCCCCCGGTTGTCGTGTTGTACACCTCCCCCTCGGTTGCCTGGTCGTACCCGGCGCTGTCGACAGCCTCGCCGTCGCGGCGCAGTGTGACCGTTTCTCCCCCGTTTGCGAGCTCCAGACTGTCAGACAGCGGCGCGACGGTCCGGTCTGTCAGCCACCCGGTCAGCCCGGGGTCTGTCGAGAAGGTCACTCTCCGGGCTGCCGGTTCCGCGGTGTCGAGGGTGGTGTCGGTCACGTTCGCGTCTGTCCGGTTGACAGCCGTCGGCGAGAGCGAGACCGTGACCTGTTGATCACCGAGTTCGTAGTCGGTCAGGTTCGTACCGGGGGGCAGCGAGACGGTGACGAACTCACCGCGGTCACCCTCTGTCGTCGGGTCCGGGTACAGTTCGACAATCTCCGGTCCGGGGACCGACTGCCCGGCCTGACTCTCGAGTCCGGCCCCCGTGGCGTTCCCGGTCCCGGTGTCGGCCGTGACCAGCCCCGGCGCGACCCCGAGGAGTCCGACGAACACGACGACCGCTGTTAGTTCCCGAAGCACGGGGTTACTGGTCGTCCTATCGGAGATAAATATGCGGACAGCCGAGTGTGTGCCGTCGACCGGCACCGGCGAGTCCGCGACCGACACGCCAACAAGCGGGTCGGAACCCGCGGCCTGTTGTCAGTTCGAGGCTGTCGGGGCGAACCGGGGTCCACGGTTATCTCGAGGAACGGCCCGGAGCGGCTCACTTCCCCTCGAACTGGGGGTCCTCGTCGCTCTGGAGCTTGGTGACACCCTCGATAACGTCGTCGGTGGTGATGAGGTGGCCAAAGGCAAACGCCTCCACCTCGAGACCGGCGTCGGTGTCGTCACGGCCGGCGTGCATCGCCTCCTTCGTGAACTTCATCGCTAGCGGCGGTCCACTCGCGAGTTTCTCTGCGAGTTCGAGCGCCGCCTCGTCGAGTTCGTCGTTGCCGACGACATCGTTGAGGAAGCCGTACTCCGCCATCGTCTCGGCCTCGTAGCGGTCCGCAGTAAAGATGATCTCCTTTGCGCGGCCCTCACCGACGATGTGCTTGAGCCGCTGGGTGCCACCCCACCCGGGCAGCAGGCCGAGGTTGAACTCCGGTTGGCCGAGTTCCGAGCGCTCTGTCGCGATACGCATATCAGCACAGGCCGACAGCTCCATGCCGCCACCGAGACAGTAGCCGTCGATACCGACGACCACCGGCACCGAGAGCGTCTCGACCTTGCCCCAGACGCGCTGGCCCTCCTTCGAGAGGTCGATCGCGCTTATCGGGTCGGCCTGACCGGCCATCCCCATCGCGTCGGCGCCGGCCGAAAACGCGCGGTCACCCGCCCCGGTCAGGAGGATTGCCCGCACGTCGTCGTCGGCCTCGAGCGTGTCGAGTGCCTGCTCGAACTCCTCGATGAGTTCGAGATTGATCGTGTTGAGCTGGTGGGGCCGGTCGAGGATGATCTGCCCGACCATCTCGCCGGGGTACTCGACACGGATCGTGTCGAACTCGTGGGCCCCGCCCTGTCCTCGTCGTTCCCGTCCTCACCGTCATCGGCGTAGAAGCCACCGTCCGCGGCGGCCGTCCGGAGCCCATCGGAGGCCTCGTAGCGGGCGGCACCCGTCTCCTCGTGCAGCGTCTCCAGTTTCCCGAGGAGACCGTCCAGACCTGCCTCGTCACACTGTTTCGCGGGACCGCTCGGGAACGCGGCGCCGAGTTTGACCGCCTCGTCGATGTCCGCCGGCGGGGCGACCTCCTTTTCGATGAGTTTGCCGGTCTCGTTTGCGAGCGTTGCGAGCAGGCGCTCGCGGACCTCGTCGCTGGTCTGGTCGGCGGGCACGTCCGCCCCGCCGTTCTCGTAGTCGTAGAACCCCTCGCCGGTCTTCTTTCCGAGTCTGTCGTTCTCGACGTACCGCTGGAGCAGTGGACAGGGCTCGTAGACGTCACCGAGCACGTCGTGCATGTACTCGAGTACGTGTAGCGTGACATCGTTGCCAACCTGATCGCCGAGTTCGAACGCACCCATCGGCATCCCCATGTCGTACTTCGTGGTGGAGTCGACCTCCGCGATCGTTGCGGTGTCGCTCTCGACGAGCCAGCAGGCCTCGTTCATCAGCGGCACCAGAATCGAGTTGACAATAAAACCCGGCTTGTCCTTTCGGACCCGGACCGGCGTCTTGTCGAACGACTCCGCGAGGTCGACAACGGTGTCCATCGTCTCGTCCGAGGTGTGCTCGCCACGGATGACCTCGACCAGTTCCATCCGGACGGGCGGATTGAAAAAGTGCATCCCACAGAACTGCTCGGGCCGGTCGGTCGCCTCCGAGAGGTCGGTGATCGAGAGGCTGGATGTGTTCGAGGCGAAGATGGCATCCTCGGGAGCGGCCTCCGAGAGGTCCGCGTACACCTCCTGTTTGATATCCATATCCTCGACGATGGCCTCGATCACCACGTCGGTGTTCGCGGTGGCCTCCTCTATATCCACGACCGGCCGGATGCGCTCGAGCGTTGTCTCCGCCACCTCGTCACTGATGCGCTCTTTCTCGGCCAGTTTGCCCAGACTCCACTCTATCTCCTCGTACCCCTCGGTCACGAGGTCGTCGTTTATATCCCGCAGCACGACCTCGTAGCCGGCGAGCGCCGCAACCTCGGCGATGCCGTGGCCCATCGTGCCTGCACCGAGCACCGTTATCTGTTCGATGTCGTCGATATCCATTGTTCCACCGAAAAATCGGCCCGTGCGAGGCTTGAAACTGGCGGTCTCACAGCACACCGGCGGGCATCAGCCACAGATCCACTGTCGGTGGCAGAAAAACACACCGCCGCCTGTCCAACTGCACCGCGAGGGGGTCACCGTTCTCAGCGTCCGAGCGCGTACTGCACCGCCTCGGAGACAGCCCCGACAGAGCCCATGTAACCGCTGCCGATACTGGTCTTCAGGAGGTGGGCCGGCGCGCCGCGGATCACCCGCGAACCGACCGTCGCGACGGTCCGGTCGCCGACGGAGACGGCCCAGCCTTTCGGGTCGTACCGATACCGGTCGAGTCGCGGTTCGAACCCATCGCCGTCGCGCAGGTGCTCGGCTAGCCGCGTGAGATTCGTTGCGGCGGTTCCCGCCGTACCGACCGCGGTCTGTGCGGTTGCGGGCACGGCCGTCCCCTCCGCGTCGACCACCCGCGCGGCGTCGCCCAGCGCGAACGTCCGGTCGTCGAGTCTGAGTGTCGCACGCACCTGCTTGCGCTCGCCCAACCGACCGGTGATACCACCGGTCCAGACAAACTGGTCGTACGCGAGTCGGTCGTTCCCGAGCAGGAGGTGGTTGGCGGTTGCCCCTTCGACGGTGGTCCCGGTTCTGACATCGACAGCCTGCTCGTCGAGTGCCGCCGCGATGGCGGACCGGAACGACTCGTCGAATCCTGGCGCGACTGTGTCGGCCCGTTCGAGAACTACCACCTCCGGGTCGGTTTCGGCCGTGGCAGCGAGTTCGGCGAGTTCCCCCGCGGTCTGGACACCCGAGAGTCCGGCCCCGCCGACGACGACCCTGCCGCCACGCTCACAGACGCGCTCGAACCGCTCGCGGATCTCGGCCACGTGTTCGGGTCGTTTCAGCGGGGTCGCGTGGGTTTCGACACCATCGAGTCCGTAGAAGGCCGTCCGCGCCCCGAGTGTAATCGCACAGAGGTCGTAGGAGAGGGTCCCATCGCTCGTCTCGACGGTGCGGGAGTCGCGGTCCAGACCGGTGACACGGGCCTGGTGGTGGTCGGCTCGCGAGCAGAGGCGCTCGAACGGGATCGTGAGGCTGTCGTCGAGGGCCGGCCTGCGGAGCGCCCGGTGGACGAGATGCTGGACCAGATGTGTCTCGCGCTCGTCGACCAGCGTCACCTCGACCCCGGTCGGCAACAGTCGTTCGAGGTCGCGGACGAGTGTGAGACCCGCGTACCCACCTCCGAGAACGACGATGTGCATGGGTGGGATTCGGACGCGACGGACAAATCAGCCGCGGTCGGCGTCCCGGACGGCCCCGACGACGTCGACAGCAGCGACGTTCGGGTCGACATCGTGGACCCGGACGATGTCGGCCCCGCGCTCGGCGGCGAGTGCGGTTGCGGCGGCAGTTGCCTCGCGACGTTCGTCGGGTCCACGGCCGGCCTCCTCGAACATCGACTTGTGGGAGTGGCCCACGAGCACCGGACAGCCGAGTGCCTCGAACTCGCCGAGTCGGGCGAGCAGTTCGAAGCTCTCTGCCGGGGTCTTTCCGAAGCCGAGACCGGGGTCGACGATTATCTGTGAGCGGTCGAGTCCGGCCTGTTCGGCGACCAGCACCCGTTCGGTGAGCGCAGCCAGCACGTCGTCGACGACATCGTCGTACTCCACATCGATATCGGGGTTGACCGGTGCCTCGATGGAGTGCATCACGACAACGGGGACATCGCGCTCGGCAGCCACCAGCCGCATCTCCGGGTCTGCGAGCCCCGAGACGTCGTTGAGGATATCCGCACCGGCGTCGAGAGCGGCCCGTGCCACCGCTGCCTTTCGCGTGTCGATAGACACCGCCACGTCAAGATCCCCCAGCGCCTCGATAACCGGCAGCACCCGGGCCTTCTCCTCGGGGACCGGCACCGGGTCGGCCCCGGGTCGGGTGGACTCTCCACCGATATCGACGATGTCGACACCGGCAGCCACCATCTCCTCCGCCCGTGCGACGGCGTCGGGTTTCTCGTCGAACTCGCCGCCGTCGTGGAAACTGTCCGGCGTCACGTTCAGAATACCCATCACCGCTGTCCCGTTGCTCCACGGGTGGTCCCCCCCGGTGTGGTCCACCCCCGCCCTCCCCGGTATCAACTGCGGCCCGGAGGTCCTTCGCGAGCGGGTCGAGCCCATCAACCTGGCCTTGGAGGCGGTCACAGAGCGCGTCGAACTGCGCGAGGGTTCCGGTGAGTGTTACCCGGCGGTTCTCGTCGGCGGTTACCCCGGACACCGCGACGTCACCACCAACAGCCCGGAGCTCCGACCCGATACGCTCGGCCTGTCGGGGTCGCAGGCGGAGTCGGACGACCCGGTGGACCGCTGAACCCGCCGTCACCTCGATATCGGCGTCTGTGGCGTGGCCCTCCTCGATGAGACTCCGCGCTGCCTCCCGGGAGTCGGTCTGCTCGGTGACCACCGTCCTGGTCCAGTGGGTTCGTGCCTCGGCGACAGTCGACAGTGACCCGGTCACGAGCACACCATCACCCGGGTTAGCACGGGCGAGCGCGTCGGCGACAGCGCCGGCGACATCGGGGCTGGTCGACACCTGTGCGTCTGTCTCCTGCTCGAAGGCACGTGCGAGCACCGGGGTGCTCTCGGCGCGGCCGCTGTCGGGTTCACAGACGGTGACCCGGTCCGCTGCCGGGAGTGCCGCCGCGATGCCGGGATGATCCTTCTCGGTCAGCACACCCACCACCACGTGGAGTCGCTCGGTATCGAACTCCGCGAGTGTCTCGGCGGCACTGACACAGCCTTCCGGGTTGTGTGCGCCGTCCAGCACGACCAGCGGGTCCCGCCCGAGGACCTCGAACCGGCCGGGCCAGTTCACCGTGCGCAGTCCACGCCGGATATCCCCCGATTCGACCCTCGTCTCCAGTGTCGTGCCGACCTGACAGGCGAGTGCCGTGGCGACCCCGGCGTTGCGTGCCTGGTGAGCCCCCAGTAACGCGAGTCGCGTCTCCAGTCCGATCGTCCGGTCCCCGACCTCACCCTCGATGGTCGCTGTCCCCTCGATACCCTCGCGGCCGCCGTACGCGACAGCCACATCCGGGCCACCCGCACCCACATCCCCGGAGCCGACTGTGCAGAGGTCACCGGCAGCATCACGGACGGCGGCGAGTGCGTCGCCCGCTGTTGCGGTTACCAGCGGACGGTCGGTCGGTCCCACCGACGCCGTGTCACGCGCGATCGTCTCGATATCCTCACCCAGCACGTCGGTGTGCTCGAGTCCGACGCTCGTGACGGCGCTCGCAATCGGGTCGACAACACTCGTCGCGTCGTGGCGACCCCCGATACCGACCTCGAGCACGGCCACATCGACATCCTGTCGGTCGAACTCGCGGAGTGCGAGTGCTGTCAGCGTCTCGAAAAACGTCGGGGCGACACCGTCCACGGCCTGCCCGGTGATGTACTGCTCTGTCTGCTCGACAAACGACACCAGCGCGTGCTTCCTGAGCGGGCGACCATCCACCTGCACCCGCTCGCGCACGTCGTCCAGATGAGGGGAGGTGTAGAGACCGACAGAGAGTCCGGCCTCCCGCAGGACAGACGCGAGCATCCCCGCTGTCGAGCCCTTTCCGTTGGTGCCCGCGACCTGCACGCAAGGAAGATCCTCTTGCGGGTCGCCGAGATGCGCGAGGAGGTCAGCCGTCGCGTCCGTCCCCGGTCGGGTCCCGAAGCGCCGCAACGCGAACAACGCGTTCGCGGCCTCGTGAAATCTCATACCAGTTCTAACAGGTCGGGGAGGCTTGGGACTGACGGTCTCGACCACGACGGTCCCCCGGTGGTCGCGGGGCCCTGCATCTGCGGCGATGCTGTTACTACTGGAATACTCATACGGGAGATTTATGTTTCTGGGGTCTAATCGTGTTGTATGTCATCAGCCCAGGTTGGGTTCGACACGACAGAGTCCGAGGAGGCTATCCGCGAGGTTGCTCGCGAGATCGCCGGAGACTACGACCAGGATTACTGGATGGAGGTAAACGGGCCGGAGAAGCGCAGACCGACCGGTTACTGGCGGGACTGTGCGGACGCGGGTCTTCTCGGCACGACTGTCCCGGAGGAGTTCGGTGGGCAGGGGCTCGGGATGAGCGAACTGATGGCGGCGGTAGAGGAACTCGTGAAGAACGGCTGTTTCGGGACGGAGATGCTGTTCGTGGTCAACGTTATCTTCGGCGGTGTGACGCTGACCCAGCACGGCTCCCGGGAACAGAAAGAGGAGTACCTGGAGCCGCTGGTCGATGGTGACCTGCACTTCTGTATGGCGCTGACCGAGCCGAACGCAGGCCACAACGCCCCGGAGATGGATACCCACGCCGAGCAGACCGAGGACAACATCTACCGTATCAACGGGCCAAAACAGTGGATAAGCGGTATCGACCGTGCGGACAAGATGCTGCTCGTGGCTCGCACCACGCCGCTCGAGGAGGTCAGCAAGCGCACGATGGGTGTGTCGCTGTTCCTCGCAGACCCCGAGGACGACGCGATCGACATCCGGCAGCTCGAGACGGGGATCCCCCACCCGGAGAACTCGTTCGAGCTCGACCTGCACGACTACGAGGCGACCGAGGACGATATCATCGGCACGAAAGGAATGGGGCTGTACCAGCTGTTCGACACGGTCAATCCCGAGCGGCTCGTCACGTCGGCGGGCGGTATCGGGCTGGGTCGCTGTGCGCTCAATCGGGCGATCGACTACGCGAGCGACCGGGAGGTGTTCGACCAGCCGATCGGCTCCCACCAGGCCGTCCAGCACCCCATCGCGGACGCCTGGTCGAAGCTCGAGGCCGCAGAACAGCTCGTCAACAAGGCCGCCTGGATGATGGACGAGGGGAAAGACCGGCGCGACACCGCCGAGATATCGAACATGGCGAAGCTCCGGGCCACCGAGGCCGCCTACGAGGCCACCGACCAGGCCGTCCAGACCCACGGCGGCAAAGGCTTCCTCCGCAAGCACGGTGTCGTCGAGATGTGGAAAGGCAGCCGTCTCGCCCGCGTCGCACCCGGTTCTACCGAGATGATGCTCAACGATATCGCGGAGCACACCCTCGACCTGCCCCGCTCGTACTGAGCACGGCTGAGTACTTTTTCCCTGACTCACCGGATTCGACCGCTCGTACCGGACACGACACAGTCTGTTTCTCCTGATTCACCAGGTTCGACTGTCTGTGTTGTCCTCTATCAAACAGATCCGACTGTCTGAGTTCCCTATTCCGGTCCCGACACCACAGACCGCTACTCTTAACTCGAATCCCGGAGTATCGTAGCACGTGCCAAGGTGGCAGAGCCTGGCCGAACGCGTCCGCCTGCAGAGCGGATCATCGCCGGTTCAAATCCGGCCCTTGGCTTTCCTGCTCGATTCATACGAGAACAGAGTGCCAGACAGCCGAGTCCAGGGGGTTGGGACCACCCTGGTCGCGGGCACTACTCGAGCTATCTCACCCGGCCAGCGCCCCGCGAAACGTGGTGGACACGTCTGGCCCCTGTCCGGAGCACCTCGCGCGTCTCACGCGGCCGAAATCGAGCGCCCACAGTTATCGGCAACTGTTACCGACATCGCCCGATTGCGCGGCCGGTGACGGCGGAGACACGGCGCAAACGATGTACCCCCCTTCAGGACGCTCTCACCGCCTTAGAGTGTTTCATAAAAGGTCTCGCGACCGTATAAAACGTTCTGGAACACCGTTTCACGCCAGTTCACCCTGAAACCGCTCAAACGGAACCAAACCATCCGGCCTTTATATACCCCTGTGGGTCACAGGTCGGGATGAGGCAAACAATGAGTGTGACAAAGTCCCCGCAAGAAGAGGACACGTTCGACCAACAGAAACACGAGGACCTTTCGAAAGAGGAGCGTCTTCACACGTACCTGGCACAGAAGGCCGAGGACGGGGAAATGTACTTCAAAGGTAAGTTTATCGCAGACGACGTCGGACTGTCGCCAAAGGAGATCGGCGCGCTGATGGTGAAGCTCAAAGACTCCGCGACAGAGGTCGAGATAGAGAAGTGGTCGTACACGGGCGCGACGACCTGGCGAGTCGAGTCGGTCTGAACTGTAGCGACGATCTGACGAGTCGAGTCGGCCCGAACGGGAGTCGGGCCAGACACCGCCCTCGTATCCTCCATCGCCGTTGATACACGATCATAGCGGTGCTGCCGTGTCGGACCAGTTCCTCGTATGCGGGCACTCACACCTGGATCGCTGTGTCACCCGCGCGACAACTGGCCTCGCGTGTCGACGAGGTGGCGGGCGTCGAGATACCGATGCAGGACCGGCACCAGTCACTCGTCCGGACCGACGCAGGCAGTCGGGGCCACCCCCCG
>KB659958.1_pt125 | contig 18414 bp, 18 predicted proteins | sample 558768 | NCBI scaffold set KB644980.1 | reverse complement strand
AGGACCGCTCTGGGATTGAAGCGAGTATTCTCCACATATTAAACACGGGTATTATATACACCCGAACGAAAATACAGGATTCGCTCACATCGTCGGGGACGACCATTATGAGCGTGTCATAGAATCCATCTCATAGCTTCTTGCAGCCTGGTTCGTAGCTGGAGATTGCAACGGCATCGTAGGCAAAGCGCAGCGAATTTGAACAGAATTGTGTAGAACTCTCAAAGGCGGACGACAGAGTCAGGCGTTTTCTGCCGCCGAGGATGGCCCAGATCGACCTCCATACACACGCACTACGTTACGTAGTGCACGACCCAGAACTAACCCACTGACGGTAGCGGGGACTCCAAACCCGAGTGCGAAAAGCACAGCAATTCCTACCGCATTTGGAAGCGACACGACCTGGCTTCCCCACGTGTAGGTGACGGTCGTTCCGTATCGGGTGACGGCTGCACCAAAGATTGGCGCCCCCACAAGGAGGCCTGTTGGGAGCAGTCCCGAGTTGATGCCCGCGCTAATCGCTCCAAGCACAAGCAACCCGCTGACGCCGAGGAAGATTGCCAGCGATGGCTCAGTGCCAAACCACGTCCCACGAACCCACGCAGTCAACGTCTCATAGCCGATCGTCGACCCGACCCACCAAGCCGTCACGAGCGCCAATACCGGCGATAATAGCGCGATGAGCAGCGAGACGTCACGACGCTTTCCTAGAAGGACGACCCGTAGCGGTCCGGTCACGAACTGTTTGACAGGCCCAGAGAGGACCATGCTTGATTTACTGTGGGTGGTGATCCACAGTGACCATAGAGCGCGAGCGAGCCGTTTGAGAATATTCCACATCGTCAAGATCATCAAATGGATAGCACCGGCTATTCGTTTACCCTTTATAACGAGAAAACTAGTCGCCTCTGTGACCGCAGTCTGGAGGGGGGACCAATCAGAGCGCATGTTGCATAGGTTCTACTGAATCTGTTTAATTATTTGGTAAGCTAAAATGCTGACTACATTCTCTGTCCTCTCTACCTTGCACGCCAGCTAGTAGCAATATCAGTAGTCTATCTGTTGTTTCACCAGATTAGGCAAGAGCCAGGTGTGAGGAGAAGCGCGAGCGTACACTCTAGGAGCGGAAGGCACAGACCGGAGTCACGGCGCGGGCAAAGTGGGCGACTTCGGTATGGACGACGAGGAGTGACTCGGCCACCCCCCGCTCATCACGCGTCTACCCCGGCATATACCCTTTACCCACACTTGTGTGCACAATATTACCGTTTAGGATACTTTGAACGCACTCATACCGGTAAATCCTTTCTTATGCAGGCACACGTGCCTGATCAGTATCATAACTGAGAGCCGGATGTATTTTCTGTGATAATATACCTATGCTATATCATGCCGTCATGTCCTATCTGTGGAGATGAATGTGATGCCACACGCGAAATAAGGATCCACGCTTCCCGTTCGCATGATACGACTCTCGCGGGAGAACCAACCGAGTGTAGGAACTGTGGGACAGATATACGCCGTCCACAACACCAACTTGAGAAGAATCAGAACGTCTTTTGCTCAGATGAGTGTGAAGCCGAGTGGCGCACGGAAGCCAAACGTGGGTGAGTTGTTGTTGTGCGTGTTCACACTCACTCCTTGCCAACTGAAGAGTGTGTTTTCATATGTTATTGGGAGCTCCCCGCTCGAAATTTATTTTAATCTGTAATTAAATAATATGATACTCCGAAGTCAGGAATCAGACATTCGGTTGCCTCTTCACATGAAAACATGCCCATTTTCACCGTCACTGACTTCGGAGTTATTCTCCGCCGACTGTCGACGTGGTTTCGTGCTTCACTGGTAACTCACGTTCATCAAGAACCGCAGCAATCTCCGGAGCGGTGAGGCTTCCGTGTTCTTCATCTGCATCAAGCAACCGTTGCAGTCACCACGCCCGTATGCCTTCACACCACACATGTTCAGATAATATCTCGCAGCTGCATCGAGTGCTTTGCTCCGGGCTTGCTCATCGGTTGCTTCACACAGACTCTCCCAGAGTTGCTCCCAGTCATCGGTTGATTTAATCCTCATTTTTGTACAACTCTCCCAGATCACCGTGGTTGCTGGCGTGGCTCACTGGGTCATATTCGTGATCAGTTATAAACCACGGGTGAGGTGCGAGGGTAATTACGCCACGTGTGACGGTATGATCTCGACTTATTGCACACTCAATCGCTGCACCGATGTGCAAGACTATGGTTTGTATTTTCGCTGTGTGTTTCCCCAGGGCTTGTGTCAAGACCACGTTTTAACCGGATTACTCAGGAGTGCTGTCATTCTCGATTGCTTCTCTGAGCGACTTCATTTCGTCATCATCAACTTGAGTCGGCTGTGGTTGTTCCTGTTTTTCGAGTATTTCTGCTATCGTCGTAGCTTCGTCCTCCTCTTTGCTCAGTTTCTCGAGTTCTTTGAGTGAGGACTCGGCTTCGTCATTTTTGATCTGGGTCGGCTCCAATTGTTCCAGTCCTATTCTCTCGATTTCTTCTATTAGGGACTCAGCTTCGTCCTCCTGGTTTTGGCTTTGACTCGGCTGCGATTGGTCCGGTCCCAGTTTCTCGAGTTCTTCTATTAATGACACAGCTTCAGCCACCGTGCCATCATCTGACCTCTCAAGTTCATCTGTTGCCACTTCAATGAACTGCGCCCATGTCAATTCACGGGCCTGTTTCACTGCACGGGCATTGTCCGCCACTTCGTCAGTCACGGTGATATTCAATGTTGTTACCATCTCATGATGGTAAGTGACTAACTTAATTAATTGTAGCGTGCATAATTCCCCATGCACTCGCGTCAAGAACACCACTCTAACGCAATGGGTTACTCTAATACTCCTGAGACTCGGTACCGCTACCCTAGACAACCCCCCCTTACTCTAGAGGCAATTGTATTGAGTCTGTCTCAACGTGTTATATCAGTAAATTGCATTTAGATTACGTGTGTACGCTGTATTGATTGAATCAGACAGCCCTGATTGCTTATCTCCGACGTATTAAATGCGCGCGTTGTATCGAGTGGCTCACCATGTGTTGTTGTGAGAGAAACGCTGAGTCATTTTTTATTTCGAGTGATTCAGTTGATGACGATGTGAGAGAAACGTTGAGTTCCACGGTCAGATCGGCACTACTTGGCTCTCAAGATGGACAGTTGCGATGTTCTTGGCGTGTTTTGGTAGCTGTCGTCATCACATTCGGTGCCGTTTTTGGGTTCATACTCACAGTTCGTGCAGTAGGAATAGATCCACCCGGTTGGGCAGAAATAGCCGTTGTGCATCCGGCCGCCGTTATTGGTGTCCTCATCGCAATGGTTCTGCTGAAGCGATACGTCGATCGCTGGGATATCACGGACTACGGGTTCAATCTGTCCCGTCAGTGGGGGGCAGATACTCTCGCTGGCTTTGCGTTAGGCGTTTTCGTTGTGTCTGTGTTATTTGTCATTGAGTACCAGCAGGGAGGGGTACAAATCGTCGGCACTTGGACCGACGCGGCTGCTGTCCCAATCGTCCTTCAGGTTGGGATCCTCCTCCTCGGATGGATAGCACTTAGTGTCTGGGAGGAGACGCTATTCAGGGGTATTTTTATTACAAATGCCATTGAAGGGCTTATGTCTAGAGGGTTCTCCGACCGAGCGGTCATTCTCGGGGCTCTAGTTAGTAGTTCGATTGTCTTCGGGTTCAGTCACGGGATTTCCGGAGCAATTTCGACAGGAGACTCGCTACTCTATGCGCTGGTGATGACCTCTATCAGTGGTGTACTGTACGGGTGGGCTTATTTGCTCTCCGGGGAACTTGCGTTTTCTATCGGTCTCCACACGGGCGTTAATCTCACAACCACGATGCTCATCAGTAGTTCTGGCGCGACCTACCCAAAAGTTGTGGAGTACAGCGTTTCCGGGAGATCGATTGGACTCAACACATCCGATCCCGCCATCTTGCTCTTTGTTTTCGCAATCGAATTCCTCATCATCAGCGGGTATTTTTACTTTCAATACGGTGCCGTCGTTCCCGATCCGAACCACAGCGGATCGCGTAGTGTCTGACCTACTGAACTCACTGACGATTGTCATAAATCAATGACGGCTGGAGCAACTTGACGAGGAGACAAGACTACATCCACATCCCTGGGAGAGCCACAGCCGGCGCTCTTTAGCAGATCCATCGCCGACGAAAGCAGTCAGTATCTGTCAGTATTGAGCGGTTCTGACTGATATACAGACGAAGATCACAGCTATCCTGATCATGCTCGGTCTCGTATCAGTGGCGGGTACACCAGTTGTGATTGACGGTCAATGGATTCAGTTTGCTGTACCCATCGGCATTGGCGTTATTAGTCTAAATCTAAACTGCGGTCAAACAGCAGTACGGGAACAGTCAGTATCAATGCAAGCAACAAACCAGCTCCAATGATACCGAGAAACGCATCTGATAGTCCCTCTATTGTCACGTAGTCATACGACAAAGCAATCGCTGTGAGTGCCGAGGTTTCGATCAACAGTAGTTGTCGAAGTCTGAAGCCCAGTGCATGGAGAGGACGTTCATATTACGCGGTAGGACATCTGTGTAGACAAATACGTATGTGTGACAATTGCTTAGCACACCAACTGTACTGACCGAACCAACCTGCTCAATCTGTGGCTCACTGTGTGCGAGATATGCGCCCTGTATCTTGCATACCAGTGCGAATACCAATCCAATTTGATGGGTATCTCACCACTCAATCGACACGTTTGCCGTCGATTGAGACTGATTCCATGACGTCCTATGTTAATATAATATCTGTATAACTCCTCTGGGGAGTCGGGGTTTGTTGTCTGGACCAGTTGCCCCGGTTCCAGGGGCACCCTACGTTACCGAGGATTGAGAAGTCAATATCAATATCAGTGTGATACAGTCTTCTTGAGAATCCCGTGCTCGCGCCTGGAAAGTCACCGGTAACCGGTCATCTCGACAGAGAGTAAACATACTGGCATGTGAGATTCATTCTACAACAGTTAGATCGGACTGTCTCTGCACAAATTACTCAGCGTAGTTTGTGAGTGCATTCAGATGCAGAGTGATTATCTCAATGGGAATAAAGAGGGTGTGACTTTTTTCAGCCACTCGCTATGTGTGTCTCCCTGAGTGGGGAAATGGGAGCTTCCGAGTGTCGTCTGTCAGTGATCTACACCATAACGACTCAGTGCAGAACACTGCCAGATATACCAAACCGATGAATATTACCATCATTGTCTATCTTCAGAGATTGCAATCCTGGCAGATAACGTCACCCTGCCGAGTTCAGACAGTCAAGACGACAAAAACACTGACAGCCAGCACATCTCACGCTGTTGTGCGGTTTGTGTGTTTTTGCTTGTTGTTCCATACACATAGTAACATGATGTACATACTGGAGGGGTAAAATATCGGATCCTAAACACACTGACGCGGATCTGTAGCTATCACTATTGAGAATAGAAGCTGTCCAGGAGGGCAAATATAACCTCCCAGACTGATCCTATGTTTTCTGACCGCAGTTATGAATGATACAAATTGTCTAGAATCACATGACGACCCGCTCACAGTTGATATGACCATATCGACTTGAGTTGGTCGCTGTCAACAATACAGGTATTACATATTAGTTGTGAGCCTACAGCGTCACCTCCACCCCACCCCACTATCCGCATGTTATCTCCAATTAAGACTGAATACCACTCCCACAACAACTCCCGCTAGTGTACTAGTTGGACCGAAAAGCATGAACGCGACTCCGCCGAATAATGCCGTCATCAACACTGTCAGTATGCTCACTCGCCTCATGATCAACTCTATTTTATTCATCTGAGTAATATATTAAATAACGCCTATATAGCTAATGCGAGTTCCTGCTGTACTCACCCCGATTTTGTGAGATCAGACATGTGATTGGATACCTCGCCAGCCAAACCGCCCAAAATAACAAACCCTCCGCCAGATGCCAAGCGCCGTGAGGGTGAAACGGTAGATAGCCATGACGACATCAATTTCGACTACTGCGAGGTATGAGAAATCAGTTTGACTTCAACACGCTTGCGACCACAGCATGAACACGATCTTGAACTATCCCGCTCTAACACGTCCTCGACTGTGATATTCTCCATCTCCGCTTTGTATTCAATCATTAAGATGAAGCGGTCGGACGCCCACAAGTGCATGTCGAGATTCCCGTGTTTATCCAGTTCTTCCTCCCGCCGGTCTCTTCATCCTCACGGATGCCGGAGAGATTACCCACCACGATCGTTCCTAGTTGCTCTTCAACACACCGCTGAACGATGTGCTTCGAGAGGGTGTGGAAGTAGTGGGTGCGGCGAGTGGACTTCCTTTCACTCAGCCGGGTAGCCTGTATAGAGTCCGAGTCGTCACACCGAGCGATTCGCTCGCTGAAGTAGTCGTCATCCTGTTTCAAGCAGTTGAGTGGGTACAACTCACTGTGACCATCTTCGTAGGCGAGTGCGGCGAAGGTGTTGATACCAAGATCAATCCCCACCGTCTTCTCACCCGGGGGCTTCATCGAGGTCGATTTTGACCTTGCAGACGAACTATAATTCCCACTTGTCGCATGTTCAGACAATCTTGACTTGTTGGACGTTCTCCACCGTGGTAAGATCAACGTCGGGACGGGGTGGTACTCACACAGAACGAAGTCTGACCAATACGGCTTTAGATTTGATCCTTGTGAGAGTCGAACGCGGTCGTACTGCGTACCGATTTTGAAGCCTTTCTCTTCGAACGTGACCGTGCTTCGTGGGTGCTCGTCGCTGTGTTTGCGGTAGCCGGGCGGGTTCGTTTTCAAATCTCCGTTTCGTCGGTTGCCGTACCAACTGTTGAACGCTTCAGCGAGTTCTTGAGGGACTCGCTGACTTGACTGTGAATGCAGGTCATCATAGTGTTCGTGGGTTTGAGGCACGGTGAGTTCGTTGTAAGTGGGGGTTGGTCGATTTGATCCCAGAGCCGGCTTCAGGTCCACCGTCCGACGTTTCAGAGCTTCGAGGCAGCGAACCTAAGCGAATCGAGGTCGTCTTGCACTCGAGACTGGTTCCGTATGAAGCAGTATAGGTGCGTGTGACGACTTGTTTCGCCATATGTAACTTATATTGATCAACTTAGCTAGAGCTGTGGGTTAAAGTAGCGTGGAATATCCAACCGTGCCATCGAACAGTAGAGCGTGAAGGGTAATGTCGGATTCATACCCGCGCTAAAGCGCGAGGCTTTCTCCTCGGATCTCCATAGACAGCAACCACCCAGACTCGCACGATGTCTGTTTTTTATTTAGCATCACGTATCATTGGTTGATCCCCGTGCTCGGTATCCGGGAACTACTACACCTGTTTTCTCTCTCGCGTCAAGAGCACAACACTCTACCAAAGCAGCGACTACTATGATGTATCCGACATATCACTGCACTTCTTCGACTCTCTTATCAAGAAATGGCTCTCTATGGAAACAACAGGCTTACTATTCCATATCCTCTGGATCTTGGCTATATCGAAGGCGGTGTTTCCTCCTGTGTTGGGGGATTTGCCAGAAGACCGAACTCTGAGAGCAGAGTGTCTTCTATCGCCATTTGGTATGGATTGTCACCGCTAACTGTCCCATCTGATCTAAGCTAACAGGATCTTCCGGCAGATACTCTCCATCTGAGGGTCTCACCGCCCAGAGGAGATGGCAAAACACGTTCGCATCTCGAATTTTTAGAAGATACCCTGGTCCTACACCATTCTCACCATCCCATGAATACAGCTCACTTGCAACTCCAACGTTGAGTTCTCGAGATTCAGCTTCCCCTACCGATGATCCTGTGAGATATTCGGGAGTGATCGGGTCATATCCGTCTGTCGCAGCAGATACATCAGGTTTTTTCCGAATATTGAACATCACAGCAACGTAACTCTCTGGAGTCGGTTTTGAAAATCCCTGCATTGCGAATGTCGCATCAGCACCCGACCGATTCTGTTCCCAGTCACTGCCAGGGAGATCTTCGGTTGTGAGCGTCAACTTGTCGACCGGCGATTGAATCAATTGGGAGTCGTTGCCTGTTGTTGAGAACTCTCTTTGTTGCTCTGCGGATTGTGTCTCGCTCCCAGAGCACCCAGCAATTGCGACCGTCCCCGCAGTGATGAAACTAAATACCAGTTTCCTTCGCTTCATGAGTTCGACTCTGACTCCGACTCCCACTCTGGGACATAAATCGACGAGTGGTGTTTTCTCACAGAGAAACATCGACAGTTGATGTTGACATTGATGATTCATCAACAGAGCGCATCAGGGAGTCTCTCTGTCACGAGTTCTTCATCTGTCCTCGAGTTGGCATATCAAGACGCTGTGTTCATATAGGCTGATTTTTCTTTCAGACATGACCCTTGGAGCGTTCTCTCAACAACGCCTCGGACTAAATGATAGTATTGACCTCCGGAAATCTTCCAGAGCTTGTCTCTCATATCAAGAGCACGTCTCTCTGCCGAAACATTGAGTACTATGACGCACTCGCTGAGAGTGACATTGATTCTACGTTTGATGCGAACGTTGATCCAGAGCCGGTCTTTGTGACGGCGGGCAGTGGCGTTATTGACGGCGCACACCGGCACCGTATTTGATGATGATGAAACAGAGGAGCGACCCTCGCCCGGAGATCTATGGAGAGTCGAGCAGAAAACCCGTTGTTGAGGGCGGAGATGAATCCGACAGATGTAGATTAATGTGAAAATATCGTATCCTATCCGAGACGGTGTACCCGCCTATCCCGTGTAATCGGTCAATATCGGGGTCCCTGATTGCACGCAGAGATACCCGTTCTGTGCTGACACTCAGGCTTGCAGTCAATAAAAATAACTCCGATCCTCATGCCGAGGAGAGGAGAGAAGAGGAGCAACGGCTGGGTGGCACAGCCAGTCGTGGTCCACGTCAGACGGCGGCAAACCCCACTAACCTAGCTTAACCCAACCCAACTCAGCGCAACAGCATGGTGTCGTAGGAATCCTCGCCGACGGGCGGAGAAGATCTCAAGAGGAAGGGGATATGCTTGTGTCGGAAATAGCCTGTTTAATCCTCCCCGGTTTTCGAGACCGTCGCGTATGATATAGGTTCACAAATAGCGTAGATATATGTAGCTGCATTCTCTTAGGATCATATATGAAGGACTTGCTCAACTTTTTGAAACAACTACAGTCGATGGCGGATGATCTTGATGAGGATGACTTCACTTTCGATATTGAGACTAATGCCAGCAGTCTCTCTGACAGTGACCCGCTCGGATCCAAACCACGAAGCACACGCCACCCAACAGGACGCAGAGGAAGCCGACAATCTGGCACCAGTAACAACTCTGGAGGGGACAACTTCGAAACCAAGCGAAATATAAAGCGGCTTAACCGGCTAATCAAGAAAGCCGAAAGGAAGGATGCTGATCTCAGCGACATGTTCGAAGGTGACAACCCGACATTAACCGAGGTAAGAACTGACGATGACGCTGAAACGGCGACAATACTTATCGACTCACCTGACGCAGAAGTCGAGAGAGGTGACGCACTTGGGGCTGTTGAGGTAACTTACGACGATGGTGAAAATACGCTGACACATGTGTTTGAGTTCCCAGTTGAAAATATCGCTGTAGACCACAATCACTCAATGTCAACAGTCCAGATTAACAAAGAATAATACTCGGATTATATAAAGATCGGTCGCTCACAGGCTCCCGTATATTGGTGACGCGTATACTGGGATCTCGGTTATTGACTGTGAGTATCACTCATAATTAATCGATTAGAAAAAACAACAGAAATTATACAGAATCAAGAAGAATACCTGCGCCTTTACCCGCAGGACAGAATAGGATAGTGATGAATCCGACACCCGAGTAACAGTCCACGGTGTGATAGCCAGCCCGAGATGTCACCATCCATCGTTTCAAGCGGCAGGCAATCATTCTGAAAGAGACGAATCAAGCCAGAATAGAGTGATTCTGCTGAATCCTCCGATGGCGGTCTGCCCTGCCCGCCCCGCCCCAAGCCACCAAGCAAGCAATAATCGAATCGGACCCAGTCGATAACCAGCGTATTCTCACAGAATACGACTCGACTCGACTGGGACTGGACTGGAGTTGACTGCTGGAAGCACAACTCACAGGAACTCCGAGTCCGTGTCCGTTGAGGTCTGCTGGAGTTCCCGAGGCAAACCCAACTCTGGGAGTCCGCATATGACGGAGGATAGGAGTGGAGTCCCGGGGGCGGGGCTGGGGCTTGGCACTCCCATCGCCAGCAGTCCCACTACACTCTATCCGCCACAGTCCACGGGCATCCCTTCAGATTCTTCCTGTCTGGATGCTCGGTGGGACTGCGAACCTGAAATCTCCAACACTCACACTCACGCTCAGGATTCCTCCGCCTAAAAGCCGGAGGAGGATGTCAATGATATCGCCTTCACCGTCTTAAACAATGATCTACTGTATGAGTCTTTTAGCAGGTACTATATACAATCTGACAGGTGTACCAAATTACTTAATGCATGAAACCGCTAGTTCAGCTTGATTGCTAGGGGCATACCTCCGAATTAGCCAAGTTTGTTCTTTGGATGAGTCAGCCTCGGTTAATTCTGAGACCCGGAATCATCATTTGATTTCGTACCCCTAGCAGTCATTCTTTTTATCATCATCACATATAAAATCTCGTGATATTTGTTTTTTCAGAGTAGCAACACTATTTTTTCAATCTCTTGCACCACGTAATTAACATGATTGTTGATCGTGCTTACTTACCGATGAGCGTGTCTTATATTCAACGGGTAACTCCCGCTCATCGAGAATCGTAGCAATCTCGGGCGCGGTAAGTGATCCGTGCTCGTCGGCTGCATCAAGCAACCGTTGCACGTCACCACGTCGGAGTCGAACACCACCGATAGTGCGTAATCGCCCGGTTCGGACCCGTCGTACGCAAGTAGTATTTCAAATATTGCACAACACCATATTCCAGTTTAGTGTACGATAGTCATGTGCAGGATGTAAATTCTCCGTTTATAACATTTATATAATCTCTTTTAGCCTGATCGTCACCTTGAGGACGGCAACGGCTGTTGTTGGCAAAATAGTCTTGTGCGTAGAGCCCAATATATAATATATGCTAGCAGATAGCGATTCGACGTTCGAGGAATCGTTCGCAGACATCGGTGCCCGCGAGACCTATCTCGAGACCGACCACGAGGACGCCGTCGAGCGGGTGCAAACGGCGTTTACCGACGCCGGCTTCGGCACCCCAACAGAGTTCTCCCCCTCAGAGAACATCCGCGAACACACCGGCGAGGAACTCCCAGCGACTCGCGTTATCGGCATCGGAAACCCGCACGCCGGCAAGATTATAGCCGAGCAGACCCACGGCGACGCCGCCACGCTGTTCCCGTGTAACGTCATCGTTCAACAGGTCGGCGAGGAGACCCAGCGCGTCTACTACGTCAGCCTGCCGAAGGTGCTCGAACAGGTCGGCCTCGCGCCCGACGATCCCGAGTCGTCCGTCGCCTGGCAAAAGGCACTCGACATTGCCGGGAGTGGCGTTGCTGAGGCCTTCGAGGCGCTAAACGCAAGTGAGGTGGCCGCGACCGGTGCGCCCGCCCCCACCGACGACTAATCACCACTCTTAGACACACACTTTATTCCATTCATGATCCAGAACGCTCTGACCGCTGTCAAGGAAAATCTCATCTACGTGGTCCTCGGGTCGCTCGTCGCCGGTCTCGCATTCGGGCAGGCCGCAGACGCCGGAACGAAGAGCCTCGTGAAGGCGGCCGTGCTTCCGGTGCTGTTCTTGATGATCTACCCGATGATGATCAACATCGATCTGCAGGAGGTGTTGAACCTACGCGACCACGCGAAGCCGGTCGGGTTGAGCCTCATCGTGAACTTCGTCATCGCACCGCTTCTCGCGGTCGGCCTTGCGCGCACCTTCTTTGCGGGGAATCCAGCCTATGCGGTCGGGCTGTACTTCATCGCGCTCATTCCAACGTCCGGGATGACCGCCGCGTGGACTGGACTTGCCGACGGCGATCTTGAAGTCGCACTGGTTGCGATGGCTGTGAACCTGCTCGCGGCTGTCGCCATCCTGCCAGCGTACCTCTCGGTGCTCGTGCCCGCCTCGGTCGCGTTCGACCCGACTGCGCTGTACCAGCAGCTCGCACAGGTCGTCGCGATTCCGATGATCGCCGGCAACCTCACGCGACGCCTGTTGCTCCGGCAGTACGGGTCGGACGGGTTCAAGCGACTGAAGCCGACGTTCGGCGGCCTGAGCTCGGTTGGCGTGATGTTCATCGTCTTCATCGCCATGACGATGCGCTCACAGAGCATCCTCGCCGACCCGGTCGCCTCCGCCAGCACCATCGTCCCGCTAGTGGTCTTCTACACCGTCATCATCGCAGTCGGCGCAGGGCTCGGGCGGGCACTGCTCGACACTGAACGGAGCGTCGCGCTGGTGTACGCGACGAGCATGCGCAACCTCTCTATCGCTGTCGCGGTCGTCGTCGCCGCCGGGTCGGTGCCCGCGGAGGCGGTCCTGCCTATCGCGTTGGCGTACATCCTCCAGCCACCGCTCGGCGCGGTCTACATGCATTACCGCCGCGACGTAGTCGGCGAGGGGCTGAGTCTGCGCGAAGCAGTAGCCGAGGTGGTCTGAGACCACCCTGGTCAAGACCCTCGGTCGCTGATCACGACAGCCAGGAGCCACAAAAGTCGGTCCAACTGCACAGAGACAGCCCCTGCTCATGTGGCACCGATAGGAGAAGCAGAAGTGCCGTCAGGTCTGAAACCCGACAAAGACTGAACAGGGAAGATCGTCATTATCATTTTTTCCTGAACGCGCGCTGAATCGCCGGAGAGTCCTTATCGAACACAGTGAGGTCGGAAAAGAAAGCTCCGAGCAGAGGTATACGTGCCGAAAATCGTAATCTGGCTGCGTTGTTCTCTGTCGAAGTCGGTCAGACTGAGCTGGCGAACATCAAGCAGATGCTCCACCGTTCGCCTGCGTCCCCAGTCGTTGAGTCGCTGGACGTCTTTCGGACTGTGCGGTTCCAGGGTCATTCGTCACCACTTTTTGCCACATCGCGCGCCTGTGCGATGAGATCGTAGCCAAGCGATTCAGCCTGTTCTGGTGACAGCGACGAGTCCAACCCTTGGAGCGCCCCCCGTCCAGAGGTCGGACCTCACGGACATACCGGGGCGTATGTTGTGATCTGCGAAGAGTGCAAAGTCGAAGCCTTGCAAGGTCGCACACAACACGCAAGCCACTACGGCGGCTGTTCACACGAATAACCGACGTCTAGTCGTTTCGATTCCGGCTCGGGTGGGGGGGTCAGGAAAATGTTCCAGACCCCCGCCCGTGCCTCTGGATTGAGGAGCAGTATTCCGGTATGGTCGATCCACGTTCAAACGGGTGCCCACTGGAGCGCTGTTCCTCACAGAGAGACGAAGAATCATGACTGATACAAATGCGAGCACCGAGACCGAGCCTGGATCACCACGAATCGATGACGAACGGGAGGTTCTCATATTCGGCGAGACTATCGATGTTGCCCCTCATGGGCTGGCGAAGTTTTCCGCAGCGGACTACGCCCGAGGCGATCCAATCACGCCACAGACTGCTGAGACGGCACTAAACCGGGGATACGTTGCCCCTGAGGACAGCCAATACAGGGGACCGACCGCAGAGGAGTTACTAGAGATCCTCAAAGCATACGACGAGTCAACTACCCCACCCTACTTCGCTCATCGGGTAAACCGATTCGCTCGTTGAGGGTGGGGCTTGTCAGTGGCCTCTTCCTCTAACCCAAACCGACCTCGCGGCTGGTTTTGGTATGAGAGTGTATCTCTCAACTCGGAGTCCTAGGCCCTGACTTTAGAGCGTATTGACTGACGCTCCTCCTACGAGACGGCTGATGGCCTCGTAGGAGATACAATTCTGCAATATTCTTAGCAGCATTATAGTCAGCGTGGTTCTGATTTCCACATCGCTGACATTCGAACTCGTCTCGATGTCGGTTATCATCTCGAACACTTCCACACTCGTTGCATCGCTTGGAAGTGTTCTTTGGGTTCACCGTATCCACGAACACGCTTTCCTCTTCAGCTTTGTACTCCACAAACTTCTTGAGCTTGCGGAAAGCCCATATCGAATGCCAGTCAGCATATGGAAGGTCATCTCGAATACCATCGAGTTTCTCGAAGATAATGCCATCACAATCGTGTTCAACAGCTTCTCCGATAATCCCGTTTGCCACAGAGTGCAGTACGTGCTTCACATATTCGTCTTCTCGACCGCTCACCTGCTGTAGAGTTCGGTGAGCGGATTGCTTACCACACTTTTGAAGCTTGCCACGAGTCTCCTCAAACTCTCTGCGAACGTGATTGAGTTTGCCTGCGCTGAAGAAGCGAGCCGTGCTGGTGACGGCGATTTGGTTGACTCCGAGGTCAACACCCAGAACCGTTCCGTTCTGCGTCGTTGCCTCTGGTTCAGGCTTCTTCTTTCGATAACCAAGATGAATGTACCACTCGCCGTCTCTGTGGTGTAGCGTGGTTTCAGTGTACTCCCACTCATCGTCGTTCAAGTACTGGTATTGGTATCCATCCTCGTTGTTTGGAAGTGCGAGGTCTGCCCTGACACGAGAATGGCCACCAAGTACGGTGAGAGACACCTGCTCTTTCTCAGGAAACACGGTGAGCGTTCGTCTATCATACGTGATAGACTTCGAGGTGAAGTGTGGTTGTGTTGCTTTCTTGCCCTTTTTTCGTCGTTCGATGCAGCTTTGGATGCTACTGGCGACCTCGTGACAGGCAAGAATGGAGTGCTGACTCCCCAAATTAGTCTCTTCCTCTACTGTGCCTTTCGCTACTTTTCTGACACCAGACTGAGAGTGTTCGTTCTCCCACGCAAGGTTGGATGCAATGTTGCACCCGTCGAGCCACTCTTCGACAGTCGCTTGGAGTAGCTCATGGTCTTTTTGAGAGAGTCCGTCGAGTCGTGTAATAGCAGTTCGACGGTGGTACTCATCATCTAATGCCATCGTAATTTCATAGAAGTACCACTAATTGTTGAAACCTTGGTTGTTTCCGTACTGGTAGACGGTTTCCTCCCCTCCCTACTCTCTCGGCTTCGCCTCGTTCCTTGAGGAAGGGGACTCCACCTCGAACATGTTGAAGCCCGACGAACTTACAACGTCCGACACGGTTGTTCGGGCGTGGTGGGATTGACCTCCCGACTCTAGGAGAGCCCTCTCGCTGGTACCCTGGCGGTCGCCTCCTTTTTTTATTGATTGAGCGGACACGTCACCATCGTGCCAATTTACAATTTACTGACATTATTTCTCTCACTGTCGTCCATGTCAGACGGCGACAGTCGCCTCTTGGACACCACGACTCGTAGCGTCCAGATTGCAATTAATTGTCCGTGCTCAATGGGTTGATCGCAACGCCAATATCGTATGATCCAGCATCAGCGGTGTCGTCAAGTTCAGCAATGATACCAATATTATGTTTCCTAGTACCACTACCGTTAGAAGTAATATTTGCAATAAACGTGCCTTCGCCAGTCTGAACAGCTTTACCGCCATCAGGGGAAGCCCCGCTCACTCCATTATCATCAGGATCGAGATCACCAGGGGCTGATACATCACCTCCATCACTTGCAGATGACTTGCCACTCACAACGTCGGTGTCAATCGGATCAGGTGCATCTATGGTAACTTGAACATCTAAGCCGTCCGCTGCACTATTTATAACCTCAGCTTCAAACACAGCAAGGTCACCATTATTCAACTCAACTGCTGCCTGAAACTCTGTGTTATCGTCACTTGTGCGCGTAAACGACGCATCTACATCAGTACCACGAACATCAACATCATTCACCGTCAGTGCTTGCTCAGCTTGGACATCGGCTTGTCCTTCGACACTACCTTGCAGCCCTCCTGCGGCAGCTGTGACTCCTGCCCCCGCGGCGGCTACTCCTGCTGTTCCAAGTATGAGTGACCGTCTTGTAAAGTCCATTGTGCTTGGTAAGTTACTCTCTTGCCATTCATGTAATATTTTTGTAACGTCAACGTAACAAGGTAGTTTCACTACTGAAAAATACAGCTTCCAACGGTGATATCAATATAAACGTGGCGTCTACTAAACTCTATCACAAATCAAGACGGTCCGTTGTCATCCAGACGACGGCTTTCCTATTTCCCGTGCGACTGCGCAACAGTTTGACATCCTCCTCCGCCTAAAGTTGGAGGAGGATATCAATCTCGACTTTTGTGTTGCTCTCAAGAGAGTATACACGGATTATATTTCTCTACTAGGAATATTAGCACAGCTCTTAGCCCATATTGTCACCCTCAGTATTGAGGGAAAACAACTCCTCGGATGGTAATCATACGTCTGATGTGCCTGAAGTTACATATCGTGGTATTTCACTGGAATGTGAGTCAGGAGCCACACTTCGAACCGTCTTGTTCAATAATGCTGTGTCACCGCACAGTGGGGTGACAAAAGCAGTTAATTGCGGAGGCAATTCGACATGTGGAACCTGCGCTGTCCGTATCGTGGACGGACCAATTGGGGAGCGAACAGTAAAAGAACAAACTCGACTCGCTGTCTCAACACACGATGATGCTGATAATATTCGGCTTGCATGCCAGTATCGAGTGACAGATGATGTGGTCATCGAGAAAGCGTGAGATACTCCGATTTCAGCCGATGCTGCCTAACAAGCTATATAATTAATTTTCGTTATGATTGCAGTGTGATGATTGCTTAGATAATCTCCCTATGTGCTTATCCTAGAATAACAGTATTAAACCGCGTATCATGTTTCTAACTCTCGGTGCTAACCGCAAGAATACGTGGGTCTGAGTCTCTCTTGCTGGACGACCAACATATCAGAATGAATACCCTGTTTTTGATCATATATCACCGTCGTGTCATATCGCCGAGTGGGTAATCCAGGTGTATTATTTCACCGATGCCGACTGTCAGCCGTTCGCTGATCACTCACCTCTATCCCGAATGCGACATCGACGATGCTCGTCAGCAATACAGTCGCAAGAAGAATGAGGGCCGGCAATTTATCCGATTACATCTGATTGACCAATCATGGACGCGATCGACGGCATCACAACTATCGATGACATCGATAACCCTGATCTGCGTCTGTTGATTGCCGACCGACGTAATTCGGATGTCTCGAAAATCGACAAAGAAATCGAATCGATCAAAGACCACTTTGACGTTGACGAGATCTTCGTGAAAGCCTGTGGTTCTGACTAACTTATAGACCCGACAATGACCGCGGTTTGACATCCTCCTCCGCGTAACTGCGGAGGAATCCCACGGCACCACACCGCTGCACTCCGCTGGATTGGGATCTGAGGGTTTGCAGTCTCCCACTTCAGTTGATCCTGCGGTTGGAATCCACTGGACAAGTCATGGAGGGAGACGTCAGGCTGTGCCAACCAGCCCAGCCGGGACTCCTCTCTTCACCCACACTGGGCGGAGACTTGGAGTTACGTTGGTTTACGTCGAGGCGGATGTTCTCCGCCCCCGCCCCATGTCCATTCACGTCCGCGTTGAACGCCGCATCGCATTCCTCGCAGACGTACAACCCGGCGTTCAACACGTCACGTCACGCTGACTCTCGTCTTCTCTCCCTCTCCCACACATACAACACGTCATGTCTTGCTCGTGTCGTGTCACGCTCAGATACGTCCATAACCTCGATACCGATACCCTCGACCTTCGCCTTGTACGTGAGACTCGATCTGAAGCGGTCAAACGCCCAGCCATGTAGATCAAATCAAGGTTCCTGTGCCGACCCCAGTTCTTCGCTTGGCCATCTTCATCCTCACGAGCGCTCTCTAAATCGCCGACGTTGAGACGACCAACACCCCACCCCGCTCGACACAGTTCTCGACGATATGCTTAGCGAGACCATCGAAGAAGTGGGTGCGGCGCTCCGACCACGTCACGTCTTGTGTAGCCGAGTCGCTTTGGGACCGCCTGACTCGTCGCAGCTGGCGATCTCTGTCGGAAAGTAGTATCCGTACCTATCCTGTGTGAGGCGATTGCCGGGGTAGAGGTCAGCTTCCTCGGTACTGTACGCAACTGCCGCGAACTGACAGATGCCGAACCGAGGTCAACACCAGCCGACTCGGGACCGGGAGCATCGGGTGTCTCGACTTCATGTTTACACACTCACTGCAGTGCAGCTCCCACCAGCCCAGCCCATTGCCTCGTCATAGACGGCACGAACCTGCTGAAGGTTCTCGATGGTGATGCCGGGGCGTGTCTCGTATTCACAGAAGATGTACTCCCACGATCGTTGGTATTCGGTGTGATTTGCGCCCTT
>KB659842.1_pt2 | contig 18443 bp, 25 predicted proteins | sample 558768 | NCBI scaffold set KB644980.1 | reverse complement strand
TTGAGCCGGGTGCTTGCCTTGGAAACCCGTCCCGGCGAGACGGTGCCGGTCAGGGTGTTGCGGGACGGCGAGGAGGTCGTTGTCGACGTGACCCTTGGCGCGCTGCCGGATGCGTAGCTACTCGTCGTCGTCAGAAAACAGGTCGTCGGGTACCAACTCGTCGTCGCCGCCTCGCGATTCCGGCTTTTCGACCTCGATCTCCTCGGGGTCGCGCCCGGCGGCATCGAGGATCTCATCGGAGACAGCGATCGGACACTCGCTGCGAACGGCGAGGGCGATGGCGTCGCTCGGGCGGGCATCGAATGCGAACGTTTCCGGTTTACCGTCAACGTACCGCTCGGCGTCGATCTTGGCGTAGAAGGTGCCGTCAGCGAGCTCGTCGATCCGGACGCCGTCGATCGCACCGCCGAACTCGGTGACCATCTCGACGAGCAGATCGTGGGTTAGCGGCCGCTCGAAGGGTTCGCCAGACAGGGAGTGGCGGATCGACTGTGCCTGATCGCTGGTGATGAAGATCGGGAGGTACTCGTCGCGTGCGGTGAGGATAACGGCGGGGACGTTGTTTCCGTCGGGACCGACGCCCATTCCGATCCCCTCAACCGCTGCATCGTGTGTCATACCCTCCCTTTGGGTGGAACGTATGAATAGCTGTTCCCGCTCCCGACTGCTTGCCTGCGTTGTCAACTCCTCTCGGCTGAGAGGCTGTTGGTCACCGGTATGCCGTTGACACCGCCAGTGTCTGCCGTGTTGCCGCCACCGCCGACTCCGACACTGGTAAACCCGGCGGCAAACAATTTCGGCCAATGAGTGTGCCCGCGGATCGATCGCCCCACCCGGAGCCGTCTGACGGCGAGGGGTCGGTCTCGGTCGTCGGGACAGCCCACGTCTCCAAGGCTAGCGTCGAGGAGGTCGAAACAAAGATCCCCGACAAGGAGCCGGATATCGTCGCCGTTGAACTCGATGACGGTCGCTACCGGCAGTTGAAAGGCGAGGAGCCCGACGATCTCGACGCCAGCGATCTCCTGCAGGGCAACACCGTCTTTCAGTTTCTTGCCTACTGGATGCTGTCGTACGTCCAAACCCGACTTGGCGAGCAGTTCGATATCGACCCCGGTGCGGATATGCTGGCGGCCGTCGAAACCGCCGAGGATCACGGGATCGATGTCGCCCTCGTCGACCGCGACATTCAGGAGACGATCCAGCGGTTTTGGGCGCGGATGACGATCACCGAGAAGTTACGCATGGTCGGTGGCCTTGCGTTTGGCGTTACCGACAGCCGGGTTGTTGGGGTGATGGTTGGGCTCATCGTCGGCCTTGTTGCCGGCCCTGCCCTCGCGCTGTTTGGTGGCGTGGTCGGGATCACCGAGGTGGTGTATCTCCGGGCTGCTGCAAGCGGACTGCTCGGCCTTACGGCTGCCCTGCTTGTCGATCAGCTCGCCGGCCTCGCATTGGGCGGTGATCGTCGGCTCACCGCCTCGTTTGGTGGTGGTTTGGCTGTCGCCTCGGTCGTTGCTGCTTCCGGCATTGCTGATCCAGCTATCAGCTCGCTACTCGGCGGGTTTGCGGTCACGATCATCGGGAGCCTCACGCTCGGCGTTGTCGGCGGGCTCGCGCTCGGCGTTGTTGCTGCCACCGCGATCGGGCTACTCGCCCCGACCGGCCCGGCTCCGGAGGGCGGAATCGAGGAGATGGATATCGAGGAGCTGACCGACGGCGACGTGGTGACGGTGATGATGGAGGAGTTCCGACAGTTCAGCCCCGGCGGCGCGGAGGCCCTGATCGACGAACGTGACGCCTACATCGCCCACCAGCTGGTCGGGCTTCGGGAGGCCGGCTACGATGTGCTGGCGGTTGTCGGGGCTGGCCACCGTGCCGGGATCGAGAGCTATCTCGACGATCCGGCTTCGTTGCCGCCGATGGACTCGCTTGTCGGCGAGGAGACCGGCCGTGGGATCCCCTGGGGGAAGATCATCGGGATCATCCTCTCCGTGGCCTTTGTGAGCTTTTTCGTGCTGCTGGCGATGGCCGGCGTCCAAAACGGGTTTCTGTTGCGCGTTTTCGGTGCGTGGTTTCTGATTAACGCAGTCTTTGCGGCGGGGTTCGCCAAGCTGGCCGGCGCGCGGTGGTCGGCGGCAGGTGTCGGCGGCGCGGTCGCATGGATGACATCAATCAACCCCGCGCTCGCACCCGGCTGGTTCGCCGGCTACATCGAACTTCGACATCTGACGGTCAACGTCGGCGACATCGGCACGCTCAACGATCTGCTCTCTGACGAGACGAAACCGATCGGCGAGATTCTCGGCGAGATGTTCGATGTTCCGCTGTTCAGACTGATCATGGTCGTCGCTCTGACGAATGTCGGCAGTATCGTCGCCAGCGCGCTGTTTGTGAGCTATATCTTGCCGCTTCTTGGCACCGAACTCGGCGGTGTCGACGGGATCTCCCAGCTCATGCTTGATGGCGCGCGCAACAGCGCGGAGCTGATCTGGCGGGCGGTCACATGATCCGGGAGCCACCACGATGAGCACCGCCTACAAGATCGGCGACTACGAGTTCAGTACGCGTGAGGTGCGCGACCTGCTGGTCGCGTGGCTCGCCCTCGGTGTTGCCTTCGGCATCTTCTTTGCCGGTGGTGGGCCGAACGTTCTCGCACTCGGCCCAGATGTCGTCGTGCTGCTCGGGGTGAGCCTGTTGACCGCGGGCGTTGCCTTCCTGCTGCACGAACTTGCCCACAAGGTCGTTGCTGTCAATTACGGCCAAATCGCGGAGTTTCGGGCCGACTACAACATGCTGTTTCTGGCGGTGATGAGCGCGCTGCTCGGATTCATCTTTGCCGCGCCCGGCGCGGTACACCATCGCGGCTATCTAAACGCGAAAGAACACGGCCATATCGCCATCGCCGGCCCGGTGATGAACCTCGTGTTGGCGGCGATCTTTCTCCCGGTGTATCTGGGCGGCGTCGGATTGAATCTGGGGCTGCTCGTTCTGCTTGGCCAGCTCGGGATCATCGTCAACCTGTTTCTGGCGGCGTTCAATCTCGTGCCGTTCGGCCCACTTGACGGCAAAACCGTCATCGCGTGGAGCAAACCGGTCTGGGGCGGGACGTTCCTTCTGAGCGCGGTGTTGACGTTCCTTGCGATCACTCGGATCGGTCTCAGCTTTGCTGTCTGAGGTCATGATACCGTCAGCCACACGATTTTATACATCGGTCTTGAAACGCCAATAGGTGACATCTGTGTCGAACGTCGAGAATGATATTACAGCAATCCGCGACTCGGGGGGGTACCCCTCAGAGGAGGCCGTTCTCGAAGACGCTATTCAGGCGCTGCTTGCGAAGCAACCTGAACTGCGCACCGAGCTAGCGGTCACGAAATACCGCGACGGAGACGTGAGTCTCAACCGCGCGGCCGAACTCGCTGGGATGGCCCCTGCCGAGTTCAAAGACACACTTTCTGAGCGCGGTATCACACGGACAGCGGGCTTTCTCTCGGATGCCGACCGTGAGGCTGCACGCCGTCGCTAAACACCGATGACGCTTGTCGACAACAACGTGTTGAGTTCGTTGGCGAAGATTGACCGGCTTGAGCTTCTTGCTACCGTTTTTGACGAGGTGGCAACAGTGCCAGCCGTACTCGATGAACTCCATAGTGATTCAGTCGCCGGCTACGCGTTCGTTGACCGGATCGACGATCTGAAATCGTACAACGGCGGCTGGCTTGCGGTTCGGTCGCCAACCGATGCCGAACTGGCACTCACAGACGAGATCGTTGACGATTCCCTCTCGTTTACCGACGCACAGTGCCTCGCAGTTGCTGAACACCGAAATGAACGCCTCCTGACTGACGACGCTCAACTCGGTTCGACCGCCGTTGACCGTGGTGAGACGACGGTTTGGGATCTCCCGCTGTTTCTTGAAACGTGCGTTACTGACGATCATATCGAAACACAAGCGGAGCTGTCGGCACTGCTTACGGATCTCCGAACTGATGATCACTATCGGTTCACTCAGTCCGATACTGACCGACTGTACGACAGCCTGTGAGCATCCGCCGAATCACCGCGCTTTTCTGTTCGCTGCCCGCGCTGTGAGGTATGACTGACGACGCGGACGACGAACTCACCTACGCCGACACGGGCGTTGATATCGAAGCCAGCGAGTCGGCGACGGCCGCGCTGATCGACGCGGTCGGCGACAGCGAGGGCGATTACGCCGGCTTGCTCGATATCGGCGACCGCTATCTCGCCTTGGCTACCGACGGTGTCGGCACGAAACTACTCGTCGCCGAGGCCATCGGCGACTACTCGACGGTCGGTATCGACTGCATTGCGATGAACGTCAACGATCTTGTCGCCGCCGGCGTCCGCCCGGTCGCGTTCGTTGATTATCTCGCGATCGACGAGCCCAACGACGAGTTTGCCGAACAGATCGGCGACGGACTGGCCGCCGGTGCCAAGCAGGCCGACATCGAACTTGTCGGCGGCGAAACCGCCGTGATGCCAGAGGTTGTCAAGGGACTTGATCTCGCGGGTGCCTGCGTCGGGCTCGCAGACAAGGACGGCCTGTTTGATGGTGCAGCCGAACCCGGTGATACGCTCGTCGGTTGGGAATCCTCTGGAATTCACTCCAACGGTCTCACGCTGGCGCGGGCAGCGACGACCCGCAACCACGAGTACACCGACCCCTGTCCGTTCGACGGTTACGACACTATCGGGGAGGCCCTGCTGGAGCCGACGCGGATCTACACTGATCTTCTGACACCGATGCGTGCCCACGACGTTCGCGGGGCGGCTCACATCACCGGTGGTGGCTGGACGAACCTCCAGCGGCTCGGCGAGCACCGCTACGTCCTTGATGATCCCTTCGACGCCCAGCCGGTCTTTGAGTTCGTACAGGAGGAAGGCAGCGTCTCCGACACCGAGATGCACACGACGTTCAACATGGGCACTGGCTTCGTCGCGGCCCTCGGCGACGACGCGGCGGCTACCGCTCTCGCGGAAGCAACTGACGGCCGCGTGATCGGCTATGTTGATGCGAGCGACGAAGCCGACGCCGGAGCTGGTGTTTCGATTCGCGGGCTCAACCTCTAATAAATCGACAGACTGCGGCGTCAACCGCGGGCTGAAAGACACCTGTTGCTCACGGTCTGAAGACACACGCCACAGAACGGGGGTGGTTACACATGGATTCCCGCAAGCGTGACGTGTGTTCCTTCAAGATACACACTCCAGCGTCTAAATCATTTGCGCCGCGGCAGCAGCCACCGCGAGCAGTGTGGTTAATAGTGTGCCACCCGTGCTTCACGAAGGTTACACATGGAGATCCGCACCGGACTCTCGTACGGAGACGCATTGCTGGTTCCACAGCGATCAGCTGTCGACAGTCGAAGTGACATCGACCTCACTACACACCTAACACCGTCGCTCACGCTCGACATCCCGCTTGTCAGCGCGGCGATGGACACCGTCACCGAAGCCGAAACCGCGGCCAGCTCGCCGATCTCGGCGGACTGGGCGTTATCCACCGCTTCCTCTCGATCGAAGAGCAGGCCGCCGAGGTACGCGCGGTCGCCGAGCAGGGTGGTCCCGTCGCCGCGGCGGTCGGCATCGACGAGGACTATCTTGGCCGCACTGAGGCGATTCTGGAAGCTGGTGGCGATGCCGTCGTCCTTGATGTCGCCCACGGCCACATGGAGCGCGCACTCGACGCCGTCGCCGAGATTCGTGCCGAATACGATCCCGAACTGATCGCCGGTAACGTCGTCACGCCCGAGGCTGTCGAAGACCTCTACGACTCGGGCGCGGACTGCGTGAAAGTCGGCATCGGGCCGGGCTCACACTGCACGACACGGGAGGTCGCCGGCGCGGGCTACCCGCAACTGTCGGCGGTCGACGAGTGTGCCGACCGCGCTGACGAACTCGGGATCACGATCATGGCCGACGGCGGGATTCAAAACTCCGGGGACGCCGCCAAGGCCCTGATGGCCGGCGCGTCGACGGTGATGATGGGTGGCTTTTTTGCCGGCACCGACGAAGCCCCCGGTCGCGTCGTCAGCCGCGGCGGCGAGCGGTTCAAACGCTCCCGTGGGATGGCCTCGACTGCGGCCAACGACGACCGTGAGGACAAAGAGATCGATGTCGACTCCGGCGAGGGTGTCGAGGCACTGACGCCGTACAAAGGCCCGCTCGCGCCGTTGACCGAGGAGTTTCTCGCCGGGATTCGCTCGGGGCTGAGCTACTGTGGCGGGCAGACGATTCCGAAGGCCCGCGAGAACGCGGTGTTCGTGAAGATCTCCGACGGCGCGAAGGAACGCGAGAGTGCTCACGGTGTGCTCGTGGAGTCTGGGATCGAGCAATCGGGCGTCGAGCAGGTCGCCGAGTCGGACTGATTCGCCGGCCGAAACAGTCACGTTCAAAAGTGTGCAACTATTTTCTCTCACTGTTGGGCTGGTAGCTTAGATTGGTCTAAAGCGTCTGGCTCTTAACCAGAAGATCGAGGATTCAAATTCCTCCCAGCCCGTCGACGGCGGTAGTAAACATCGTCTTATTTCTGTTTGTGCAGTACAGGTGCTTTATACGTCGATTACTGCCATTGTGCGAACATAGACAATAGACACGTTGTTGTCGTACCCTCCGGTGGTGATCGTGTCCTACTGTTCTCTGAGCGTCCCGCCAACGACGAGAGCGGCTCCGATAACAACGAGATTCTTTGCGATGTACTGCCCCTCAAGCGTGAGGCCATACGGGAATGTGGCGAAGACAACATCCGGCAGCAGAACAACCGGGAGAAACGTGCCCACCATCTGAAGGAACAACAGCGGGAGGCCGACTCGAATCAGTGGTCGGTAAAGGAGACAGATCCCGATCGCAACCTCCCACACACCAAGGATCGGCACAAAGATCTCCGGTGGCATCCAGTAGACGGTGTTGGCAACGAGCTCAGCCGCGGGGCTGATACCCAGTGGTTTGAGCGCGCCAAACCAGATAAAGATGATCGCGACAGAGCCACGCAACACGGGGATGCTCCATCGATCCATTAGCTCCGTGGCCCGTGTGTCGATGGCCGCAAACTGTTCTCTGTATGTCGCCAACGCGGTAGATTGAGTTTCTTCGGTCATGATCTAAGCGGTCGTCGTAATGTATCAGATTGTATGTGAGTTTGCTGTATGAACTCTCTGGTATGACTCTACAAACTACCAGCAAAATTATGTTTATACCCCGGCGACCAGACATACACGATTATTCACCTAAAACCGATTGAGACGCAATCCTAATCGGATATTCGAGATGCGACCGGTTTTGATTATTGCGACATAGAGCCATTTGTATATGCTATCTGATGAGATGAATCGACTGCTCGCTGCCGCATTTATATGTCAACAGTAGAGAGAACGCAAGCACTGTTATGGCCTTATCTGAACGACCGATACACGAACTACGATCTGTGAGCAAAGCGAGGTCGGCCGCGCCGATGAACCGGGGATTGCGGTCATGGTCGACGTGGAGGCGGTGATGATGGGCGGCTTTTCCGACACCGAAGAGACACCGGGCCGCGTCGTCAGCTGCGGCGGCAAGCGGTTCAAACGTTTTCGTGGGATGGCCTTGACCGCGGCCGACGACGACCGTGAGGACAAGGAGATCGATATCGACACCGGTGAGTGTGTCGAGTCACTGACGCCGTACAAAGCCCGCTTGAACCGCTGACCGAGAGTTTCTCGCTGGGACTCACTCGGGGCTGAGCTACTGTGGCGGGCATACGATCTCCGAAGCGCGGACGACGCGGTGTCCGTGAAAGTCTCGACGGCGCAGAAATGCGAGAGTGCCCACAGCGTGCTCGTGGAGTCTAGGCTGACTCAGCAGGGGATAGGATAGGTCGTTGAGTCGGACTGAACTCACCCAAACATACAAATCCATACAAAAGATACATTCAAATATGCCAGTGGAGTTCGATGAGTACAAACAAACCAGTGAGACAGTCGACACGCTCGCTATCGATCCAGGCTCGAACGCCCACAAGATCCTCTCATTTCTTGCTCAGCACCCCGATCTCGGGTTCAAACCAACGGAAATCGCTGAAAAGGTTGACGTATCACGTGGTAGTCTTAATCCGACACTGTCTCGATTGGCCGAGCAAGGGTTAGTTGAACATGAGCCACCGTACTGGTCTGTCACTGACGACGACCGCCTCGCTGCTCTCGGAGCTTCCATGTACAGCATGGCTGCTTTCGAGGAAAGAAATGCAGACGACGAGTTCGACGGGTGGGCTGACAGCGATGTTGACCCGCGAGAGCATCGATGACCGACGCGCCCTTCCAGCGCGGCGATATCGTCTGGCATCCTGCGCCGTTCAAATCAGAATCAGCCGAGCGACCGTTTTTGATCCTCAGTGGGTCGTCACATCCGTTTCACGGTAGCGAGTACGCTGTGGTCGGCCTCACTCGCACGAAACGACCTGCGGCGATTACGCTTGACCGAGAGGCGTGGGAGGTAGGTGATCCCGGGGAGGAAAGTTACGCCTCGCCGTGGTATCTATTCACGCTCAAACACGACAATATCATTCGACCGAAGGGGTCGCTCACGCCAGTAGTGACGGACAAAGTCGCAGCTGCTGTCGCCTCTTTGATCGGTGTCGAACCGTAGCATGCACCATCTTCGTTTGACCACGCTGTTCATCGAATCTGATTCGAGAGAGAACACAAGCGTTGTTACCGCGCCACCTGAACACTCCTTATGCGAATTGCGAGCCGCGGGCAGGGCGAGGCCGGCCGCGAGCGGCTGACGCTCACGCCCGAAACCGTCGACGACCTCTGGCATCTCTCCTACGTCCTCGAACCGGGCGATCTCGTCTCCGGCGATACCACCCGGCGCATCCAGCGGGACGACGACCAGATGCGCGACACCGGCGGCCAGCGCGAACACCTCTCGGTAACGATTGCGGTCTCGGACGTGGAGTTCGCGCGGTTCGCCAACCGCCTGCGCGTCGGCGGCGAAATCACGCAGTCCTCCCGCGAGGATCAACTCGGCCACCACCACACGCTCAACGTCGAGGCTCACGACGAACTGACGATTGAAAAGCAGTTCAAGCCCGACCAGATCGAGCGCATCGAGGAGGCCGAGCAGGCCGCCGACAGCCCCGATGTCGCCATCGCCACCGTCGAGGAGGGCGAGGCCTACATCCATCTCGTCAAGGAGTACGGCGTCGACGAGTACGCCTCCTTCACCAAACCCACCGGCAAGGGCGAGTACTCCCGCCCACGCAAGGAGCTGTTTGCCGAGTTGGGCGATGCTCTCGGCCATCTCGATACCGACGCGATCATCCTCGCCGGTCCCGGCTTCACAAAGCAGGACGCCCGCGACTATATCGAGGAAGAGTACCGCAATCTCGCCGATCTGATCACCGTCGTCGACACCTCCAGCGCGGGCGGTCGCGGCGTCCACGAAGTGCTCAAACGCGGCGCGGTCGAGGAGGTACAGGACGAAACCCGGATCGCCCGCGAGGCCGAGACTATCGACGAACTGATGGAGCGGATCGCCGACGGCGCGAAGGCGGCCTACGGGATCGACGAGGTGCAGAAGGCCGCCGACTTCGGCGCGGTTGAGGAACTGCTCATCCTCGACAATCGCCTGCGCGACGAACGACAGGGCGACGGCGACTGGGAGCTCGACATCAACAACGTGATCGAGACCGTCGAACAGCAGGGTGGTGAAATCACTGTCTTCTCGTCGGATTTCCAACCCGGCCAACAGCTCGATAGCTTCGGCGGCATCGCCGCGCTGCTACGGTATCGGTTGCAGTAACCGCGCACTGGCTGCGCCATAGATGCCTATTCCGGTCAGCGCGTCGCCAGCCCAGCAGCGTCGCTACTGGTGAGAAACAGGGTATCGACCATGCCGTGTGCGTGATGAACCGCGTCGAAAAAGAACCGCCACAATCGGTTGTCAAGCTATTCAATCTTCGCGCGCTGGGGTGACTCGGTTGACTCCGCCGTTGGCTGGGTCGGCATGTTCACGAACAGGGCGTGGCCGATGATGAGCGCGGCAACACCGGCACCGACCGGTATCGCCGCGGTGAGTTCGAAGCCAGCAGCCGAGAGAAGGGCGGTGAGGCCGACCAATACTAGCGGAATCATGCCGAGCACGTAGTCGTAGTACTGTACCATAGCTACTGTACACTACGGCAAAATCGCTAATAAAATTTTCCCGTGGTTTGTTCATGACTTCGACGTGGCTACTCTGAAGTTTTTTGTAAGTTATCTTGGTTCTGTAGCTCCCGGCTGTACGGAAGCGTTGATCGCTCACATCACAGCGTTTATGCGATTCTTTCCGATATAGACACCCAATAGCATGTTCGGCCCTCCTACCTCCGAGCGTCCAGTACCGACGCCCTCGCTGGCAACCACACTCGTGTCGACGGACCACCGATGACCGACGATACCCCGGCGATCCGCGCCCACGAACTGACCAAGACCTTCGACGGCGAACCGGTTGTCGACGGGATCGATCTCACCATCGATCAGGGCTCAGTCTACGGCTTCCTCGGCCCGAACGGCGCGGGCAAGACGACCACAATGCGGATGTTGACGACGCTGACCGCACCCACCAGCGGCGACGCCGCGATCTTGGGCACCCCGGTCGCCGACCGCGACGGCGTCAGAGAACACGTCGGCTATCTCTCCGAGGAGCCACCGGTCTTTGACGAACTCACCGGCCGCGAGCAGCTCCAGTACTTCGCTCGGCTCCGTAACCTCCCACCGGAGCCGACCGCCGACCGAATCACCCAGTGGCTCGATCGCTTCGATCTCACCGACGACGCTGACCGCCGCCTCGACGACTACTCAAAGGGAATGCGCCAGAAGACCGGCCTGATTCAGGCGCTCCTCCACCAACCCGAGGTCGTCTTCCTTGATGAGCCGACAAGCGGTCTCGACCCCCGTGCCGCCCGCACTGTCATCGACGCCATCGACGCTCTCACCGACAACGGCCAGACGGTTTTCCTCTCGACACACATCCTCTCGGTTGTCGAGGAACTCGCCGACACCGTCGGGGTGCTCTACGATGGCCAACTCGTCGCTGAGGGCGCGCCGGCGGAGCTGACCGCAGCCGCCGAAGCCGGCGACGACTCAACGCTTGAAGACGTGTTCCTGTCGGTGACGACCGAATCGTCGACAGCGACGGCCGTTTCCGACAGCAACGATGTTACGACTGCCGGCGAGCCTGACGCGGCGGCAACGGAGCGATAGATGGCGGTCTCGTGGCAGCGAACCCAAACGGTTGGCCGCACCGAACTCCGCCGTCGCTGGCGGACGTTGCGAGACAATCCAAGCCAACTGCTCGGGATCGCGCTGATGGTGCTGTTTCTCTTCCCCGCCGTCGGCGTCCTCGTCGGCGGTGCCTACTTCGCTGGCAGCGCGCTCACCGGCGAGGTGTCGACGCCGATTCATCTCGCCAGACAGGTCGCCGTCGGGATCTGGCTGGCTACCGCCGTCTTCGGCGGGATTCGCGGCTACACGTCGCTGCTTGATCCCGACAACCGTGACGGCCTGCTGACGACGATTTCTCACAGCCAGCTGTTGGCGGGGTTGTTCGCCGCCGAGGCGACGGTACTCGGTACTCCGACGGCCATCGTGCTCGCCTTCGCGGCTATCACCTTCGCCGTCGGTGCCGGCTCGCTGGCTGCCGCGCCGGTCGTCTTTGTGGCGGCCACACTCCTGGCCGCGACCGGATTTGCTGCCGGGGTTGGGGTCGCCTTGCTGGTCAAGAATGGCGGCGTTCGCTCGCGGCTGCTCTATCGGCTCCGAACGGTCGTCTTCGTCGCCGGCTTTCTGGCGTACTTTGCGGTTCTCTTCTCGAACTCAACCTCCGATGTACTCGGCCCGTTGATCGGGGTTCTCACGCCGACGCCCATCGGCTGGGTTGGTGAGGCTGCACTGCTCACAGCCGGTGTTGAGGCCTCGGTTGCCCGCGCCGCTGGCGGACTGGTCGTCGTTGCCGGTGGCCTCATCGCAGGCGCGCCCGCTCTGACGCGGCTGGCGGGCTGGCTCTGGTATGCCGACGGGCTTGAAACGACGAAATCGACGGCGACGCCAAGCGACGTGACCGGCGGCCGGGTTCTCAGTTGGCTCCCTCAGCCCATCGCCGGTGTTGTCGCCGTCGACTGGACGCGGGCCCGCCGCGCGCCGATCTCGCTGTCGTATGCGATCTACCCGGTGTTCGTGTTGGTGACACCGATCATGGAAACCGTCCAGACCGGCAGCGTTGCCGGCTCGTTCCCGGTGTTGGTAGCGTTCTGTGGCGCGTGGGTTACGGGCGCGCTGTTCACGCTTAATATCGTCGGCAACGAGGGAGCGGTGTTGCCAGCGACGGTGTTGAGCCCCGATCCGGCGCGCGCACTCGTTGGCGGCCACCTCGTCGCGGGCGCGCTCCTCGGCCTGCCGGCGACGACGCTTGCGGTCGCCGCTCTCGGGATCGCCGGCCCGCAGTCACTCACGTCGGTTGTCACGCTGACCGTTGGGACAGTCGTGATGGTCGTCTGTGCTGGCCCGATTGCGACCGGTGTTGGTGCGGCTTTCCCCCGCCACGAGGCTGTCAGCGTCTCTCGGAGTCGGAAGGCGATTATTCCGAGTACGTTCGCTTTTGTCGTCTACTCGTTGGTCGTCTCCATCGTCGCGCTCCCGTTGTTGATCACCCACACCGGTCTCATCACCCACCTCGTTGCCGACACGCTCGGCGTTTCGCCGGTTGTTTTCGGCGGCGTTGGGATCGTCATAACGGCGGTGTTGGGCGTCGCCTTCGGCCTGTTTTCGTTCCTCTATGCGCGCCGAACGGTTGAGGGCTACCGTATGGAGTAGAGATAGTCGTGAGTTTTCAACCGACGAGTTTGAAAAAGAACCAGCGGAAGCCGGCGATCAGCCCGCCCGTGAGCAGGAGCGTGATCGCCACGAGGGCGACTGCGAGATCGCCAGGAAAGATTGCCGTTGCCCGCAGCCCGAAGCCGATCAACGCGGCAACCACCCACGCCCGCAGCCCAAGTGGGATCGCTGCCTTTGCGGATTCGCCCGCGCCCGCCGAGTAGGCTCCGATGGCGACGGCGGCAACGAGCCACCCGATGACGAACGGTGCGTAGACGCCAGGAGCCCTTGTGGGCGTCAGCGTACTGTGCTGTATCATGCCAATTGTCAATACACCGAGGATCGCCAACAGATCCCCGACGGCCAGCGGAAGGCCGGCCGTATCGACGCGGTCGTTGAGCATACTCACTCCTTCGACTGGGAGGTAAAACCTTCAGCGGTTCGTCCCGACCAGTGTGTATTCAAAGCCGCTGTCGAGTACCTCGACGGAAAATCCGGCGTCAGTGAGCATCTCAGTGAGGTCGGCCGGCGGATAAAACGTCGAGTCCATGCCGATGACGCCTTCGCCGCGGGCCAACACCCACCCAAGCGGGTGGCTCGGATCGAACTCTCGAACGACGAAGACACCGCCCGGGCGGATCACGCGCTGGGCTTCGCTGACAACGGCGGCCTGTGCTGGCATGTGATGGAAGGCGTCGACGACGATGGCGGCGTCGACTGTGTCGTCGCCAACCGGGAGCGCGCCGGCGTCACCCTGTAGCGTCGCCAACGGGCCGGCTGGATCGTCCGGACGCCCTGGCCCGCTCTCCGTCCGGGTTCGCGCCCGGCGCAACATCGGCCGTGAGATGTCGACAACAGTTCGCTCGGCGGCGTCAACTGCGATCGTTGCCCGGCCAGTGCCGCCGCCGAAATCAAAGACGCGGTTGATATCGCCATCGGCCCGCGACAGGGCTGCCGTCAGCAAGTGGCGGTCGGCTGCCGGCATCACCCAGTCATACACTTTGGCGAACTGATCGAAGAAGCGAACGTCGCCGATACCGTGCATACGTCGCCCTCGGCGGCCGTCGGCAAAAGCACTCTTGTCGGTGACCGCACTATCCGGCGTATGGAGTTCGCGCTGTTGGGCTGGGCCGACGCCGCCCCTACCTTGCGGCTCGATTACCGGCGGTTCAGCTACGCCGGGAAGTTCGTCACCGGCGGAACTGGCGTGGCGGTGATCCGTGATGACGTTGACGAGGGCGCGACCGACGATGCACGTGCTGTTGAGAGCGATAATAAACCCGCCATCGATACTGAATCCGAGTCCCTGTCGTCGCTGCCGGATGGCATTGAGGAGAGCGACTTCGTCGACAACATCCTTGCTGCCATTGCCTTCAGCCCAGATCGAACCGACCGATCGACGTTAAAAATCCGCTATCTGACGGTGCGAGACGACCTTCGCGGCGACGGCCAGCAACTTGGCCCACGGCTCGTCGCGTTTTTGATCTCGAAGGCAGCCACGGCAGGCTACGACCGGATCGCTATCGCGGTTAACAACGCCTTCTCATACCACGCGCTCTACAAAGCAGGTTTCAGCTACACTGATCGGGAGACAGGACTGGCTGAGCTCATGCTTGATCGCCCGATCGATAAGCCGGCTGTCGCGTCGCAATCAGGCTACCAGCGCGGGCTTGACGTGTTTCGGGAGCGCGAGGGACTGTCGACAGCGGAAACTGAGTTTCTCGCTGCCTATGACGACGCTGAACCACCTGCACTGCTACCGGCAGTCGATGATCAATAACTGAACTCTGTATCCGACTCGGGAGTTTCAAGCCGCCGGCAGCCGTTCGCTCAGTATGGGAAATTCGGATCTTCGCTCGCTGGCCGCCCTCTCGGAGTGCCCCTTCGCCGACATTGAGGGCAGCACCGTCGCTGTCGACGCCCACAACTGGTTGTACCGATATCTAACAACAACTGTCAAATGGACTGACGACACGATCTACACCACCGATGACGGCACCGAGGTCGCCAACCTGATCGGCGTCGTTCAGGGCCTCCCGAAGTTCTTCGAGCACGATTTGACACCGATCTTCGTCTTCGACGGCGGTGTGACCGAACTCAAGGACGATGAAGTCGAGAAACGCCGCGAGCAACGCGAGCAAGCCGAAGAGCGGCTGGCCGAAGCCGAGAAAGCCGGCGACGCGCTGGAAGCCGCCCGCCTGTCGGCCCGGACGGTGCGACTTACCGAAACGATACAGGAGACGACACGCGAGTTGCTCGGGCTTCTCGACGTTCCTTACATCAACGCCCCCGCCGAGGGCGAAGCCCAAGCCGCATACATGAACATGATCGGTGACGCCGACTACGTCGGCAGCGAGGATTACGATACACTACTGTTTGGCGCGCCACGCACCCTTCGGGAGTTGACGAGCAAGGGCCATCCTGAACTAATGGAGCTCCAGCCGACGCTTGACGAGCACGATCTCACATACGAACAGTTGGTCGATGTGGCGATGCTTTGCGGCACCGATTTCAACGAGGGAATCAGTGGGATCGGGCCGAAAACCGGCGTAAAACTGATTACAGAACACGACGACCTCTTCGGCGTGCTGGAGGCCCGCGGCGAGCACATCGAGTTCGCTGACCGAATCCGGGAGCTGTTCTTCGATCCGCCGGTCACCGACGACTACGAAATCGACGCCAACATCAACCCGGATCTCGACGCCGCTCGCGCCTATGTTACCGAGCAGTGGGAAGTCGATACCGACGAAGTCGAACGCGGCTTCGAGCGGATCGAGTCATCGGTCGTTCAGACCGGCCTTGACCGCTGGAACTGATTCTGTTCGAAGCCGCGCGTTTTTGTGGGTCGCCCTCGGCTATCCGATATGGATGCCGCTGACATCGAGGCCGCGATCGAAACCGGGATCGAGGACTGCGAGGCAACCGTCAGCCGCCCGCGAAGTGTCGACGAGAACTACGAGGATTCGCATTTCGCTGCAACTATTATCTCGCCTGCTTTTGAGGGCGAAACGCTGGTCGACCAACACCAGCGAGTCTACGACGCCTTGGGTGAGCACATGACGACAGACATCCACGCAATCGAACTCACGACCTACACGCCCGACGAATACGAGGCCCACGGCGAGTAGCGACGCGAAACGCAGAGAAGGACTGGACTAGATTCATCCGTTCGGAATATGCCACACGGTATCTGAGAGGTCGTCAACGTGCCGTTCGAGTCGGCGGAGCACGGTTGCAACGTCCCGTGGTGGAGTCCGCTGTGCTTCAAGAAAACAGACACCCGGGTGGGTATCGAATCTAAAGAAATCGTCGTCGTTGGTCAGGAGCACGCGGTTCGTCTCGTTGCAGTAGGCGATGATTTCAGTATCTGGGGTGCTCAGCCCCAACTCGTCTTGGACGCGAACGATATCGTGGCCTTCCTGTCCAAACAGCACGCTGATCGACCGCTTGATATTTTCGTCACAACAGCATCTCATAACCGTTCGACAGTTTCCGGCGTGGGCTGTTCGGATCGACTCTCGCGGCGACGAGTCTCCCGTTGCTCGCGGTAGTCCGACAACTCCTCGACGTTCTCGTAGTAGTAGGCAAGTGCTCGGTAGATCGACGACAGGTCGAGATCGAACTCCGCGGCGACCGTTTCCGGTTCCATCCCCTCCTCGTGTATCCACTCGACGATCTGAACTACGCTGATCCGCCGATCAGCGATCCGGGGCTGGCCGCCGAGGACGCCCTCCGTGGAAACGATCTCAGTCATATATGACAGTACGTGGGTCATCGGTAATAAAGAATCGTCGCCGGGTACTGACGAGTCGATTCGCCGACCGATCAGTAGCTTTTACACCGGATTCGTCCGTTGGCTTAGCCATGCCAGACGACTACCGCACGGAATCCGATAGTCTCGGTGAGATGGATGTCCCGGCCGACGCTTATTGGGGAGCCCAAACCCAACGCGCCGTCGAGAACTTCCCGATCTCAGGGATCTCTTTCGGCCGCCGGTTCGTCCGCGCGCTCGGCATCGTCAAGAAGGCCGCGGCGCAGGCCAACCGCGATCTTGGCCTTGTCGACGACAATATCGCCGAGGCCATCGTTGATGCCGCAAACGAGGTCATCGCCGGCGAGCACGACGATCAGTTCCCGGTCGACATCTTCCAGACCGGCTCCGGTACCTCCTCGAATATGAACGCCAACGAGGTGATCGCCAACCGCGCCGCTGAGATTCTCGGTCACGAGATCGGCGACCGCGCTGTCCACCCGAACGATCACGTCAACTACGGCCAATCGAGCAATGACGTGATCCCGACAGCGATGCACGTCGCGGGTCTCGAAGCACTCGCCAACGACGTTGTGCCCGCCCTCGAAACGCTGGCTGACGAACTCGCAGCGAAAGAAGACGAATTTGACGGCATCGTCAAAACCGGCCGAACACACCTCCAGGACGCGACACCGGTTCGACTCGGCCAAGAGTTTGGCGGCTACCGCACCCAGATTGAGAAAGGCATTGAGCGCGTCGACGGCGCGCAGCCTCACCTCGCCGAACTCGCGCTTGGTGGCACCGCGACCGGCACCGGGCTCAACACCCACCCCGAGTTCCCCGAGCGCGCTGCCGACTACATCGCCGAGGAAACCGGCCTGCCGTTCCGCGAAGCCGACAACCATTTCGAAGCCCAAGCCGCCCACGACGCGATGAGTGAGGCCCACGGCGCGCTCCGCACCGTCGCCGGCTCGCTGAACAAGATCGCCAACGATCTCCGCTTGCTGGCCTCGGGCCCGCGCAACGGCCTCGGCGAGATCGAACAGCCGGAGAACCAACCGGGGTCGTCGATCATGCCCGGCAAGATCAACCCCGTTGTCGCCGAATCTGTGAACCAACTCCACACACAGGTCGTCGGCAACGATGCCGCGGTCTCGGCGGGCGCGGCCGACGGCCAGATCGACCTCAATCTCTACAAGCCGGTTTTGGCGCACAACCTCCTGCAGTCGGCCGAGCTTATCGCCAACGGTGCCGAGGTCTTCGCCGAGCGATTCGTCGCCAAACTCGAAGCCAACGAGGAGTACTGTGCCGAGCAGGTTGAGCAAAGTATGGCGCTGGCGACCGCGCTCAATCCCGCGATCGGCTACGATAAGGCCAGCAAGGTAGCAAAGCAGGCACTTGCCGAGGACAAGACGGTGAAGGAAGTCGCTGTCGACGAGGGGTATCTTACCGAAGCAGAAGCCGACGAGGTGCTTGATCCCGAGTCGATGACCCACCGCGTGATTCTCGGCACCGACGACTAAGCGACCCCCTTCGGTAGTTTTCTATCCGTGTAGCGGTACCCAAGTCGTATGTTTGGAACCAGCGGGATTCGCGGGCCGATCGGCGACGCCGTTACTGCCGACCTCGCGCTGTCGATCGGTCGGGCAGTTGCCACGGATGGAGCCGAAACGGTTGTCATCGGCCGCGATGCGCGAGAGAGTGGTGGCTTTCTGCATGACGCCGTCGCCGCCGGCTGTCGGGAGTGTGGCGCGGACGTGATTGACCTTGGAATGGCAGCAACGCCGACAGTCGCCAGAAGTATCGCACGATGCGACGCTGACGCCGGGATTGTCGTGACGGCCTCG
>KB659937.1_pt5 | contig 18455 bp, 16 predicted proteins | sample 558768 | NCBI scaffold set KB644980.1 | reverse complement strand
GGATTGTCTGCGGCGCGAGTTCACATCGACCCGCAGGCTTGTTACTTCGATGTCGGCTCTCCGTATCCTGGCTGTGCAACAGCAGCCAAGGGTGAGGGTGTTCACCTATTAAAACGGATCGTGAGCTGGGTTTAGATCGGCGTGAGCCAGATCTGTTGCTATCTGCCGGGAGCGTTTACATGGTCTGAGAGGAAAGTTCGGACAGTACGAAAGGAACCCCGAACTGAGGCCTCTGGTGTATCTGTCATCCGGAAGGGTGGGCAGAGTAGCTACGCCTCACAGGTGTAAGAGCTGAAAGCATCTAAGCTCGAAAGCCTCCTCAAAAAGAGACCGTTTCCGCTCTTGTACAAGACAAGTTGATAGAGTGGCGGTGTAAGAGTCAAGGCAACGAGACTTTCAGCCGACCACTACTAATCGCGGGTTCAATCTAATGGACGGCGACCAGCTTGAGCTCTAACACAAGTTTTTAGAGACCTCAAGCAGGCTAAGTCCAAGACAGAGAATGGTCAAACCCTACCTAAATTCCATACATTATCTATTTTTCTTAAAACCTCAATTTACATTAACAGAACAGACTTAAACGTTGGACTATCTATGTATATCTGCTGGGAGACGGTTTAGCCGCCACCGCTGGCGATACACACTCGCATCCGCAAGGAAGCGAGATATATACAATAAGTGGTTCGCTGAGTGAGGAAAGTCCTGACATCCACTCTTTTCCGCAAGGAAGAGAGCTGTGAAAGGATTATCGGGAGATAGTCTTTGGTGTGGCGGATGAAAGTCCGTGGGCCGAGAGGCTGCACCAGAACACCCATAAACCCTGTAATATGGGTACAGGGGTTCTGAAACCTGCAGCAGAAACGACACGCCTCGAAAAACCATGGTTCCCGAAGTTCGGGCACCTACGAGGAACGCTGAAACGTGGCAGGACACATGATGCAAGCGCCAACAGAAGCGTGCAACCCACAATTTACAGTTGTGGAAGTTAAATGCGGCGCCGTCTGCAAAAGTGTAGACGGTTACCCAGAAGACCGTTAAAGTCTTCGACAAGCACAAACAGAATCAGGCTTAGTGCCGTCACCCAGCAGGGATTTTCTCCCTCAAAGCTGTGATTACTGTATCTTTTTTGAAGTTAAGCGATACTCAATAAAATATGGCTAACAACCAGCAACAAGGAGGAGCACTTCCTTCTTCACAGGGAGGTCTTGTACAGTACTTTGACGCCGACTCAGGTTACGAGATGGATCCCAAGACAATAGTAATGATTACAGGGATGGTAGCTGTATTTGAGATCGTCCTGCAGTCAGGAGTACTTCCAATCTAAAAATCATGGGCCCGTAGCTCAGCCTGGACAGAGCGATCGGCTTCTAAACCTCAAGATTCTCCAAAATAGGAGGAAAGAGGATGAAGAAGATGCTTAGTCTTCAACTGAAGATACCGATCGGTCGAGGGTTCAAATCCCTCCGGGTCCGAACACATATTACATAAAATGAAGATTCTCATATGACAAAGGTAAACTCACCCCAAGACGCAGAAGCAATAATACAGAAACTACCCTGTGACATGGGAATACACAGAAATCCAAGGAAAGGAACTTTGAACGCTCCTACAAAAATCCTGAAAGATTTTTCCACAGACAGAAAAATTCTGAAGAATGAGGTCTTTACTGACGAATTCTCTCTAGAAAAAACTCATGGAAGAATCTACAGAAACACTGAGAATGTTCTGAGGTACGATAAGAGTATTATCTCTATCGGCGGAGATCATTCTGTAAGTTTCCCTGTAATCAAAGCTTTGAAAGAGAAGTTTCCGGATATGGAACTTATCTGGATGGATTCACATTTGGATGTTAAGGAGAAGGTCGGTAAGAATGTTTCTCACGATGTTGTTGTGCGTGAACTACTTGACCAAGGCTTTTCTATAGATGAAATATATTTTGTAGGCATCACAGAGATCGATCATGATGAGACAGAGTATCTAAATGATAAAGACGCAAGTATATTCGAGTCTGATGAATTAGATGAATTTCTGCGAGTGTTTAATACTGGTGAACAACCTGTTTACCTCTCCGTGGATATCGATGTCCTTACGAAAGATCAGGCACCCGGCACCGGATACCCGGATGGAGAGCTGGAGGTAAAAGATGTCCTAAATACCATAGAAGAGGTCAGACCCAACTTTGCCGACATAGTTGAGGTTGCGCCACCACTGGACAAAGAGGAGAGAACTCAAGAAAACGCCCGGAAAATCTTTGGAAAACTTCTGGATGAAACAGTACGAAGCTAACCTAATTTATTCTTTCCTGCAGTAATTCAAGCACCTTTGGCCCATCCTCCTGACCAACAACCAGATGCGTATCCTCTCTACAAGATATCAGTTGATCCACATTGATATTTTCAGCTGCAAGAGACGAGAGAACAAATTCTATCACTCCCGGCGTTTCCTCCAGCTTTCCAGGGCTCTCAACAGCAACAAGACTTTTCTCACCTCCTGAAACCATGTTTGTAAAACCGTTTTCTGTTTTGGCTGAGATAACAGCTTCAGAATTGTACCTATTGGATTTTTCCACCGATATATCTGATCTGATTGTAAGACTCGAGTTCTCAAGTACTTCTTTTACCCTGGATTTTTTGTCGGTACGATTTTCTGCCACAAAATCCTGATACCGGGAAACAGCGGCTTTTACAGCATCTTCAGATTCTATTTTCTCTTCACTACAGATTTTTCTCGCCAGAGCGCTGTAATTGATGACATCTTCTGCCAGCGCCTCCTTGATATGAGGTCTTTTCGAGATGTAGAGCTCAACTTTCGCGGCTGTTGACATATATTTTGTTTAATTTAAAACATTTTTGTATTTTTTGTGGCAAAAACCGGTTTCAGCGATTAATAAATCCTGCACAAGATCTTATCCTACGTGAACAACAATGCAACTTGGAACTAAAGGTGGATACGAAAGACTCTATTGACTATCTTGCAAAACCCTCTAACGTCAAAACAGTTGTTCTTCTATACTCCGGTGGATTAGACACCTCAGTAATGGTCAAATACATCCAAGAAGAATACGACGCCGATGTTGTAACCCTTACTCTGGATCTCGGCCAGCCTGACGTTGATCTGAAAGCCACGAAGCAGAAAGCTCTGGATGTCGGAGCCAAAGAAGCTCACGTAATTAATGCGAAGAAAGAGTTCGCCGAAGAGTTCATAGCCAAAGGAATTAAGGCAAATGGACTTTACCAAGGTGAGTATCCTTTATCGACTGCGATCGCCCGATACTTGGTCTGCGAGAAGGCTGTTGAACTTGCTGAGGAGGTGGATGCGGATGCAATAGCTCACGGCGCGACAGGTAAAGGAAATGATCAGGTTCGTTTTGAGGCAGGTATTCTCTCTCTTGAACCGGACATTAAGTTACTGGCTCCGGTACGTGAGTGGAGTATGACCCGTGACGCAGAACTAGAGTACGCTAAGAAACATGAAATCCCTGTCGAAGCATCTGAAAACTCTCCATACTCGACAGACGAGAACCTGTGGGGAAAGAGCAGTGAATGCGGGCCTCTTGAAGATCCAGGTAATGAGCCTCCGGAAGAGGTTTTCCAGTTTGCCACGCCGCCACGGAAAGCTCCAGGAGAGCCAGAATACATCGAGATAAGTTTCGAAGAAGGAGTTCCAACAGCGTTGAACGGCGAAGAACTTCCACTGCATGAGTTGGTAAGGAGCTGAATCATCTGGCTGGAAAGCATGGAGTTGGTATCATTGATATGATGGAGGATCGTGTAGTCGGTCTAAAGTCGCGTGAGGTCTATGAATGTCCTGCCGCCGTGACATTGATCAAAGCGCACCAAGCACTGGAGAAGTTTGTCTCGTCTAAACATGAGAACCAGTTCAAAGAGAAAGTGGATCAAGAATGGGCGGAGTACGCCTACAACGGTCTCTGGTTTGACCCTGTCATGGATCATCTCGAAGAATTCATAGACTCCATGAACCAGAATGTAACAGGGACTGTGGAGCTAAAGCTCTATAAGGGTAGCGTCCAGGTCATAGGCCGTGAATCAGAGAAAGCACTGTACGATCACGACCTAGCAAGCTACGAGAAAGGTGAGACTTTCAACCAGGAGGCCAGTCCTGGCTTTATCCAGCTGCATTCGCTTCAAACCAAGCTCAGCAACGAGATTAGCGGGGGTGATACCTGAATGCTCTGGAAGGCAGAAGAAGACTCTGCAAGCAGTCAAACAATGAGTTTTACAACCGAGGAAGATGGGCTGGAGGAGAAAATCCTCCCCTATGATATCCTGGGCAACCTGGCTCATGTCAAAATGCTTCAGGAACAGGCTTATATGACAGAGGAGGAGTTAGGAAAAGTAGAGAAGGAACTGAAGAATCTTTACAGTTACGATGAAGAAATTAACGCCGAGGATGTACATACCTTTGTAGAAGAGAAAGTCTCAGAAGAGACGAATGCCGGGAAGAAGATACACACCGGACGCAGCCGCAACGACCAAGTTTCCCTCGATACACGTTTACTGATGAAGGATTCAAGCATCGAAATAGGGCTTAAAGCAGTCAAACTTGTCAAAGCGATAGAGCAATTTGCAGAGGAGAAAAATGAGTTGATGCCTGGTTATACACACCAGCAGCAGGCGATGCCGTCAAGTACAGGGCTCTGGGCTTCAAGCTTTGCAGATGCACTTGTTGACGATCTCAAACTTCTGAAGAGCAGTTATAAGGTTTTTGATCAGAATCCTCTGGGTGCCGCAGCATCCTACGGAACCAGCCTGAATATTGATCGAGAGAAAATAACGGAGCTACTAGGATTTGAGTCTGTACAGAAGAATCCTGTTTACTGCGGCAACCGTGGAAAGCACGAGCTCATGCTTTTACAGGCTTTGAACCATATTATGCTGGACTTGCAGAAGATGGCGGAGGATATAATCAATTTTTCCGAGGATCAACAGGTGTTCAAGATCCCTGATGGATTCTGTACAGGCTCCAGTATCATGCCTCAAAAGAATAACCCTGATACTCTAGAGATGGTACGTGCAAAGGCCGAGGAAGTGAATGCTTCAACACAAGCAGTAAATGGAATCATCTCCAAGCTTCCTTCTGGCTACAACAAGGACACACAGCAGACCAAAAAACATCTGATAAACTCTATCAAGACAGTTGTAGACACCCTGGAGATAATGGCCTCATTAGTTCAAGATCTCAAAGTAAAAGAGGATTTCAAGGTCAAAACCGAGGTCTATGCAGCTTATACAGCGAACCAGAAAGTTGAGAAAGGTACGCCGTTCCGCGAAGCCTACGAGGAGGTAAAGAAAAACCAAGAATACGAGAAAAACCAGAAAATCAAGAAGCCCAAAAATCAGGATTATTCAGATGTAGAGACTTATTGGAAAGATGAGAGAGTTGAATTTAATGAGATGAAGAACCGCTTGATTTAGCTTTCAAGAGTCTGTAGCTCAGCTTGGACAGAGCGATCGGCTTCTAAACCTCAGGGCTCTCCGAATAGGAGGAAAGAGGATAGAGAAGATGCTTAGTCTTCAACTGAAGATACCGATCGGTCGAGGGTTCAAATCCCTCCGGACTCGTTCAGTCATTCAAATAAAAATGCAAAGAAAAAATATGATATTATGGGAGATATAAAGCAGCAGATAATTGAGGAGCTTAGGGAAACAGTTGAATTAGAAGTAGATGAAAATGATGTAGAGGTTCCAGATGCAGAGCATGGAGACTTTGCCTACCCCGTAATGAAGGCAGCCGGGAAGAAAGGTAAAAATCCGAGAGATCTAGCTGAAAGGTTGAAGGAGCAAATTGAACTGGATTTCGTGGAGAAAATTGAGGTCGCCGGACCGGGCTACCTAAACTTCTTCCTGAATCGTGAAAGCCACGCTTCAAAAGTACTTAATTCTAGTATCAAGGACGGTGTGGAACGGAAAGATGAGAAGGTTATCGTCGAACATACCTCACCCAACCCGAACAAGCCTCTTCACATGGGAACCATGCGTGCAGCAGTCCTTGGGGACACGATTGCCCGGCTAGGAGATTACTCAGGATACGAGATAGAGGTTCAGAACTTCATGAATGATCTTGGCCGACAGATTGCCAAGATAACGTATGGATACGAAAACCTCATGGAAAGAATCTCAGACGATGATAAAGACAAAAAGGACGACTTCTGGATTGGCCTACTTTATTCGGAGACCGGAAACTTCATAGATCAAAACCCAGACGAAGAGGAAGAGGTTGATAGGATAATCCAGAAGATGGAAGAGGCGGGAAACAAGTACGCAGATCTCAAGGACAGTTTAGTTGAGAAATCCTTGAAAGGTCAACTACAGACAGCGTACCGTACAAACATATTCTATGACTTCCTTATATTTGAGAGAAACATCGTAGAGTACGGTCTTCTGGAAGAAGCTATGGACAAAATAAAGGAGCTTGACTCAGTCTACACGGTTGAGGAAGGTGAGGACGAAGGATGTCTTGTTATAGATATCTCTGACTACGAGGAAGAGATCGGTGAGCTTCAGAAGCCGTACAAGATCTTGAAGAGAAGTGATGGAACTGCGGTATACACAGGAAAGGACATCGCTTTAACTATGTGGAAGTTTGGATTACTTGACTCCCAGTTCAAATGCGAACAGTTCGAAGAACAGCCAAACGGAAACCCTGTATGGAAGACCGGCGGAGATCAAATCAAAGACTTCGGAGATGCTGACCAAGTCATCAACGTTATAGCGTCCCGGCAATCATACCCTATGAAGGTAATAAAATACGGTTTAAAGGCTCTAGGCTTCGAAGAAGAATCTGAGAACTTCCACCATGCAGGATTCAAGTACGTGTATCTTCCAGGCAAAGTGGCTTACTCAGGTCGGGAAGGAAACTGGGTAGGAAAACACGGAGACGCTGTACTAAACAGATGCCAGGAATTAGCTCTTGATGAAATACAGGACAGATACGAGTTCACAGAGCAAAAAGAGAAAGAGATATCCAAAAAGGTTGCAGTAGCAGCTGTAAGATACTTTATACTGAAATTCTCAAACCAGAAGGAGATAGAGTTCAGTTTTGAAAAAGCCCTAGACTGGGAAGGAGATTCCGGTCCATATCTGCTTTACTCGAACGCCAGAGCACACGGAATAATAGATGAATCCAGAGAAAAACCTGTCTTCAACACGTATACAGAAGACGTGGAATATGAGCTTATCAGAAAGATATCGGAATTTGAAGAGGTAGTGGAAAGTAGCTTTGAGTCTCAAGAGCCTGTAGAGCTAACACATTACCTCAAAAACCTAGCTGAAACGTTCAACACATTCTACCACAGATGCCCTGTAAACAGCGCGGAAACTACTGAACTAAAACAATCACGTCTTAAGGTAACTGAGTCCTTCACAGAAGTAATGGAACAAGGTCTGAAGCTACTAGGAATAGAACCGCTAAAAGAGATGTAGAACTACAAAGCTAGTTTAAATACACAGTAATTAAATAAGTATTAGAATGGTTGGAAGCTTCTTCACAGCCGGCCTCACTCTACTTGTTACAGGTGCCGCGCTGGCAGTCGTGCTGGCAAAGAAGTTCAGACAGCCTTCACTAGTAATGTATATTTTAACAGGCCTGTCCCTTGGTCCAGCCGGAGCAGCTCTAATATCCCTAATACCAGGGCTTTCAATAAGTGCTCTTGTATCTGAGACGGAATACATAACTTTGATGTCTGAGCTAGGACTCGCATTCCTACTTTTCTTCATAGGGCTGGAAATCAAGATAGAAGATATTAAAGAAGTCCTAGGTGAGACTCTGACAATATCATTCACCCAGATGGGTTTGGTTGCCATCGCATTCTTCGGCCTCTCAGTGCTGGCCGGTTTTGGAACCTTGGAATCTATCATAATAGCCCTGGCGTTCATGTACTCATCAACGGCTGTTGTAGTAAAGATACTCGCTGATAAGGGAGAGGTGGAAACTAAAGCAGGAAAACTTGATGTGAGCATATTGTTGTTTGAGGATGTAACTGTTGTGCTTGTGATGGCAGTGCTGTCATCACTGGCCGCAGCAGGATCATTTTCAATAACAAGTATAGGATTAAGTGCATTGAAGGTAGGGTTCTTCGTGGCAGCGGTCGCAGGAGCCGCAATCGGATCATCAAGATACATACTGCCTAAGTTTCTGAAGTATGCTTCTAGGGATAAACACGCGTTTCTAATACACGGACTTGCATGGCTATTTCTCTTTACATTAATATCAGAGCAGCTAGGTCTATCACTGGAAGTAGGAGCTTTCTTCGCAGGAGTATCGATCGCACAACTTCCTTACTCCGAAGAACTACACGAAAAGGTGAAACCTTTGACTGATTTCTTCCTAGCAGTTTTCTTCATATCCCTAGGTCTCGGACTAACCACAGGGGACCTGCTAAAATACATCTGGGTGGCTGTAGGGTTTGCGGCTGCAGTAATTGTCCTCAAGATGCTATTTTACTACATACTAACAGCCTGGCAAGGATTTAACAGATACAACTCGTTCAAAGCATCCATAAATATGACACAGACGTCAACCTTTTCTATAGTCTACGCTGCCGTGGCACTTGAATCAGAACTGCTTGGATCTGCAGTGGTAGGCATGATTACAATAGTAGCTCTGCTGACAATGGGTATATCGTCATACATGATATTCTACAGCGACAAAATATTCAAGATACTTGGAGGAAAAATAGAAAATAAATCAGGAGGACAGGAAGACGAAAAGAAGGCTGTTGTCGCAGGATTCAACGAGGCAGTAGAACCATCGATCAACTATCTATCCGAAGAGTATGATAAAGTAGCTCTGGTAGATAGAAGCATTAAGACATCAAACCAGGCTGAAAAGTTTGAGGATGTAAAGTTTGAATTCTCTGACTTCAGAAATGTGGAAACCAGAAAAAACCAGAACATAGAATCAGCAAACCTTGTACTGAATATGATAGAGGATATGGATCTTAACAGGGAGATACTGGAGGAGGTATCAGAAGATGCTATTACAATCCTGACGGCTAAAGATCAGAACCAAGCATCAGAACTTACGTCAAAAGGAGCTGACCACGTATTTGTGGAGGAAGAGGCTGCCGCCGACAAAATCTATGACATAATCAGACAGAAGGGTATCCCAGAAGATGAGTGAAATAATAGATCTACTTCCTGTAATATTCATAGCGTCCTCACTGATACTTCTAGTAACAAGAAAATTTTCAATACCTGCATACAGCTCGTACATAGTCACGGGGACATTAATCGGCTTCATACTTCAGGCTACAAGCTTCGGGTTCCTCCCACCACCAGATATACTTGACTCAGGTATCGTCACAGGTATAGCGGAGATAGGAGCCGCATTCCTAATATTTGTAACGGCGATAAGAATCACACCTCAGAGAATTAAGAAATTTGGAAGCGAATCATTCAAAACCTCAGCAGCACAGGTACTGATCCAGCATATAATAGGATTCACCACCGGCATTGCACTGGGTCTAGGACCTGTAAACTCTTTCTTCATAGGTTTCGCAGCCTCAATAAGCTCATCACTGGTCTCAATGAACTTAGTAAATCCGGATGCTGACGACGATAAAGTATACACTGTAATCTCAGAAAGCATCTCACTCATCGACGACGGCATTGCCGCCATACTGACAGTATTCGTGATTTCAGGACTCGCCGTGGGCAGCTTAGAAGGAGTGATACTGGGAAGTCTTCTTCTATTGATTCCGTACTCACTGAGGGATACCGTGGCGAAAACAGTGCTGGACAGATACAGAGAGGATCCTGAAACCTTACTGCTCATAGGTATAGCGTCTGTAATCTCACTGGGGTATATGGCAAAAACATTGGGAGTCAACCCTATAGTAGGCGTTTTCGGAGCAGGAGTCTTGCTCTCCAAAACACCTTATAATCAGGCACTGATAGAATCACTTGAGCCCGTAAAGGACTTTTTCTCAGCAGTCTTCTTTGTATCACTGGGTACAATAGCAGCAGTCCCAGGACAAACAATGATATACGTAACAGCTGTCTTGTTGACTTCGATTATACTGGTTAGACCTCTTTCAATCGTCTTTCTGCTGAGAAGGCAAGGAATCGACTCATACAACGCGTACAAGTCAGCCTTGAACCTAGATCAGATTTCAGAGTTCACTCTGCTCGCGGCACTGCTCGCTGAAGGAACAGGTGTTTTATCAACACAGGTATTCCAAGCAATCGTCTTCACTGCAGCAATCACATTCATCACGTCTGACCTATCCGCAAAATACGCCGACAGAATCTACGATCTAATGCCAGAAGCTCTAAAGTTTGAAAGCATTGACGAGGCATCATACGAGTTCAACGATAAAGAAAATCACTCAATAGTGATAGGATATAATGCCATTGGAAGAAAGGCAGCCTCCCAACTTGAAAATCCTGTCATAATAGCTGCCAAACCAGGAAACGTCGAAGAAGCTGAGAAAGACGATATGGACGTAGTGTTTGGTAATCCGCTGAATGACGAGACATGGATTCGGGCAGGCACGGAAGGCGCTAAACACATCATCTCAACAATTCCAGAAGACAAACATGCGTCAAAGGCAGCTGAAAAGGACAAAAAATCGATTATAGTTACAGAAACAGACGAGGAGGCAGAAAGTCTAAATCAAGATGAAAAAGTTCTCTACGCCGACACCGTTGAAAGCCTATCATCAACACAGCTCAAAGACAGTATACAGAAACTACACAAGGCATAGATCTTGGAATCCTGTACCGTAACCAAGAATCTACCAAAGGTATTAAGTACAACTCAACAAAAAGACTGTCACAGAGACCTACATGGAGTGGCACAGCAAGAAGCTTTCCAAAGTTTACTCAAAACTTGAGTCTGGAGAAGACGGATTGGGCTCCGAACAAGCGGAAGAAAAGCTTGAGGAGCAGGGAGAGAATAAGATAGACCAAGGAGAAAGCATTTCCCCTCTAAGCATATTTATCTCGCAGTTCCAAGACAATTTAATATATCTTCTTATATTTGCAGCGTTTCTATCACTAGGAATAGGACTATTCCCTGGAGAAGAAGCTAAGGTAGGAGAAGCCGCAATAATATTTCTGATACTTTTCGCAAACGGCATATTCGGATTTATCCAAGACTACAAGGCAGAGAAGTCCATACAAGTCCTGAAAGAGATGTCCACGCCAAACGCAACTGTCGTAAGAGATGGCCAGAAAAAAGAGATAGACTCCACAGAGGTTGTACCCGGAGACATAGTAGAGCTTGAACAGGGCGACGCAGTACCGGCTGACGCACGGATTATAGAGGCAGAATCGCTAAGCACCGATGAAGCCGCACTAACCGGGGAAAGCGAATCAGTAAGCAAGACAGCAGGAACCCTAGACGAGGATACACCTGTGGCAGAACAGGACAACATGGTGTTCATGGATACTCACGTCGTGAAAGGGCGTGGAAAGGCTGTAGTCACAAGCACAGGTATGGATACTGAGGTCGGTGGAATAGCCGAGGAAATCTCCTCAGCAGAAGACGAACAAACTCCTTTCCAGAAAGAAGTCGACGAGATGGGAACCAGAGTAGGTATACTCGTTCTAGGGATCGTAGCTTTGACAGGTCTAGTCCAGTTCACGTTCACAGGAGCAGACTTTCTCACCATAGTTGTACTAGGTATCGGGCTTGCGGTAGCCGGAGTACCTGAATCACTTCCTCCTATCGTCACATTAACCCTTTCAATAGGTTCGAAGCGCTTGCTCAAGAAGGATGCACTTGTAAGCAGTCTCCCTGTAGTTGAGGCACTTGGATCAGTCGACCACATCGTCACGGACAAGACAGGAACCCTAACAGAGGGTGTAATGACAGTAAGAAAGGTTTATACACCCGGAACTGAGTACGATGTAACCGGTGCAGGGATGGACACCACAGGTAAGTTCAAGGAAGACGGGGAACAAATTGAGCCAACCGAAGACCTGAGACAGATACTTGAATGTGGCAGAATCTGCAACAACTCCGAGTTAGTAGAGACAGAAGACGGAGACGAAGAATACCGTGGGGAGCCAACAGAAACAGCACTACTTGTTTCGTCTGCAAAGGCGGGTATAGAGGAAGAATACGAAAGACAGACAAGCATACCCTTTTCATCGAGTAGAAAGCGTATGACTGTTTTAAACGACAATACAGCGTATATGAAAGGGGCTCCTGGAACAGTCCTTGAAAGATGTGACAGAGCACTTATAGATGGAGAAGTGAAAGAGCTAGACGAAGAACTCAGGGAAAATATTCAGGATAGAAACCATGAGTACGCCAACGAGGCACTAAGGGTTCTCGGGTTCGCTAAAAAACATGATGTAGACCAAGATAGCTCTGAGGACGAGATAGAGTCTGAGATGATATTCCTAGGTCTTCAAGGAATGATAGATCCTCCAAGAGACGAGGTCCGAGATGCAATACAGGACTGCCGCTCCGCAGGTATAAACGTAGTCATGGCTACAGGAGATAACGTAGAAACTGCAAAAGCTGTCGGGGAACAGCTAGGTTTCTCAACGAAAAAAGCTGTGACCGGTCAAGAACTAGAAGAAATGAGCGACGACGAGCTGGAGAAAGCTGTCAGAGACATCGAAATATTTGCAAGAGTCAATCCCGAACACAAGGTAAGAATATCAGAAGCTCTAAAGGGGCAAGGATTTAACGTAGCGATGACCGGAGACGGAGTCAATGACGCACCTGCACTAAAGCACGCCGATGTAGGAATTGCCATGGGTCAGCGAGGGACAGACGTCGCTAAGAAAACCAGTGACATGGTTCTACAGGACGATAACTTTGTAACTATAAGAGATGCAATCGAAGAGGGCCGCCATATATTTGATACTATAAGGAAGACATCCAACCAGATACTTTCGACTAACTCGGGAGAAGTAATGTTTGTATTCCTTGGTACTCTAATTGGAGCATTCCTGTTCCCAGGAGAGTTCTCAGGATCGGACGCCGTGGTTCTGACGGCGATACAGATACTTTGGGTTAACTTTGCCAGCGACGGACCACCTGCAGTAGCCCTAACCAAAGACCCAAAAGTCGAAGGAATAATGGACCGACCGCCCAGAGGAGCTGATGAAGCAGTTTTAGATAAGAAGATACTAGGTCTGATAGCTATCACTGGACCGCTAGCGGCTCTCACACAGCTTCCAATATTCTTCCTGAATATTGACAACTTTGTCATGGCACAAACAATGCTATTCATGGCACTAGCATTCTTCGAAATGCTAATATTTTACATAATAAGAGGAGACTATGAACTAAGCTTCCTGAAAAACAAGTACCTGACAGGTGCAATGGCTCTGTCAACAATAGCACACTTTACCATAATATACACACCGATCTCCAACATGTTCGGTGTAACACCTCTTTCACTACAAAACTGGGGTGCAATAGCAGCATCACTAGCAGTGTTCTTCATACTGGAAACAGGTGTAAGAAAAGCTCTGTCCTCCAAGTACGGAAAAAGAGTCTACAAAGGAAGAATAATACCAGCAGGAAATAAAACTGCTGCACAAGTTCTTCTATAGAGATGAAGAAAGTATGCATTGTAGCAATGAGGGAGGAAACATTCAATATGTTTCTAGAGGACCAGATTTACCCTGTTCCGGCAAAATACCCTCGAGCCTCAAAGCAATTCTCCTACCTAGCAGCGTACAGAAAAGCACCGGTCTCAGCAATCACTCACATAGCGCAGATCAAGGATCAAGAAATCACAGACAATCCAAGACCCAATATAGATCAATTAGTCAAACAAGACTACAGCAAGGTTAAATTATTTCATCTGGAGAAGCCTGAGAAGATATCGAAAGTGGGAAACGATCAGTCTGGTGTTAGAGGAGCTCGATACACAAACCTTTCACAAATAAGACAAGCCAGCTCGCTCTCACATATAGATTACGAAGGCTGAAGCTGTGAGTAGTCTCGGATGCGATAAAAGAAAGAGAAAAATAGGTGGGTTTTTCTACTCGGCCTTGTGAATCAGGTACATATCCAAGAATCCGTAGACCTGCTTACAGAAGAACGGCAGGACTACCAGTGCAATCGAAGTCTGCGTAGGGTCCAAAATATTTAGACCGCCTGGCAGAGCATCGATTCCAGAGATATACCAGACTGTTGGGTAAGACAGGAAGAAGATTCCTATATACCCTGCTAGAATCTTGTAGGCTCTAGCCAGTCCATCTGAAGATTCCTCTGCGATCTCCCTGAACGGCTTCGCAAGCAGATACACTACACCTAGAAGAAGCAATACACCAACATAATAAGGTGTGATGCTTCCCTGTGCCTGTGCAAGCAGCCCTGTAATGACGAGTGTGAACTCGGCACCTAGAAGTGCTCCAAGCAGGTCATAACGCTTCGTGTCTGCTCCGTGGAAGGCCGTCAGGCCGAGAGCCAAGAGTATCAGCGGAGTGGAAACCATCCAGTCCATGTACCATGCGTAGTCGCTTAGGAACGACTGGTTCAAGAAGTTCGTATACATCAGCCCGGACCAAACCACTATGAAGAAGTGGATAATACCGAACTTCTGCGGTACGTCAAGCTTCCTTGGCAGGTACAGGAATAGCAGCCCTGAAATCATGGCGGTAATAATATACGCCAAGATAAAGGGCTGGCTTCCAAATCCTCCAGCTGTAATAGCTTCGTATACCATGTATTATAACCCCTCTAGTTACTGAATTATAAGTTTTTCCTGTAAAACTTGGTTCCAAAGCTTTAATGGTCAAAAACATTCACTTTACAGTATTTAACATGAAGTACCTCGTCTTTCACCTACTGCTTATCCTACCACCAATTACAGCCTTCACAGGACTAGCTCTAAGCCGAGATACATCAAAACACTTCTGGACAGCAACAGGAATCATGGTAGCCCTAGCAGTCTTCTACACCACGCCTTGGGATGCACTGCTGATATCAAAAGGGATATGGTTTTACGGAGAAAACGTCGTAACAACAAGTCTATTTGGAATACCTCTTGGAGAATACCTCTTCTTCATATTTCAAACGGTGGGCGTATCACTTTACGCTCTATATTCAGGATTTGATGCCAAAGTTAACTCAAAGATATTCAAAAGATACTGGCTCGCAGCGCCGTTTATTCTCGTATCAGTTGTTGGAGCCTGGATGACACTATCTGGTCCTCAAAGCTTTTTCTACCTAGGGGCTATCCTCGGATGGGCAGGTCCCGTAATTTCACTGCAATGGATATACGGGGCAGACGTACTACTGAAAAACGGTAAGAAACTAATACTGGCTATACTGGTTCCTGTAGCTTATTTATCCGCAGTTGACTCCTTGGCCATCAATACAGGTCTGTGGACAATTCAGACTAGTACCAGTCTTGGGGTAAACATATTGGGGCTACCTGTAGAGGAGGCAATCTTCTTCCTAACAACCTCCACCATGGTAGTGCAAGGAGTGATTCTGTACGTATGGACGGTTAAATCCGGAGCCTCAAAACGCATTAAAAACACCTTGACATGACTGAAAACGAGAATATTCACAGGTTCAAGAAATACAGCACGCTCATAGGACCAGTCGTATTGGGAATTCTGACCCTAATCTCTCCTTTAATCGGTGAAATGCCTTACAGCATTCAGGCAATACCTTTCATAGGTAGCCTAATCCTACTAGGGCTTCCACACGGAGCTATGGACCATTTAGTACCATCAAAACTAGCAGAAATGTCGGAGAAAAAAGGTGTTACTGCAGTTTCACTCCTGTACCTTTTTATCGGAGGAATTTACGCCGTCTCATGGCTTTTTATCCCTTTATTGTCGGCTTTATTCTTCATAATGTTGACATGGATACACTGGGGTCAAGGCGATCTCTACGCCATGAGAAAGCTTCATTCTGGAAAAGAATACAGAGAAAATTTTCCTGCATTTGTTTCAGCCGCTATAAGAGGAGGAATACCAATGTTCGTACCTCTAACATTTCATCCTGACCTATACATAAGCTTCATGAAATCAATGGAAACTCTATTTGCCTCAAATACAGCAAATTACTCAGTACTATACTCATGGCAGGTTAAGGCAGCAATAATGTCCTCAGTAATTATTCTGTCTGCATTAATGGCAATATACATGTACATAAAGAACGACCGTCTGCCGATCTACGGCCTATCCGAGATAATAGTGCTTGTAGCGTTCTTCATGACTCTACCCCCGATATTTGCAGTCGGAATATACTTTTGCCTCTGGCACTCACTAAGACATCTTACAAGACTGAGTCTTCTTCCAGGTGACTCGAGAAAAGCAATCTCTGCAGGGAATCTGAAAAGATATACTTGGGATATGACGAAGAACACACTACCTCTTACGCTGATATCAATACTAATGCTCGCAACAGCAGCATTCTTCTTAAATACAGCAGGTCAAAGCAGCCTACTAGCTCTCTATCTTGTGTTCATTTCAGTACTGACCCTGCCACATACAATCGTAGTAACGTGGATGGACAGAATTCAGTACGGCCCATAATAATTTCTGTATCAGAGCCGTAAGTAGACATCAACATGGACTTGCTTTAGATATATTATTATGAGAGAATTTTTTGCCTGATTGAATACAACTAATAAAAACTCAGATGTCAACAGTTTGACAGAGGATTGAGAAGCTTATGGGGGAGGAAAACAACTACTGGATAGCAGAAATCTACGACGATGAAACCGCAAACATATCAGTAATGAGCGAGGAAGAAGCAGAGGCAATCAAAAGTATGAAAGACGAGTTCGAGGAATGGCAGATGGCACCGGTGCAAGAAGTCAACGAAGAAGACATGATTGAGAGAGCTGAAGAACATGGATACGAACATGATCCATGGTAAAACAAACTCATTCTCATGTAAGTGGCTGCTGAATTCCTTATGCAGCCCTATTCCGTCAAGAGACTCTGTATTTCTTCTTCCAAATTCTCAAGCTCTGATTCGGAAGCCTCAAAGTAGACTGATCTATACTCAGATTCCTCCTCTACTAGATACTCTTTCGATGGTCTAAAGGGATGATATTCATCTATAATGCCTAAAACTGTACTCGGGTTATAATCGTAAACGACTATATCTGAACTATGCTCAGGTATATGGTAAGTTTCCTTAATATTTTCTTCATTGGCAATTTGTTGACTTCTGCCCGGATTCACTCTCTTAAGGTCTCCACTGAGGATATCAAACACCTTATCAGGCATTGGCCGAGCCCGGATTTGAACCGGGGACAACTTGATCTTCAGTCAAGCGCTCTCCCAGGCTGAGCTACTCGGCCTACACAATCAACATAAATATGTTAGATTTAATAGTCATTTCCGTTCTCTATTTACACATCAGGGTATCCTGATAATAATCAAAATCCGGATTCTCAATTTCTTGCAGGCCTGTGACGCGGTTCATAGGATCCGAGATAAATCTGTCTCCATCAATTAGTACAGAGTTCCACGCATGGCCTACAATCTCATCATCAAGACTAACTTTTCCCTTGTGTAATCTAGGACTAAACTCGTTTAGTTCGTTCTCAGGATCACCTTCTGCAGTTCTGTAAAGGCCTTGAAGCAGAAAAGCCCTCTCCAAACAAGAGCCCTCTATACCGTTATCCAGTAGTTCTGACATCGTAAGCTCTGGTGTTTCTGGTTCTAATCGGCTGCCGTAACCAGGACTCTCCTCGTAAGTTATTGCATCATTAGCGTAGATTCTGAGCTCGTTTAACAGCTGCTCGGGTGTTTCAGCATCGTAAGTTTCATTTTCCTTAAACTTTTGATAAGGCTTCTTCGGTAAATCATCCATAACCATAGTTACATCAGGGAAGAGTAGAGCGTCACCCTCGTTCAAGCTCACCCCATTATCATAGTACACCATATACCAACAAATTGTCGGAAAAGTGTTAGTTATGTTTGGATCTAGATTATTCGAATTAAGATGTAAAGAGTCGTCTATTGCTGAATAAATACTGCTCCGAAAGGGATAAAATCTTGTATATAATGTATTAAACATGCCGTTTACAACGTTTCATTTTGGCCCGGGAATCCTAATAGGGCTTCTCGCGTTAAAATATCTAGATTTTCCAACATTTGTTGCCGCAAACTTGGTCGTAGACTGGCGTGCGGCTCTAGTATTTCTTGGTGTCTGGCCTTTTGGAGGTCCTCTACATTCCTGGCTATCAACCTACCCTGGAGCATTACTGTCTGGAGCAATACTATCGGTAGCTATGGTCTATATTCGACCTCATCTCCAGAAAAACCTGGAGGACATAAAAATAAAACAAGGTTTCAGCAACAGAAAAATCCTGCTTTCAGCTTTGCTCGGAGTACTTATTCATGTAACGCTAGATGCATTTCACCACCCCAATATTCAACCATTTCTAGTCGAAGGTGTCAAACCATTTTTCGGTTTAATGACAACTTCACAGGTCCGAGGCGTTACGTTCGCCTGTATCCTAGCATGTTTCCCAATCTACATCGCACACA
>KB659972.1_pt308 | contig 18591 bp, 15 predicted proteins | sample 558768 | NCBI scaffold set KB644980.1 | reverse complement strand
GCGTGCTCGACCCGTTCGCCGGTATCGGCGGGTTCACGCTCCCGATAGCACAGGCCGGTGCAACGGTGACTGCCGTCGAACGCACCCCCGCGGTGTTCGCGTATCTCGTCGAGAACGTCGTCCGCAACGGGGTGACCGACAGTGTCGAGACGTACCGCGCCAGTTACCCGGAGGTCGTCGCAGGGTTCGCCCCCGAGAGGGAGTTCGACCGTGTCGTCGTCGGCCGTCACGACGCTCACGAACACCTCGCTGACACGCTGGCCGTGCTCGCGCCGGGTGGCACCGCCCACGTGCACGCGACAGTTGCAAAAGAACTGCTGCCCGAACGGCCAACCCGGCGTGTTCGTCAGGCCGCCGAGGAGGCGGGCCGGACCGTCGACTCGACGGCGGTCCGTCGTGTCGGGAACAACGACAAGAGGACGTCCCGCGTCGTCGTCGACGCCGTCGTGGCGTGAGACGTGACAGAGGATTGTCTGCGAGGAGATCCTGACACCGCCGTGCTCTCTCCCGGGGCAGACCGACCCTGTGGACGAGTTCGACCCCGTGACAGTGACTGTTAGACTCCAGTTCCAGCCCACATCGAGAGGCACAGTCTGGACCGGCCTATCGAGATGTGTCGGTTCGTGTACTCGTTGTCTGTCACACCAGTGGTCGTCGCGCTACGGTTCGAACTCGCCGCTGACGATGCTGTCGGCGAGCATCGCCATGTACTCGACCCAGATGGCCTTGCTGGAGGACACGCCGTCGGTCAGTTGGTGCCGGTGGATGTCCGCCCAGACTGCCGCGAGCATGAATGCACCGAGTGCGGTGTAGAACCGCTCGTGTTCGACGGTGATACCGGTCAGGCGCTCGTATCGGTCGATGAGCTCCCGACGGTCGGGGCTACCAGGTGCACTCGTGAACGGGGCCAGACCGTGTTTGTTTGCCGCCCGGAGTTCGCGGATCGTCCCCTCGTCCGACCAGCGGGCGGCGATCTCGTCGATCTCCGGTGTCGGGTCGCCGGCGTCGCGCCACCGGAGCAACAGGTAGCCGAGCTCCACCCGCGGGTCACCGAGAAACGCCGTCTCCCAGTCGAGGACACCCGCGAGTGTCGGCTGTTCGGTCCCGGTAAACAGGACGTTCCCCGGTCTGAAATCGCCGTGAGAGAGTGTCATCACCGGGTCGGCCGGCGCGTGCTCCCGCAGCCAGTCGGCCACATCCCAGAGTGGCGATGGGTCGTGTCCGGTCACTGCCGTTGCCTCGTCGAGCCGTTCGATGTCGGTGACGACCTGCTTCCGGGGGGTTGTGCGCTCACAGATATCGACGAACCGGTCGGACTCTGTGCTGTGGAGCTCTGCGAGTGCGTCTATCAGCGATAGCCCCACCTGACGGCGGCCGGCCGGGTGTCGAAACCGCTCCGGCAGGCGGTTCCCGAGCGGCACCGTCTCGCCGTCGAGATGTGTCATCACCAGGAACGGTGCCCCGACGAGCGACTCGTCCGCACAGTGCAAAACCGGCTCCGGAGCGTCGACCGCTGTCTCCTGCAGTTGCTCCAGCACCTCGTACTCCTCGCGCACGCTCAGAAAGGACCCGGTGTCCCGCAACATCTCGGGGGTTCGCAGAACGTAGGGTCCCCTGGGCCCGGCGGTCGAGACGAGCAGAGAGGTGTTCAGCGCCTCGTGGAGTACCGACACGTCGGTGATCTCTACGCCCAACTCCGCCGAGAGATACGTCTCGAGCCGGGAGCTGTCGACTCTCTCGCCGTTGGTCATACCCGCAGTAGCACGAGTGAGGTAAAGTAGTAGTCGGAACGTCCGGAGACAGTTAGTGCGTCGACTGTCGCGGCGGTCACCTCTCGTCGAACAGTCCGGAGACGTCGTCGTCGCGACTCTGCCGGCGGTCGGTGTGCTCGCCGAGGCGCTGGATGATGATACCGCGGTTCTCCGGTTCCCGGACGAAATCAAACAGCAGTGTCACGAACGGGCTCGACGCGACATCGTCGGACAGGTCCTCGCGCGCGTAGTTGACTGCGGTTTTCACCAGTTGTTCGTCGTAGCCGTACTCCTCGGCGAACACGTCGGCCGCGACAGCGGTCGCCTCGAATCTGAGATCCCCGAGTTCGAGTTCGCGCCCCTCGTGGGTCAGCGCGAGCGGTTGCCGTCGCTCGACAGCCTCCGGGTCCTCGGCGAGGGTTGCGAGTTCGGCACGCAGATCGGTTAGGTTGACACCGCGGTACCTGGACGGGAGTCCAGCCAAGTACTCGCCGGCACTGTCGGCGAGCCCCGTTGCCCCAGACCAGTTGCCGTTGCTCGCGTGGTACACTGTCGCGGTAAACTGGATGAGTCCGTGGAGAAACTGCTCGTCGTCCGCTCCGGAGTCGAGGTCGAGCCAGTGGGCCTCCCAGGCGTCGTGTGCGGCGTGATACTCACCGGTATTGTAGATTGCGATACCAGCCCGCAGGTGCGCGTCCATACATAACTGTGTGTCCGGAGCGTAATAGTTCCAGTCACGGGATACGGCACCTCCTGTGGCTCCTGTCGCCCGGTGCCGGACCCCGTGGGTTCGGGAGAGGTCGACACTGAACTGCCGCCTCACCGGTTTTGCCCCTGTGAGTCCGTTTACCCGACGGGATATACAGGAGAGTGAAACTGAGGGAACGCCATCGCAGTCGGTTGTTGCTACCCTCGTTATCCCCGGGGGTGGTGTAACTGTTACTGCGGGTGTTCTGTCACGACAGATGCCCGGTCGATTTATATCCCTGTACCCTGTTATCTCAGACGATGCAGCGAGAGCGCGACGCGGACGGGGTCGAGATGTCACGACAGTTTGTCGCCAGCATCGTCGTACTCGCGGTGACAGCGATAGCGACGGTCGGACTGCTGGCCACCGGGCAGGAACTGGGTATCGTCGCCGCCGTTTCTGGGGTCGGCGGCGCGCTGTTCGTCGGACTCCTCGCCAGATGGTACACCACGTCGGGCACGTCCACAGCACAGGGGGACCGGGCACGCGACGAAATCGGGGAACCCGGCGACAGCGTGTCGCGAGACAGATCAAAACGGAATCACAGTTCCGGTGCGGAACCGCAACAGCTTCGATCCGACTCGGGAAACGCTCTCGAGTCTGTCTCCGAGGCCGAATCGGGGACGGAGCCCGTCTCCGGGGCCTCCTCTGTCCCAGGAACGGAACAGGAATCGGGTTCCCCATCCGGAACCGGGGTCGATATCGACTCTGTCTCCGAGGCCGAACCGGAGCCGGATTTTCCGCCCGGAACCGAGATAGACCCCGACTCGGTCTCCGGGACTGGACCCGAATCCGAGTCACTCTCCCGGTCCGAACCGGGTGTGGACTCGCGTTCTCGCTCCGGGTCAGGGTCGGGGGTACTCTCCGGGTCGGGGCCCGACGTCGACTCCGTCTCCGGGACCGGACCGGACATCGACCCTGTCTCCGGTGCTGAATCCGAGTCTGGGTCACTCTCCGGGTCGGGGCCGGACGTCGACTCCGTCTCCGGGTCCGGACCGGACCCCGTCTCCCTCTCCGGCACTGAATCCGACCCCGAGTCACTCTCCGGGTCGGGGCCGGACATCGACTCCGTCTCCGGGTCCGGACCGGACCCCGACTCTCTCCCCGGGTCCGACTCCGAATCCGAATCTGACCCCGAACTCAAACCCGAGTCCCGCTCCAGAACGTCGTCCGATATCGACTCAAAGTCCGAGTCACTGTCCGATCTACGGTCCGGTGGCTGGTCGGAATCAACATCGGAGGGTGACTCTCTCTCCAATCCAGGGTCGGGGTCGGGGTCACCGTCCGAGAGCGGTTCCGACCCGGACTCCGCGAACGAGGAGAGAGAGCACGAACAGGACCGGGAGTGACTCACCGCCTACGGAGCGCCCACAGACAGGCGAGCACCGCGGCCCGCGCCCACAGTCTTGAGGGAAAGAAGGCCGGGAGTATCAGGACACGCTGGCGTCGTCGACTGCGAGCGGCCGGGCGTTTTCCCGTGTGATCAGATAGTAGGGGACAACGAGGACGTACAGTGCAGGAACAACAGAGAGCAGCGCCCAGCGCAGCGGTCCCCCCTGCCAGTCGGTCGTGCTCCGGAGATACAGGGCGTCGACGTAGACAGAGACCGGCAGTATCAGGAACGTACAGACGACGTACACGCCGAGATACGCCATGGAGAACAGCGCGTCGGCGAATCCGAAGAAACTACCAAGCGCGACCAGAAAACTCGGGAACACCCCGAGAAAGACCCCGTAGAGGGCGCGGTGGTCGCCCCGACGCCCACCCTCGCGGGAAACCGGCGTTGGATAGCCGTCCTCGATGTCGAGCAGCACGCGACCCCCGGCCAACTCCTCGGGTTCGGTCACCCCCTGTACGTCGAGCAGTGTCGCGAGTCGGTCGTCGGGGTCGGTTTCGGGAAGCGAGAAGTATGTCCGTGCCCGGTCGTCGTAGCGCTGGAACTCGAACTCGAGTACGAGCGCCTCGTCGGTCCAGACGGCAACCGGGAACGTATCCGGCACCTCGGTGGCCGGAACCCGCTCGACGGCGACCACATCACCGTACAGTCGCAGTCCGTCGGGCAACTCCGGAGTCTCGGCCTCGTCGCTGTCGGTTGTCTCCGTCTCGTCTGCCGACGCCTCGCTGTCCGCTGTCACATCTGCCGGTTCGCTCTCCGGCCTCTAAACCTCTGGTATCCCGAACGGCTCACTCGTAGCGCAGCGCGTCGATAGGGTCGACCCGTGCCGCCCGCCAGGCCGGGTAGAGCCCGGAGACGACACCTGTCGCAATCCCCATCAGGGTCGCCACGAGAATCCAGCCGTAGGGAACGGTGAACCCGACCTCGGCGTACGCCGAGGCGCCGTACCCGACCGCGAGGCCGGCCGGGATCCCGACCATCGCGCCCGCTAACCCGAGCATCACCGCCTCTGAGAGGAACAACCCCATCACCGCACGGTTCCGCGCCCCGTTTGCTTTCATGATACCGATCTCCTTTGTCCGCTCGGTCACGCTGACGAGCATGATATTTGCGATGCCGAACGCACCCACCAACAGCGCCAGCAGACCGATACCGGAGACCAGCCTGATGATGTCCCCGAGCACCTCCTCGATGCCGTCGACGATTTCAGCGGCCGACTGCACCGTGACGCCGCCCTCGATGACCTGCCCCGCGTCGGACTCCTGTTCGAAGTAGGTCTCGACGGCACTACTCGTGTCGGTCACCTGATCCGGTTCGGCGACCAGTGTGGCCTGCCGGTACGCGGCCTGGTCGACACCCTGTGAGGGTGATCTTACTGTCTCACCGTACTCCTGGTAGTACGGGTCCGACGGGACGTACGCCTCGTTGTTGAGTCCGCCGACGAGATTCAACCCGCCGCGGGCCTGTGTCACGATACCGACAATCTCGAGTGTTTCGGGCTCATCACCGGGCTCGATTGTGACCGTCTCGCCGACCGAGAGGTTGCCCTCGAACGCCGCGGCGGCGCGTTCGGTTATCACCATCACACCCGACTCACCCTGCTCGAACGACCGGCCGCTGACGATGTTGTCCTCGGTAAACGCCGACGGACTGGTCGCTATCACGGTCTGTGGCTGTCGCTGCCCGTCGTACTCGAGTGTTGTTGCGGTGTCGAGTTCGGCCCGCGGGATAACAGACTGCACCCCATCGATATCCCGGAGTTGTTCCAGGTCGTGTGTTGTCACGCCCGGCAGCGCGAAACTGTCGAGATTACCCGGTTCCGGTGGGGGACCGAACGAGTCGTCGTTGGGGTCCAACCCGACGTCACCGGTCACCACCAGAATCTCACTCGCGGCGGTGTCCTCGAACTCGCCGACAACGTCGGTCTGGACGCTCGTCCCGAAGCTAGCGAAGATTATGACCGTCCCGATACCGATGACGATACCGACGATTGTCAGCGCCGAACGGAGCCGGTGGCCTGTCAGCGACCGGAGCGCGATTCGGACGCCGTCACGCGCCTTCATCGACGCTCCTCCGTCGCCCCCTGCCCGGCACCGGTCCCGACGGCCCCGACCTCCGTTTCGGCCGGTGTCGTATGCTCGACCTGTTCGATACCCTCGACGACCCCGTCGCGGACGTTGACAATCCGGTCGGCGTGTTCGGCGATCCGCCGCTCGTGGGTGACCAGCAACACCGCGTTGCCCCGGTCGTTCGCGTCACGCAGAAGTGACATTATCTCCGTACCGGTCTCGGTATCGACGTTGCCGGTCGGTTCGTCGGCGAGGATGAGCTCCGGGTCCGAGGAGAGCGCACGGGCGATCGCGACCCGCTGTCGCTGGCCACCGCTCAACTCCTTTGGGAGGTGGTCGAACCGGTTGCCCAGGCCGACATCGGTGAGCAGACTCTCGGCCCGCTCGCGACGGCGTGAACGGGTCCACTCGGCAAACATCAGCGGCAGTGCGACGTTCTCCACAGCGGTCAGACGCGGCATGAGATTGAACGTCTGGAAAATAAAGCCGATACGGGTCCCACGGAGGGCGGCCCGTTCGGTCTCGGAGAGCGTCGCCACGTTCTCGCCGGCGACGATCACGTCACCGCTCGTCGGTGTGTCCAGTGCGCCAACGAGATTCAACAGTGTGCTCTTTCCGGACCCGCTTGGACCCATCACCGCGGTGTACGACCCCGGCTCGAACAGGAGGTCGACACCGTCGAGCGCTGTCACAGTCCCGCCAAGTTGATACTCCTTTCTGACATTATCGATAGATACCACCGGGTCAGAAGACGAGGTTGCCATTCCTCTATTTATACGTGCTCTGCGGGTGTGAACCTTTCGCCGTCGTACAGCGACCGGTGAGTACCCTGCTAGCTAATCGCACGACCACGAGCGTACTCCGACCGCCGATCGGCGTCACGACGGCGCACAGTTTACCGCTACCGAGCGGTCACACACGGAGCATACAAGTGTGGGCGCCGCGTACAATACAGTGATGAGATTTGACGACAGCGCACGGACGCGGTCAGTCGCAGTCGCTGCCCTCCTCCTCGCGACGGTCGCTGTCGCGGCGGTTGCGGGGCTCGCACTCGGAGCAATGGACTCCGGGTCCGACGAGCGCACAGGAGAAGAGATCCTGTCAGATGTACAGGAAACGTACGGGGACGCCGAGTCGGTTTCGGCCGACGCGGTCGTCACCGTCGAGGCTGCAGATAGGACGACCGAGTTCGAGACGTCGGCCGCAGCCGCCGGCACGGACCAGATGCGGCTCAACGTCTCGAGCGGCGGATACTACGTGCTAACGGGTGTCGACAACGGGACTGTCTGGCGCTACGATTCAGTCACCGGTCTGACGGGCGTCATCGACCGGGACGGGAACAGCCTGACCGCCAGCCTCCGCGGCGGCACCGAGGCGCCTGCCCGCTCCGGGCTCTCTGCCCTCCCCGGAAACATCGGTCTCGACACCGAACTGTCGACACTGCTCGAGAGTTTCGACGGTGAACTACCCGAGGGTGTTGCCGGTGACCTACCAGAAGGTGTCGCCGGTGAGCTCGACGACCTGCCGTCGAACGCCACTGTCGCTGATCTGCTCAATAACGACAGCTTCACCAGTAGTATCGACAGCGGTGGTTTCGCCGACACCGGTGGAGAACTTCCCGACGCGTTCTCCGAGTTCGACTTCCCAGGAAACGGCTCTGGATTTGAACTTCCGGACGAGTTCTCCGGATTCGAGCTCCCGGATAACCTCTCCGAGTTCGAGCTTCCGGACGAATTCTCCGAATTTGAGTTCTCAGGCAATCTCTCCGGGTTCGAGCTTCCCGACGAGTTCTCGGAGTTCAGCTCCTCCGAGTTTGAGTTCTCAGGCAATCTCTCCGGGTTCGAGCTTCCGGACGAGTTCTCGGAGTTCAACTCCTCCGAATTTGAGCTCCCGGGCAATCTCTCCGAGTTCGAGCTTCCGGACGAGCTCTCGGAGTTCAGCTCCTCCGAATTTGAGCTCCCGAGCAATCTCTCCGGGTTCGAGCTTCCGGACGAGTTCTCGGAGTTCAACTCCTCCGAGTTCGACTTCTCGGGCAACCTCTCTGAGTTCGAACTCCCGGAGGACTGGGACAGTGGCGAGTTGAGAGAGCGTCTCAACGGGTCGCTCACGGGTGAGTTCAACGTGTCGGCGGTCACAGTCGAGCGTGTCGGCACGACGAGTATCGACGGGCGAGAGGCAAACAAACTCCTGATAACGCACCCGGACACCGACGCAGAGACCCGTCTGTGGACGGACGCGGAGTCGGACACGGTGCTGAAGCAGGAGACGACGGCACCGGGTCTGACGATGACAGTTGATGTGGTCGACACCAGATTCGGTGTCTCGCCGGCAGACAGCACGTTCGAGCCACCGGGAGCGTCGGAGTTGGCCAGTCTGAGCGTCACGACAGCGGACAGCCCCGAAGCGTTCGAGACGGTGACATCGGTCGAGGCTGCCGTTCCCGGTGACGAGTGGACGTTCGAGCGCGGGGCAACCCTCACCGGTGAGGCACCGTCGATCACCGCAGTCTCGGGCATAGAGCCGACAGATATCGCCGCCGCCACGTACAACAACGGAGAGTCGTCGATTGTCGTGGGTCAGTTGGACCAGAGCCTCGACATAGACCAGCTTCCACTCTACGGGAGTGAGACAGTGACCGTCGACGGCCGTGAGGTCCGCCTCCTCGGGAGTGGGTTCGCCTCGGCTGCCGTCTGGAGTGAGGCCGGCACGACTGTTGTGGTGGCCGGTGACCTGAGCGGAGCGGAACTGCAGTCGGTAGTCGCCGATATCGAACTGTAATCGGACCCGAATCCGGAACCGAAATCAGGACCAGAGGTGATGTCGGAACCGGAGTCCGGATCGAAACTGAGTGCAGGTTGAACTGAAACCGGACACGAAACTGAGGATTCTCACTCTGTGGTATCGAGTCGGAGCGTCATCTCCATTCCGAACTCCGGGGTATCGGCGGCTTCGAAGCCGACACGCCGGTAGAGTGCAATAGCAGCGTCGTTCCACCGCTCTACAGAGAGCCAGACACGCTCGATACCGGCCGCGGCGGCAGCGCCAAGCGCCGTCCGGAGGAGCGCGGTGCCGATACCGGCGTTCTGGTAGGCCTGTAGAACGAAGATGGCGAGTTCGTGCTCAGTGTCGCCGACGAGGACGACGTGTCCGATGGTGCGGTCTCCGTGGCGTGCGACTAGATTCAGTGTGTCCGGTCCGGTGATACTGTCGAGCCACTCGCGGACGGCCGACTCCTCGACCGGAGGGATACCCTGTGCCCTGTCGGCGGGGTCGAACGCGAGGTACATCTCCACGAGGCGCTCGCGCTCCTCGGGACAACACAGCAGGATACTGCGACCCTCGGCGTCGGTCACCTCCCGCACCGGCTGTGGGAATCCGCCGACAGCCTCCTCCGGGTACGTCCTGGTCATCTGATGAGTGTGACGGCGGTTTGTGCGTTCATAAGTACGAACTCGACGGTGCTGTCGAACTGTATCTTGCCGAGTGGACTCCGGGTTCCACCGGCAAGAACAATGCGGTCGAACTCCCCCTGTTCTGCGCGCTCGACCAGCAACCCGCCCGGGTGTCCCTCCAGACGCTCGACGGATACGTCGATCTCAAGCGTCGAGAGCCTGTCGCGCACCTGTGTCTCGACAACATCGACCGGATTCGGGCCCCCGTACACCGCGACTGTCAGGTCGTCGTCTGCCGTCCTGGCGCGCTCGACTGCCGCATCGAGCGCCGCCATCGCGCTCTCGCTGCCGTTCACGCCGACGATAACGCGCATACAGCCTCTCATACCCCAGGGTACAAAACGCCCCCGACACGCTTTTGTCGGCACACACCATCACCACACCATGGTCGATGACGCCAACACCGGGACCGAACAGGGACCGTCTGACGGTGACGACACCGACAGCACCGAGCGGGTCGACTCCGGTCGACCAGGGCGTGACTCCGGTACCGGCCGCCCGGACGGTGACGCCGGTGACCGGGCGGTCCCCGAGGACGTGCGCACCTACGACAAGTTCTCCAAGATAGAGGGTGGCAGTTACGACCGGGCGAACGAGTTTCTGCGCGAGCGGAGCTACATCACCGCCCGGGAGTGGGCTATCGCCCGACTCTGTGCGGACTTCAGGACCGAAACCGGTGTCGAGATGACCAAGATCGGCGAGAACCTCCCTCGCCTGGTGCCGTTCATGACCGACACATACACCCCACAGGCGGTGAACCAGGCCCGCGCCTCCTTCGAGGAGAAGATCCGAAAGGCCGGCGCAACCTTCCTCTACGGCGCCATGACCGACTTTTTTACCGCCGAGAAACTCGACGATGTTATGTACGAGTCCACCGAGGTGGCGAAGTTCCTCCTCGAGGTAGAGGATGTCGACCTGACAGTCGAGGAGGAGTTGGAGGCTGAGGAGCGTGTCTCCGAGGTGATGCGCGATGTTCGCGAACACAGCCTCGCGCTACGTCACGACGAACTCGAGTGCCCGGAGTGTGGCCATCGGTTCCACGCCGACGAGGAGTGACCGCTCGACCACCGGGTATGCCCGACCGTTACCTCTCGCCGGCAAACGCATCGCTCTCGCCGTACTCGAGGTCTTTCGTGTAGCGGTCGAACACGAGCACGAGCACCGCGCCGGCAAGTGCCGCGAGCACGACGACAGCGAGGGGCGCCGCCGACAGGTCGGTCTCCTCGGAGATACGAATAACGGGGTAGTTGAGTGCCCCGAGCATCAGACTCACGAGAAACGCGAACGTGACACCAGGATACCGCTCTAGCGCGGCGCTAACAGCGTGCGCTGTCGTAAAAAAGCCCGCGATAGCACCGAACCCGAACGTGGCAATAACCGTCAGGTCGGCGGTCAGCCCCGAGGGAACCGTCCCCGAGGCGAGCGTCGCCGCGTGGTCGATCACCCGACTCGCAACGTCGGTGAGATACTCGTACTGTCCGAGAAGAAGCAGGAGAAACGAGCCGGACAGCCCCGGAAGAACCATGCCGGAGATGGCGATGGCGGCCGCGAAGAACACGACCGGGAGTGTCTCCGGGAACAGCCCCACACCGGAGGCGCCCGCAACGAGGAAGGCGATGCTGAACCCCGCAACGGCGGCGACACCGTGCCGGAGTCGGGTCAGCCATCGTCGGTCGAACAGCACGAACGCGGACGCGGCGATGAGACCGCCAAAGAACGAGAACATCGGTCCCGGCGCGGCGGCGAGCGCCGCGCTGATAACCCGGGCGAGTGTGAGCACTGCCGTCCCGACACCCGCGAACAGCACGAACAAAAAGGGCAGGTCCTGTTCGTGTACGGCCGCACGGAACTGCTCACGACCCTCCGTTCGGTGAATACCCGTCGCGAGTCCCGCCAGTCGACCGTCGATACCGGTCAACGCCCGGATGAACCGGTCGTAGATACCCAGAATGAGCGCTATCGTCCCGCCGGAGACACCGGGAACAGTCGCCGCGCTCCCCATCGCGAACCCCTTTAGATACACCGCAACCGTCTCCCGTCGCCCCCGCAGATAGCTTAGCAGACGACCCTGTCCTCCAACCCCCTCCTCGTCCTGCGTGGGCATCGGTTATCCGCCCGGAACCGGCTGGAAACTCGCCGTGTCAACACTCCGCGCATCTGCCGTGGCGCTCGACCCGACTGCCCCTGCCATGCCGTCCGTGCCTCCGCCACTACTTTCGCTACCGTCACTGCTGTCACTGCCACTGTTATCGCCACCGTTACTGCTGTCACCGCCACTGTCGCCACCGTTACTGCCGTCACCGCCACTGTCGCCACCGTTACTGCCGTCACCGCCACTGCTACCACTGTCACTGCTATCACTGCCACTGTCATCGCCGCTGCCTCCACCACCACCGAGATTGAAGTCGAACGGCTGGGTTCGCTCCTCGAGTTGGACCTCGACAACGGGATCTTCCTCGCCGATAACCTGGCCCTCGGTGACGTTCACGTTGGCACCGAACGAGACGAATGCGCTCTCGTTGTTGTCGAACACGCGGGAGGTCTGGATGTTGTAGGAGCTGTTGGCCCGGACACTCACGTTGGTGTAGCCCTCTTCGGGACCGTACTCGTCGTAGCCGGTCGTCGAGTAGGGAACAGTCGTGTTGAACTCGAGGTTCTCGTCGAGGGTGACCGTCTGCGAGTAGGTGAACTGCTCACCGTGCACCATGTTCATCGGCACACTGATGCCGATGCTGTCACCCTCGGAGACGTTGAGCACCTCGTGTTCGGTGGCGTTGTCGGGAAGCGACCCCCGGATGGTGGCACCCGGCACCCGTTCGAACGTCTTCGTGAACGAGGGGGTTGTCCGGAACAGTTTGTCCAGTTCGCTCTTCTGGCCGGTGCTTTCCTGTCGGAGACTGCTGTTCATCAGAGGGAGGTTCTGGTTCGCAACGGTGGCAAACGGTGCAGAGCTGAGCCCGTTGTCGCGGGCCTCCGAGAACGCCACATCCTCACCACCGGTAAGGGGAACCGCTGGTACCCTGTCGTCGTAGACGAGACGGAAGTGTTCGAGCGCGGGCACCTCCTCAGCGGGACTGGCACCGAGACCACCGATCTGGTTCGTCGGGTCGTTCTCGGTTATGTTCCGCGCTGCCGATATGTTGTCGACGAACTCGACTGCACTCTCGTTTGCACCCTGTGGCATCTCGACGAACGCTCTGCCGTCGCTGTCACGTGTCTCCTGTCCGGCCCACTGTGTAACAAACGGGTCCGGCTGGGCGTTGCTCCCGTGGTAGTGGTACAGCCGGACCATCATCGACTCGTAGTAGTTCTGTTTGTTCACGATAGCGGTGTCGCCGGCCTCGGAGGTCATCCGCCGGTAGAAGTCACCGCGCTCGAAGTCGGAGGCGAAGTCTGCCGGGGCAAAGAACTTCCCGCCGAACCGTGCCTCGGTTTCGACCATCAGCGCGTCTATCATCACGTACTGCGTCTTCGCGGTGTCGCTGTCTTGGAACTCCTCCTCGAGGATATCGAGCCCCTCGCTCTCGTCCTGTGCGAGCAGGAACTCGGCGGCCGGGCGGATGTTCTGCTGGAACGGGTTGGCGTTCGGAATCCGTTCGCCTTTAGCGGTTATCCAGTGACCGTAGTCCCACCACGACAGCACACCGTAGGCACCGTCCGGGTAATCGAAGCTGTCGGTGCGCTCGTACTGGCCGTAGTACTCCATCGGCTCGCCGTCGGGGTTGGCGTACGTGCCCGGTTCCGGGGTGTTTTGGGCCATCCAGTCGAGACTGTCACCCCAACCGGTGACACTGCCGGGCTCGCTCTCCGAGTCGGCAAGCTCGATTGCCGTGTTGTCACCACCGACGAGCGGAACCCCCAGCAGCGGGACGAACATCACAAGCAGAACCACCATAATCGTGAGAACCTGGTAGGTTTCGGGCAACGACCCCCGGTCCGGCGTCCCGGCGAGCCGCATGATCGACCCGACCAGCGCGGCGTTCAGTCCACCGATAACGATTGTCAGGTAGTAGGCAAACCGGATCTGGGTGAACGTCGCGATAATCATGAAGATACTCACTACGACAAGCAACAGCTCCTCACCTCTGGGCCTGTCGTCGAGGACCTGTCTCACGATGAGCACGGCGGCACCGAGCAGTGCCGTGAACGCAGCGAACTGATAGAAGGTTCTGATGTCACCGAAACTGCCGGGGCTCCCCTCACCGATCGTCGATTCGGCACCAGCCTGTATGGAGATATCGGCGAACCAGACAACGGTGTTCAGCCCGTCGATGGTGGCCCCGAACGCCCGGTCGTACTGGCTGATTGCGAAGTCGAACAGACCCGGGGAAAGCACCGCAACGATCACCAGCCCACCGATTATAGAGCCGACGATACCCGCGGGGTACGCGAGCGCGGAGCGTTCACGCCGGTGGACCTCCTGAGAGAACCAGGCGAGCGCGACGATACCGACCGCACCGGCCAGTCCAAAGGCCGGCTGCAGGAGCGTTCGGCTGGTCGCGGAGAGACCGAGCTCCTGGAGTGCGGCGAGCTGGAGGAGTCCGGCCGTCGCGAACACGGTTGCTCCGACAAAGGCCGTGTGTTCCGGGCTCCGTCCGCGGACGTGCTCTGCGCTCATGTGTATGATAAAGAAGACACCGAAGATGCCGTACAGCCAGACACCAGGCGGCCACACCCACATATACACACCGAACGCGACGCCTGCAAGCAGTGACCAGCCGAGCGTCCCACGGATGAGTCCGAACTCGCGTTGCAACAGCAGTTCGTGGACGGGCAACTCGCGCTCTGCCGCCCGGAGCGCAACCATCAGTCCGACGACCGCAAACCCCATGAACAGCACCTCTGCGACCTGGTGGTCGGGGAACCCCGCCAGACTCACGTCGAGCATCCGGTCGGGGGCGAGGGCGATGAACATAACAGAGATGATACCACCGAATCGCCCGCCCAGACGCCTCCCGATAACGTAGGCCGGGAGCGCGACCATCACACCGAATATCGCCGGCGAAATCAGCAGCACGAACCGGCCGGTTCCTTGGCTCGGCGAACCGGCTCCGACGACCAGCGCAACCAGTGCGATCAACTGGTCGAAGATTGTTCCGAACTGGCTGTTCGCCGTTCCTTGCGGAAAAAACGTCCACGGGTCGAACGGCATCGTCTCCGGAAAATTGTTGATCACGTACTCCGTCGAGCGCATGTGGTACCAGGGATCGTTACCGGTGTAGAGAATCTCATCGTTCACGATGAAATTCGAGTAGTTCCGGACCCGGTTCCACAGGGCGAACCCGATAACAGCTAGTAATACCGGATAGTGATAGTACTTTGCCAGCCAGTCGACGAGGGCCTTTGTCTCGCCCTCACCGCCGAGCTGGTCCTGCCAGTTGCTCATTAGACTGTCTGAATAGAACGCTGGGAATAAGCCTTATGTAATGTCCTGCTTGACCCGCTCTGTGGGGTTGGTTTGACCCGACTCCTGGGGTCGGCTTCGGCCCATCCCGCGACACAGTCGGGATACAGCCCGCAAGCCATATTCACCTTCCTCTCCGAAACCCATGTATGAGTGATTTCGACAGAGAGGCCGAGCGCGAGCGTCTCCGGGAGAAGTACGAACAGGACAGAGAGGAGCGAGAGGCAACAGAGCGGATGAGCGAACTGCTCCTGCAGGGGGCAACAATGACAAACGCCCACTGTTCGGAGTGTGGTGACCCCGTCTTCCGGTACGACGGGCAAGAGTTCTGTGCGGCCTGCGAACGCCCGGTGAAACGAGAGAACGGAACCGACACCGACGACGGAACAGACGAGTCTGACGGCACCGGGGTCGAGGTCACGACACCGGATGACGACACCCGCGTCGTGTTCGGCGGCGAGGACAGCGAGGACGGCGAAACCGCACAGACACGGGAACAACGCGGCCGTCCGGAGGGGGGTACTGGACGGGGGCAACAACAGACAGGAGCAGAGAGGCAGGTCGAGACGGGGGGTCACACGGGGCCGACCGGTGACACCGGGCAGCCGACCCCGCCGGGGGACACCGGACAGACTGCCGACAGCGGGGCGGACATCGAGAGCGCGCGGGCGTCACTGGTCCGGACGCTCACGGCGTTCAGTCGGCGCGCCGAGGAAGCAGACGACCCGCGTCGTGCGCGCGATCACCTCAAAACCGCCCGGGAAGCAGCCGAGACGCTCGCCGCCATGCGCCAGTAGTACTCCCACCGCTCCACACTGTCTGGGCTCCTCTCCTCAGGCGGTACAGTTCGTGGACAGACTAGCACTGCCGCCGTTCCACACCGTCGGGGCTCCCGATGTGGAGTTCGTCGGCGAGGCCGACGAACAGGCCGTGTGCCACGACCCCGGGAATCCCGTCGAGGTCGGTGGCGAGGGCACCCGGGGAGTCGAGCGGGCCGAACGCACAGTCGAGCACCAGATTGCCGTTGTCGGTCACGACCGGACCGTCCTTTTGTACAGCCGACCGGACTGTCGGTTCACCGCCGAGTCCCTCGATGGCGGTCTCGACTGGCACCCGTGCGTCGGGCAGTACCTCGACCGGCACGGGGTGGTCGAGCCGGTCTGCGAGCTTTGTCGGGTCGACAACGACCAGCAGCCGGTCGGCGGCGGCGTCGACAATCTTCTCGCGTGCGTGAGCCGCGCCCCCACCCTTTACCAGGTCACAGCCGGCAGCCTGGTCTGCGCCGTCGATCGCGATGTCGGGGACGGCGTCTGCGAGTGTCGTCAGCGGGATATCCGCCTCACGGGCGAGTCGTCGGGACTGGTGGGAGGTTGGAATCCCCCGGATATCGAGCCCGGAATCGACGCGTTCGCCTAACTGGCTGATCGCCTCGGCCGCTGTGCTGCCCGTTCCGAGCCCCACGACAGAGCCGTCCGCAACCACGCGGGCGGCGCTCTGACCCGCCTCCTGTTTGGCTCGTGTGCGGTCACCCTTCATGCCTGTGTGGTTTTTCCCCACTCTGAAAAGTGCAAGGTATTTGCGTTTCGGCGCCGGGGAAACAGACATGGATACAGCGCTGGGGCCACCCGAGAAGATGCGCGAGCGCCGCGCGGAGCTCACGCCGATGATGACCCAGTACTTCGAACTGTGTGACCGGTACGACGATGCGCTCGTGCTGTTCCAGGTGGGGGATTTCTACGAGGCGTTCTGTGATGCGGCCGAGACAGTCGCCCGCCGGTGTGAGATCACGCTCACACAACGGGAGGACTCCACGGGCACCTACGCGATGGCGGGTATCCCGATCGACAACGCCGAGTCCTACGTCGACCGGTTGCTGGAGGCCGGCTACCGTGTCGCGGTCGCCGACCAGGTCGAGGACCCCGAGGAGACAACAGGTGTGGTCGACCGTGCGGTGACACGCGTGCTCACCCCGGGCACACTCACCGAGAACGAACTGCTGGACACCGAGCGCAACAACTACGTGGCCGCGGTGGCCGCCGACGGTGCGCTCGGACTCGCGGTGCTCGACGTCTCGACCGGCGAGTTCTACGCCACGAGCACCGACACACGGGCGGAACTCGCGGACGAACTCGGCCGGTTCGACCCCGCAGAGGTGGTCGTCGGCCCGGACGCCCCCGCCGACACACTCCCGGAGGGGGTGGTCCGCACCGCGCACGAACAGGCGACGTTCGCACTCGGGACCGCCCGTGACCGCCTCGACGAGTACGTCGGTGACCCCGACAGACTGCTCGGGGCCACGTCCGAACTGCGTGCCTGCGGGGCACTGCTCTCGTACGCCGAGTACGCCCGCGGTGGCGAGCAGACACGTCTCGACTACATCAACCACCTCACCCGGTACGACCCGCACGAGTACATGCTGCTGGACGCGGTCGCAATCGAGAGTCTCGAACTGTTCGAACCGCGTGCGGTCCACGGTCGCGAGGGTGGCACGCTCGTGGCGGTGGTCGACGAGACGGCCTCGGCGCTCGGCCGGCGAACACTCGACGCGTGGCTCCGCCGGCCGCTGCTCGACGCCGACCGCATCGCGGCCCGTCACGACGCTGTCGGCGAACTCCGCGAGCGCGTCCAGGTCCGCGAGCGGGTCCACGGCCTCCTCCGGGACGTGTACGACATCGAGCGGCTGATCTCCCGGGTCGCACGCACGAGAGCAAACGCCCGGGACCTGCGGTCGCTCGTGGACACTCTGTCGGTGGTGCCGGAACTGCGCGACGCGCTCGCGGACACCGACTGTGAACCGCTCGCCGCGCTCCGCGAGGCACTCGACCCGTTGCCGGAGATGCGCTCGCTGATCGAGGCGGCTATCGTGTCGGACCCACCGCAGGAACTCACCGAGGGCGGGGTCGTCCGGCCGGAGTACGACGAGGAACTCGCACGACTCCGGGAGACCGAACGCGACGGGAAGGCCTGGGTCGACAGCCTCGAGACACGCGAGCGCGAGCGAACCGGTATCGACTCGCTGAAGGTCGGCTACAACTCGGTCCACGGCTACTACATCGAGGTGACCGACGCCAACCTCGACCGGGTCCCCGACGACTACGAGCGCCGCCAGACGCTGAAAAACGCGGAGCGCTACTACACGCCCGCGCTGAAGAAACGGGAAGACGAGATCATCCGCGCCGAGCAGCGGGCGGACGAACTGGAGTACGACCTGTTCTGCGAGGTCCGGTCACAGGTTGCCGAGGAGTCCGAGCGCGTGCAGGCGCTCGCCGACGCGCTCGCAGATCTCGACGTGCTGGTCGGGTTCGCGACAGTCGCGGCCGAACACGACTACACCCGGCCGTCGGTCGGTGTCGACCCCGGGACGAACGGGGATGCCGGCGGTATCCAGATCGAGGGGGGCCGTCACCCCGTTGTCGAACGGACCGAGGAGGCGTTTGTCCCGAACGACACGCGTCTCGACCCGGCCGAGCGACTGGCGGTGGTCACCGGGCCGAACATGAGCGGCAAGTCGACGTACATGCGCCAGGTCGCGCTGACGGCCATCCTCGCACAGGCCGGGAGCTTTGTGCCCGCAGACGCGGCCCGGATGCAGGTGTTCGACCGCGTGTTCACGCGCGTCGGGGCGAGCGACGACATCGCCGGCGGACGGTCGACATTTCTGGTCGAGATGGACGAACTGTCGACGATTCTCGACAGTGCGACCGAGCGCTCGCTGGTGTTGCTCGACGAGGTCGGCCGGGGCACCAGCACCGCCGACGGGTTCGCCATCGC
>KB659958.1_pt198 | contig 18618 bp, 28 predicted proteins | sample 558768 | NCBI scaffold set KB644980.1 | reverse complement strand
GCGATTGGGTCCGCGCTGCAGTACATCTCTGCCAGAGGCTTCTTCGAGAGCTACCTGAGACGATCCACGAGAAAGCGGTCCATCTGATGCGACTCATTGTCGCGGGACACCCGTTTGTCGACGGGAACAAGCGAACAGCACTCCGAACGGTGGTCGTCTTCTACATACTGAACGGCTACACGTTTGACTACGGTGACGAAGTTCGAGCCCTCTTGCATCGGTTCGCAACCGACGAAGCCTCGGTCGACATAGACGCCGCAGTTATCTACTTCCGTGCGTGTGCCGGTCGCAACTGATAAACGGATACACTGAGTATATTTTGTAGAACAATGGCGTCTAGTCCCGATTCCTCGACGGCGGTCGACGACGAGGTCCGCCAGTTGTACGAGCGGTACCAGGCTGCTGAGAGTGACGCCGAGCGCCGTGAAATCGCTCTGGAAATGGGGAAACTCGATGGACGCCGCCACGCGGAGATCTACGACGCTCTCGAAGACGAGTGATACAAACCGTTGTCTCGATTTACCGGTCAGCGCTGACCCCAGATCCCCCGTTCGTCGCCACGGCGACCCGGAGCACCGACTGCGCTGTCGAGGCAACGATCGAACGCGATCGCAGGCCGAGGAGATACCCTGTTCCAGAGCACAAAAGCCAGAGTCCGCCGGGGTAACGCCGCCCTCCGGTGGGTCGACGGACACAGCGCCGGCCAGAGCGGTACGGCTCACCTCCTCGTCGATATCTGACCCGGCCACTCGCCGTGACACACTCGTCGCGTCGATCGGGCACGACACTTGTCGAGGTTCACTTGCCAACAGGGGGTGACCGTCGAACCCGTCAAGCCGAGCAGGTCTATCGCTCGGGCTCGGGCGCGGGCTCTCGCTCTCACGCGCGGCGAGCGCGAGTGAACGAGCACAGTTTCGAGTCCTTCTTCGACAGCGGCTCCGACCGTTGGGGTTGGTTGTCCCGGTGACTACATAGCGGCAGAAAGGACCGTAAGCATTGCACCCGCCGCCCCTTCGTCGTCAAGCTTACCCGCTGAAGCCTCGAGACCGACGCTGACGGGTGTTTCCGGATCGTCGGCTGCCCGCACTGCCACCCCGAGCTGTCCGGCAATTTTACGAACGGGACCGGGGTCACCGACCGCGACGGCCGTCGCGATCCCGAGAGCGAGAGCCAGAGCCAGGGTTCCCTCTTCGCCGTCGGCTGCGAGTCCGGCGACAGGATAATATTCGGGCGGACGTGACCCATCACAGGGATAAACGCTTCTGAAATCTGTGGGATTACTCTGAATGCAAACCATCGGACTCAGATACGTACGCCTCCGAGAGGGCACCCTTGGGTACGGTCGCTGCCGTGAGGTCAGCCCCACGAAGGTTCGCCTCTGTGAGGTCAGCTTCACGGAGATCCGCGTCTGTGAGGATTACTCCATGCAGGTTCGCATTTGAGAGGTCGGCCCCACGGAGATCCGCCGCTGAGAGGTCAGTTCGACGCAGGCTGAGCCCTGAAACATTAACTCCGAAGAGAGTGGCACCCGAGAGGTCAGCGTCCCGCAGGTCTGCCCCGGAGAGAACAGCCTCACCAAGGTCCGCTCCTGAAAGGTCAGTCTGGTTCAGGGTCGCTCGAGAGAGGTTGGCACGGAACAGGTCGGCCTCCGAGAAGTTCGCACCAGTCAGATCTGCTCCAGTTTTGATTTCCTCGGGGGAGGGTTCGCCGTTCGGTATCTCCATACGAGAAATATTGCCTGGTGGGCAATTGGACTTCACGGTCCGGATTATAAACGAGTGCGGTGGTCCCTTCTGGCTTGATAGAGATACAAAATTATATTCCATGTGAGGGTGAGGACGTCGCTGAATGATTCGTTGTCGTTCTCCTTCGCTTTGATCCGTAGTAGACATAATCCTAAGATGAATTTGATGAGACAGTCCTCCTGAGAGCGTTGATGCTCTCAGCCACCCACGAGTCGCGAATCTCGCTGTCCACTGTCGAGATGTGCTCGGGCTGGATGGAGACCATCACACCGGAGTCCGTCTCGTACTGGTGGATCTTGCCCACCACTGCGACGTATGCCGGAGGCTCGGCCGAGCGGAGCACTCCTGCCGCCTCGGGCTGGTACTCCCCAGCGTAGACGTTCACGACCTCACTACCGGCCATGACGCGCCCCTTCCAGAACTCAGAGTCACTGCCGACATCCGACGTTTCGATGAGAGCACCAACCACGAGCACGCGGTTGGACGCCTCGCCCGAGGGGAGCAGTGTGAACTTCGGCGCACGATCGTCGTCTTGGTCCTCCGGGCGGGTGAACGAGTGGGTCGCCATGTTCAGTTCAGCACCGAACACGCGCTTGGCGGGTTGACGCTGCGTGACGGCCTCTGCGAGAGCTGCGTCACTGAGGCCGGGATTCTCCGCCGAGTAGGAGGTCTGTTCGACCTCGTTGACGAGGAGGTACTCGCCGATGACCGGCCCACGAACGTCGTACGTCCGACCGATGAGCAACTCGCGGAGCTCCGCTTCGACGACGCTGGGGTCGAGGGCTTCCGAAGCCATCTCAACTGCGTCATCGAGGCTCACACCGGAGACAGCCTGAGTCATCTCGACGTCGAACAGTGCACGGACGGCACGGGAGCCATCGTCGAGGATGGCTTTCAGGCGAAGGTCGAACTCACCGTCAACGTTACCATGCTCGGAGCAGCGCCCGTTCTGAACAACGCGCGTGCAGTCTGTGTGTGGGCAGCGCTTGATGAGGCCCGAACCGTCATCCAGGCCAACGAGCGTCGCCGTGGCGCGAACCGACCCGTCCGTGGGTTCGACAGCTTCCTCGGGCTCCGTGACGCTGCTCGCCTTGTTGAGCGAGATGGAGTACTTGCCCTCGTACTCGTTCGTGACCGCCGAGGCGATGTCGTAGGTGACGCCCTCCTCGAGGGTCGGGAGCGAGTCGGTGTTCTTCGCCCAGACAACGAACTTCATCTGAGTCGTCTCGTCAGCAATGAGACCGACCTGCCGCATGGACTTGGAGTGCGGCTCCCAGAGGTCGACGACCTGCGCCCGAACGTCCACCCATTCTTCCTCGCCGAGTTCGGAGATGTCCTCGAGGGCTATCCGGTCGAAGCCCCGGGAACCACTGGTCCCGTTGCCGAAGCCGGCAACCGCCCTGACCCCGTCTGGGAGGTCGCTGGATTTCGAGGTCGTGGTCGTTGATGACGTTACGAACGGTCGTCTCGACCGCCGTCTCGATCGGAACGAAGTACTCCTGCAGGGCCGCAATCCGCTCTTCGATGCTCGACGCGGGGACGTCCACGCCCATCTCGTCGAACTCGCTGCTGATGTCTTCCGCGCGCTGCGCTACGTCAGTGGTAGTATTTGCACACATGGTTGTCACTCTGAGGGATTTCTGGGGAACGGCTTCGGGACTGGGCACTCGACCGTCACGCCCCACCCACCCGTTCTCCCTCACCCCCTTTGGGGGCCAATACTCACAGGAGACGCGAGCGGGACAACCGGGAAGCGACGATCGGGACATCCCGACTGTCGCCTAGGTTGATTCATCCCGAGGTTGAATCGTATCTCGGACGAGAATGAACGCAGTCATCGCTACGCTCCTCTCCGGTTTCCCTCATCCCCCTTTGGGGACCAATACTCACGTTTCGAGGAGCTGTGGACCCCGAGAGGACGGAGAAACTCTACGTCCGAGTCGTCTAGTCGGAAAGCAGTACGAACGAAACCGGGGTATATTCGCCGACTAGAAGCTGTAGTCGTCGTGCTTGCGAGCTTCGGCACACGCTTCGCAGAGGATGTCGAATGGCGGCCACCCAGTCAGCCCGTCGGCGCCTTCGAGGAGTGCGGTCGGGACCAAGCCCGACATTCCGCACCCGCCGTCACAGGATGCTATCGAGTGGCTGACAGCGGCCAACGGCTCGCCGTGCGGGTCGTGGTCGGGTTTTCTGAACTCGGGACCGTTGCCGGTCTGGAACTGGACGCTCACGGGTTCACTCTGCTCTAGTCCGGCCTCGGTCGCTGTTCCGCCGAAGTCGTTGTCGATACGCTGCTCGTCGGGGCTGATGTTGTCGTCCATCTCACTTCCCTCATCCCCATTCGGGGACCAATACTCACGCGGCGAGACGCGGGGATATACACGGAGCGAACAGCGCGATCAGTCCGCCGGCAGAACAGTTCGGAACAGCGTCGTCACCTGAAGAGACGCGAGAAGAGGCCCCGTTTCTTGCGGCGTTCCCGTTCTTCGGCCTTTATTTGCTCGTTCGCCTCTTCATACTCTTGGAGGACGGCGTCGATTCCTGTGAGGGTCTCTTCTGCGGTCTGTTCGTTTTCGCGCTGAACCTTCGGCCGCATGATCTGCTTGACTCGCTTCACAGGGTCGTCAGGGAGTTCAGAATCGTCTTTTGAGAGCTCCCCTATGCGCTTGAGTTGTGTCCGATACCGAGCGCGCTCCTCCATCAGCTCGTCCATCGTTTCGAGGTAGATCGTGAGGATGAACCGGAGGCGTTCGTTCTCCTCGCCTTGCTGGTTGAGTTCAGCGAGCTCCCGTGCCTGCCGGTCGAGTTTCCGGGCGAGGATACGCTGGTCTTCACGAGCGACACGCATCGCTTGGTCGGTTGCGGAGTAGCCCCGGAGTTCACCGACGGTCCAATCCGCTGGATGCTTCTCGTCATCATCAAGTGTCGGATCGGTGCGTTCCCATCCCGGCCCGGCGTTGCGAGCAGACGCTTTCATCATCCGCTGAGTACTCTCGTCGAGGTTGGAGTCGGTGTCCACTCCACGCGAATCAGCTGGTTCACGACCATTTGCTGTCGGCTGCGCGGTCCCTGTCTCGGCCGCTTTCGGCTCTTGAGCAGTACTCGCATCAGCATTAGTCTCCGCTGTAGAGGAAGCCTCGGGAGTGACCGTCGATGAAGCGCTATCATAATGTTGATAACGTATTCATCATCAACCGGCGGGGTGTCCCCAGCCCGATGGCGAAGGCGAGCGCCCGACCAGATGTAGTCGAGCAGCAGGAAGGTGAACAGATCGCTCGAAGCGGGTCGGAGGTCGCCCGTGTCGATGATGACTACCTTGTCTGAGGCGAGGATATCCTGTATTGTATATCGAACATTGGGGACTGGTCGGCGTAGCAGCCCCTCTCATCATTCCATTCGGGAACAAAATTGAGGATACGCCAGATGAAATCTCGCTCGGCGAGCTTGGTGATGCGGTTCATCACGGCGTCGATCGACGACCTGAACCGTTGTTTGTCGGCATGGAGGTGCCGCGTGAGTGAGAGTCCAAGAGTCGTGTCGCTCACGCTGGGCATCTCTCCCTGTGCCCGTATCTTCTCGTTCTCGCTCCCTTTTTGTTGCATTTTGAAGGCAACCTGAAACAGGTCCTCGATCGGCCATGCGTCCCGGCCGTACACGGGGTCAAACATCGCTTTGATCAGGTTATTAAGAATTTCCTGAGCGACGAACGCCTGCTGAGTCATTTCGCGGCCTAGCACGTACACGAGGAGTTCATTATAGCGGTCGACTTTCTCTTGGACGGCGACCGTACGCGAGACGCCAGCAGCGAGTTGCGGACGGATGTCGAAGTACGGGAAGGCGAGTACCTCGTCGTCCGGCCCCGGAACGGGGATGTGGACGACGTCGTCGAGATTGCCGAATTTCTTGAAGTGCGCTTTCTTGTACTCTTCGGCCATCGTTCCACCTTTTCGGTCGAAGACGAAGATGGGGCCGTCGAACGACTCGTAGGCTGAAAGCGTATCGCTGATCATCGTCGTCGTCTTCCCGGCACCAGTCGTCGCTGCGCGGAGGATGTGGTGCGTTAGTTGTCCTGCATTGAGACGGATTGGAATGTCTGGTCGGCTGTCGACGGCGGTCTCGGCATACCCGATGTGCATTCCGGAGTCGTACTGCGAGAGCAGGTCCTCGTCTGTCGCTGTGAGTGGCGAGCGAGCGTCGGGCGATCCACCCGATGATCCATGCGAAGCCCGCGGGAGGGCGCCTGTGTGTGGGACGACGGCGAAGTTCGCGAGCTCGTCTGGAGAGGCACAAATGAGCGGATCACCTTTGCTGAAGCGCCCAGAGAGACCGCTGGTGCTGGCCTGTCGTGTGTGGCACAGCCGGGTGACTCTTTGTCGCTGTCCCCGAGAAGCTCGCCCTCGATACCATAGTACGGTCCTGAGAGCGACGTAAAGGCGTTCGAGATGCTTTGGATAGTCTGCTCGTTACAGGCAGCTCGGAGTGTGAGGTCAAACGTTGTAGTCGGTTGTTTGCGGTCGATCTGCTCCATCCGCGACCCCGTGATCTTGTCATCCTCGCCGGTGCTGACGGACCCCCCGACCTGCTCAGAGATATCTCCACGGTGGAGGTTCTGGCGCTCTTGATCGGACGTTCCGAACGCCTGCCGCAAAAACTCATTTTTGAACGCCGAGAGCGTTCCGTGGTTACCCATCTTGAGGTTCCGCTTGTGGTTTTCAGCTTCTCTGGTCCAATCAGAGCGTGGCATGAAGATAGTCTGGAACATGAACGGGTCGTCGGTGTGGACGGCCTGCTCAAGAAGCACGCTGAGGGGCGAGCGATACTGGTCGTCACGGTCGACAGACAAACTGCTGAACGGCCGGAGTAACGTCATCCAGTCGTCTTTTTTTGAGGAGATGCCCTTCCAGCGAACGAGCGAGGGACGGTTTTCCTCACTGACTTCTTCGGGACGGAGCGGAACCCCCTCCCTGTTGAGTTGCTCTTCGGCTTCTTCGGAGGAGGGTTCGTTTCCGCTTCCGATCTCTTCGTTGGTGAAGACCTCAGGGTCCTCGAAGCCGGCGAGGTTCTCAAGGTCGACAATGTCATCGAGCGTCGCAATACGCCGCCCACCAACGCGGGCGTTCCCGTCTTCTGAGGCGAACGCCGCAACGGGATTGAATGGGACGATTTCGAACCCGAAGGACTCTGGATACATCGCGGCGACGTTCGCGGCGAGCGTCTTGAACGCAGTCGCCTCGTAAGGCGTCACTGAGATATAGAAGTCGAACCGCTTCGTGTTCCGCGGCTTGTGGATGATGAACTCGAAAGTCTTCCTGCAGTTATTGAGGCCGAGACGGGCCTTGAGATTGAATCGCGAGGTTCCCGTCACCCCCGCACGGTACAATCCAAACAGCCCCTCGATGACGTTCCCGGGCGTGACTTGCTTGCGGGCAGGTGAAATATGGATATACGGCCGAGCTTCGATAGGATCGCTGAGTTTCTTTCCTGGCTCGGTCGTGCTCTTGTTTTCGTAGGAGGCGAGGCGATCCTCTGATTCTTCCTCCACTCCGTCGTCGGTGCCGCTCTCGGTCGACGGGCCGCGGTCATCCGTGGCTGATTCTTCTTGGCTCTGATCGGAGAACAGCTGTTCTGCATCGGTTGAATCTTCTGTTGATATCGACGACATGGAGCTGATACGGTCATGAAGACTGCTCTCTCCTTGGTCGTCCTTTTCGGAGTTCGGGGGCGAGGCAGTCATCGTCCTCCGGCCTCCTCACGGGTAGACACACTCTGCCCTCTCCACTGTGCAATGGTCAGGGCGCATCCCTCCCGTTGGTTATTTGCCTAGATAGATGCGTAGTTGTAACGCTTGTTATCATGTTTGGATTATGTTATGTTTGGTAATTCAGCCGCTACTGGCCCTTGGAATACTCCCCCTCAAAAAGAGCCCAATGGGAAGTTCGGGCACGGGTTGAAGGGGAGAACACTTGTCCCGGCTAGCCAGCCTAAGGGGATGGAGTGGCAATCCACTCCAACACGCTCACAAAGATTGTAACGCCGAAGTAGAACACAATCATCGCTCCGCCACCGATTAGCAGCTTCATTCCGTTTTCGGCCCGATCACTGTTTCTCCGGGCAGTGAACCACACGATTGCACCAAGGGAGAGCGCCACAAGGCCAGCGTACTTCAGGACGAGCAGGACCACGTCGTAGAGGTTGCTCATGATGTCCTCGAACCCGGAAAGGGGCTGTGCCTGTGCAGCGACTGGATCGACGAAAAGGACTAGCGCAAGGATTCCCACGACAAGTGGGGTGCTGTGCTTTTTCAGGAGTCTTCTTGTTCGGAGGGTGATCATTGTTACCCACCCGTACAAGGTGAGAGTTTGATATAACCAAGAGCAGATCACATTGAATGTGGTGGATGTAGAACACCCGTCTAAGGGTGTCAACGGACGGGATTTGGGGGTTTTCACCGGAACAGTTATCTGATAACCCGTAACACGCTATCTGTGGATGTAGGAACACCCCCCCGATGTCTCCTTGTCTACAGGTGATTGAAGTGTCAAAAAGTAATTCCAATTCCACCACGGAAAATGGCAGCACCGACTCTGAACCCGACAAGCCGACCAACGTCGCCCTCCACCAGCCGGCGAAGACGCGGCTGACCGCCTACAAAAACGACAATCCGCTGAAAAACATGTCGTTCGACAAAGCGGTCAACAAACTTCTTGATGAAATCGGCTTCCCACCGGTTGAGGAAATCGAGAACAAGTATCTTCCGTCAGTGGCGGCCGAGAGTTCCTCCGACGCGGAGGACGAACGCTCTAACAATCCAGCCTGAGACGATTGGCCCCGTCGCAATACTCCGTTTTGGCTCTGTTGAAATCCAATTCTTTAGACGTATTCTCACCTGAAACAGCCGGTTGATGAGAGCTGTGTATCAACTGCCAGCGATACTGCCAGTCCCGATAGATGTTCTTCCCCGCGTGCTGAATACAGGGCGCGAATCGGTCAGCAGTCGTCCGCTGAAATGCGGACTTGTGAATCGGTCAATACAGATGAACTATATCACAGCCGGATAGATTCTCGTTCCTCTCCCAATGGCTAATACAATTCGCATACAATACTCGTATATGCCAGTCGATTTCGATACATACGAACCCGGAAACCCACGCGTTGACCTGTCAAGGAGGACCAACGCAAGGAAGTTGATGGAGTGTCTGTTGCAGTCACCGGGCGTTGGATACACACCAGCGGAATTGGCTGAGGAGATAGGGGTGCCGCGTGGGAGTGTTGGGCCGACGCTCAACCGACTCGAAGCCGCGGGGCTGGTCCGTCACAAGAAACCGTATTGGGCAGCCGCAGAAGACAATCGCATCGCAGCAGCGACGGCTTCTTTCGTTGGGATCGAGACGGCAGCCTCCACGTACAGCGGTGATTGGTACGCTGAAAACGATGGGTGGGATGAGGAGCTACCCGACCTGAACGACGAGGACCAGTAGCAGAATGGCGTATTCGCAGGGCGGTCAGGGTGGGCAGCGAAGCGACACAGCTCGACCGTCCGACCGTCGGCGTTGTGTCTCCCTCGTGGGCGTCCGAGGACCGCCATCGCAACCTCTCGGTCTTGATGAGTGGCAGTGAGTGCGATTCGGAAGGGCGTGGTCACAGGGTCGTGCTGATATGCGACATCTGGATGCTTCAAGAAGCCGTTGACGCGCTCACGGACCCTCGACCCACGCTCGGCGCGGAGCGAGAGATGGCCTGTCGAGGGCGCACCACCCGGCGAGACGAGGCGGGGGTCGCAGTCGCGGTAAGTCCGAGAGGCGTGATAAGCGGCGAGAGACCCGAATTCCGTCTCGAGGATGACGATTTCCCCGGAGTCGATCATCGCGTCGGTCTCATTGTGCTTGGGGAGGTGACCGATACTAAGTGGGCCCCCTGGCGGGACGGACCACGTGAACGAGCCGACGGAGTCATCCCCGGTGTACCGCCCGACAGCGTTGAGATAGGGGAACGCGATGATGTCGCCATCGCGAAGCGGCCGTATCACTCTGGATTGGGGGTGGTGACGAGTACTCATATGAAAGGAGAGGCGTTAGGCGCTTGCCCAGCCGAAGAACAGGTACGTGCCGTCTTCGATGTGAATACATCCAGCAGGGCCCCACTTGCTGTCGATTCGCGAATCCTGTTCGTCGATTAGCTGGCCGGCGTACTCGGTGGGATCGGTGTCGCCTACTTCGCTGTCGGGTATACAAGTGAACGAGGTTTTCTCCGCGATTGTTCCTGTGTACCCACCGTGTCCGTGTTGACATCCTCCCCGCGCTGAAGCGCGAGGATTCCCACGGCACCGCACCGCTGAGTTGGGATATTGTGGTTTAGAGTCGCCGTGTGTCCCCATGTCAGTCGTCGTCTCTCCAACTCCCCCACACCTCGCGGTACTTCCCGAGTTCGCGGTACTCGTTTTTGCGCTCGAACACGTCGATGGCGTAGAGCGTCTCGTCGTCCTTGTCCCAACCAATTAGAACGCGGAAGTCACCGACGCGGAGCTTGTACCCTGGATGGTTCTTTAACCGGTCGAGAAAGTGGTCAGGAAAATCGAGAATGCCGTCCAGCTTCTTGATGATGCGGCGGGCGTTTTCGGTTTCGAGTTGATCCAACGTCTCCTGAATCGCGTCGGCGTACTCCAGATCGTGTGCCACTCATCAGCCCTCACTCGTCGTTGAGTCCGAACCGTTCCTTCATCTCCTTGTGGCTGGCCGTTCGACCAGCTGCAACGTCCGCATACCCCTGTGAGATGCTCTCCTGCGCGCCCGGCGTCAGGATCGGCTCTGTGGTGTCTCGCAACACCTCACGAATGAACTCCGAGCGGTTGGTGTAGTTCAACTCCTCCGAAAGCTCGTCAAGCTCTTCCAGAAGCCGCTTCGGCACCTTGACGTTGAGCTTCACCATCTCGCCGTCCTTCCCGTTGTTCTCGGGCGTGTCCGTGCTCGTACACTGTGGTACGCTGGTGGTACTAATAGAATTGTCGCTCAGCCGTCGTCGCAGGCCATCTCCTGAAGCTTCTTGAGGAGTTCGGGGTGATTCTCTTTCAGTAGCCGAATGTCTTCAGTCAGTTCCTCGTTAATTTTCCGCCTGATTCAGGTGCGGTCATCAAAGGCAAGAGCGTGACTGACGACGGGACGTACTCGGTCACGGACTGTGGCTCTGTTCCTAGGGGCCTCAACAACTTCCACGTCACCGCCAAAATGAACCACGGGCCGCTCGAAGTTGAAGGCGTCCACGAGGAGAATGGCTGGAGCGGCGTCGGGCTCCGGTGGACTTCTGGCCCCATCGAAGTCGGCACTGGCCTCGATCCCGACGACGCCCGCGATCTGACCGCTCGGCTGGTGGTCGCTGCGGAGGCAGTGGAGGGGAAGTTCGATGACTGACAACAGCGACGACGATCAGGTTCGGCCGTTCGCTCGGTTAGGGTTCTTCGGCGAGGGGTCGAGTTGGTATCAGATGAGCCTGTTATAGAATAGTTCTCATGGTTTGTTGAATCATCTCTAACGAATTGAAAGCGCTGTACACTTGGTTCACGCTGTTTTTAGCTTGTCGTAGCTATGGCGAAAAAGAAGTTCGGAGTCGCTGTTGACGAGGAAACCGTGCGAGAAGTGGATGAACTGGTCGCTGAATGTGACGATCTCGGAGTTAGCCGCTCCGAGATTGTCGAAGCCATCCTCACAGCATTCGTTCAATCCGAGACAATCACGTTGAACGGGTTCGAGAAATCATAATTCGGAAACGAAAAGACACTCTCTGACTATTTGTAAACGCCGTGCACTTAGTGCACGCATCTCTAAATCAGTAATACGTTATAATATAATCAAACTGACTGTAGTATGTGAAGAGTTCTATGACAGGCTCGTGTACGGGTTGCCAAGCCAGCCTCGCTCACCGACCTGCGCGTCTCGTTCATGTCTCGGTTACTGGGACCGCGACCGACGTACACGTCCGTTGAGTCCATCTTACAGTGGCCGACGCGTGTCCGGCGATCGTCTCCCGAGTACAGAAAAACGTTGGTCATCGATTCTGAGGGGCCTCCTGCCTGTGTTCCCAGCAGGTTCCGCGGGGATGCGTCGTGATCTCTAACTCATCAAGCCAAGCCCTACACACTCTGTATTTCATCGCGATCCACTTTCCGTTTCGAGAGAGTTCACGGCCCCACCTCCCACGACTCTGGTAGTTCGGCGAGATGGCAGGAACGGCAGAGTCGATCGTAGCCGACTTCGGGCGATGCCCACGGGGGAATGAGATACACGACAGTCTCGACCCTGCACCGCTCACACTCCCCTACGATCCGCTCCGACGCCGTCTTCGGCGGAGTCACCTATGGCCTTTGCTTTCTCAACCCGGCAGTCGAAGTGCTCTTTATGTTGACTAGTGCGTCGTGGAGCGTGACAGCGTCGTCCTGGTTGAACGCACGGAGGGCTCGCTTTGCCTCCTCTGCGATCTCGTCGAGGTCGTCGAACGCATTTTCTTCGAGCGTCTTCTCCTCGGTTTCAGTCATTTCTGCATTCTCCGTGCCACAGCGTCTCCGACGACACAGCCGAGTTGTTGCTGGTAGCTGGTGTTCAGTAGGACGTCGTTGCCGTCCACAGAGATGTCGACAGTGATGTCGATTTCTCGCATCGGGCTGTCCCGGTCGAGTTCACTGACCTCAATCTCAGGGATGCCCGCGAGGTAGAGCCAGTACGGTGCGTAGGTCTCGTGGATGGTTCGGTCGATGTCTTTGATGTCACCGGTGAACGACTCCCGGTAGGCTTCGATGTCAAAGTGATCGCCTATTCTGAGTCCAGTCTCGGTGATTTCGAGATTCGGGATGTTCTTCGACTTGATCCCGTGTCCTCGGACGGTGTCTTGGAACGCTCGTTCGAGTGCGTGTTCGGTTTCAGTCATCGTAGTTGAGTGCGGATTCTTCGTTCAGCGTGTCGACGCGACCGACTGCACGGTTAATGCCGATGTCCCCTGCCGGGTGTGGTCCTTGTGCTTGGTATATCAGTCGGGAACGGTCCCGGCCACTACAGCCCCGTCTGCTGATTCTGGCCTTGGGTGGAGTGGGTGCCAGTCACACTTCCCACGTTAGGTACCACCGTCCTTGCCACCGGTAGTCACTCTCGGCAAATCAGGTGACTGGAGGCCGGATGGGTGGCGCCACGTACGATCTATCTTGGGCATTCCAACTCAGACGAGAACTCTACCGCAAACCTGGACGAGAAGCGCTCAAACACGCCGTCAAAGCCACTCTCTGAAATCAACAATGTGCTACACAAGAGCATCGAAGAATTAGAAAAACACGGCAGCGTCAGTAGTAATATATGACCGAATGCTGTGCGGTTTTACTACTCTCGTAGTTGGAGCCGATTGAGTTCGTCAAGTGAGGCAGGCTCGTCTTGTCGACGCCGTCGTCACGGCCGTCACCGAGCGTATCACAGCCGACATATCAGCGTATTTATGACCTTTCGAGAATAATTTTGCGTGAAATAGACTGAGATAAATACACATCCGCCGAGTCATGCGGTTTTGTGTTTTGAGGTCTGGGCATACCCACACGTCTAAGTAAGATTATTTGTGCGAGTGAGGCCTCGCGCGTCACATATGAGTCGGCGACGACGGATACGCCTCGTTACTCGTCGCTGCCGTCGTCGTTCGTGTCCGTGTCCGTGTCCGCGCCCTCGATCTCATCGCCTGCGTCGGCCGTCTCCCCGATCGGGTCGTCGGTCTCGTCGCGCGTCGATCGGAGCCAGTCAACTGACGATTCTTCTTGGAGGTTTACGATGTCCGGTGGTGTATCTTCTGCCATACGCTTGATGTGACCGCGCTGGCATTTTATACCGTCGCTGAGGTGTTACAGCGAGTTGTTCCCGGTGATCTCCGCCGACCTGCGCGACTTGTACTGAACCGAGATCGCTCCACTATTGACGGCGCGCATGATATCCTCAAGCTATGCTGAAAAAAGCTCCACAAGTGTTTGTCGGGTTATCAGGGGCCGAACGCACACAGGGAGGAGGATATGTGTAGAGAAACACCCTCAGAGGCTCGTATTGTGATAAGGACGGGTTTTTCTGGACCTCCGCCTGAGCGGTGAGCCTGCTGGCGTCCGGTGTTGACGTCGAGACGGACGACCGACGATGAGGGCTCGGGAGTGTCGTTACTACTCACGGTGTGGCTCCAGGAAGACTGCTGCGCGTCAGTCGGTGAACTTCTGCGCGACCAACTCGGAGACCTCGCCGATCTCTATCTGCCCGTCACCCGGCGTCTCGGCCGCTTCAAGCAACTCCTCGAGATCAACATCGGCCGGCTCTCCGAAGTACGGGTTTCGCGCGATGATGTTCCGGACCTCTGCTGTCTCCCGGGTCTGCGGCGGTCCGTCGCCGCCCGTGTTCAAGAGCCGCGCCGGAACAGGCTCACCGTCCGGGAGGTCGTTTGGGTCGATACCATCCTCCGTGAGCAAGTGCGTCGCACCGTCCGATGTTGTGATTGATGCTGCTATTTTCATAATCTCGTCCTCGTCTTCTCCTCAGTCGTAACGCCAGCGTCCGTTAACTGTTGTCGCTGTTCGTCACTCAGCCGAGAGGGTCTGGCAACTCCATCTTTGGCCCTGTTGAAACCCTTAATTGGTGATAGGTTCCAGAAGCCGTGCTGAATACACAGCGCGAATGCCGCAGTACTAGTATCATTACAATATGCGGACACACACAATCGGCCGTGCCCTCCAGACGTGAACTAATAGCAGGTGCCGCTGGCATCGTGAGCGTGACCGCTGGCTGTCTCGGTAACGAGGAACTCATCGCTCGGTGTTCCAGTCGAGGAGTGGGTAGCGGCTCGCAACACCTCCGTCAGATTGCCCCAATACGAGGGGGCGAACAGATCGCTCTCGGGATACTGGTCTCTGAGCGGGCTGTCTCCGTCTCTGCCACTCCCTCCGTATCATCATCAAGAGCGGTTCCAAAAAGGTCGATATCACGAATGAGCGCCCAGAGACGGCGCTTACCTCTGGGGACGGGAGTGACGGGAATAGGTATGGATTCGGGGCGACACGTCGAAACGGCCTCACGGATGGCCGCGCCGATCTCATTCCCTTCGGCGTCAAGATCAACGATGACGGAGACGACGTTGGCTTGTTCGCGCCACCAGGTCGGGAAGGGAATGTTGCTGTCGGCCTCGTCGAATATCTCGGTGGCTTTGAGCCATTCAAGCGCGTCCAACCGACCGCCTTTCTCTTGATCGAGTCTGTCGGCGAGAGCATGCACGGGACGGGAGACCTCTTTGACACCGGGAGCGCCGAGTGTGGGAATCGCACAGGCCTTGTGCCGCTGGAAAGGATGTTCGATGCCCTGCTCGCGGTGACGCGTGGCGTATGTCTCCCAGTCGACGTTCAGGATGTCGCCCCGGGGTGCGGGACCGTCTCCACGTTCGAGGACTTCGATTTGCGTCTCGGAATCGGCGGCGAGAGTAGCCTGTCCCTGGTACTTCCCGACTTTCCCGGCACGAATCCGAACGAGATCGCCCTCGTGGAAGATGACGCTCTGTCGAGAGCGTGTCCATACGGTGAATTTGATTGTATCGCCGGCGTCGTCTTTGATGAGGCCGACCTGCTGCTGGCTCTGCGATTTGGGTTGCCAGAGAGTCGTGACCTCGCCCTGAATGTCAGCCTCGACGTTGTACTTCGAGGGGATGATCGGCACGGACGAGATAGAGATAGGTTGGATGACGCTCGCCTCCTGGTAGAGCTGCTCCAACGTGTTGGACTGGGCGGTGAAGACATCCTGACCCCGCCGGACTTTGCGTGCGAGCAGGTGTTGGAGGACCTCCTCACGAGGACCGGTGATGAGGTGGTCTTCAATTCGAGCAGCGACCTCGCGAACGGCCTCGGCCTCGTTCTCGTTCTTGTCGATATGTTTGAATGCGTTGTCGCGGTCGATTCCCGCACCGATGACGCGCTCGTTGCGCTGGGCTCGGCGTTCTCGACACTCTCCGAGGATGTCCTCGCGACACCGCGTTTCGCGGTCGATGCCGATGGAATGGGCAGCTAAGGCCTTCTCACGCTGGCGTTTGCGCTCTTCTCGAAGTCCGTGCAAGCGTTCCTGGGCTTCGAGTGGGAGCCCGGTGAGGTCCTCGTCGGCGAGGTCCATGGGATCGACGTCGCGACCTTCGGTGGTGCGGAGACTCGCGCCGACCCAGTAGGCGTCGAGTTCGTATCGTCCAGGTCCGTCGATTTCGAGGCCAAACTCATCGTATTCGGGCTCACGACGAGCGGCCATCATCAGTTCGCCGGCGTTCTCGAGGCGGATGCCGAGGCAGTCGCTTTCGAGGTGCGGGCTCTCGTAGAGACCACGGAGTCTGAGTTCATCGAACCGGTCGTCTTGTTCGACGTCGCTGTTCGAGAGGCGGTGCTGGCCGTCGTTGTAGTATGTCATCGATAGGTCACGCTCTGTGAGGATGAGGCGGGCGGCTGTCGGCCGTCCACCTCTCGAATCCCCTCGACCCACTTGGGGGGCCAATACTGAGCGCGAGCTATCCGGCTCCGGACCGTACCGGCAGAGTACGGTGTTCAGCAACACAGACCGGCATGGTCCATGCAGAGCCTCTCGACCAGCGGATGTTCCCGAGGATCCAGAAACGATCGAGAGTGTGCGACAGGGTGTGGCCGATTAGGTAACATAGATCCGTAGCAAACTACTATATTCCTACATCACGAAGGAATCAGTATGAATGACCGAGCGCCGGACGAATTCGCGGATATCAACGAGGAGGTCCAAGAGGATTGGAAAAACGAGACGACACCCTACGAGCGTGTCCGCCACGTTATCGCACACACGTACTCACCCGTGTCAGCTGATGCTGTCGCCGAGGACGCTCTCACGTCGCCGAAGACGGCTCGAAAGCACCTCAACGCACTCAACGACGAGGGATTCGTTGTCACAGCCACCGGCGAATACGGCGGGACAACCTATCGTCGGTCCACTGAATCTCTCGTCGTTGAGGAGGCGGCAGATATCCTCGAACACGTCTCGACGGATGAACTCGTCACGCGTATCGGAGAGATGCGTGACCAGCTCAACGAATATCGCTCTGAATACGGCGTTGATTCGCCCGAAGAGCTAGCAGTCGAGCAAACGAACCAGACACTCGGAGACCCCGCCTCGGACCAGCCGGATACTGATTCTGAGACGATTCAAGAGTGGCAGACGCTCCGGCGCAACCTCGCGTTCGCAAATGCCGCCCTCTCGATCGCGAATGCCGAACGGTTCGTTGATGATGGTCGTCGCCCGACTGACAGCAGCATTTCCGCCTAGTCGATGTCGAAACCATCTGGAACGGAGGAGAGCCACTCGCTCCGTGGGCTGATTGACCGGCCAGCTCTCATTACGATCCGAGATATTATAGACGAGACAGAGCCGTTCGCAACTCCCTCGCTAGATGACTATCTCAACCCATCAGTGCTGGAGGTCAGATTCGAGGATGGCCTTTGTGAGGCCGATAGTGGGCGAATTGACATCCAGTGGACGGTCCGTGGAGACTACAAGTTCCACTATACGGACTCCGAGGGCGTGAACTTCCGGTGGGGAACGCATCCACACGATGGAGACTATATCCACGTACCTGGTTTCGAGCATTATCACCCACCACCTGATGCGAGTTCAGACCCAAACGAGGTTGAGGAGTCCTGTATCAAGCAGTCACCAGAGGCGCTGGTCACCCGTGCGGTGCTCAAACTATGGCGCGTCGCTTATCACAGCCAGTCGTACGACCCACTGAACGCTGGAAGCAATCCTCCTTGAGACCCGAATACCAACAGGACCAGCGATGTTTAGCGCCGTTTTCAACGAGGCTGGACGATATCGTATCGTTATATCCTAGCGTAGAGTAGCTACGGCGAGGCTTGAACGACTCAACATAATGTCTCGGAAAGGCGACCTTCGTCTTTCCACCTCAACCGTTCCGGAGCGATAGTGCCGCGTGCCTGTATGGGGAGTGTAGACTGTGAGTTGATACGCATGACATCCTCCGCGCCGTGAACGGGCGCGGTTTCCGCCGTGGGAGTCTCGGCTAGGCCGATTCCCCGGCGGCAAGATTCCCGTCGCTGGTGACGGTACTCTGGTCTGTGCGCTGTTGTTTGGGACTTTCGTGAGAGCGTGATATCTCCAGCCATTCGTGACTGTCCCACTCCAACCGCACGGGTCCTGCCATCGACCTGACTGCCTCTGCCTGCGCCTGCTCTGTCTGCCGGCTCAAGAACGTCGCTGAGGCGGTGAGGTCGGCGTGCCCCTCAAATCCACACTGACACAGTAGTAAATCCTCATGCCGGTGTGTTCGATCCGTTGAACCGCATTGTGGACACTCTTGACTCGTCCACGCCTCTGATCGAACCGCAATCGAAATGCCGTATTCCTCAGCGGTCGTCGCCAACCGTTCAGTGAACTGCTTGAACGCCCAGAAATTGTGGGTTTTCGCGGTCGCTTCAACCGACCAGTGGGTGTCTCACACGTCGGTCAACCCACCGATATACACGGTATCGACACCCTCGTCGTATAACCGGTCGATCAGATCACGACACAGGGCTGCTTGGGCGTGATTGCGGCGACGAGTGCGTGTGCGATACAACCGCCGAATCCGCTGGCTGGTGTGCCGGCCTTCTGTGAGTTTGGACTGCAAGCGAGCGATCTCTCGGGTTGTCTCTTGGAACTGGTCGAACAGTTCACGGCCTTCGTACAGATATTGCTCACCGGTCGTGGTGGTACAGGCGACGAGATTGTTGGCACCGACACCGACATCCAGAGCGGCCTTCTCTGAGTGAGGCCAGTGGAGTTGCCTGTTCGGAACAGTCACAGTCACAGTCACAGGCTGCGATGCT
>KB659956.1_pt61 | contig 18674 bp, 16 predicted proteins | sample 558768 | NCBI scaffold set KB644980.1 | reverse complement strand
TACTGGATTGACCGTGTTAATCCCTGAATTGTATGTATATAGAATTGATTAATATACTAAAATAACGCAGATTATAGTTGAGATATATGCGGTATAAGCCACTTGCAATGGAGTATATAATCATCTGAGAAGGGAATTCTGTACTCTTCCAATGATCAGTAGTGGATATTTCTTCTTTTTTCTCTATCCGCTTACCTGGGTCGCATACAGTTCTGCATACGTTCCATCCTGACTGATTAATTCATCATGCTGCCCAAATTCAGAGACATTTCCATCCTCGATCGTGTATATCCGATCAGCATTCTTTACTGTTGACAGTCGGTGTGCAATCGTCACGATACTGTATTCGCGATCCATCTGCTCGATTGCTTCTTGTACATCTTTCTCCAGATTGGTGTCTAGATCACTCGTCGCTTCGTCCAGAACCAATATCTCAGCGTCAGCAAGAAGTGCTCGTGCGAGTGCTACACGTTGCTTTTGTCCACCGGATAATCGGATACCATCGTCGCCTAATAGGGAATCATACCCGTTTGGCAATTCATCGAAGAACTCATCGACCCTTGCGATTTCACAGACACGGTCAATCTCTGCCCGCGATGCATCTCGATTGGCGATTGTGAGATTATATCGGAGTGTATCATCGAAAATAAACGGCTGCTGACGAACAACAGCAAGCCGGTCTCTCCATGCATCAACATTCATCTCCTCAATCGGTGTTCCATTTGCCGTAATTTCACCATTGTCTGGTTCGTACATCCGCGCGAGTAATGCCGCAATCGTTGATTTGCCTGCTCCAGACTGTCCAACGAATGCAATGAAATCCCCACGATTGAGCGTGAAATTGATTCCTGTCAACACTTGCTCTTCGTCTGTGTAAGAGAACCAAACATCGTTGAAATCGACCCGACGAATTTTATCCGGTGCTTCGTGTGTTGCATCAGTCGGTTCCTCATATTGGTCCAGCTTCTCAATGAACTGTTGTGTTCGGACCAGGTGTGGAAGTTTATTTTCGACCCTGTATAATAATTGATTCAGCTGACTTGCCTTTGGACCGGCACGGAACATTGCAAAGAGGAAGACAGCGAGTGATCCAAGTGACAAATCCGCGAAACGCAGTGCGAAAAATATCAATACAAATACAGACACAGCAACGGCAAAATTATATCCACTTTGAAGAGCAGCCTCATTCCGCCGTAATTTAATCTGAGAAGTCGTGAACTTGTCTACGGCGCGTGCAAAATCCTCCCGAAGCTCATCGGCAATTCCAAAAATTCGAATATCGCGAATCCCCTGGGTACCGGCTTGTGCGGCTTCTTGTCGTTGCTCGTTTGCGTCAGCGACTTTATCACCAATGTCATATCCTGAGTCGAGAACATTTCTGAGCAAATAAGTCAGCCCTCCAAGGAATACGATGGTAAATGTGGTGAGGGTTGGAGAAAGAACAAACGCGATGGACAGGTAGACAAGTGTTAGTAGCCCTGTCTTGATTAGATCAATTGTATCACTGATTACTTGTCCCGCAAATTTTGTCTGCGTAATAATCGCATTCAGAATATCATCAGATCCTTCCTCATCATAATAGGATATCTTCGCATCGAGTGCATGATCAAATGCCTCCTTTTGCAAATATCGAACGTAATATGTTCGAATAGTTGCCTTGAGCCACGCTATTGAAAAACTCCCTGTATAGCGGATAGCCATAGCGACTGCAACCCCGACGACAACCGTTCCGAGTGTAAATGGAATATTCAGAATCTGATACCCCGTCACGAATATTTCCATTATTCCGTCTGCCTCAGCGACTGGATCACCGCTCGTTTGCACCAACTCAACGACGGGAAGAATAAATCCAAGACCAATCCCCTCAAATCCGGCGACAACAACCCCGAGTATAATGATTCCTGCAGTCAATCGTGGGGCAAATTGTGCGACCTGCCAGAGTGCGCGGAGTTTTTCACGCCAAGAAGGTGCACCGGTATCAAAATCACTCATGTGATAATTCGTGTCTTGTTAATGTGTCAAGCCCGAGTATTTAATCCCACCTAACTCTCCTCGAATTAGTGATGCACTCTCCGGGTGATGTGATTATAACATTACAATACCAACCCGGTGGACCCATCGATCAATATGCCCGTCGAGAAGCGACGACACACTCTAACGATTAGCGACTAGTCTTCACAAACAGCGACTGCCACCACTGAACTAAGAACCATAATAACGCGCTTCCAAGCGCCAATCCACCAATAAGACCAGCAGCAATAATAGTAATTCCTCCGCCAGCCTGTAGAGCGGTAAGCCCGCCAGATGCGCTGACAAGCGCAACAAATCCAATCTTTAGATTCCGACCGGCGATTGTTCGCTCGTCATCGGTCATGCTTGGTCCGACCATTACACTGCTACCATACGTCATATCACATTTCAACTCACATGACACTGGTGATTGCAGCGAATTATCCTCACTATCACTAATTCGTCAGTATCTCAAAACGAAGGCGATGCGATCAATGATGATCTCTCTATCCTCACTGGAATCCACGATTTACCTCGTCACTCTCAACGAGGTCATCGAGATCCTTTGCAAGTAGGTCATCAGCGTCCTCGAACGTCTCGGTAAGCTCATTCAGTTCTTCTGGTCGACCATCGAATTCATATTTCATTGGACCAAATGCCGGGCTTTCAAGCGCGTCCATTACGTCGGTAAAGAAATCATCAGGTGAGGTCGGTGCTTCAGAGTGAACGCGAACGGTCTCCTCAAGACGCTTTGCCATCGACTCTGCATGTTCTTCATCACTTGGTGGTGACTGCACTGCAAACCGACCTTGCTCCTCAGATTCAGTATCTTGTTGTCGGTTTTGCTGTGGGAGCAGTGGGTCGAGTTCATCATCAATCCGTCGTGCAACCTGAGTCCCGACACCTCGGAGTTCTCGCGGGTTTTTTGCATACGTCTTCAGTTCATATACTCCCGCATTTGGATGCCCTAAGAAGAGATCCTCACCAAGACCTTCCTGTCGCGTTCCAGCAACAGCTCGCCATCCGTCCGGGTCGACATCCGCCTCTGTTACGTCCGTTAGAATATCTTGCCAATCTCTGATATGCATAGGTATATGTAATATATGTAGCCCCGAGTGAAAGAGGATAACGGCTATCTCGATGTCATATGCACACTTGAGTTAGTTTTAATTTAGCTATCATGATACGACCGATAGCGTCTTACTCGTCCACCCGGAGATATGCGATGTGCGAATCCGTGGACAAATCATCGGGATTGATGACGAGCGTGAGGTCACCACAAACCAAGGATCGCGGACGCTTGTTGAGGTAACTCTCCGTGTTGATGACCTTCCGGCGAATGAAACTGCCGAACTCGATATTCCTGATTCATCTCTCACAGAGGATCCAATCCGAACGCTCACGCTATGGGGTGACTGGGCGGAGACGATGACACATGCTGAACCCGAGATGGAGTTGCTCGTGACCAATGTTGATCTCGATGAATATCGCGGGAATCCACGATACTCAACGACGAGTGACTCATATGTCATCCTTGAGCCCTCGTTCATTGTTGATGTCACAGATATCCGATCATGGGTGCAATGTCCACGGATGTATTATTTGAACAAGCTCTCTGGCATCCCACTGAAATATCCCGTGGTGAAGGGAACAATTGTCCATGAGGTCTTTGGGGACCTTCTTCGTGGTCGTGATCTTTCCGCCTCGATTGATGACCGTGTTGATGAGGCTGGACTTGAGTTGGGTCTGCTTGGTCGCGATGCCGATGCTGTTCGCGAGGAAGTTAGACAGAATGCAACTGCGATTGAGGGCTGGCTTGATCAGGGAACGCTTGGTCCATCTGAAGATACATGGCGCTCAGAGCAAACACTCATTTCACCGACGTTTGGAATCAAAGGGCGTGCTGATGCGCTCCGCCGAGGTATCCCTGTTGAGCTCAAAACCGGGAAGAACACAGATCATGACCCCCGATTTCAGGATAAAATTCAGGCGGCTGCGTATGCGCTTATTCTTGTCAATCGCGGTATCGATGTGAATACAGGGACCCTACTTTATACAAAAAACACGGCTGTCGACCGGAATGAAGAAACGGGTGATCTCTCTCCAGCGAAGGACTTCTCGATTGCTCCCGGGTTACTGAAATTCGTTGTCCGCAAACGAAATGAGATTGCTGCGATGGAACACGACATGTCTATTCCAACCGGATATGAAGCAGATGCAATCTGTGAATATTGTTTCGAGCAGGACACATGCCGTGTCGTTGCCGGACGACTTGATCAAGAATCAAAAGCCGGGCAAGTTGGACAGACACTCCCTGCTGATGAACGAGAGTATCTTGAGCAGTTCTATCACGCGATTGAGCGTGAACGTCGTGCTGTTCACGATGAATATCGAAAGTTATGGACACAATCTCCGAGTGAACGGGCGAATGATGACAGAGCACTCATCAATCTGACACCAGCAGGAGCCACACAACTCGACACCGGAAGATGGGAAATTCGTGCAACTCGTGATGACGATGCTGTCTCAAAGCTTCGAAGTGGAGACATTGCCCTCGGGAGTAACGGGAATCCAATCACGGGACAGTCAGAGGTGTGTCGAATACAGACACTTGATGCAGATGATAACGGTGATGGAACGATTGTTGTCACCGCAGATGAGAAAATCACACTGAAGCGACTTGATGTCTATCCATCTGAGATTGGTGTTGATCGGATGTTAACGGCGCTTGATGATTTTATTCTTCGCGGTGATGACACACAGAAGGCTGTCTTCTTCAACCGCCGTGAGCCAATATTCAGCAATCGTGCGGATGAGACATACATTCCGAGTAACGACGCACAGAATCGTGCTGTAAAACGTGCGGTCAATGCTGAGGACTTTGCACTTATCCATGGTCCTCCTGGCACCGGTAAGACATATACGATTGCACAACTGTTGTCAGTTCTTGTTGCCCGTGGTGATCGTGTGCTTCTCTCAGCGTTCACGAACCGTGCGGTCGATAATGCACTTACAGCCGTCCGTGATCCGGATGTTGATGTTTCTGATGAGAGCATTGTTCGTGTCGGGACGAACGCCGGGATTGATGATTCGATGCAGGACATCAAACTTGATGACACCGGCTCCCCGGCGGCATGCGCAACAGCACTTCAATCGGCGTCAGTCGTTGCTGCGACGACAGCGACGTGTGGGTCGCGAGTCATGCGTGAGCAGTCGTTTGATATTGCCGTCATTGATGAAGCGTCACAACTGACCGAGCCAAATACACTTGCTGCAGTTGCTCTTGCAGACCGTGTTATTCTTGTTGGTGATCACCAACAACTTCCGCCGGTTGTTCGCGCTGATACTGATCTTCAGACGTCACTATTCGAGCGACTTATCGATACGCACCCTGAGGCATCAGTCCTGTTGGATCGACAATATCGGATGGCACAGCGGATTCAGGCCTTTTCATCACAGAAGTTCTATGATGGTGAATTACGACCAGCGACACGAACGGTCGCAACGCAGCGACCAGCTGACCTGCTTGATGAGACACCTACTGGTCCTGCAACAGATGGCGGCGATAGCTATCGACAACAAAAACAACAGCGATTGGACGCACATCAGGATGATCAAACAAAAACCCACACGCTTCCAGCACATCTTCGGGATCCAGTCGTCTTTATTGATCCAGACGGGACCCGAGATGGCAACACAAATCTAACTGAGGCTGACCGTATTGCAGATATTGTCACGACATACATCAATGCGGGTGTTGACCCATCTGACATTGGTGTTATTGCCCCGTTTCGGGCACAAGTCGCTGCGATTAGTCAACGAACATCAGTAACAGTCGACACCGTGGATCGATTCCAGGGGTCAGCAAAAGAGATTATCATTATCTCATTTGTCGCCACCAACTCACTTGAGGAGCCGATCTTTGAGGATACCCGCCGTGTTAATGTTGCAATTACGCGCGCTCGAAAGGGACTTGTTCTTGTCGGGGATACGGCGGCACTCTCATCAGACCCCTTCTACGCAAAACTGCTTGAATGGGCGAAGTAATAGTACGCTTATCTCATATCACATGTCTATCGTTCATTATCATTGCCAATACCGGTGAGACCTGTATTTTGCATACGAGTGTACACACTCCTGAGGTACTTTCTTGATTCAACACATCCCCGATATGATTACGCTAGCTACGAGTGAAAATCCAGATATACTCTCATCAGTTTAATCTCAATCTCCAACTCTATTCGCTCATAGGTTCGCACGTCGGGCTTCCGATTCGTGATGGTCAGCTTGATGATGTCTGTGTTTCCGTCTCAGATGCTGTTTCTTCATCACCGATTTCTGCTTGCACACGAGCATGGAACTCTTGTAACACAGCGCTTTCGTCTTCTGCAAGCACAACATCGCTCGCCGCAAGCGTTGCGAGTCCGAATGCCCGCGGTGATGGTGAATCAACTTCGACAGTCTCGACAATCAATTCATCATCTTGGATATTCCTGAGTGCATCCTCAATTGCATCGACATTCAATTTATCCTCAAGAATCTCTCTATATGTCTCATCAATCACCGCAAATGAGTCAAGTTCTTCGGCGAATGATAATAACATCTCTGAGGAGACCTGTTGTTGTGCAGCGGATTTTTCATATCCTTTGTACCGCTTCAAAATCATGAGCGACCGTGTTGCGTTGATTCGGAAGTATCGCTTCAGAAGATCAGTTCCATCAAGCGCTGATCGGAGGTCTGACCGCACTGCCGCTGGCTCGATTGATTCAAGCACTGCGCCAACGTCCACCTTGCGATTCAGCGGCATTACAAGTGTGAATCCATTATCGGCGACAGCGATCTTCACATTTGCATTCGTCTGTTGTGCGCAGTGATACGCCAATAATCGTGAGAGTCCATCGTTGAATCGACGGCCGTACGTTGAGTGAATATAAAATCGCCGTCGGTACGAATCTCGATCGAGTTCTTCCTCAACAACGAGACGATCATCCGTTGAAACGCTCGTCGCTCCGGTATACTGTCGCTGTTGGTCATAGATCCGAGTGATTGCGCGAGCACTATTCGCATCAATCGGAAATTCATCAAGCCATTGGCGAGTTGCGGTCACCCCATCAGCTTCCAATCGGTTGATTACCTCACCCTGGAACGAAGCAATCTCACGACCAAGGTCATATGATAATGGAAGTCGCTCAGAAAACCACGACGGGACAGTTGGACGTTCACTCGTCCGATCAACATACACCTTTGATCCGCGTCGATATCGATATTCGAATCGGTCTCCACCAAGGACGAATACATCACCCGTTTCGAGTGTGTCAAGATAATCCTCATCAAGTGTGCCGACTTGTTTGTCTTCACTCCGGGTCAGGACTGTACACGAGAATGAATCAGGAATCGTCCCGATGTTTGTCATATAAATAACTCTTGCAAGTCGCCCTCGCTTACCAATCAAAGGAGCACCGACAGGGAACTCCTCATAATGATGCTCACCGGATGGAGCGTCGTTCGTATCCCGCCAGATCTTCGGATAAACGTCTTTTTCATCGAGTCCGTCATAATCTGCGGTCAGATATCGAAGTAATTCCTCCCAGTCATCGTCATCGTAATTGCGATATGGATATGCGCGCGTCAGTATCTGCCGGAAGGTCGCCTCTCGTCTGATTTCGTTAATTGCCATCCCATAGATCTGTTGGGAAGCGACATCGTGGGCACCCTCAGGAATAAACACCCGATCAACAAATCCCGACTCAGCCTTCTGTAACATTACCGCACATTCAACGAGTTCGTCTCTGTCAAGTGCAATCACCCGTCCCTCAACGGTTTCACCAAGTTGATGTCCTGCCCGACCAACCCGCTGTAGTAACGCAGCAACGGACTTGGGCGATCCAACCTGGACAACAAGATCGACATGCGGCATATCAATCCCGAGTTCAAGACTTGTCGAGGTTGTTACAACATCAAGCGTCCCTGCCTTCAATTCTGATTCAATTTCTTGTCGCCGAGTCTTCGAGAGACTCCCGTGATGACAGCCAGAATTTGATTCATCGAATGTATCTGAACGATCCCGCAGTGTCGAGAGCACTCGCTCGGCACCTGAACGCGTATTGGTGAATACAATCGTATTTGTATGATCATCGATGAGTTGCTCAAGCCGGTCATAAAATCGTGCTTGTACCTTCCCACGCGGCGTGTAAATCAAATCATCAGTCGGGCACTCAACACTCAGATCAAATTCACGAACAAACCGTGTATCAACGAGTTCGTACTCACGTGGGGTGCCATCGTTGTTGTACCCAACAAGGAATTTCCCAACCGTGGAAAGTGGCTCGACTGTCGCTGAACAGCCAATTCGCGTTGGTGATGTCTCTGTCAGTTCCTCAAGCCGTTCCAGTGAGACTGATAGATGCGTGCCACGCTTATTGGCAGCAAGGCTATGGATTTCATCGACGATGACATACTCAATCCCACGAAGTTTCTCGCGGAATTTCGGGGCATTCAGTAAGATCGCGAGTGTCTCTGGTGTTGTATTCAGAATATGCGGGGTTTCCTCGAGCATTCGCTGTCGTTCCGCTGAATCGGTATCGCCGTGACGAATTGCGTGTCTCACGTTGAGACTCGAATCGACATCCTCCCCACTACCTGAGCTTCCGTCTGTGGCTGCTGTATTTGTCGATTGAGTATTGCTTTTGGATTCGGACTCGGACTCGGACTCGGACTCGGACTTGGACTTGGCGTCAGCGATAATTCGCTCGCGAATCCCCGATAACGGCACACCGAGATTTCGATGAATGTCGTTTGCAAGCGACTTCAGCGGTGAGATATACAAACAGTATACCTGGTTTTCAAGTCCGTCGTCGCGTTTGCGAGCACGCTTGAAGAGATCATTCAATACCGCGGTGAACGATGCAAGTGTTTTCCCGGATCCCGTCGGTGCACAAACAAGTGCGTTCTCTCGATTATCAACGAGAGGAATCGCTTCTCGTTGTGGCGGTGTAAAGAATCCATCATTCTCAGCAACATATCGACCGAATTGGCTGACCCACCACTCCTGGACAGCCGGATCAAGTCGAGTCAGCACATCTGCGTCATTAATCTCGACGGTTTCTGGGTCGAACGTAAATGATGTTTTATCCGCATCAGTGCGTGCCTGCTCTGCGGCTTCGCGAAGTAACGCTCGCCCACGCTGAGACATTGTAAATCACTTGTGCTACGAATGTAAGTCGGTTCTGTTCGAGTTGGGTTTGCAATCAGCAGTAATCTCATCGTTGCAGTCTTTGATATTCTGTTCCGAATGCATTTGCAGCCCGTCACACTAGAGTATATATGCGTTTGACCTTTCTTGGGACAGGTAGTCCAATGCCGGTCGCTGACCGTGCACAGACAGGGTCATTACTTACAACAGATAATAATGATCGAGCGCTGCTCGTTGACTGTGGCAGTGGCGTTCTTCAGCGCCTTGCCGCGACTGAGGTCGGCTATGAAGATATTTCGTCGGTGCTTTTGACGCATCATCATATTGATCATGTGACAGATTTACTCCCATTATTGAAAGCCCGATGGCTGGCTGGTGAGACCTATCTTGAAATTGTCGGACCTGCTGGAACAAAGAGACTTATCGATGATTTACTTGAGATACACGAGTATCTTTCAGATCAGATTGAATTACGTATCCGTGAGGTTGGACCAACTGAATTCACTGTTGCAGATTTCGATATCGAAGCCAGACGGACTGAGCACTCAGTTGATGGACTTGCATATCGAATCACTGAGCCAACACAGGAAACAGGATATTCATACTGATGCACAGTCAGAAAAATCAGATGCAGATGAATCAGCGACCGTTGTTTTCTCTGGCGATACAGAGGCAACAAATAGAATCGCCCGCCTTGCCGATGGGGCTGCAGTCCTTGTTCATGACTGCTCATTCCCTGATGGGGTTGACGTTTCAGGACACCCAACACCATCTCAACTCGCGAATGTACTCAATGGAATTACAGTCGGTCGTGTGTATCTGACACATCTCTTTCCACATACAGAAGGCAACCATGAGACGATGCGTGAGCGTATTCAGAAAAAATACGATGGAGAGGTCAGATTTGCTCGCGATGGGCTCACTGTTACTATTGATGTGGGTGGGGGTGGCTCCAAGAACGCTGATGATACGACAACTGAGTGATAATGATACGGTGTCACTCCCAGTATCTGCGAGTTATCCGAGATCAATCTCATGAAATTGAAGCATTACTGAATGCTTGTTCCTACTTGTTTATGAGCAAAAAACTCAGCAAGTGCTGTTGGTCCAAAAATATGTGCGGGCATCTCAAGATTCAATAATGTACGAACTTTCCCTGCCATCCCACCGGTGACATCAGTCGTCTCTGAATCTCCAAGCACATCTGCAACTGACGCATACGTCGTAATCTCCGGGATAACACTTCCATCGTCATCATAGACACCCGAGACCGTCGAGCACAGTCCAACGCGATCAGCTGTGAGTCCCTCTGCGACGCTCACGACAATTTCATCACCACTCAGAATGGTTGCCCCAGAGTGAGAATCGATGATGATATCCCCGTGTGTGACCGGTATATATCCCTGTGCGAGCATTCGTGAGAAGGGGTCGATTGGAATCTCAAGGGTTGAGTCTGCGTCTCGAACCGCAACCGACAGCGGGTGAACCGGGATTGCAGGGACACCAACTGCATGCAGTGCTTCGATAACAGTATCATTCAGTCGTCGCATCGCGTCATGAATCTCCCAGATAGCTGCTGCGTCACTCGTCCCTGTTGTTGTACTTACGTTATGCCGCTCTGCATGATGATGTCCAAAACTCCCTCCACCATGGACGATAATCAATCCCTCATGCTCAGCGTGCGAGTGATGATTCGAATTATCAATATCTTTTTGTGATCTCTCAGCCGATGTCTGTCGTTCATGACCTGTGGTAGATGCCGATTTCCCGGGCGTCACTGCTGAACCGATTGTCTCAACCACCGTCTCAAGCGTATCGGTATCAACCGCCTCTGGCGTTGTTTTATCGGTAATGACACTCCCACCAAGTTTGAGCACACTGAGACCCTTCATAGTTGTATTCGGGTTCACTGGTACCGATGAGTCAGTGTCTCCTGACATACTTAGTTTTCCTCGACGCGCACACCAGTACGATCAAGTTCTGCTCGAAAGACATCATGACACTCTGCGGTATACTCTAATGCTGTTTCTGTCTCTGGCGTTTCATCAAGTGCGACAATACATCCACCACCACCCGCACCGGTTAATTTTGCACCATACGCACCGGCTTCGCGTGCAGCCCAGACCATATTATCGAGTGTCCGTGATGACACGCCAAGTGCCTCAAGCAGTCCATGATCAAAGTCCATGAATTGACCAAGCTCCGTGAGGAGTGCTTGCCCAGGGGTAGTCTCTGGGTTGGCATTCTGTAATAACGTTTCACCCTGTCGAACAATCTCACCAATACTTCCGACTGTCTTTGCCGCGAAATCATATTCCGAGCGTAGCCTCCGCACTCCGGCAACAAGTTCGCCTGTATCGCCTGCACCGCCATCGAATCCAATGACAAACGGGAGATTTGGGGCTGTCATTCGCCGGCACTCATCGCCTTCAACATAAACAACACCGCCCATTGCCGAACAGAATGTGTCTGCTCGTGAAGCCTGTCCATCTTGGACATCATATTCTGCGTTATACGCACGTCGTGCAACTTCACGACAATCGAGTGGTGTATTAAGTTCACGTGTCGCAGCATCGATACCAGCAACAACGACAGCAGCAGACGAGCCAAGACCCGCACCAAGTGGGATATCACTCTCGACGATAATGTCAAACCCGGCGTCCGGCATATCTGCGGCATCACGTGCCTGTTCGACAGCAGCGTCAACGTATCCCATCGCGGCGTCGACAAGTGCGGTTGGAACATCAACATCAGGGCGGTGTTCAGTATCACCGGTGTACTCAACAGTGAACCCATCTAAGCTGAGATCGCGTGCTTCAACCCGAATATGATTATCAGAACGACGCTCAACTGTGACCGTTGCACGTCGTTCAATTGCACAAGGAACTGCCGGTTCCCCATAGACAACCGCATGCTCGCCAAAGAGATACACCTTCCCGGGAGCACTTGAAATAGTCATATCGTATTCACACGCAGTTGCTATTTAATGATTATCGGTCAGTATTGTATGATTCATCATGTCGGACATGTAATCGTCGTGACCTTCCTCAGAATTACATCCGATCCACAAGACACTCGTCTTGATCAATCTGAAAACACTCTTATCGACGAGATGTCTTATCCGGGAATTTTGAGTGATTACACAATATCGAACGGTACATTCAGGAGCCTTTCGACCGAATAAACCAGTATGGATGATACCAGGCGTGAATTCCTGACGGATCTACTAACGACACCAAGTCCATCAGGGTTCGAAACAGTTGGTCAGCGGGTATGGGTGAAGTATGTTCAACAGTTTGCCGATGAAGTGAACACTGATGCCTATGGCAATGCTGTTGCAGTTTATCACGGCGACCCTGCTTGCGATGTCTCCATTGCCTTTGCCGGCCATGCAGACGAAATCGGATATATCGTTCGTGACATCACTGATGATGGATATCTCCGTATCAATCGTATTGGTGGTGCCGACCGCACCGTCTCAAAAGGACAACATGTAACGGTCCACTCTGAAACTCCCGTTGCTGGCGTCATTGGTCAGACTGCAATCCACCTTCGTGATACTGGTAATGAATCATATGACGATATTGATGAACAATTCATCGATATCGGTGCTGAGGACGGTGATGCAGCACGTGAGCGTGTCGAAGTCGGCGACCCGATTACCGTTGAGACCCGAGTTCGACCGCTTGCTGATACACGGCTTGCAGCGCGTGCGCTTGATAATCGCGTTGGTATCTGGGCTGCTGCTGAGGCGCTTCGGGCTGCTGCAACACGCACACAACCTGTTGATGCAACGATCTATGCTGTCAGCACTGTCCAGGAGGAGGTCGGCGTTCAAGGAGCGAAGATGGTCGGATTCGATCTCGACCCCGATGCAGCAGTTGCAATTGACGTGACTCACGCGACCGATAATCCTGATCTTCCAGGAAATAGCGTTGGTCCAGTTGAACTCGGGTCCGGACCTGTCGTCACCCGTGGTAGCGTGAATCACCCGACGTTAGTGACACTTGCACGTGATGCGGCAGAAACAGCAGAGGTTGATGTCCAACTGCAAGCAGCAGGGTCCCGAACCGGGACTGATGCTGACGCATTTTATACGAGTCGAAGTGGCATTCCAGCATTGAATATCGGTATTCCGAACCGATACATGCACACACCGGTCGAGGTTATTGATACAGCTGATCTTGACGCTGTTGCCGCACTTACTGGTGCGATGGCTGCGGGTGCTGATGATATTGCACCATTTACGCTCGACGTCTAGGACCCTCACCACATTTTCTTCGATAAATACAATTACCCTCCTGTTCTCACTGATGCGTTTGTCGTGTTCACATGATCACCTAACAAAGGATTAGTAGTCTGAGAGGGTGTTCGAATTGTCATCATAAATAAATGACATTACTATATGACAGTCTTCATTCCATTGTTGGAGCAATACTGTCTCTACTATGATTGAGGAGTCACAGTCATCAGGCGTTTGATTCTGGTGGGATATCTGTGTATCAATCACCCCGACTCTCATCAACACACAGATGCAGATATGAATAAATCACTCATCACCACATCACCGTTCAGGTAACACGTTTCTCTTGTGGGCGTTACACGTCCGGAATTAGATTCAAGACGACTCACATCTGTATTGACATATCACAATCATCAGACGACTCAGCATGCCTCATCAGACGGCGTCAAACCGCCTGACACGGCTGTTCGGGCGAAAGAAAACGGTTAAAAGTCGCCGCAGGATGCAATAATATATGGCTGGAACTATTGAAGTGCTCATTCCTGGTGGGGAGGCGAATCCAGGTCCACCACTTGGTCCAGAACTCGGACCAACACCCGTAAATGTACAGGATGTCGTCCAGACGATCAACGATGAGACGGATGCATTCGATGGGATGGAAGTGCCTGTCACTGTTGAGTATGAGGATACCGGTGATTTCTCAATCTCCGTTGGTGTTCCACCAACGGCAGAACTAATCAAGGATGAAGCTGGCTTTGAGTCAGGATCTGGTGAACCGCAGGAGAACTTTGTTGCGAATATGAGTGTTGATCAGGTTCGAAAAATCGCCGAGCAGAAGTCATCGGATTTACTCTCATATGATACATTCAACGCCGCAAAAGAGGTCGTTGGAACCTGCACCTCACTTGGTGTGACAATTGATGGTAACAACCCACGTGAGTTCAAATCACGAATGGAAGATGGCGAATACGACGATATTCTCAAATAACATCGAATTAGATATTTCATATACTCCTTGTCGAATAACTTAATTTATATTGTTGTCATGTACTAACACTAGATTATCCTTTCTCGTATCCCCATCATAAATCCCGATAATAATTGATTTAAGACGACTATTGTGGTATCTGGCGTAGCATGAGTAACATACGTCTCGTCGTTTCTCAGATATAATTACTGGGCGCTTCCGTCCTCAATTTTACTCCATATCGACGTATCAATCACACCCCTAGAGAGGATTGGTCGTTATCGATCTAGATCTGCGTCTGCGTCGGAGTCACTATCGAGTGCAACAGCATTGATACAGTATCGCTGACCCGTTGGTTCTGGTCCATCTTCAAAGACGTGTCCAAGATGACCACCACATCGACGACAAACTACCTCAATTCGCTCCATTCCATGTCGCGTATCAACCTTTGTCTCAATTCCTTCCTCATTTGCATCGAAGAATGACGGCCATCCTGTCCCAGAGTCAAACTTTGTCTCACTATCGAATAATGGCGCATCACAGCCCGCACATCGATACTGCCCATCATCGTCTGGTTCGATATCTGGTCCACCGAATCGCGGCTCCGTCCCACGCTCTCTGAGGATTTCATATTGCTCATCAGTGAGTATCTCTCGCCACTCTGACTCAGTCGATGGAAGTGTGTCTTCGTTTGAATTCGTGTTTGTCTCTGACTCGCTTTCTGACATGCGAAAACATACACGCTACATACTGATGAACCCGCGCTTCGATCCGCCAGACGAGTGAAGTCGTGTAATTGAGCTCGTTACTCACGTTACTCCAAGAGAAAACCACACATAGGTGAGTGCACGGATTTAATGAGTATTGTGGATACCATTACCATCCTCAAATCAAAAGTACCATTCCATCTCCGTCCGCAGCAAAGAGTAACTAGGTGATTATCTAATGGAAAAACACGAATATACTGGTGATTATCCGGATAAAACGCTGTATATTCCTGGACCAACAGAGGTACGCGATGATGTCCTTGAGGCGATGAGCCAGCCAATGTTTGGTCATCGAATGGATCGGATGACCGATCTATATACAACGATTGTCGAAGATACGAAGACATTCCTTGGAACTGATAACGATATAATCATTCTCACTGCGTCAGGGACTGAGTTCTGGGAGACTTCAACACTCAATCTTGTCGATGAACATATGTTATGTACCACCTGTGGAAGTTTTGGTGAGCGTCATGCAAATGTCGCTGACCGGCTTGGAAAAAATGTTGACCGACTTGAATATGAGTGGGGTAATGCAGTCAAGCCTGCGGACGTCCGTGAGGCACTCGAATCGAGCACCGTTGAGTATGATGTTGTGACGTGTGTTATGAACGAGAGTTCAACCGGTGTTCGCAATCCAATCGAGGAAATCGGTGATGTTGTCGCCGAGTATCCGGATACGTACTTTGTTGTTGATGCAGTTTCATGTCTTGGTGGCGATTATATCGATATTGAAAAGCATAATATCGATGTTATTTTTACCTCCTCACAGAAGGCATTTGCAATGCCACCAGGATTGGCGATTTGTGCCGTCAGTGATGATGCATACGAGCGTGAACTTGAGAATGACTCAGCATCATGGTATGGCGGCTTTCAGCGGTGTCTCGACTATTATGATCGGAAGGGTCAGACACACTCAACACCCGCAATCCCTGTGATGTTAGCCTATCGAAAACAAATGAAGTACATGCTCGAAGAAGGACATGATACGCGGGATCAGCGCCACCGCGAGATGGCTGAGTACACTCGGTCATGGGCGCGTGAACACTTTGAGATGTTCCCTGAGGACGGATACGAATCGCGGACTGTGGCTTGTATTGAAAATACCCAGGATATCGATGTTGCTGCCACAATCGATGCCGTTTCTGAGAGATACGATATGGCATTCTCGAATGGATATGGCTCAACGCTTGGTGAGACGACCTTCCGGATTGGACACATGGGTGAACACGATATCGAATCGATCAAGATGCTTACAGACGCTATCGAGGACGTAGCTGACCTGTAACCTCTGATTGGTCTCTTACGACTAAGATAGTGTTCCAATCAGCATGGGTGAGTATTGCATGCGACCTCAGACTCAGGTTCATGTATGAGGTATTATACAGAATCAAGGAGAATCCCTGCGGGTTCAGCCGCAGGATGAATCCGACAACTCGGAGTCAATCTCCGCTATAATAGCCACTCTGAGACTTAACAATCAGTAACTTAAATCGACAGGCAGTTACATATATAAGTAGGAATCAGGCTTGGGAACGGAGCGATTCCCGCCAGTCCTGCGATGGCGGCCTGTCCGCCCCGAGCAATCAGACAATAATCGGAACCAGTCAGGTGAACGATCGGTTCCTCTCATGAATCGATGCAGTTGCAGTGCCCGACTGCTTGAAACCAGCAGAAAAAGTAACTTCAAGTCTAGTGAGACTGACGGAAGCACTTGTGGTAAAAACAACACAAGAGTTTCCGTTCAGTTGAGGATAGGAGTACCGGGGGCTTGGCACTCCCAGCAGTCCTACTTGACTCGCGACAGTCCATGAACCCCACACGGATTCTCACCGTGCCGGGGCTCGGTAGAACTGTAAACCTGAAATTTCCAACGCTCAGGATTCCTTCCGCGGTTACGCGGAGGAGGATGTCAACTTTGATGCTTACTGGAGCAAAGCCAGTGTTGCCTCGGCATCACCGTGTTTGAATTACCGCAGTCCGTCGATTTTGCCGATAGAATATTACGATGATGCTTTCTCAACAATTGCTGGAGTTTGATGATAGCACTGATAGCAATCGACTCCGCTGTTTAGTGAAATGATAGTATGGGATTTTTCCCATATGTTTATGATAACAGGATTTGTATTATACTGTATTAATGGGTCATACGGTCATCGAAAACGTTGAAGACCGTGTTGACGACCGCGTTATCTCTCGGAAGATAATCAAGACCGATGACCCACAATACCCCAGTGGCTACCGCTATGCGCTCCACTATGGCTATACGGATGACCGAGGCACCATTCTCCGGTACGACAACGAGAACGAGACTATCGATCGGCACGAGCGTCACACGCCCGAAGGCGTCACCGAAATCGAATTTCCGGGTATGATAGACCTCCGAACTCGGTTCCTCAACAAGATCGAACACAAACCATGACCGAAAACACACTCAAAATCACGTTCCAGCAGGCTGAATCGCACCGCCAAGCGGCACATGAGCGCTTGCAACAGACTGAAACAGGTGACACCGGCGAGGTGGTTGAGCAGGACGTGCGGTTCATCCTTAATTTCGAGGAGTTCGACGATATTGCCCAGCTTATGCGCAGTTCAAACCTCGAACTGATTGAGACGATGTCTGTAAGAAACCAGAAAGTATCCGTCAACTGACCGAGACTGTTGATCGTGATTACCGCGAAGTTCATCGCAACCTGGCTGAGCTCGAATCACTCGGCGTAATTGAGTTCGAAAACAATGGTTCCAGTAAGAAACCAATTCTCCGCGGCGGAGCCGACAACATTGATTTCTCGATTCGTCTCCCACAATCCTCTGACCGTGGAGAGGTACCGGGCACATCAGCGTAATTCACAATCGTAGATAATATATCTGAGATAACAGGCGCATACTGTCTCTCGATTCTTGCTTTTTCTGCCTCGTGAAATATCACCCTCCCAAACGTATTTGACCGATATCGGGAGAAACTATCGATATGCGTGAAACAATAGAGAATCGAAGTATCAACGGGTGCAAAGCTACATTAGTATTCGATACCGGTGGTCCGGTCGGTAGTGATCATGTGATGATTGTCAAACCAACCGATACCGAATCGGAATGGCTCATAAATCGGTGGTTCTATTTCGACGAGCAAGTCGAAGCATACATGTGGAACTTCGCTGAGAAGATTTGCACTGACGCAAAGTATCGACAGCAATCACTCGAAGAAACGGAAGAATGGAAACGCGTTGCCAACCTGTACGAACCGTTGGCTCGCAGACTCTATCAGGAATTATCTTACTCCGAGCGAAGTGAATTCCCAATCATGAATGACCGCTCTCGAGACGATTCGGAGAAATTGAAATCACTCTTGAAGAGTTGTTTGAGGAGATCAGAGCAATCGTGCGACAAGGAGCGGACCACCATCCGGAGGCAATCTTTGACATCCTCCTCCGGGTTCACGCGGAGGAATCCCGAGCGTGAGTATTGGAGATTTCAGGTTCACACTCCCACTCCCAC